>Ga0326728_10001816_pt1 | contig 73607 bp, 60 predicted proteins | sample MB3enrmetagenome_FD_207602 | JGI IMG/M metagenome (GOLD analysis project Ga0326728, IMG submission 207602) | Lab enriched peat soil microbial communities from McLean, Ithaca, NY, United States - MB31MN | ecosystem: Environmental > Terrestrial > Soil > Wetlands > Peat | place: USA: New York...
CTCCCAGGCGTTCAATCCCGTGGGAGCAGTCATCGGCGTGTTGGTCGGTACGGTCTTCGTCTTTTCCGGCGTCGAACTGAGTCCTCAGCAGATTGACTCCCTGAAGGGGGCGGGTAGGTTTGAGCCGTACCTGCAGGCGGAGACCATGAGAGTCGTCACCCCGTATCTCGTCCTGGGGGCTATTGTCTTTGCCTGGGCGCTGCTGCTACTCGGGACCAGATTCCCGAGAATCGCTGAAGAGATGGAATCCGAAGGCAGCCGTCAGCGCAGCCACTTGCGAAACTTGTTTCGCTACCCGCACTTTGTTCAGGGCGTGGTGGCTCAGTTCTTCTATGTCGGAGCCCAAGTGGGCACATGGAGCTACTACATTGCGTACATTCAGGATTACACCCGGGAACCGGAAAAGATTGCAGGCTACTTCCTGACCGGGACGCTTGTGGCATTTGGGGTCGGGAGGTTCACGGCTACCTATCTCATGAAGTTTGTCCAGCCAAGCAGGCTCATGGGGGTTTATGGCTGCATCAACATGGCACTGGCGGGCGTGGGGATTCTGTTCCCCGGCTGGCCCGGTGTCTTTGCGGTATTCCTCACCAGTTTCTTCATGTCCCTCATGTTCCCGACCATCTTTGCGTTGGGAATCAAGGAATTGGGGCCCAACACCAAGCTGGGTGGATCCATCATCATCATGGCAGTTATCGGCGGAGCCGTCTTCACCCCCATCATGGGGTTGGTGTTCCAGATCAGCCACAGCATGGCGATGGCCCTGCTCGTTCCGCTGGTCTGCTACGCATTCATCACCTACTACAGCTTCCTCGGCTCGAAGGTGCGTCTTCCCGACTTGCCGGACGTCGTCGCATGAAACGAGATTGGGAGCGGCATGAGATCAGTTATGATCGATTGTCCTGCCATGTGGATCCTACGTCCGGCAAGGTTGGGCTTTCGCCACAGGTCCGGAGCCACTGCGACCTCGACAGCACTAGGCCTCATTGCGATCGAAGAAGCTAGAATACTTTTCAGAGGCAATGCGCGACGCCGTAAGCCCTTTCTGCGTGCGGACCCGCTCTAACCCAAGTTCGTAACGAGCGCGTCGAAACATCGGCCAAGTGCACTGGAATCAGTTCAGGCCCTCGCCAGGTCTACACCACATTCGAAGTCAAAACTGAGCCGATCGGACACCGTGATCCCGAGTAGGTCGAGGAGTTCTCTCTGTTCGGTGTTGGACATGGTGAGGCGTCGCAAGCGGATTGCCCGCCTCCAAACCGGCGCAGGCGACCCGGGCGCAGCTCGTCGTGAAGTCCGGGTCACACCCAACTGAAGAAATCGGCGGCGTCACTTGCCCACCGTCGCGTTCGTCATCCGCAACTCCCTTGCGATCTGCTCATTCGTCTTTCCCCCCGCACTGAGCAGGATGATGCGCGCCCGGTTGACCAGACCCGCTGGCAACGAACGCAAGCTGGCCAGCCCTTCCAGTTGTTCTCGGTTCTGCTCTGTCAGAACCAACATCGCTTTCGGTCGTCCCATTGCCATAGGCACCTTCATTGTGCACCCAAGATGCCAATTTTCGGAGCAATATTAATGCCACTTACTTATGGGACAGGACACTAGCTACATTTAACACGACTCTAAACGGATACTTGACTCGGGGCTTTTTCTTAAACATAATCCACGCCAGATACTTTGCTGGGAGGCACATTCATGGTAGAGGAGGTAATCACACGCAGGAGATTCATGGCTAACACAACGGCGGTGGGGCTAGGAGTGTTGGCGCATCCCACCTTCAGCGCCAAAGTTTTCGGGGCCAATGACCGTCTGGTGATGGGCATCCTCGGCACGGGTTACATGGGTCTCCTCCACATGGAGAGTTTCAAGGACCAAGGCGTGGACTGGGGTGCGGTCTGCGACGTGTACGGCGTGAACCTGGACGCCGGGCTCGAGATCGCCGGGCCGCAAGCCATGGGCTACGCCGACCATCGCAAGCTGCTGGAACGCAAAGATGTTGATGCCGTACTCATTGCCACGCCGGAGCACTGGCATCACGACCACCTTGTGGACACGCTGCGCGCCGGCAAGGACGTGTATTGCGAGAAACCTATGTCCTGGTCCATCGAGCAAGGGGCCAGCATGGTGGCCGAGGTGCGCAAGACCGACCGCATCGTGCAAATCGGAATGCAGAGGCGGAGTTCGCCGATTGTGCAGGAGTGCAAGCAACTCATCGACGCTGGGGCGCTGGGTCAAATCAACTTGGTGCGCGCCGAGTGGTATTGGAACTCCGGCCTGCGGCCCAAGTCGGTGCTCGAGAGTAAACTCGACTGGGAGCGCTTCGAAGGGCCGGCGCCCAAGCGCCCTTTTGACGTTTACCGGTTTCGCTACTGGCGCTATTTTTGGGACTACTCCGGCGGAAACATGACCGATCAAGGAACACACTTGATTGACGTGATCCAGTGGTTCACGAATTCCTCGCAGCCCACAGCCGCGCAATGCTACGGCGAAGTCTATAAGTTGAAGCCATCGGAAACGCCGGACACGTTCTGCGCCATCTTCGAATATCCGAAATTCACCTGCACCTGGACCCTGACCTATACTAACTCTTTCCAGAATGGCTGGGGCATCGTTTTCCACGGGCAGAAAGGAACCTTGGAGCTCTGCGAGGAGGGCTACCGCTTATATCAGGAGCCTTGGAGAGGGACGCGCTGGGTGCGGCCCGAGCCGGTGAAAGAAAAACTGCCTGGCGGGGTGACCCGAACGGTACCCCACATCCAGAACTTCCTCGAATGCGTGCGGTCGCGCAGACAACCTAACGCCCCCGTCGAGATCGGGCATCAGGCCGTACGCACGCTGCATCTCGCCAACATCGCGCAGCGCAAAATGGCGCGCGCGGTGTTGGGTGAAGATGGGAAAACGGTCAGCGTCTAAAGAACAGGTGTCAGGTGTCGGGTTTCAGGTGTCAGAAAAAATGACACCAACACCCGCGACGGCTAACTCCCTGTCAAGCCATTTAAGAATGTAACCCGGGCAGGAGCTATCACGCCATTTAAAATGTAACCCAACCGGAGTGGAGAAACTTGCCGGTTCATTACCAATGGTTGCACGATTGGAGGTGGCTATGAGACGCATCGCTGCCTTGCTGGCCGCAATCGCATGGTTGTCCCCGTGTTGCTCGCGGGCGCAGTCGGTCGTGTATGAGGGCGGGCGAGGGCCGGGAATGGGCAAGCACATCGTTTTCGTTGTCGGCGATCAGGAGTACCGGTCCGAGGAATCCATGCCGGCGCTTGCGAAAATCTTGGCGTGGCGCCATGGCTTCAAGTGTACGGTTCTGTTTCCGATCAACCAGCAGACCGGCGAGATCGACCCATCCGTCACGGATGACATTCCCGGCCTCGAAGCATTGCACTCTGCGGACCTGATGGTCCTCTTCATGCGGTTTCAGGAACTGCCGGACGAGCAGATGAAGGAAATCATCGACTACACAAACTCGGGGCGTCCGATCGTTGCGCTGCGGACATCCACGCACGCGTTCAATTACGTAAAGCACCGCGACAGCCCGTACGCGAAGTACAGTTTCCGGAGCAAAGACCCCGTGGGCGGTTACGGGCGTCTCGTGCTCGGGGAAACCTGGGTCAACCACTATGGCGTGCACGAGAAGGAAAGCCACCGGGCAACTGTGGCACCCGGTATGGAGAAGCATCCGATTTTGCGGGGGGTGAAGGACATCTGGGGTCCGTCGGATGTCTACGAAGTCACCACTCTCAGTGGCGACAGCCAGCCGCTCATGCTTGGACAGGTACTCTCCGGCATGGATCCCTCCTCCCCTCCGGATCCCAATAAGAATTTGCTGCCCGTAGCCTGGGTGAAAAGCTACACCGGCGAATCCGGCAAACCGGCACGCATATTCACCACCACGATGGGTCACGCGGGGGATTTTAGGGACGAAGGCTTCCGCCGGCTCATGGTGAATGCATGCTACTGGGCGGTGGGTATGGAGAAGGAGATTTCGCTGAGAGGCCGGGTCGATTTGGTCGGCCCCTATAACCCGACCCCGATTGGCGAAAAGGAATTCAAACAGGGCGTGAAACCCGCGGATCTCAAATAGATCGCAAGGCCAGTGATCCCGACCGCAGTAGTAACAATTTGAGTGCGTTTCCTAAAGCAGAGTACGTGATCTGTAGAGCGTTATCCTAGAGGTCTACGCTTATCATTCGACTAGGTTGGAAGCTAGCTTTATCGGTTCTCATTTGCCGGTCAGGATTCGGGCAAGATACTGGTGGCATACTGGCCGTTTGACGAGGCGAGCGGGACAACCGTCGTTGAAGCCATCAAACAGACTAAAAACGTAAGCCAAGGCAATTTCTCGTTTGTGAGCGGCGTCCGCCCGCCGCAGCCGTGGTCGTTCAGCATCGACGCTTCGTAACTGAGCACGAAGCGGGGATATTCGTAGGGGATATGCAGCACGTCAGGAGTTTCAGCGCCGCCGGCGAGCTCGAAGCCCTGCCCGGCGGCGACCGCTGATTGGGGGACATCAACGCCCATCGCTGGATGGACGCTGTCCAGGCTGCTGCGTAGTAACGTCAGCCCAACCCCCGCCCGCCACTTTCAACTACGCGCGGGACACACTCCTGATCAGGGAGGCAACTGTGAGCAAGCGAATGACTCGCCGGGAGCTCTTTAAGGATGTGGGTGTAGCGGGTGCGACGACTATATTGGCTGTAGGTTCAGGGAAGGCCCACGCCCCCATTGCTCAATGCGGGGCACAAGGTCAACAGGTGGGGCAAGCGGACCTGGGCCAACCGGGAGCTAGACCCCAGGGCGGGGAAGCAGTTCCCCCCACTTCGCACGCCGCTTTGGGCCCACACGAGAATCATCTTGTTGAACTTACCGCAGGGGACATGATCGTCGCTTTCGATCAAAGGTACGGTTCGATTTCCTCGATCACCAAGAAGGGCGACCCGCTGGGGACGAACTTTATCGGGAACGAACACAACACGCCCGGGGTTGACGCCTCCAACTCCCGATGGACAGGAGATGTGGTGACTCATGTTTGGGATGTCACCGATACCAACCCGGCCCATCGCAATTGGTCCCCTCGTTCGAACTTCGTCCTGAAGGGAAAGTGGAGGCCGGAGCTGACCGGAAGGTCCGGCGATATCCGGCGGGTGAGCTTCGACGCAGGAACGTTTGCCGTCACCTATGAAGGAGCCTCGAAAAATGAGGTCGGTGTCCACAGCTTCAGCCTAGCAATGAAGTACCACCGCGGAGAAGGCGATTCGCTAGTTTGGGACGTCGAGCTCCGCAACGTCACGGATCACCCCCTAGAGATCGGCGAACTCGCATTTCCCCTGATGGTGAACGATGACCAGGGGGAATTCTACCGGGATCCCAAAACCGGCCAGCCTTTTCCCCCCGACGAGACGGGCCATCCGCTGAGCTTTCCCGACGATTCTTTCCGCGTCTATAAAGAGCAGTATCCCCGGATACAGAAGTTGTACCACGAGCAGAAGGTCATAGCCCATCACTTCGTTGGAGGACACAGCTCCTACGTGCTCATCGAACGCCCTCTGGGCAATGCGCCGTTTCTCCTCTTCCAAGCCATGCGGGACACGGCATTTGAATGCGTCTATCGCGACTCCAGTTCCTTCGGCGAAAGGGCGTGGTGGTGGGAAGGGCCACACATCCTGGCCATCCATTCTTGGGCCACAGAGAACCTGCGGGGATGGTATAAAAACCCCTGGGTGAACGGGCACACCTCCCTGGTCTTGCAGCCGGGGGAGAAGCGGTCTTGGCATTTGCGCTTCTGCTTCGTGGAGAGCTATGCCGCGATTCGAGAAGAGCTTTACAAAGCGGGCAACCTCGGCATCCGGGTTCTGCCCGCCATGGTGGTTCAGGAGGACACCGACGCCTTAGTGGAGTTGAAAACTAAAACCGACATAGAGAAGATCGAATTCCTTTCCGACAACATTACGGTCAAAGAAAAGAAGCGCGTCGATGATAAAACCTTGCTGACGTTGTCATTCAAGGGCCGAGGCCAGAAAAGCCTGAAATTGCACTATGGCGGCCGCTGGACCAATCTGCACTTCTACTGCATCGAGGACATCGCGCAACTGCTCAAGGCCCGGGGGCGGTTCATTGTGGAACGGGAATTCTACGAGAACCCCGAGGACCCCTATCACCGGCACCATATGTTCTTACCCTTTGACTATCGCATCGGGAGCACTTTCCTCGACTCTGATGAAGTGGCGGAGGTCGGCGGAAGCGGCACCGAATTCGGCTTTTCAGAGCCCTTGTTCCTGGCCGAGAAGAACGTCTGCTATCCTTCCCCGAAAGAAGTGGCGACCCTGGAGACCTACGTCGCCGATTGCCTGTTCAAGTACATTCAGAATCCCGAGACATACGCCGTCCGCGACTCTCTCTATTGGAAGGAAAGGTATCCGTCGAGCCCCTGGAGCCACTGGACGGAGGAGCGATCCAAGGCCACCTATCGGGCCTTCAACTATGCTCACGTCATGAATTTTTATCACGCCATGTACCGCATCGGCAAGCGCTACGGGCTGCTGACACGCAAGAGCCCTGAGGACTACTTGCGGATGTCGTACCGCACCTGCCTGTATATGTTCGAGACGGAGCCTTGGGGACAATTCGGGGTGATGGGCGGCGGGAACGCCGTGAACATACTCGAGGACCTCGGAAATAAAGGATTGAAAGAGGAATACAGCAACCTGCTGGAGGCAATGCGGAAGTGCAACGAGGTCTTCCTCAACAACCCCTATCCCTACGCCTCCGAGTTTCCTGCGGACGATACCGCCCACGAAGAAGTCTATTTCTTCACCCGCTACTTCGGTGACACCGAGAAGAACCTCAAGACGCTGCAAATCATTAAGGCACTACGCGGCGGGAACCAGCCGGTCTGGTTTCAATACGGCCAAGACAACAAGGGCGATCTGACCTGCTGGATGACCGAGGCCACCAATGGCTGGGCCTTGCTGCGCGGGTTCGAGGACACCGGCGACCTGGACACGTTGATCAAGGGATACGCTGGAGTGATGAGCGTGACAGCTAACCTGCGACCTGACGGTATGTGCTTTGCGCATTTCATTTCCACGCCGGGGGTGTTGGACTTCACACCGCCAAGGACCGCGGACGGTGGGATCGCGCAGTTCGGTTTTCTCAAGGCCGTGAAATCCTATGTCATACGGGATGATTCCTTTGGCCTGATCGGCGTCGGCTGCCGGGTGGAATCTTCCGACCAGGAGATCCGCGTCTATCCCCAAGATGGGGTGAAGAAGCGGCTGAGGTTCGTGCCACACAAGATCGATCTGGAGGCTGCGCAGGGAGAGATCGACCAGGTGGCCCTGCGCGATGCCGGGAAGCGGTTGGAGCTCCGCTTGAGTGACTCGACAGGAGTCGTGAAAAAGGCCGAGCTGGAGCTCAAGGGATTGGAGAAGGGAGAGTATCTCGTTCGGTACGGGAGTTCGGCGGACCGCATGCGCGTTTCCGATGTCTTGCAACTCTCCCTTCCCATTGCCGACGCGAAGCTGATCAGAATCGAAAAAGTGTAAGCAACTCCAAGGGAGGAATTGAAGAATGAGAACCGTCATACTGCTTAGCATATTGGCTTGCTGCTTGTTCGCATTGCAACCCTCAGTCGCGGATGAAATGGCAAAATCGGGCCCTGTCGTCGCGATTAACAGCGGGAAGGTTCGAGGCGCCCTAACCGGCGCGGGCGGGGCGGCCTTCAAAGGCATCCCGTTTGCACAGCCGCCCACGGGGGAACTGCGCTGGCGGGAACCGGTCCCGGTGAAACCCTGGACCGGAGTCCGCGTTGCGAATGCCTTCTCGGCCGAGTGCGTGCAGAGCGGCCCGGGCGGCCCCGGTAGTATCGAGGACTGCCTCTATTTGAACGTGTGGACGCCGCAATGGCCAATGAAGACGCCGCTGCCCGTGATGTTCTGGATTCATGGCGGAGGTAACTTCGCCGGCTCCACAAAGATCCCCGTCTACGACGGCGAGAGTCTGTCCCGCCACGGCGTGGTCGTCGTCAGCACGAATTACCGGCTCGGCATCTTCGGGTTCCTGGCGCTCCCCGAGCTCTCTAAGGAGTCGCTGCACCATGTCTCCGGGAATTACGGGATACTTGACCAGATTCTGGCGCTGCGCTGGGTGCATGAGAACATCGCCAGGTTCGGCGGGGATCCCGGCAACGTGACGATCTTCGGCGAATCGGCAGGATCGATGGACGTGAACGTACTGCTGGCCACGCCTTTGAGCAAAGGCTTGTTCCAGCGGGCTATCGCCGAGAGCGGGCCGGTCTCGAAGGTGCCGCCGCTGTCCGAAGCGGAAAGCAAAGGGCAGGGCCTCGTCGCCAAACTGAACATCACCGGCGATTCGGTTCTGAAACAGCTCCGTGCGCTCCCCAGCGATGCGCTCCAAAAGGCCGCCGGACCAGGCATGCCGTCCCCCGACCGCGGGCTGGGAATAGCGGTGGATGGCTGGGTGCTTCCAGAGCCGCCCATGAATGTGTTTGCCTCCGGCCAGGAGCGGCGAGTGGCGCTGATCATCGGCTCGAATTCCCAGGAGTTGCAGAAGCCGTTCTTCCAGGCAATGACGGGAACTCTCGCCCAGGCGATCAAGGACGACTACGGGGACCTGGCGGATCAGGCCCTGGCGCTTTACGGGCTGAATGGCACGACGGAGCCCGCGCCCGACCCTGAGTTCGGACCCGTCCTCGCGCAATGGTTGACGGACTCGCACTTCCGTTGCGGCACGGTCGCCGAGCTGGTGTGGCACACCACCGCCGGTAATCCAGGCTATCAATACCAGTTTGCGCGCGCCATGCCGGGAAAAGAAGCCCTGGGAGCGCCTCATGGCAGTGAGCTGCCGTACGTCTTTGGCACGCTGGCCATCGCGCCCCCGCCGACGTCCTACAACGCCATGGATCAGCAGATTTCCGAGCAGATGCAGGAGTATTGGACGAATTTCGCGAAGACAGGCGACCCCAACGGTCCCAACCTCCCCAAGTGGCCGAAGTTCGATCCGGCGGCGCGTGCCTATCTCGAATTCGCCAATTCCGGCCCGGTGGCCAAAGAAGGACTGCGGCGGAACATCTGTGACCTTTATATGGAAAAGCTGAAGCGCCAGATGGAGCATTAGCCTCAGCCGTTGCGCGTTCTTGCGGAACAAGTGAGCCGGCACTCACTGAACATCTCGAACGTACCGATGGAGCTGCTGCCGATTGCCATCGCGGCCGGCTGCTATGTCTGCCGGGCTCCAAACGCCTGCGATTCTCAACCCGCGTCCTCGAACACGCTGCGGGCGCAATATCCGCCCACCTGTCCGGGCCTGAGCGCTTCGTTCAGCCTTACAGCACCGGAGGCCGGGAAGGTGGCAGTGTTCGCGCCTCGTCTGTTCCGCGACTAACACGGGGGATCAGTGAGTTTTCGAAGGAATTGCGACAGAGAGGGCCGTTCGGTTTCGCAGCTGCCTGCAAAAACTCTGCTTCTGGGCGGGGCGGCCGCATGCTGCATGCGAGCGGCCGGCGCCCAGCCGGAGATGAAGAGGCGTGCGGTTCACTCGGGAAGTCTCGGCGAGCTACCCCGACCAGGTTCTGGTGGTGCGCGTGACCGCCCGTCTGCCGTTCCCGGACAGTTTCTATGAAGGCGTCTTCTAGTCGGGTTCGCTTTGCGAATGGGCCGATCCTATGAGCGTGATCGGTGAAATCGCACGGGTACCCAAAATAGGCAACAGGTTCTTTATCGGCGACGTGAAGGGGAGCACGCATCCAATCGCCGTTTTCATCATGAAGCTGAATTTGAACGGCGAAGGCATGAAACGAGGATTGTCATCGTCCATCGCCGCGGCATATACCAAGAGCGAGGTAACGCCCCTTTTCAAGAGCAGCGGCTGAGCGGAAACGGCACCGACTGGCGGATGGTCTGCTCGTTCGAGGTCGCTGGCTACAATCACAATGTCTTCGACGGCTTACTCAGCCTTCGACCGGCCATCCTCGCCATGGGCCAGGGCCAGGTCGCGTTCAACTCGCTGAAATACCGGGCCGGAATGAACGACCGTAAGTCTTGAGATTGGACCCGGAGGATTGCGCAGGTGTTTAGGGCTCGCACCGTTGCTTGGATACGCGTACGCAAGGTGACTTACGTTGCACTATGCATGAGCCTGATGTCTACGCTAAGCGTGGCTCAACGCAGGCCTTGCAGGGTTTAAGCCCCCGAGGGCGCCCCCTTCTTGCGTTGCCGAAATAGCCCTCCAGCAATCATCCTGAAAACCAGAAACTGGAAAATCGAAACCGGCTCAGCGCAGGTGGGGCTTCGTCAATCTGAGATTTCGTCAAAAGCCTTTGCGGCGGCCTCGAGGGTCAACGTCACGTCAGCCTCACTATGGGCCGTGGAAACGAACGCGGCCTCGAACTGTGAAGGCGGGAAGTAGACGCCACCTTCGAGGAGCGAGCGGAAGAAGCGAGCGAATCTTACGGTGTCTGATCTCTTGGCGGAGGCATAATCCGTCACCGGATCGCTGGTGAAGAAGCAAGTGAACATTGACCCCACGCGGTTCACGGTGAGCGGCACCCCGGCCTTCGCAGCCGCAACGGCCAAGCCTGAGGCAAGCTTTTCGCCGATCACCTCGAGCTGCTCGTAGGTACCCGGGCGGCGCAGGATTTCGAGCGTCTTGAGCCCCGCCGCGACAGCCAAGGGATTTCCGGAGAGCGTTCCAGCCTGGTAAACAGGGCCAGCCGGCGCGACCCAATCCATCAGGGAGGCTTTCCCTCCATAAGCTCCCACCGGCAGCCCTCCGCCGATGATTTTTCCAAGTGTGGTGAGGTCCGGCTGAATCCCATAGAGTTCCTGCGCGCCGCCGTAGGCCACCCGAAACCCCGTCATCACTTCATCGAGAATGAGCACAGTTCCCTGCTCTGCCGTTAGCTTGCGGAGCCTCTCCAGGAATCCAGCTTGCGGTGGTATGCAGCCGGAGTTCCCCACTACAGGCTCAATAATGACTGCGGCGAGCTGATTGCGGTGAACTCGGAACGCCTCCTCAAGGGCCGCCGGATCATTGAAGGGCAGCGTGACGGTCAGCTCCGCCAGCGCCCGAGGAACGCCGGGGCTGTCCGGCAAGCCGAGGGTGGCAACCCCGGAGCCGGCTTTCACCAGCAAGCTGTCCCCATGACCGTGGTAGCACCCTTCGAACTTCAGAATCTTGTCCCGGCCCGTCGCCGCGCGCGCCACCCGAAGGGCCGAAAGTGTGGCTTCTGTCCCCGAGTTTACCAGCCGGACACGCTCGATCGAGGGATAAGCCTCGCGCAGGCGCTCAGCGAGTTCCACCTCGGCCGCCGTGCAGGCCCCGAAGCTCGTTCCTGTCTCGATAACCCTGGCCAAGGCTTCCACCACTTCCGGGTGGCAATGGCCGAGAATCAAAGGTCCCCACGACAAGACGTAGTCGATGTAATTCCTGCCGTCCACGTCGGTGATGGAAGAGCCTTTGCCGCCTGCAATAAACACAGGGTCGCCGCCCACGGCGCGAAAGGCGCGCACGGGCGAGTTCACTCCCCCGGGCATCAGGCGCAAAGCCTTTTGAAAGAGTTCCTGGGATTTAGTGAGCATGAGATTTTTTCCAGCCTGAAGGCATGTCCTCGGGTGGCCGATCCGGAGCGACGTGAGACACCTGGCGAAGAGGGTCTATGCCAATGTCCCAAAGCGCCACGGCAAGGCCCAAATAGAGCTTTGCCGCCAGTCCCAAATAGGACTGCGATCCCTCAAGCAAATCCTGGATGACTTCCAGGAATCTCGCGCTTCGCGCCCCAAACTCGACCATGCGCGTGGGGACCGATTCACCCATGAATTCTCCATAATAGAAAGTGCGGGCGAGCCGCGCCCCCAGCGCCAGCGTTTTGCCGAATTCTTCCCGGACGCGCGTAGGGTAAAGCTCGGGCAACCCCTCCAACAGCGACTCCGCGAGCAGTTCGCCGGAGCGCATCGCATAATAGATTCCCTCACCGGTGACGGGATCAACAAGCCCCCCGGCATCTCCCGCCAGTGCCCACCCCAGGCCGCCCAAACGGAGGCCGCTCCAGGTGTCCACACTGAGCGCGGGAAGCAAGTGGCTGTAGACCTGAGCGCGGTCCAAGGAATATCCGAAGCGGCGCATGAAGCCGTGAAGCCGCTCCCGCAAACCCGCCATGCTATCCTCCCCGACTTTGCCGCAGATGCCCACGGAGAGGTGATCAGGGCGCGGAAACGCCCAGGCATAACCTTCAAAATCTTCGAAGAACTGCACGCGCAGCAAATCGTCCCGACCGGGCACGTAGTAGCCAAAGGTGAGCATGAAATCGTGGGGTCCAAAATCCTCGGTCAAAAGAGAGCGAAGCCGAGTCCGCGCTCCCGCCGCCAGGATGAGATAATTCGCCCCGTAATGGGCCTTTTTGCCTTGCAATTCCCAGCCGGAGCCCGCGCGCCGGAAATCACGGATCCGATCTTCGACGACCTCCGCTCCCGCCTCCACGGCACGGCGAAGTAGCATTCCATTCAGATTGCATCGGGAATAGATGGCGAGGGGCTGGCGGAGCTGGAACCGGAGCGAGGCATTATTGCCGGCCAGAAACTCAACTTCCTGGGCGGACTTCGCTTGGTCGGTCGCCGGCAACAAGAAGGGATAACGTAGTAAGGCCTTGTGCGTCAACCCGCCTCCACAAGGTTTTTCCCAGCCGACCTTTTCCTCCAAGACCGTGACGCGCCCTCCACCGCGGGCGATCAATTCCGCAGCCATCGCTCCGGCTGGCCCACCTCCGATGATGACCGTGTGCGTCGGTTTCATAGTTGAATCGGCTTGAGCCTTCGAGAATAGCACGCCGTCTCATGGCGCGCAAAACCCCACGCGTCTTGGGTAGTTCTGTCGTTTCAAGAAATGAGGCGGCAAACCTCGACCCTACCCCCTCCATAGACTAAAGCGGGCACCCCGTCTCTTGACAAGTGGAAGACGATAGGCTAGAATAGTAGGTTGGAGCTGGGAGGAGGATTCAGGATTCAGGGATCAGGAGGGAATCGGGAGAAAGGCTTTGAGAGCGCGCCAATCAGAGCAACAAAGGTCGAGAACCGCATTGCGCCGCCGGACAACAAGTCGGCACACGGAGGCGAAGGAGAAAAGAATCTCTTAAAATTGCACGAACTATGCGGGAATGTCTATGAAAACAAAGGGTCGACTTTCCACAGGTCAGGGAAAAGCGCGAATGTTATAGAAAAAAAAGATAGTTACTTGTTGAAAGCAGGAATGTCACTGAAACTACGGGTAGTTAGTAGGTGCTACATGGTAGGTGGGGCTGAACAACAGGGGCTAGGGACTGGGGTGGGGACTGCGGGACGAAGACCTGTCAGTCGCCGGCGCCCTCAAGAACATGCCCTACCTTGCGTGTTAGAATACTCAGTGGAAACGCTGCGATTGACGCGGCCGGTCTTTTTAGGCAGCGGCTGGAGCTTTTTATGGGTGTTGAGAAAATCCTGACTTTGGAGCGGGCGTTTGAGGTCGTGGAAGACTTGAAGCGGCGAGGTAAACGCGTGGTTTTCACCAATGGGTGTTTTGACCTGCTTCATCCCGGTCACACACGGTATCTGGCTGAAGCCAGGAAACTCGGCGACGTGCTGATCGTGGCGATCAACAGCGATCGCAGCGCACGCGCGCTCAAGGGGCCGGCGCGCCCCATTCAACCTGAAGCAGAGCGCGCTGAAATCCTGGCGGCGCTCGAAGCAGTCGATTATGTGACGATTTTTGATGACCTCACCCCGCGAGCCGTCATCGCCCGCATGCTGCCACAGGTACTTGTGAAAGGTGGTGATTGGGGGCCAGACGCCATTGTAGGCCGGGGCGAAGTGGAGGCGGCGGGTGGGCGTGTGGTTTCAATTCCCGTCTTCGAGGGCTTTTCGACATCGTCGCTTATCCAAGCAGCCTTAAGGGCAGTGACGAGTGACAAGTGACGAGTGACGGGCAGAATGGTAAATGGTGAATGGTAAATAGTGAATGGTGAATTGGAAGAGGTAGAAATGGCCTCGCGTGGCGCCCAAGGCTTGCACTTGCTCCATTCAGCCTAGGCCGGGGGAAGCCCCGGCCCCACTCACAACTCAGAATTCAGAATTCACTATTCACTATTCAGCATTCACTATTCAGGACCAATGCCTAATTTGCAGTCGCTTCTGCGCCCCATTCTCGATCATGCTGCCTTCCGCAGCGCCATACAGGCCCTGACGGCTGATGCATCTGGAGCACGGTCGCCGGTGACTATTTCCGGCTTGACAAGTTCCACCAAGGCGCTGGTGGCGGCGGGAGTGGCCCACCAACTGTCTCGCCCGGTGGTTGTCCTGACTTCGGATAACGAGACCGCAGCCCATCTCCAGCGCACAACCTCAACCTTCTGCGCCTGGCTCGAACCACTCTCCAGCCCGGCCGTACTGACGCTCCCGGCACTGGACTGCTCTCCTTACGAAGGTCGTTCCCCACACGCCGAGATTCTCGAACGAAGGGCGGTGACCCTGTGGAACGTGGCCCGAGGGCGGACGCGCGTGTTGTACGTCCCGATGGCAGCAGCGCCGGGGCGCTTCCGGGAGCGAGCCCTCTACTCTTCCCTTGCGCTCGAACTCAAGGTCGGCGATGAACTGGACCTCAACGATCTCATGGAGCACCTCGGCGGAGTGGGATACGAACGGGGAGAACCCGTCTCCGATGTGGGCCAATTCTCAGTGCGGGGAGGAATCGTGGATGTTTTTCCTCCCGAGGCGGAATGGCCCTTCCGCCTTGAATTTTCCGGGGATCAGATTGAATCCCTGCGTGAGTTTGACCCCGATACGCAGCGCTCGCGAAAGCCCGTCCCGTCAGCCTTGCTTCTTCCGCTTTCGGAAATAAAGCGCTCCCGCCAATTCTTCGACAAGCTAATCCACGCTCTAGAGAAACGGGCCATTCCACGGCGAGGGGCAGGGGCACAAACAAACCCTCCGGTTGAACGCGAACCCGAGTGGGCGAGCGAGTACGCAAATCCATTCCCGGGATGGGAGTTTTTCGCCCCTCTGGTTGAACCCCACCCCAACAGCCTGTTCGCGTTATTTGAGAACCCCGTAGTGCTCTGGGACGAGCCTCTGGACCGCAACGCGCAATTGAAGCAATTCCTGGAAGGGTTGGCGTCCGGTTTTGACGAGGTCCGCGACGTCATTCCGCCTCGCCCCAGGCCCGAAGATATCTTCCTCACCGAGCAAGAGCTCCTACAGAGCCTTCGGGCAGTGCCGCAACTCTATCTCAAGGAACTCTCTTTGAGTCGAGGAGTCGAGAGTCGAGAGTCGAGGAGTCAAGGACTTGCCGACGAGGGCGACTCGGCACAAGCCGAACAGGCTACGATTCTTGAACAAGAAGACACCCAGAAGACCGCCGCAAGTGGGGCGGAGCAAAGCCTCGGGCTGTCGAAACTAGCAACTCACGCAAGTCCTCCTAGCGGCTCTGCCGCCCCGCCTTGCGGAAAGCCTCCGGCTTTCCGGCCGATGCTCGCCCCCTCCCCCTCCTCCGCGCAGGCTGGAAGGCCGAGCCTTCCAGCCTGCGCGGAGGAGGTCCTTCAGGACCCACGCCGCGCGGAAAGGCAAAGCCTTTCCGCACATCAGGCGGCGGAGCCGCAGGTCATCATTGAAGAAACTGAGCGCAATTTGGACGAGCCTCAGCAAAGCCCGCCCCCACCAAGTCATGAGCTGGTTCTTCTCACCCAACCCTCCCCGAAATTTCATGCCGGAGTTAAGGGCTTAGCCGATAGCTTGCAAAGCAGCTTAGGGCAAGGCATGTCCGTGGTTCTCGTTGTTCCTACCAGCGGAAAAGCGGAACGGCTGCGCGGGATTCTCACTGAATACGAGATTCCCTTCAGCACCGCGACTCCAGAGAGCATTTCCGCCCTACACCAGACGGTGCGGGGCTCCGCTGACCCACGTCATGGTGAGGAACTCGGCAGGGCCGCCGGCGTGGCGCTTATGGCCCGCGGCGATCTTTCCGAGGGGTTCGTCATCCCCGATTTGGGAGAAATGTGGCTGGCGGACAGTGACCTGTTTGGAGGATTCGACTGGGCTTCCCGTCGCCGCGAGCACTCCGGGACTCTCGCCTTCATCTCGGGCCTGGGCGATCTCAAGGTGGGCGATTACGTGGTTCATGTTGACCACGGGGTGGGGATGTATCAAGGGCTACGCCAACTGAGTGTCAGCGGGTCTTCGCGCGACTTCATGTTGCTGACGTATCAGGATGAGGCCAAGCTGTACGTCCCCCTCGAGCGCTTGGATTTGGTGGAGAAGTACCGGTCCGGCGGCGATGGCATCAAACCCGTTCTCGATCGGCTAGGAGGATCCGGTTGGGAGCGCACCAAGAAACGCGTCAAGCGGGCCCTGCGTGACATGGCGCAAGAACTCCTGCAGTTGTACGCCGAGCGGAAGATGTACGGCGGCACACCCACTACCCCTGACACTCCCTGGCAGAAAGAGTTCGAAGACGCCTTTGAATTCGAGGAAACCCCCGACCAGTTAAAAGCCCTGGCGGACATCAAGCAAGACTTGGAAAATCCGGCGCCCATGGATCGGCTCCTCTGCGGAGACGTGGGCTATGGAAAAACCGAACTGGCCATGCGCGCTGCCTTTAAGGTCATCCAAGATGGTCGGCAAGTGGTGGTGCTAGCGCCCACCACCGTCCTTGCGTTCCAGCACTACACAACCTTTCGGCAGCGGCTCGCCGCCTTCCCCATGCGCGTGGAAATGCTCAGCCGTTTCCGGTTACCCGCCGAGCAGAAAAAGATCGTGGCCGAGACCGAGGCCGGCAAGGTGGATGTTCTGATCGGAACTCACCGCCTGCTCTCGAAAGACGTGCGCTTCCGCGACCTCGGGTTGCTGATCGTCGATGAGGAGCAGCGGTTCGGGGTGGCGGCGAAGGAGAAGCTGAGGAAGCTCAAGGCGGGGGTGGACGTGCTGGCGATGTCCGCCACACCCATCCCCCGCACCCTGCACATGTCGGTGGGCGGATTGCGCGACCTCTCCGTCATTGAGACTCCGCCGCGCGGCCGGCTGGCGATTCAAACCACGGTAGCGCCCTTCAACCCGAACCTGATTCAATCCGCGATCCTCCAGGAGATGCAGCGCGAGGGCCAGGTGTTTTTCGTGCACAACCGTATAGAGTCCATCTTCAGCATCGCCGCCCTCGTGCAACGTCTGGCGCCCACCGCGCGGATCGGTGTGGCGCACGGGCAAATGGGAGAGAAAGAACTGGAAAAGGTCATGCTCAAATTCATGCAGGGCGAGTACGAGGTGCTCGTGGCGACGGCACTGATTGAAAACGGCCTCGACATCCCGCGCGCCAACACCATGATCGTCAATCACGCGGAGCGCTTTGGCTTAGCCGATCTTTACCAGCTTCGCGGCCGGGTGGGGCGCTCGAACCGGCGCGCCTATGCTTACTTTCTCGTGGCCGCCGAGGAAACACTGACCCCTACGGCTCGCCGGCGGTTGGCGGCGCTGAAAGAGTTCTCGGAGCTGGGCGCCGGCTTCCGCCTCGCGGCCTTGGACCTCGAATTGCGCGGCGCCGGCAACCTCTTGGGCGCCGAACAGCATGGACATTTGAATGCCATCGGCATCGACCTCTACCTGAAGATGCTCGAACAAACCGTCGAAGAACTGAAAGGCGCCCCACAGAAGATTGAGGTCCGCACCACACTTAACCTGGGGCTCGATATCAAAATCCCCGACCGCTACGTCGCCGACGAGAGCCAGCGCCTGCGTCTGTATAAGCGGATTTCCAGCCTAGCAACACCCGAAGCGCGCGCGGAACTCGAAGCCGAGCTCACCGACCGTTATGGGCCCATTCCTCCCTCAGTTTCAAACCTCCTCTCGTATGGGCTTCTGAAATCCGCCGCCGAGCAACTTCTCGTGCAATCCATTGAAAGAAAGGCGGAAGATATTTGGATGCGGTTTAATGAGCAAACTCCCCTGGAGCCTGGAAGAATCACCACATTCGTGCGGCGACGCCGGGAAGCGAGCCTTAGACCCGACGGCGTCCTGCGTTTCAGGTTGCGCAACCTCGGGGAGAATACTTTGCAGGAAATCCAAAATGTCTTGCAGGAATTGCAAGCCTAGCATTAAGATGACAGAGGCGTGAGAAGAGGGGACTTCCTCCCCCTTGTGTCATTCCGCGCGAAGCGAGGAATCTCGCTCTGAAAACTATGGACTTGCGAGATTTCTCGTAGTCTGCCAATAAGAATGGCGGACTCCTCGGAATCACAGGCTGGGCGGGTCTCTTAGCCTCCTGCTAGTGTTGGGGGGGAACAACTCCGGCACCGCGCATTGATATCGAAGAATATGGGGACTTAAGGCACCACCCCCTGCCCCCTCCTCAGGCGAGGAGGGGAGTTCCTCTTTCGCGAGGGGTTAAAGGAAATGAGCAGACGAAGATGGAGTGTACTGGCAGGCGTGGCGCTGGCAATGGGCATAGCTTGCGCGCCCCTGACGGGCGCAAAAATAGTTGAGCGCATCATTGCGCGCGTCAACAATGAGATCATCACCCAACGGGCGTACGAACAGGAGCAAGACAAACTCCGCCAGCAACTCGCCGAGCAATACTCGGGCGCCGAACTCGAGGCCCAAATCAAAGAACAAAGCAAGAACCTTTTACGCGACCTGATCGACCAATCCCTCATGGTCCAGAAGGCCAAAGACGATGATATCAACGTCGAGACAGACGTGGTTAAGGAGCTCGACGGCATTCGCAAGAAGAACAACTTGGCAACCCTGGAGGATCTGGAGACGGCAATAGAGAAAGATGGGATGAATTACGAAGACTATAAGGACCAGATCCGCCGCAACCTGTTGATGCGAGAAGTCATCGGTCGCGAGGTGGGCTCCCGGATTCAGTTGTCGCGCGACGACGCGAGGAAATTCTACGAAGCTCACCAGAAGGAATTCGAATCTCCTGGCATGGTGCGCCTCGGACAGATTCTCGTCTCCACTGAAAAACGGAAGCCGGAAGAAGCCGAGAAGAGAGCGAACGACGCCCTCGCCGAATTGAAGGCCGGACAACGTTTTGCGGAGATTGCGAAAAAGTACTCCGACGGGCCAAGCGCAGAGCAAGGTGGCGACGTGGGACTCATGAAGGAAGGCTCGCTGGCGCCGGATATCGCTGCCGTGGTCGGCAAGCTCGACATCAATGAATTTAGCAACCCGATCCAGACAAGATATGGGTATATCATTCTCAAGGTCCTGGAACGATACAGCGCCGGTATTCCCAAATTTGAAGAAGTCGAACAACGCGTCAACGAAGTCCTTTACGACCAGAGAATGCAGCCGGATTTGCGGGAATACCTGAAACGACTCCGCAAAGAAAGCTATATCTACAAGGCCCCCGGATACGTTGACACGGGCGAAGAACGACCAAGCGAAATCCAACTGCCAAATAAAGGGCAATGAAGCAGCGCTTCGTAACCGACCTCAGCCCGGACGCCCAGGTTCGAACCACCTTCCTAGTTCAAGCCCGCGAACGGAAAATCGCTCGCACGGGAAGCGCCTACCTCGACTTGGACCTGCGCGACGCCAGCGGGGTGGTGCGCGCCAAACTGTGGGACTGTGACCGGCACGCGCTGGATTTCGAGGTTGAGGATATCGTGGCGGTGGACGGGGTTGTCGAGGACTACCAGGGGACTCTACAGATTCGGGTGCGCAAGATTTCCAGATGCTCTCCCGACGAGGTGGACCTTCTCGACTACCTTCCAAGTTCACGCCGAGACCCTGAGGAAATGTACGCCACACTGATGGACCGCCTGCGCGGGATGCCCGAGGGACCTTTGCGAATGCTGTTGCTTACCATCATGGAAGACCCCGCGATCGCAGAGAAGTACAAAAGAGCCCCCGCCGCGATGAATTATCACCATGCTTTTCTGGGTGGCCTGCTCGAGCATGTCTTGTCGCTGGTACAACTCGGCGACCAGGTTTGCGACCACTACGAGTTCCTGCGCCGCGACCTGCTGCTGGCCGGGCTGGTGCTGCATGACGTTGGGAAAATTGAGGAACTGAGTTTCTCTCGTGGCTTCCGGTATTCCACGCGGGGACAGTTGCTGGGCCACATTTCGATAGGCCTCGAAATGGTGCAGGAGAAAATGCGTCAGATTCCCGACTTCCCCGCGGAGTTAAAGGGGCAGGTCGAGCACATCATCCTTTCCCACCACGGTAAAGTGGAGTTCGGGTCGCCGAAAGAGCCTATGTTTCCTGAAGCTCTCGTCGTCCACTTCCTCGACGAGATGGATTCCAAACTGGAGGCTATGCGCGCCCAGTATGCAACTGACCAGGACCGTCCCGGCGATTGGACAGCCCGCAACCCGGCGCTGCGAAGGGAACTTCTGAAGATCGAGAGAGGCTCGCCTGCCTCCTCCATTGGTCCCCAAGCGGAAAAACCGTGAGCAACGTGGCATCACCATCTGACATCCTCAGAATCCTTCCTCATCGTTACCCCTTTTTGTTCGTCGATCGGGTAACTGAATTCATTCCGGGCCAGCGAATCGCGGCCACCAAGCGCTTTTCGGTGGACGACGCGGCCACGCGCGGTTACCTCCCAGCTTCCCCGATCATTTCGGTCGGGATACTGTTGGAATTGGTCACCCAGCTTGGAGCAATCCTGGTTATGGAGCGACCCGAGATGGCCGGGAAAGTGGCCGTGATTCTGCAAATTCCCTCGGCACAACTTATGAAGCCAGTTGAGCCCGGCGATACCCTGCGTGTGGAGGCGGAGGTGATAAGAATCGGAGAGCGTCTGGGTGAACTCCACGGAGCCGTCTATCACGAAAGGGAACTTGTGGCCGAGGGGAAAGTGCGGTTCGCGATTGCCGACGCGGCACAGATTCTAGAGAAGTCAGGAGTCAGAAGTCAGGAGTCAGAATGAGGAGGGACGAACAATGGCGCCGTGTAACATTGAAGAACTGGAGCACATCGTCAGCGGCTTTTTCAAAAAAGTGTCCCTAGATCGTCAGGCGGAGGTTGAACGTCACAACTTTCGTCTTACCGAGTTTTGTAACCCTCAAGGAGATATCTGAAAACGCTACCGCGGTTGGGCGGGCGTTTACTACCTATATTCAGACGACGGTGTTGTTCATTACGTCGGCGAAGGGACCTCGAAATATGGTTTGGGTTACAGGGTACTGGGAAACGCCGCTAAGTTTAAGTTGATCGAAAAACCAGCAATGAACGTTGGCCTCATTACGTTTGGCAGATCCGACCTGCCTTTTGCGTTAGCTTTAGAACAGTTTTTGATCCGCGATCTTTCTCCACCGTGCAATACTGTCGGAAAAAGTGAGGGCGGTTCAAAGTAGCCTGTTACCGCACCTTCGCTAGGAATGCTGGGACGTCGGTTTTTCTTCTGACTCCTGACTTCTGACTCCTGACTCCTAGTCGACTACTGTATGCTCTTCGAAGAACTTCAAATTCGTGACGTGACGATCCGGCCGGCCCATATCCTGGCGCCCATGGCCGGCATTACCGACACTGTGTTCCGCCGTTTCATCAAACGATTGGGTGGATGCGGACTGATTATGACGGAGTTCGTATCCAGCGAAGGAATGCTTCGTCAAAACCTGCGCTCGAAGCGATACTTGTATTACACCGAGGAAGAAAGGCCGATTTCCGCGCAGCTTTTTGGCGCCGATCCTGACCACCTGGCGGAGGCGGCGCGCGTGATCGAAGAGCTAGGCTTCAACCTGCTCGACCTGAACCTGGGCTGCCCCGCCAAAAAGGTCGTAAAGTGCGGCGGCTCAGGCTTGCTTCGCGACCTTCCGTTGCTCGAGAAGATCCTGCGAAAGATCCGCGCCGCTGTACGGATTCCCTTTACCATAAAGTTCCGCTCCGGCTGGAGTGAGGCGGAGATCGTGGCACTCCAAGTGGCACGCATGGCTGAGGAGTGCGGCGTTGAGGCGCTGAGCATTCATCCTCGGACGCGCCTGCAAGGGTTCAGTGGCCAGGCACGATGGGAGATCATCCAAGAGGTGAAGTCCCGGGTGCGCATCCCGGTAATCGGCAACGGCGACGTGGTGACACCGCCGGACGCCCTCGCCCTTTACCAGCAGACAGGCTGCGATGCTGTGATGATCGGGCGCGCCGCCGCCTCCAATCCATGGATATTCCGCCAGCTCTCGGATTTCTTCCGACACGGGACATTCACGCAGCCCACCGAGGCTGACCGCTACCAGTTGATCCGTTCCTATTATCAATTGTTGGTGACCGAAGAGGTTCCCGGCGCGGTAGGCAAGATGAAACAGTTCGCAAGCTGGTTCACACAGGGAGTATGCAAGGGGGCAGAACTCCGCCGGTCGATCCAAAGCGCGCGAGCGGCGGGCGAAGTCCTGGATCGAGTCGACCAGTTCTTCAGCCCCCGCGTTTCAGCAGTGACCGAGCCGCAGGAGGTCGCCCCCTGAACTACAGGGAGGCTCTACTAGCCTATGGACAACTCAGAAGGACCGGCTGGAAGGGAACGACGGGCTCAGAGACGGCTGAAAACCGCGCTACCCATCTGGGTCCGTGGGGTCGATGCACAGGGAATGGAATTTGAGGTGTCAACGGAGACCCTGGAAATAAGCCGGCGAGGCCTTTCTTTCCTGACCGAACTGGAATTGAAACCTCTCGCAACTGTGACGGTAGTCATCCCCGGCCGCGGACCAAGGCACGCGGGCGAAGGGCCCACGGACTTCTTTTCGACGGCGGCTGTCGTCGGCGTCCGTAAAGAGGCTGACTCGTACCGCGTTAGCCTCCGGTTCATCGGCGCCACCCTGACCACTTACAGCGCCGAGACTCCTTGGCAGGATGCTTAAGAAAGGTATTAGTTTGTCGTTGGGAGTGAAGAAGTCAGAAGTCAGGAGAACTGGGGCTGGCGGCTAGGGCCTGCGGACTGGGGCCAATTCTGAATTCTGAATTATCAGTTGCTCACTTGTTCTTTTCCATTTGCAATAGGCGATACGCTTCACTTCGAGAGATGCCTCGGGCCTTGGCGGCAGCTTTGAGCGCCGCGCGCTCGTCGAGTCCGCGTTCGGCCATCAACTTCTCGATCTCCCATTCAATGGGCGAATCCGCAGGGCGAGTTTTCCCCGACGCGGAGGCAGCCCCAACCAGGAGGGTTATTTCCCCCCTGATCGTCTTGCCTTTCGCGCGCTCTAACAATTCGGACACCGTCCCACGCAAGAACTCTTCGTGGACCTTGGTCACTTCGCGCGCCAAGACCACTTCGCGGTCCCCCAGAATATCCCGTACGTCCCTCAGCATCTCGAGGACGCGATGCGGCGCCTCATAGAAGACTAAAGTCTTGGTTGCTGTCTTTTGCTCTTCCAAGGCCTTCCTGCGCGCCGCCTTCTTGCTGGGCAGAAACCCGAGAAACCGGAACTTGTCCACAGGCATGCCCGACGCAGCCAGCGCCGCCACAAAAGCCGAGGCGCCGGGAACAGGGACCACGGGGATGTTGTGGCGGACTGCCAAGTGCACCAAGCGGAATCCCGGATCGGACACCACGGGCATTCCCGCGTCGCTCACCAGAGCTATGTTGTTTCCCTCTTCCAACTTGATGACCAGTTCCGGCGCGCGGGTCATCTCATTGTGCTCATGGTAACTTATAGTAGGAGTTCGGATCTGATAGTAGTTGAGCAATTCCTGCGTCCGCCGCGTGTCCTCGCACGCAATCAAGTCCACTTCCTTGAGGATGCGGATAGCGCGCAGCGTAATGTCCTCCAGATTCCCAATGGGCGTCCCGACAACAAAGAGCTTGCCCTTAGAACCGTTCGTGGAATCCTCGAGAGGGTCCATAAGTCCTGGCTTGGCCGAAATAGATCGTCGCGGCATAGGCGTCAAGGGTCAATTACGACTTCCAGTGTATCAACTAGCTCAGGCAATGACAACGGAGAGTTAATGGTGTCCCAATTCAAATGTAGGGCCGCCCCTTGGGGCGGCCTAGGCCGGGGCAAGCCCCGGCCCCACCTCCCATGTTAGGACATAACCGCGACATTCACGTTTTGACGCCGGAGAAGCCGGTCTATATAATTACGAGTAGGGGTATCTGCAAGGAGGTTGAATTGCCGCTTTACGAGTACGCGTGTACGCAGTGTGGACAGCGCTTCGAGAAAATCCGGAGGTTCTCCGATCCTCCACTGACCAAGTGTGAGAAATGTGGAGGCAAGCTGAAGCAGCTCGTGTCTCGGTCTGCCATCCGGTTCAAGGGGAAGGGCTGGTATGTGACGGATTATGCCAAGAAACCCTCCACCGCCACCGCGAACAGCGCCGTAAGCTCTGGTAAAGGGGACAAAGAGAAAGGCCCTGAAGGCGCTAAGAAGGAAGTTCTGCCCGCCAAGACATCCAAAGATAAGCCAGCCACTGAAAAGAGCCATTGACGAACAGGATTCGGGATTCAGGAGTCAGGATTCAGTAGGCGGCAGGTGGAGATTGCATCCTGTCGCCCCCGTCCTGAATCCTGACTCCTGAATCCTGACTCCTGAATCCTGAATCCTCTTTCAGAGCTTAATTGACTTGAGGTATTTGCGGAAGGCGCTTCCAAGGTCTGGCCGCTCGAGCGCCAGTTCCACCGTAGCTTGAAGAAAGCCCAGCTTATCTCCGGCATCGTACCGCTTTCCTTCAAACACGTAGCCGTAGACCGGTTCCTTTTCGAGCAAGCGCCGCAGCCCATCCGTCAGTTGGACCTCGCCTCCCGCGCCAGGCGTGGTGGCCGCAAGCTCATGAAAAATCGTGGGGGTGAGGATGTATCGGCCGATGACCGCCAGATTTGAAGGCGCCTCGCGAGGACTCGGCTTTTCCACCATGTCCTCGATTCGGTAGAGCCGCCCGTGCCATTGAGGGTCCGCTACGAGCTGGCCGCGAATGATGCCGTAACTGCCCACCGCTTTGCGCTCCACTTTCTGTATGGCGATGACGCTTCTGCCGTAACGCTCGAAGACCTCCAACATTTGCTTCAGGCAAGGCACCGGGTTAACTATCACATCATCGGAGAGCAGAACAGCAAATGGCTCTTCGTCAACCACGTCGCACGCGGTGAGAATCGCATCGCCCAGGCCGCGTGGGATCTGCTGGCGAACATACACAAAGCGCAACAGCCCTGAAATCGAGTGCACCAGCTCCCGAAGTTCTTCCTTCCCTCTTCCGGCCAACTCCTCCTCGAGCTCCGCCGACAAGTCAAAATGGTTCTCGATGGCCGTCTTCCCCCGCCCCGTTACGAATATCACCATCGGGATTCCGGAAGCGGATACTTCTTCAACCGCATACTGCACCAGCGGCTTGTCCACGATGGGGAGCATTTCCTTGGGCTGCGCTTTGGTGGCGGGCAGGAACCGCGTGCCCAGACCGGCAACAGGCAGAACCGCTTTACGAATCTTCATGAGCACCTCAGCTTCTCTCAGGATGAGCAAGCTTTGCAATGGGCACAGTGTAGCGCCACCGTCCGAGTCGCGTCAACGTAAGGATTCAGGTGTCAGGTGCCGGGTTGGGGGGAATTATGAATTATGAATTGCTTTCCTCATTTCTCGTGCCAGCCGGCCGCCTTCTGCTTCTTGCGTAACGCCCACCTTCTATCTGCTGGGGACTGGGGAAGAACAGTATGCAATAGGCTGTGAGCGGTCGCCAGGGGGCAATTCATAATTCACAATTCATAATTCAGAATTGCCCTAGCCCCTGCTCTCCTGACTTCTTACTTCTGACTTCCCTCCCACCCGCGCACCTATGCTAGCATCTACTGCATGTTGGTTCTTGGAATCGAATCCAGTTGCGACGAGACCGCGGCAGCCATTGTGGCGGATGGCGCGAAGATTCTCTCCAGTGTTGTGGCCTCGCAAATCCCCACCCACGAAAAGTACGGTGGCGTTGTTCCCGAACTGGCTTCACGCGAGCATCTGCGCAAGATCGAGCCCGTGGTCGACGAGGCCTGCCAGCGCGCGCGAGTCGGAATACGGGATGTGGAAGGCATCGCGGTAACGGAGGGACCAGGCTTGGTCGGGTCGCTCCTGGTCGGCCTGGTCTATGGCAAAGCCCTTGCCCTCGCGCTGGCGAAACCTCTGGTGGGCGTGAACCACCTGGAGGGTCACATCCACGCCGTTCTACTCGAAAACAAAATGGCACGCCTCACAGGGAACCCGGTCGAGGAGGCAGAGCTCCCGTCCGTTACTCTGGTCGTCTCCGGCGGTCACACGAGCTTGTTCTTGGTAGAGGAAGGTTGCCATCCGGCCCATTGCCATCCTATCTTCAATTACAAGCGGCTAGGACATACGCGTGATGACGCAGCCGGGGAAGCTTACGACAAGGTCGCGAAACTGCTGGCACTGGGCTATCCTGGCGGACCGGTCATCGACCAACTGGCTCGCTCGGGGGATCCGGAAGCGGTCGATTTCGGCCGCATCAAGATGAAGGGCAACCCGCTGGACTTCAGCTTCTCCGGGCTCAAGACTGCCGTCTTCTACCGCGTCCGCGGCACCCCGCTCGCCCTCGAGGCCGAGCAGCGACGCGCCTGGCGCAAAACCAACGAAAGCGCCCGTGCAGACGAACTGCGCGCTCATTGCTCGCCCCAGACACTTGACCTCATCGCCAGCTTTCAAAACGCCGTGGTCCGCGACCTCCTCGAGCGCACCCTGGCTGCGGCGGACGCCTCGCGAGTTGACTCGGTTTTTGTTTCCGGGGGAGTCGCCTGCAATTCCCTTCTGCGCGCTCGCTTCCTCGAAACTTCCAGGACACAAGGATATCGAGTCTTCTTCCCTTCCCCCGCCTTATCTACCGACAACGCCGCGATGATTGCCGCGGCGGGATACTACAAGCTGAAAGCGGGACTGCGTGCGGACGCGACCCTTACCGCGCATGCCTCGCTTCCACTCGGAACGTAGCGGGAGGATTCAGGATTCAGGAGTCAAAATGAAGGCTGCCATGCTAAGTGGAGCGCAGCATCTCTGTGGTTCGTCGTAGGCTGCTGAATCCAAAAAGCGGAGATCCTCCGCTGCGCTCAGGATGACAGCCAGCAGGCTCAGGATGACAGCGAGCCGCCTCAGCATGACAACATTCGTACCCAGCGTGACTCGCTGACCCTTGACTTCTGACCCCTGAATCCTGAATCCTGATTCCTGGATCCTGTACTACTATGCGCTTTGGTGTTGACACAGGCGGGACATTCACAGACTGCGTAGTCCTCGAGCGAGGCAAAGTTACGATCCTCAAGGTCTTTTCCACGCCGGAGGACGCCTCGCGCGGCATTCTGGAGGGCGTCCGCCGGCTGGGCGAGCCATTTCAACCTGCTGGCCGCCTCGAGGTCATTCACGGCACCACAGTGGGCACGAACAGCTTGCTCGAGCGGCGCGGCGCACGCGTGGCGCTGGTCACCACCGCAGGGTTCGAGGACCTCATCGAGATCGGCCGGCAGGCGCGCCCACGGCTTTACGACCTCAACGCCCGGCAGGCTCCGCCCCTTGTCTCGCGAACTCTGAGGTTTGGCGTCAGGGAAAGAACGGCAGCGGACGGCACGCTTCTTCAGAAGCCTTCAGCAGCGGCAATCACAAGGCTGAGAAGTAAGCTCAAGGGCTTGCATGCTGAGTCGATTGCTGTTTGTTTCCTCTTTTCGTATCTCAATCCCGCGAACGAAAGAGTGGTGGCGCAAGCGCTGAAAGAGCTGCAATTGCACATCTCCGTATCCCACGAGATTCTCCCCGAGTTCCGCGAATACGAACGGCTGGCCACGGTCGTAATAAACGCCTTCCTGGCCCCTAGAATGGGGGAATACCTCAAGCGTCTTGAACGCGGCGTGGGAGGCGATGAAGTAGGGCCGAACGGCGTTCGGCCCTGGGGCGAGCGCCGCTCGCCCCTACCTTACGGCCACGCAGCCGGCCGGGTCTACGTGATGCAATCGAGCGGGGGCATTACCACGGCGGCGCGCGCGGCCCGTGAGCCCGTGCGGACTATCCTTTCCGGACCCGCCGGGGGCGTTGTGGCGTCCACATGGCTTACCCGGCAGCTTGGGATTTCGCGCGCCATAAGCTTCGACATGGGCGGCACCTCCACGGATGTATGCTTGATCGACAGCCAGCCTCGCACCACCCATGAAACCGTCGTGGGCGGCCTGCCGGTGGCTGTTCCCGTGCTGGACGTTCATTCAGTGGGCGCCGGCGGCGGCTCGTTGGCGCGCCTGGACGCAGGTGGCGCCTTGCGCGTCGGCCCGCAGAGTGCCGGCGCAAAACCCGGTCCTATCTGCTACAGGGGCGGCGGCGCCCAGCCCACCGTGACGGATGCCAACTTGTTGCTTGGCCGCCTTGACCCGGACCACTTCCTGGGTGGTGAGTTCCAGCTCGACCTCCGCGCCGCAGAACGGGGCTTTGCCGACTTCTTGCATCGCCATTCGCGAAGGATTGGCTTTAAGACTGTGCCGGAACTCGCAGCCGGCATCGTTGCGGTCTCGAACGCCACCATGGAAAAAGCTCTGCGGGTCATCTCTGTCGAGCGCGGCCACGACCCAAGAGAGTTTGCTCTCATCTGCTTCGGCGGCGGTGGGGGATTGCACGCCGCAGACTTGGCGCGCTCCCTGCGGCTGCCCCAAGTGATAGTGCCTCAGAACCCTGGCGCATTCTCAGCTCTTGGAATCCTGCTGTCTGACGTTATCAGGGATTCCGTCCGGTCTGTTCTCTTGTCTGTACCCGAGGAAGGGAGAGATTCTTCGCAGCGTATGGCGGAGTTCTGGCACGACCTCGGAAAGCGTTTCGCAATTCTCGAGCGCGTGTCGCGTGCCGAACTTCAGCAGGAAGGATTCCCAGCCGAACTGGCACGCGCGGAGCGGCGACTGGATCTCCGCTATGCAGGCCAGTCCTACGAACTCTCGGTGCCTTTTAGGAGAGATTTTCGCCGGTTGTTCCACGAGCAGCATGAGAAGGCTTATGGGCACGCCCATCGGGGGCGACCGCTCGAAATCGTCAACCTCCGCCTTCGCCTGACGATTCGAACGCCCAAGCCGCAACTACGCGCCCGCGCGACGGGCAATCCCGATCCCGCCCGAGCCAGGGTGAAAACAAAACCGGTTTGGTTTGCCGGGCGCTTTCATTCAACACCTCTCTATGACCGCGAGCGGCTCGAGCCGGGCTCACGTTTTGCAGGGCCAGCGGTCGTAGTCGAGTACAGTTCGACCACAGTCGTGCCACTCGACTTCGAGTGCTACGTAGATGAGTATTTGAATCTTATTCTCTCGCCAGCGGAGAACTGACAAACCTACTCGATCGCCCTGCGGGAATCAGCGACGAGGAGCGCTGCATGGTGGGGTCCGAGGAAGGATGGATTTTGGGGGTTCGCTAATATTCTAAGTCAAGAGTCCGTTGAGCCCGCGGAGCGGGCGAAAGAATGTAGCCCACGGCGCAAGCCGTGGGTCAGCAAGCCGCCCCCTCACCCCCAATCCCCTCTCCCGCTCGGGCGGGAGAGGGGTGCCGAAGGCAGGGTGAGGGCTCCTCACCCCAGGGCTTGCGCCTTGGGCTACGATCTTCCGCCCCTCACGGGGCTCAGACAAGCCTATTCACTATGACGCGCATCGACGCCGCAGAACTCGAAATCTTCAAGAACCTCTTCCACTCGGTGGCGGAAGAGATGGGGGCGGCGCTGCGCCGGTCCGCCTTTTCGCCGAACATCAAGGAACGCCGGGATTATTCTTGTGCTGTGTTTGACGGTAAGGGCCGCGTGGCGGCGATGGGCGACCACATGCCGGTTCATCTGGGCTCCATGCCCATGTCCGTTGCGGCAGCCCTGGAAGCCCTCGAACTCGCGCCGGGCGACATCGCCATGCTCAACGATCCCTACGCCGGCGGCACTCATCTGCCGGACATAACCCTGGTGATGCCCGTCGTGCCACGATATAAGACCACCGCTCATCCGCGCCGGAGGCGGCAGCCTGTCTTTTACGTCGCCAATCGCGCCCACCACTCCGACATCGGCGGGGCGCAGCCTGCCTCGATGGGCTTGAGCGAGGACATTTACCAGGAAGGCTTGCGGATTCCGCCGGTGGCGCTGGTTCGGGCAAGAGTCGTTCAGCGCGATGTGCTGGCTTTGTTGCTCGCCAATGTGCGCACACCTGCCGAGCGCGAGGGCGACCTGATGGCCCAGGTGGCCGCCTGCCGCCTGGGAGAGCGCCGCTTGATCGAATTACTCGAAGCGTATGGTGTCCCGAAAATCCGCTTCTGCCTCGAAGCCCTACAAGCCTACTCGGCGCGACTGATGCGGCAAGCCCTCCGGCAAATCCCCGATGGGACATATGCCGCCGAGGATTTCCTGGACGACGACGGGTTCAGCGATAAACCTGTGCCGCTGCGCGTCTCGATCCGGATGAGCCGCGGCCAAGCCACCGTAGATTTTGCCGGCAGCTCTCCTGCCTGCCGGGGAAGCGTCAACGCGGTCATGGCGATTACAATTTCCGCCGTCTTCTACGTTTTTCGTTGCCTGCTGGGAGAGGAGGTGCCCGCCTGCGCCGGCTTGATGGAACCCATCGAAGTACGCGCTCCCAGCGGAAGCGTGGTGAATGCTAAGCCTCCGGCGGCTGTGGCTGCGGGAAATGTTGAGACCTCGCAGCGAATCGTGGACGTGCTGTTGCGGGCGCTGGCCAAAGCGCTTCCTCACAAAATTCCAGCCGCCAGCTCGGGGACGATGAACAACCTCTCTTTCGGTGGCGTCGACCCGCGCACCGGCGAGCCCTTTGCTTATTACGAGACGATTGGCGGGGGAATGGGCGCTCGTCCGACGGCGGATGGTTTGAGTGGAGTCCACACCCACATGACGAACTCACTTAATACGCCCATCGAGGCGCTCGAAGCCGCGTACCCCGTGCGCGTGCGGCATTATTCGCTGCGCCGCGGCTCAGGCGGCCAAGGACGTTTCCGTGGGGGTGACGGCATCATCCGTGAAGTCGAGTTCCTTACCGACGTTCGCGGTAGTGTTCTCTCTGAACGCCGCCGATTCCAACCTTACGGGCTGGCCGGTGGCAAGCCCGGCAAGGCAGGAAAGAATGAGCTCATCCTGCCGGGCCGGATCATAAAGCTCTCTTCCAAGGCTGTGTTCAACGCACCGCAAGGTAGCGTCCTGAGAATTGCAACACCAGGAGGCGGAGGCTGGGGGAAGAGCAGGAGTCAGAAGTCAGGAGTCAGAAGTCAGGAGTCAGAAGCCAGAAGTCAGGAGTAAGAATGGAAATTCGAGAATGGAAATTGGAAACGGGAAGTCCGGAACTCGAAATCCGAAATTCGAAACTCGAAATCCGATGTGTAGCTGGCGATTTTCGACTTTCGATTTTCGAATTTCGATTATCGAGTTTCGGTGTTCCGCAGCATTCTGATTCCTGACTTCTGACTCCTGACTTCTTCAATCCAGAGGAGGCAAAATGGAAGCAATTGATCGGCGAGACTTCATGAAATCCATGGCGGGAGCTGCGGCGCTCGCTGCCCTGGACACGAAAACGGCATCTGCGTCTGAGTCGGGACCGCTGTTTCTTTCTACCTGGGTCCACGGGAAACCGGCAAACGAGCGCGCGGCAGAAGTCTTCAAGAGTGGTGGGAGCCTTCTGGATGCGGTCGAGAAAGGAATCAACGTTCCGGAGAACGATCCGAAGGTAATGAGCGTTGGCTATGGCGGCCTTCCCAATGAAGAAGGTGAAGTGGAGCTTGATGCCGCCATCATGGATGGGACGCGCCATCACGCCGGCGCGGTTTGCAGCCTCCATAACATCAAGAATCCGATTTCTGTAGCTCGCCTGGTGCTCGAAAAGACCCGTCACACCACGCTGGCGGGCGAAGGGGCTTTCCGCTTCGCGCTCAAAATGGGATTCGAACCGCAGTCGCTCCTGACCCCCGAGAGTCTCAAGAAATGGATGGATTGGAAATCCGACCCCCATAGAAAGACTTATTGGGTGACCTCCGAAACCCACGACACCATCGGCATGGTCGGGACTGACGGAAAAGGCCACGTGGTCTCGGGGTGTTCGACTTCAGGGCTGGCGTGGAAAATCCCCGGACGGGTGGGAGATTCTCCCCTGGTGGGCTGCGGTGTCTATGCCGACGACAACGTGGGAGCCGCCTCCGCCACCGGCGACGGAGACCTGATGACCAACTACTGCACCAGCATTTCGATTGTCCACTACATGGCGAGCGGCATGTCTCCCCAGGACGCCTGCATCGAGTTGTTGCGCCACATGGTGAATACGGACCCCAAGAATAAGGACGGAGATTGTTGTGTGATCGCTATCAACAATCGCGGCGAAATCGGAGCGGCTTCCATGAAGTCCGCCTATCGACTCAAGTATGCGCTGTGGATGAACGGCGAGAGCAATCTCCTGGACGCCGTCGCCCTGTTTTAATGTCAGTCGTCAGTTCTCAGTTGTCAGTCGTCAGCCTCTGCCTTTCGAAGTGGTAGGTCGTAGGTGGGGGAAAGCGTCTACGTCCGCCTTCCACCAACCCTTTCCTATCCGACCTCTGCCTTTTGCTCGTTACCCGGCGCTCGTCCCGCAACGGCATGTCACTACTCTCCCTTCTCAGGCCCGCCATTCGTATGCGAAGATACTCTACGAACGGTCATTTCGCCCGCACCATACCAACATGCGACGGGTTTTGGATGGCTGGATATCGTAGTACCCAATCATGGCCTGCCTCTCTTCTGACAGAGAACAGAGAAAAAAGACGCGCCTGTCATGGGTTGAATCTCTCATTGGCACATTCACTCCGCGGGCCGACCTCAAAAATTGTTCGGCCCACGAATCAGAGCATAATGTAAATCAATGAGTTACATTGACAATGTGTCAATTTCAGCAATTTGCTTACTTCGACAAACGCTTGCTAAGCTCGACGATTTCTGGTAGGTAGATTGCCAGAGACAGGTGAGGAACAGTCGAATTTCGTGGTTCAGGAGGAGCACATGGCCATACCCTCACGCATCCGCGATTTCCTGGATTCCGAGAATGTTTCCTATGAAGAACTCCGTCACGACCCAGCCTATACGGGACAAGAGGTCGCACACACGCTGCATCTGTCGGGCAAGAGGTGCGCCAAGACCGTCGTGCTGGATGGTGACGGAAAGCTGGCAATGGCAGTTTTGCCGGCCGCCAACCGATTGAATCTCCAAGATCTTCGGGCAGCAATGGAAGTCACACGCTTGGAGATGTTGGGGGAAGGTGCACTGATCAAGCTCTTCCCAGACTGTGAGCGGGGCGCGATTCCACCTCTCGGCCGTCTCTATGGGATGGAAGTATGGGTGGATCGAACCATAAGCGATTCGGAGAAAATTGTATTCTGCGCAGGCACCCACGAGGATTGCATCCGAATGAAGTATTCCGACTTCGCGAAGTTAGCCCGTCCCCGCATTGGACGGTTTTCGGAAGTCTGGGCCGCCATGGCGGCTTGACCAGTCCGGCCGAATCGCCCATATCGAGCTTGCCCTGCTGGGGCGGCTTAGCCGCGGCCCTGCGGAGCGGCGGTGAGGCTTGGTGCTCACTTTCGCCATTAGGCTGAAGTGTTTCGAACGCGGCGCAAACTCGACTCAGGCGCCGACGAAGGGCCTACGCCCAAAGGGGATGCGCGTGAATAGGCAGTGCAGTGCGCCCATCCAGCTTATACGCGACCCCATCACCCTGAATGGGTTACACTAGGGTTGAGCGGTGTTAGTGTGACATGAGGAGGATTTCATGCTTGTTTTAAAGGAAAAACTGGCGCAGCAAATCCCGGGGTTGAGAGAAGAGGTACGCCAGCTCACTAAACGCCATGGCGATGCCGTCATTTCCGAGGTGACCGTAGCTCAGGCTTTTGGCGGAATGCGAGGGATCAAGGGCCTCGTCTGCGATACCTCTTTGGTGGACCCAGACAAGGGTTTATACGTTCGCGGCATACCCATTGGCGAGTTGGCCCACTGCTTGCCCGAGGAGATTTTCTACTTGCTCTGCACCGGCGAACTTCCCGATAGCGAAGCTCTTGCCAGCCTCCAGCAGGACTTGCGCAGGCGCGCCCAGATTCCCGCCTACGTGTGGGATGTGCTTCAGGCCATGCCGATAGATTCGCATCCCATGGCGATGTTTAACACCGCCATCCTGGTAATGGAGCGCGATTCCGTCTTCCGTCGCCGCTATGCCGATGGGATGCGCAAAGAGGAGTTCTGGGAAGCCGCACTGGAAGATTCCCTGCAAATGCTTGCCAAGCTTCCTGCCATTGCCGCCGGTATCTACCGCATGCACGCACACAAGGGCTCACCTCTCGCATCCGACCCCGGCCTGGACTGGGGAGCCGATTATGCCCACATGCTGGGCTTGCCCGATCCGGAAGGGAACCTCGCCCGGCTCATTCGCCTCTACCTCACCCTGCACTGTGACCACGAGGGCGGGAACGTGAGCGCCTTCAGCTGCCACACGGTGGGCTCTGCCCTCTCCGACCCTTACTACGCGGTCTCGGCTGGGTTGAACGGCTTGGCGGGGCCACTTCATGGGCTGGCCAATCAGGAATGTCTCCAATTCGTTCTCGGAGTGCGCAAGAGATTCGATGGCGTGCCCACTGACGAGCAACTGCGCGAGTTCGCTTGGAACGCCCTCAAAGAGGGTCACGTCATCCCGGGTTATGGGCATGCCGTGCTGCGCATCACCGACCCCAGGTTTACGGCCTTCCACCAGTTCGGGGAGCAGGTTTGTGCTCAGGATGAAATGTTCAGGATCGTGGACAGGGTTTTCGCGATTGTGCCGGAAATTCTTCGCGAGCAGGGAAAAGCCAAGGACCCCTGGCCCAACGTGGACGCTATTTCAGGAGCCTTGCTCTACCACTTCGGGCTGACCGAATTCGACTACTACACCGTGCTTTTTGGTGTCTCACGGGCGCTGGGAATGTGCGCACAATTGATTATCAACCGCGCGCTTGGTACGCCCATCACCCGTCCGAAATCCGTGAGCACGGAATGGATCAAGGCGACTGTCGGACAAACACGGCAGGCTGCTTGAATCGAGGGTGCCACCTGGGGGCGCAAACCTCCTGCAAATTCCTTCCCACGCGCCCCCAAAAAAGAGGAGATTCCCATGGGCCCCAGGTGCAGTAATTGTCCTGTTCTGAAGACTTCTCTATTCAGTAGTCTATCGAGTGAGCAAGTCTCGCGACTGGGGTGTTTGTTCCGGCCGGCACGTTACCGCAAGAGCCAAATCCTCTTCTTCGAAGGGGGTGCGGCCCAGCACTTGTTCGCTCTTCATACCGGTCTGGTCAAGCTAGTCAAGCCCCTCGAGAATGGGAAAGAGCGTATTACCGGCGTGCTGTTCCCAGGTGAATTGTTCGGCCTGGAAACCCTTTCGCAGCCTAACTACCCGCTTACGGCCGTGACATTGCGCGACAGCGAGATCTGCGCCGCATCACGGGAAGAGGTAATCGTCTTCCTGCAATCCAACCCGGAAATCGCACTTGGTATGGTGCGGTTCTTGGTCGCCGAGGTAGGGCGTGTCCGCACTCAAGTCACGGACATGAGCTTCAAGGATGCCAGAATGAAGGTGGCAACCTTTCTCCTATCGCTGGTTGCCTCTGATCCCACCCCCCACAACGGACGTGCGACACTCACCCTGCCTCTTTCAAGGCAAGAGATCAGCGAAGTCCTCGAGTTGTCACCAGAAACAGTAAGCCGCACACTGACAGCATTCCGACGGGAACAGTTGATTGACACACGTGGGCGGCAGTTGGTAATCCAGAATCTCGAGGGCTTGCAATCAGCGGCGCACCGCTGAGTTCGCCCTTTATACGACATTATGTCCACATTCATTGAGCCATAAAACCCACCCGCGGCTCGATATTCTAAAGCCAACTTACCTTCATCAATATCTCGCTAACTGCCGGGCCCTAAAGGAATTGCATCAATACTGCGGCAAGAGGCACTAGGGCGTAGGAATAAAAAAACTAGTGGACGTAGATTGACCTGCGTCATGTAGAATTGTGATTTCTGCCCTCGACACGGGGCAGGAACGGCTGCTAGGTTGCTCATCGTACACTGCGGGTCTTGGGTCCAGGAATCTCGCGATGAAATTCGCTGGAACCCGTTTCGGTCTTGCGTCAGGCCGGTTTATGGGAACGAGAACAACTCAACTCGTCACAGTTGGCTTGCCGATTGGGTCTCAAAAAACGGTGCTTTACTCAAGGAACATGGCATTCTTCTGTGCCGCAGTTCTCATCTCGACGCTTGCCGCTCGCCCTCAAGGTCAATTGCCTTCCCAATCGGCGGAGAGCGTGAACCACCCTGAGCTCCTCTTCGTGCAAGCGGCGTCCGTAAAGGCGGGCAGGTTATCAGAGAGATTCCCCCAAGGCAGCAGGATTGTACGCCTTAATAAGGGGAGCAGCAGACCCGCGAATCTCACGCCGAACTTCTTTGGGGCGGCAGATCCACGCATCTCCTTCGATGGCTCAAAGGTGCTCTTCGCCGGCAAGAAAGATGACGCAGCAACCTGGCAGGTCTGGGAAATGAACACGGATGGAACGGGGCAGCGCCAAGTGACCCACCGCGATGGAGATTGCCTTGCCCCCGCCTACCTGCCACGAGACGAAATCGCTTTTTCCGGCGAAGTCCAGGACGCTGGCGGAAGCCGGGTTTATCAAATCTATGTCGCCAAGCTTGACGGGAGTGATGTGCACCCCATCACCTTTGGCCCGGGTGACTACGAGCTCGAAACGGTACTCCAAAATGAGTTAATCCTGGCTTCCGCGCGTTCACCCCTGCAACCGAGAGGGAAATCGGAGAGTTCGCGCAACCTCTATACGCTCCGGCCAGACGGCAGCGGCCTGGCGGCGTTCCGATGCGACCACCAGCCACCGGCAATTCGCAGCCAAGCCGAAGAGCTTGACGACGGGTCTGTGGTTTTCGTCAAGAACAGGGTGCTTGGCTCCGAAGCGGGGGGCGACTTGGCTGCGATTAGACGTGGCGCCATGCACAATTCGGTTCTGGGCCCAATGAGCGTATTGATCTGGTCACCCAGACAGCTCGAAGCCGCCAGATTGATCGTGGCGCGCCGAGCGTTGGCGCCTGGAGCCGCAGGGAAATTCGACCTCTATTCCTTTGATTTCATCCATGGAAAGTTCCAAGCTCCGATCTACAAGGATTCGGAGCTTTCCAGTATTGAGGCCGTGCCGGTCGCCGCACATCCTGCTCCTCGCTGGTATTGGAGTACCCTGAGCTTGGAAGCGAAGGCGGGCTACTTTATTTGCCTGGACGCTTCGTTGTCCGGAGACGCTCCTAAACGCCGCCTGTCGGCCCCGCCTTCCAAGGTTCGCGTGTTAGCTCTTGACCCGGCCACTCGTAAGGAAAACAACCTCGGGGAGGCGCCCATCGAGCGGGACGGCTCCTTTTACATCGCGGTGCCGCCGGACCGCCCGGTACGTTTCGAACTGCTGAATGCCGAGGGCAAGGTGGTCCGCGCGCAGCAAAGTTGGATTTGGGCGCGCCCAGGTGAGGAACATGGCTGCGTGGGCTGCCACGATGACCCTGCCGTAGCTCCGGAGAACCGCTGGCCGCTCGCACTGCGGCGCTTTGACACGCCCACCCGCCTGGGTGTTCAGGCGCCGCTCGAAGCAGCGCACTGAGTGGCGTAGGGGCGGTTCGCGAAGCGCCGCACGAAGGCTTTGGGGCGCAGGGCGAACCGCCCCTAGAAGAGGAATCGAGAATGAAAGTTCCAGCTCGACAAATCGCCATCATGCTTGCCGCGGCGACCATGGTGGGCGTGGGGTTGAGAGTCACTGCTCAGAACCCTGCGCGAACCACCCAGACCCGCATGCGCATGGCGAGTCAGCAGCCCACTGCTACGGCCGCGAATTCAGCGCGGGATCCCGCCCGGCAGACCGCCACTCCATCCGGTCTGCCCACCTTTGAAGATGTCACCGAAAAATCCGGCATCAATTTCCGGCACTCCTTCGGGGAGCAGAAGCTGAGTTCCATCATGGAGGCCACCGGTTCCGGTTGCGCTTGGATCGACTACAACAATGACGGACTCTTGGACCTTTACGTGGTGAGTGGGCGATACGTTGACGGCGCCACCAAATTCTCAAAACCCGACGGCGTGGATGCTACGAACCACCTTTACCGCAATAACGGCGACGGGACATTCACCGACGTCACTGCTCAGGCGGGCGTGGGCGGCAAGGGCTTCGGCATGGGCGTGACGGTGGGCGACTATGACAACGACGGGTACGAAGACATCTACGTCAGCAACTGGAATTCCTCCATCCTTTACCACAACAACGGAGATGGAACGTTTACTGACGTAACGGCGAAAGCCGGGGTCGAGAACCCCCACTTTGGTACCGGCGCAACCTGGCTCGATTACGACCGCGACGGCAAACTGGATCTCTTCGTTGGGAATTACCTGAAGTTCGATCCCAATGCCAAGAGGGAATATTTTAGCGCCGACGCTTTCCCTGGCCCGCTCGACTACGAAGGCGACGCTGACCGCCTCTTCCACAACAACGGTGACGGGACGTTTACCGACGTATCCCACAAGGCGGGAATCGATAACCCGCTGGGACGGGCCATGGGTTTGACAGCGGGCGACTACGACAACGACGGCTGGCCGGACGTCTACGTCGCCAACGACACCATGGAGAGCTACCTCTACCATAACAACCACGACGGAACGTTTACCAACGTCGCTCAGGATGTGAACGTAGCCTTTGGCTCCAACGGCGAGGCTACCTCCGCCATGAACCCCATCTTCGGCGATTACGACAATGATGGCTGGCAGGACATCTTCGTTTCCGACGTGAGTTACCACCGCCTTTTCCACAACCCGGGCGCGAATCGTTTCTGGCTTGACACCACCGTTGAAACCGGTGTGGCCCGGGTTTCCGGACAGTACGTTGCCTGGGGAGACGGCTTCTTCGATTTCGACAATGACGGCTGGAAGGACCTGTTTATCGTGAATGGCGGCCTGCATTGGCTGATTCCCATGGAAGACTCTGTTCTGCGCAACAACGGCAACTCCACCTTCACCGATGTGTCCTCCGATCTGGGCAGCTATTTCAAATTCAAGAAGGTTGGGCGCGGCGCCTGCTTCGCTGATTATGACAACGACGGTTACGTCGATGCCTTCATCATGGTGCTGGGTGGCAAAGGAATCCTGCTCCACAACAATCCCCCACCCCTGGGCATGCGCAATCATTGGCTGACAATCAAACTGATCGGGACGAAGAGCAACCGCGATGGTTTCGGAGCCCGCCTGGAGGCCATCGCCGGAGACCTTCACCAGTACATCGAGGCAACCTCAGAGAACGGGTATCTCTCCCAAGGTGACCCGCGCCCGCATTTTGGCCTGGGTAAACACACCGAAGTGGACAAGCTCATCATCCACTGGCCGAGTGGAATCGACCAGGAGATTGACCACGTCAAGGCGGATCAGTTCCTGACCGTCAAAGAACCTTCCGATACATCCGGACATGCGGGAGGAAAGGCGCGATGAACGGCGATCGCATAATCCGCGCGAAAAAGCCATACAGCGGTCGCGCTGTGTGCGGGTGGAAGCCTCAGTTGAGCATGCCAAGAGTCCCCCAAACTTGTCATCTTGAGGAGCCGAAGGCGACGAAGGGTCTCTGCATTTCGTCGGTTCTAAGCACGCAGGGGCTCTTCTCGCAGTTTACCCCCAGCGAACTGAGGGGATCCTTCGCTGCGCTCAGGATGACAACCCTTCGCCGTTTGGTCGTATCTGGCGCCTTCACCCTGCTGGCGCTCTCTGTGGTCGGTCGTGGTCCCTATCCCTATGCAGCGACCCCTGCCCCGCAGCAAGCAAAGACCGCCGAGCCGGAATACCTGACTCCCGTGGAACTCAAATTTTCACCGGACGGTCAGCGGATTTACGTCGTGTGCGAGGGTAACGACTCGGTGCTGGCAATGGACGCACGCACACAACGAGTGGTGGCGCATGTGAAGGTGGGCAACAAACCGAGGGGACTCGCGGTTTCTCCGGATGGAAAGACCCTTTACGTTTCGAATTCCTGGAGCGACACGGTCAGCGAAATTGACGCCGGATCGCTCCAGATCCGCCGTACACTTAAAGCCGGCTGGGGACCGGTTGGGCTCACCACCGACCGGAGTGGAAAGTTCCTGTACGTCGCCAACAGCGTCGGCAACGACGTGTCGCTTTTTGACCTCACTACGGGCGCAGAGATCAAGCGCTTCATGACCCAACGTTATCCCGAACAGATTCTCCTCTCCGCAGACGGACGCCGCGTATATGTGTCAAACGTCCTGCCGCACTTCGGTGCTTACGATAAGCCACCTGTCTCCGAATTGCTGGTCATCGACGCGGTGAAGCAGATTGTCGAAGAACGCATTCTCGTTCCCGGCGCCATTGAACTCCGACACATTGCCGAGGCGCCAAAACCGCTGGGCAATTACCTTCTGGTTCCGGAGATAAGGCCCAAGAACCTCGGTCCACTTATCGCGGTGGCACAAGGCTGGGTAATGACCCATGGGATGGCAGTAGTTCGCCCCCACGCAGGGGCGGTTCGCGAACCGCCCCTACAGGTTACGCAAGTGGTGCTCGACGACGTTGACTACTATTACGCCGGAGGAAATGGCGCCGCCTTCACGCCGGATGGCCGCTACGCCCTGGTGACCGCGTCGGAAGCCAACACGCTTACCATCGTCGACACCGCGAGGTTGGTGCGGCGCCTTCACGAAGTTCCAAGTGATGAGCTTCCCAATCGTCTCGATTCCGCCCAGGCGGTCGTGGTGCGGCGTCTCAAAACGGGATACGACCCGCAGGCCGTGGTGGTTTCGCCGGACGGCCGCCTGGCGTACATAGCCAACCGGCTGGAAGATACCCTGACCGTTGTCGATCTCGCGAGACTTCAGATTGCCTCGACGGTTGATCTCGGGGGACCAAAAGAACTGACTGCTCTGCGTAGGGGTGAACGGGCTTTCCATGCTGCGAAATATTGCTTCCAGGGCCAGTTTGGCTGCGCCACCTGCCACCCCAACCGCCATCTGGATGGTGTTGCTTGGAATCTTGAGACTCCACAACTGGGACGCGACCGCGTGGCGAACCGCACTTTGCGTGGGATTAAAGACACCGCGCCTTATAAGTGGAACGGGAAGAACCCGGACTTGGCCACCCAGTGCGGCCCGCGCATCGCCAAGTTCCTGTTCCGTTCCGAAGGCTTCAACACGCAGGAGCTTGAAGACCTGATTACATACATAAATCAGATTCCTCTCCCCCCCAATCGGCATCTTGCGGCGGACGGTCAACTCACGGAGGCACAGGAGCGCGGCAAGGCCATCTTCTACCGGACACACAAGAACGATGGCTCGCCGATTCCGGCTTATAACCAGTGCGCCACCTGCCATCCTGCGGAATCTCACTATACCAGCCGGACAAGCTTCGACGTGGGGTCGGCAACCAAATTCGACACGATTTCGGCTTTCGATACCCCTCAACTGGATCGCGTCTACGAAGATGGCCCCTACCTGCACAATGGGGAGGCATTGACGCTCGAAGAAATCTGGACCGTATTCAACAACAACGACACGCACGGCGTGACCTCGGATATGGCCAAAGAACAATTGAACGATTTGATTGAGTTTCTGAAAACGCTGTAAGGACCTTCGATCTGGAATTTGAGACTTGAAATTTGATTGAGTTTCTAAAAACGTTGTGAGGACCTTCGATTTGGAATTTGAGATTTGAAATTTGAAGTTGAGCGATTTGATCGAGTTCTCGAAAACGCTGTAACGACCCGGGATGTGAAATCTGGAGTTTGAAATTTGAGATTTGAAATTTCCGGGGGGCGAGGGAGAACACCATGAAGCGAATGCTCCTGAGTACGGCGATTCTGCTGGCCGCGTCATCACTTGCGCTGGCGCAAAAGCCCCGCTTGATCACGCGCTGGGAGAATTTCACAACACTGAACGGGATGCCGGACGCCAAGGTTTTCTGCCTCGCCGTGGATGGGAATCGGGTTTGGGCAGGGACTGAGGATGGCCTGGCGCTCGTCGAGAATGGGAAAGTGCAAAGAGTTTATAAGACGGAAGACGGCTTGGTGCATCGCGCCGTAATGGGAATTGCTGTGGACAAGAAAACCGGCGACCTGTGGATTGCCACCTTTGGCGGAGTCAGTCACTTTTCCGGCGGCCAGTTTCAAAACTTCACCAACCTCACCAGCGGCCTTCTGAATGACGTTTGCTATGGCATCGCCGTCGTCGATCAGTACGTCTGGGTAGCGACGACGGCAGGCGTCAGCCGACTGAACACTTACACCGGTGAGTGGACGAGCTGGAGCGAGAAGAATGCACCCTTCCATGAACCCTGGGCTTATGGGGTCGCTGCGGCGGGCAACAAAATGTACTTTGCCATCTGGGGTGGAGGCCTGCTTGAGTACGACGTAGCGGGCAACTATTGGAAGCCCTACACCAATCCGGACGCGGAAATGGAAATCGTCCTGTTCCGCAATCAGGGCCTCATCCATATCATCGTTTCAAATGTTGCCTACAACCCCGACACCAAGATGGTCTGGGCCTCGACCTATTTCGGCCTCAGCGGTTACGACGGGCGCAACTGGCACAATTACCTCACCAAGGATAGCGGCCTCGCCTCGGACTTCATCAATGCTCCGAAATCCCGCCGCAACGAAGTCTGGGCTTGCACCGATAAGGGCCTGAGTTACCTCGACTACAAAACCAACACCTGGGTCAGCTATCGCCCCGCGAAGCAAACCGGCCACGGAGAGATCGAGATCACCTGGCCCGACATGAAGAAGACCAAGCTCGAGACAGCAACCACCCTTGCCCACAATTACATCCTGAATATGGATTTCCAGGGCGAGGACATTTGGGTGGCTACAGCCCAAGGGCTGAGCCACGGAATTCGCGAACCTCAGAAGGAGGCTCAACTCTATGCGTCTATCAAAACCCACCGTAGCGGCGGAGAAGTCGCTCAAGCCCGTCCCCAAGAAGGCCGTTAGTGCGCCCAGCACACTGAACGAAGCCTACGACTATCCCAAGCCCTCGTCCTTCTCCCGCGCGCTGCGGCTGGACATCAAGGGCGTCACAATCTTGCTCATTTCGGGCACGGCCAGCGTGGATGAAAACGGCAATACAGTCCATGCGGGCGACTTCCGTGCCCAATGCTGGAGGACCTACCAGAACATCACCGGATTGCTGGAGGCGGAAGGGGCGACGTGGAAGGACATTGTGCGCACCACGTGCTATCTGCGCGACATCGAGCGCGACTACGAGGCTTTCAACGAAATTCGCACCCAGTTCTTCAAGGAGCAGGAACTGAATCCTCTGCCTGCGTCCACGGGCATCCAGGCTATTCTGTGCCGGCCGGATTTGCTCATCGAAATCGAGGCGATTGCGATCTTCGAGTCGGATCGTAGCGCCGGCAACAACGGCCAATAGGCACGTTGTAGTACGGGCGTCTCGCCCGCTGTGGCGGGAGCATCCCGCTCCCGCCTAAGCTGGACATTGGATGGCCGTGCCACAGCGGGCGAGACGCCCGCGCTACGGGTCATGAGTGTATGGGTCGAGTCCGAATGAGGAAGGATAACAATGAAAATCGCTGGACAAATCAGCATTGATGACATCCCGCAGATGTACCCACTCCTGAGCCGGGCGGTGAACTCCCAGTACGGAGAGAAAGGGACGCGCGTCGTCGAAGTGGCGGGCGTGCGGTTTGGCGGGGAGCGACCTGTGGTGATCGGCGGGCCGTGCGCGGTGGAGAGCCACGAGCAAACGGTGGGATTGGCGCACGCCGTGAAGCGCGCCGGCGCGGACATGCTGCGGGGCGGCGCCTACAAGCCCCGCACCTCACCACATGATTTTCAGGGCTCCGGACTCGAGGGGCTGTGCATTCTGAGCATCGCCCGGGAGCAGACCGGCCTGCCGATTGTGACGGAGGTGATGGACCCGCGCCTGGTGGGAGAAGTAGCTAAGGTGGCGGACATGCTCCAGGTGGGTTCGCGTAACATGCACAACTATACCCTGCTGGCTGAGGTGGGCCGGGCCCGCAAACCCATTTTGCTGAAACGAGGCATGTCCGCAAGTCTTTGTGAATGGCTGGGCGCGGCGGAGTACATCGCCAAGCAAGGCAACCTGGATGTCGTGCTGTGCGAGCGTGGCATCCGGGGATTCCCTTCCGGCGAATACTCACGATACGTGCTGGATCTCAACGTTATCCCAGCGGCAAAGATGCTCACTTTCTTGCCCATCATCGTGGACCCAAGCCACGCCACAGGCGTGTCGGCAATGGTCGAGCCCGCGAGCCGGGCAGCGCTGGAAATGGGAAGCCATGGGCTGCTCATCGAAGTCGCGGACTTCTCCTTGGGCGTTCCCAAGTGCGATGGGTTGCAGGCCATCGACGCCACGGCTCTCGCGAGGATTGTCAAGTTCGCTTACGCGCATGGCGTCTCTGTTCGGGAACCTGCGCAGGTTGGATGACATGCCAAGGAGGCAGGAGATCGTCGTAGCGGCGAGTTTACCTCGCCACGTGGCGGCGTAAAGCCGCCTCTACGACCTCCGATTTCTGCTTGGAGAAGACATGATGCGAAGGATCGTACTTTTTTTCACACTCTTCTTGCTGGCCAGTCCCGCTTGGGCGCAGTCCGGCGGGTACAAAGAGCCGGACGACGACAAGCCTGCGCAGCGCTATGCCAACATGCCGGATGAAGCGGTGCCCTACCGGCGCTTTACCAAACCCTACTATGACTGGTTCGTCCAGACCGATACGCTTGCCTATTATGGCGCGGCAGAGAAGCGGCCCGACGGCAACCCCTCCAAGCTGAGCGAGATTGCCATCGGTTTCATGGCCCCAATCGAAAACAATCCCGAATCCATCTTCGGCCTTCCCATGCTGCACGGTGCGCAACTCGCCATTGACGAGGCAAACGCCCGCGGCGGATACCACGGCAAACGCTATTCACTTAAGGTACACAACGAGTCGGCTCTCTGGGGCGCGTCCTCGTCCGAACTCGTGAAGATGCTTTTCAATGAAAACTGCTGGGCGATGGTGGGCTGTGTTGATGGTCAGAACTGCCACATCGCGAATCGCGTGACCCTAAAACTAGAGGTCCCCATCATGGACGTAGGCACGACCGACCCCACGGTCACGGAGACTCGCGTCCCGTGGATAATGCACGATTTCCTTGACGACCGGCAGCAGGGCTACACCTTGGCGGACTACGTCTTCAAAAAGCTCAAGCTGAACCGTATCGGCGTGATTCGCACCCAGACCCGCTATGCGCGGATCGGGGTGGGGAAATTCAACGACGAGGCACGGCGCATGGGCCGCCAGCCGATCCTGGAAGTGAAGTTCGAGCGCGGCGATAGGGACTTCACCCAACAGCTGAACATGCTCAAAAACGCCAAGATTGAAGGAGTCATCATCTGGGGTGAGGCCGCCGACGCAGGGTTGATCCTGAAACAGATGCGCGCCCTGGGAATGAAGCAGCCGGTCTTCGGCGGAAGCCGCCTGGCCTACCCCCAATTGCTTGAAATCGCCGGCCCCGCCGCCGAGGGAATGGTCATGACCACCACGCTCGATCCCACCCGCCAGGATCCCAAATGGCTGGCCTTCCGCGAAGCTTACCGGAAACGCTTCAACGAGGAGCCCATCGACTACGCCGCCTACGCCTATGACGGAATGAATATCCTCACCGCGGCAATTGAAAAAGTGGGGCTCAACCGCGGGAGGATCATGGCCGCTCTGCGCGATTACCAGATGAAAACATATGAAGGAGTGACCGGAAAAGCCTTCTTCGATCACACTCTGAATAACATTTCGCCGGTGACTATGGCGCGCGTGAAGGAGGGCAAGTTTGAATACTGGCTGGCCCCGCGCCAGGGTGGCCACGAAGGCGCTAGTAGCACTTCAGGCGGTCGTGGCGGGCAGTAGCGCTTTGCAAATTCAAATTTCAAAATTCAAATTTCAAATTTCAAATTGCCAGTTGCGCCTTGCCGGTTGCCTGTTCCGCGTTGTCGGTCGCCGGTTGCGCCTTGCCGGTTGCCGGTTCCGCCTTGCCGCTTGCCGGTTTCGCCTTGGCAGTTGCCGATTCCACCTTGCCAGCCTGCTTCTTGCAGCTCTCCTTGTCCCAGCCTTGCATGGTTTCGCACAGACTCCTCCCGAGCCTCACGCATTCATTCCACGAGACGCAGTGAATTACTCGGGCCCTGGACGAGATGCCCACCATGATCTGCAAGGCTCCGAAATCAAGATTGGGCTCCTCGCGCCGCTGAGCGGACCTCACCAGGACGAAGGCAAAGCGCTGCTCGAGGCTGCACAGTTGGCAATTGAAGACGAAGCTGCGAGTCCGTTGCCCGAGGGGCGTCGGCTCTCGATTGTTCCCCGCGACCAGAGCGGGCCCTGGGGACGCACCGCGAATGAAGTAGTGCATCTCGTTTACGAAGATCAGGCGGTAGCGATTGTCACCTCTCTCGATGGCGGATCAGCTCATCTTGCTGAACAGGTTGGAACCAAGGTGGGAATCCCGGTGGTCACGCTCTCCAGCGATCCGACCACGACGCAGATTAACCTGCCCTGGATTTTCCGCCTGGGCCCCACGGACGCCCAACAGGCGCGCGCCTTCGCACGGGACATCTACGCTGCACGCAAACTGAAGCAGGTCATCCTTATCACGGAAAACGGGCATGACGGGCGAGTGGGTAGGGAGCAATTTGAAAAGGCGGCGGGCGAATTGAATGCTCCCCCTGCTATCGAATTAGCGATTGATCCGGCCGATTGGAACCCGGCCTCTGTTGCCAAGCAAATCGCGGCGCAGAAACCCGACGCTCTGGTTTTTTGGACGGGGCATGAATCGGCAGCGAGATTGGTGCCGCGATTTCGCCGCGCATTCCCAACAGCGCCGGTTTATCTCTGCCAAGAGGCAGCTCAGGGAAGGTTCGAAGACTCAGCGCCCAAGCACTGTAAATGCCAAGAGCAGGCTTTGAAGATGTCCGCCGAAGCCGCGAGTAGCTATGACGGAATTACCTCGGCCTCGACTGGAAACACGGGAACAGGCAGTTCACTAAGACCCGCAGGTTCTTCGGACACAGAGCAAAACAATATTTGGATCGTCACCCCGCGCCTTGCGGAAAGCCCGCTGCGTGAGAGCTTCGAGAAACGCTTCCGCGCGCGTGCCGGCGCACTTCCCACTCCGGCTGCCGCTCAAGCCTACGACGCCGTGCGGATTCTTGCTGCCGCCTTGCGCCGCTCCGGCCCCAATCGCGCGCGCCTGCGCGATGCTCTGGCAGAACTCTCCCCCTACGCCGGCGCCTCCGGCGTCATCTCCTTTGATCGCGCGGGCAATGACCTGAGCGATGTCACCCTCGTCAGGCTCCCCTGAGAACATCAAAAAACTATGCATGTTCCACCCGGCGTCGATCCCCGCGTCGATGTGTTGACACTGCCGACGGCACATCCTAAGATGTCACTGCTGCGCTTCACACGTGCTGGGGCGCGTCAATCTGTTTCCAGGAGGCTCAAGCAGTGGAGTGGCACTTTACGCAGACCAACCCTTCCGAGGAACTAGCTCAACTTTATTTTTTCACGATGAAGAAGCGCCAGCCGGATGGTGACGTGAGTTTTCGCATCACGGTGAAAGAATACGCCGTGCCTCCCGCGGGCCAGCGCCTGCATTTCTTTGCCGAGGCCGACAAGCTGGTGAATCAGAAAACTGCGGCGTTGCTGCCCTCGGGCTGGGGTGATTCTGTGTGGGAAGCCCTGGACGGCTGCCTGCGGCTGATCCGCCAGTTCCCTTACGAGGGAGAGGAGCGGACCTGAAACAGTCGTGCCAGGGGTGCCGAGCTTGTTCCTGCTGAAGGAAACACAATTCGCGAAGTGAGGCGCAAGAATTCATGGAATTCACCAAGAAACAAGTCCGGCCTGGCGTTGTGGTCCTCGAGTTGACAGGGAGCATCCGCATTGGACCGAACTGCCAGCAGATTGAACAGGCGGTGGACGAGCTCATTCGCCGGCACGAAACGCAGGTCATCTTCGACCTTTCTGGTGTGTCCTTCATTGATAGCTCCGGCATCGGAACCCTCGTCAGAAGTCTGACCAAACTGAAGAAGTTGGGTGGAACCTTGCGTCTGACCGGAGTGAAGGGTATGGTCGAGGGAGTATTCAAGCTCACGCAGATTGACAAAGTCCTCGATATTTATCCCACGGCGTCGGAGGCTTCGCAAGATCTTCCTCCGATTTCCAATCCCTGAACAATTGACGGACCGCCAGTCCAGAGCGACAGAGCCAGCGCATCGGGGGGCGCCGAATGGCGTCCTGGCGAAGAGCCGGTCGTGGCTGAATGAAAAGATGTGACCTCATCAGGATAAGGGCAGCCGTGAGCCACCTGCCCCTGCCTACTGCTTACTCCCTACTCCTGTCCGCTTGCCTTTCCCAAGTCCGAAGTCCGTAGCGACTGAGATAAACCGGGATGTTCTTAAACTGGGGATTCTCTGTTTCGATATCGCGTATCATGGCCCGTTTCACATGGGAGAGTGTGCCCGTGAGGATGGTGAGAGAGCCACCATCACCGCCTGCGCCATTCACCTTCCACCCCAGGGCGGCATGGCCTTTCGCGATTTCGATCACGCGCCGCGCGTCGCGGCTCACCAAGTCGGGATGAAGCCGCTCCTGGGCTTCGGTGTTCTCGATCATGGCCCTTCCCAGCGCCACAAAATCTCCCGCCTGCACGGCATCCCGGCTTTTTTCGGCCGTTATGCGCAAGTCCTGAAGCTTGCGACAGTCCGGCCCCGCCCCCTCGAGTTCCCGGATGACTTTTTCGTGAACCGAAGATGAGCTGTGGGATTTGCCAAAGTAGATCAACACCAAGCGCCGTTCCAGCTCCCACCAAATCGAGTTGGGAATTTGAATTTGGAAAACGGTGGCGCGCGGATAATCGAACATTTCAATGTAATTAATGCCGCCGTAAGCCGAACACAACTGGTCCTGGATGCCGCATTGAAGATTGAGCATTTCGGTCTCGATCGCCTGTGCCGTATACGCCGCTTCGTGAGCCGTCAGGTGTCCCTGGGTGAGGCGGTCAAGCGCTCCCACCAACGCCACCGCCACTGCCGCCGAAGTGCCGGTGGAGGCGCCACTCGGGGCCTCGGAAAAAATCGTGACCTTCAAAGCCACGTTGGAAGGGACCTTCATCCGAGCAATAGCCGCCTGAAGCAGCGGATGTTGGTCCCAACCGGATTGCGCGTCGTTGACCGCAAAACGTTGCCCATAGTTCTCCGCGAAGACCACGATTTGCTGAGTCGGAGTGTCGTTCTGAAATACTTCCACTTGAACTTCAACGTAGGGATAGACACCGATATTGAAGATCTTTCCGGTCTTGGCGAACCAGGTGTCCGTCCAGCCGCCGTTGTCGCAAATGCGAATGGGGGCCACGCAGTTGATAATGCGCTGTGGGCGCTGGCCACTAAGATCGTCCATTCGTCACCTCAGTTGAGTAGGCACTAGGCAGTAGATTGCCGTCTGCGTTCTGCTTCCTGCTTTCCGCCTTCTGCCTTCTGCTTTCCACTTTCTGCCTTTTACTTTGCCTCTTTCCAGTCTTGGCCCACGCCGATATCTACCCGCAAGGGCACCTTAAGCGGATAGGCACTTTCCATTTCAGCCTCAACAATCTTGCGAGCCGGCTCCAACTCTGCCTCCGGCGCCTCAAAGACCAGCTCGTCATGCACGGTCAGGAGCATCCGGGTGCGCATCTTCTCCCTCTGCAGGCGGGCATGGACTTTGATCATGGCCAGCTTCATGAGGTCTGCGGCAGTTCCCTGGACGGGAGTGTTCATGGCTTCGCGCTCAGCGCGTTCACGGGAGGGCTTATCCTGGCTATGGATCTCGGGGATCGGACGCAGCCGGCCGAAAAGCGTCCGCACGCGGCCGGTGGTTCGCGCTTCCTCGACCAGGTGGTCAAGCGACTCCTTCACCTTACTGTAGCGGCGGAAATAGGCGTCGATGTATTGCTGCGCCTCGGTTTTGCTGGTGCCGGTGCGTCCAGCCAAGCCAAAGGAGCTGAGTCCGTAAACCACGCCGTAGTTGATGGCCTTCGCCATTCTGCGATGCTCGTGGGTCTGGAGGGCAGGAGGCACGCCAAAGATTTCGAGCGCCGTGCGCGCGTGAATGTCCTCGCCGCGCGTGAAAGTCTCGATCAGCACCGGATCGTTGGCCAGATGGGCAAGCACCCGGAGCTCCACTTGCGAATAGTCGGCAGAGATCAGGCGACAGCCGGGATCAGCAACGAAGGCCGAGCGGATACGCAGCCCGAATTCGTCCCCGATGGGAATGTTTTGCAGGTTCGGGTTGGACGAGGAAAGACGTCCGGTGCGTGCCACAGTTTGGTTGAAGGTCGTATGGAGACGGCCCGTTTCAAGGTTAATGAACTTGGGCAGCGCGTCGAGGTAGGTGGATTTCAGCTTCGTTCGGGTCCGGTAATCAATGATCTTCCGTGGCAATTCGTGTTTCTCAGCGAGAGATTCCAAAACCGACGCTTCGGTGGAATATTGCCCGCTTTTCTTCAGTCTCTTGCCACCCGGCAGCTTAAGCTTTTCGAACAGAATCTCGCCAAGCTGTTTCGGCGAGTCAATGTCAAATGGCTGTCCGGCGAGGTCGTAGATCTCGAGCGTGAGGTCCGTGAGCTCCTTATCGAATTCGCCCGACATGCGCGCCAGAACCTTTGCGTCCAATCGGACACCAAACGCCTCCACATCCGCCAAGACGCCCGATAGCGGCAACTCGATCTCTTCGTAGAGTCGTTTCAATTCTTCCCGCGCAATCTCGGGCACCAACAGCGCCGCAAGCTGGCGCGTGGCGTCCGCCCATTCTGCGACGGAATTGAAGAGCTTGCGGCCCTGCCGCCGGAGTACGACGTCCTCGAGCGCGTGGCTCGTGGCCAGCGGGTCAAGCAAATAGGAGTAAAGCATGGTATCGTCTTTGACACCTGCCAGCCCTACGCCACTCTTCCCGAGCAGCAACCGAAGGAGCTTCGAGTTGTGTACCGCCTTGGGATGCGATGCAGCAGAGAAAAAGGGCTTCATAGCACCGATAAGGCTAGGCGTGGCGGAAACGCTGGCCAGGCGCCTGCCGTCAGAAAGACCAAGACTTTCAAGCCGGCCGGAGAAACTTTCCTCGCCTTCCACGGCGAGCCCAATCGCCACGGGGGCACGCTCTTCCAGGCCGTCCAGCCATTTGCTGAGCGATTCCGGCGTCTGCAGCTCCTCAACCTCCGCCGCTGCGTGCGCCGGAGCCGGCGCTTCTTCCAAAAACTCACGCAGCAGCGAAGTGAATCCAAGCTCCTGGCACAACGCCTGCAGTTCGGAAAAGTCAGGGGGGGCAAGTTTGAGCTCACCAGGGCCGACTCCCAATGGAACGTCCGTGCGGATGGTTGCCAACTCGCGGCTGAGCAATGCTTCATTGCGGAAATCGCGCAGCGCCTCGCGGTAGCTCTGCTTTTCCTCTTGCGCGTAATTCTCCAGGGCCTTGTCGAGCGTCCCGAATTTCCGGATTAGTTCTGTGGCGCCCTTGGGCCCGATGTAGCTTCGTTTCTTTCCGCCCGGGGTCGCAGGAAGCTCTTGGCCTGGAAAGGGTCGCGCGCCTGGGATGTTGTCGCTGGAATCTCCCGTCAGCGCCAGCCAATCCGCAACCTTGGAAGGTTCGACGCCCAGGATTTCCTTGACCTTTTCAGCATCGCACATTGTTTCGCTGTCGCTCGCCCCGCGCGAGGGCTTGAGAACCCTAACGTGATCCTTCACTAGTTGGAAAAGGTCTTCGTCGCCGGACACGATAAAGACATCCGCCCCTTGAGCTGAGGCGCCCTCCGCCAGTGTCCCCATCACATCGTCGGCCTCGTACCCTTCCTTCTCAACCAACGCAAGCCCCAGCGCCCGACAAAACCGGCGCACATAGGGAAGCTGGAGCGCGAGTTCCTCAGGGAAAGCCGGACGGTTTGCCTTGTATTCTTCAAACAGCTTGTCCCGAAAGGTTGGCGCGGCAAGGTCAAAGGCCACGCCCACGTAATTGGGCCGATGGTCTTTGAGGATCTTCCGTAGGGTTCGAACGAAGATGTAAATCGCCTTGGTGGGCATGCCGCCGGGTGAGCGGAGCTCCGTCTGCATGGGCGCATGGAACGCTCGGAAAAGCAGCGACATGGCATCAATCAAAACTAACTTCTTGCCCTGCTGGGATTCGGCCAAGTTTTTCCTCCCGCTTCAGACCTAGTTGGTCATTGTATCCTATCCTCGCAAACGGGGGCGGCATCGTCTTGAGTCGGTATTGCAGGCGTGGGCGCTGGCCCGTACCTTTTTGAATTGTCATTTGGGGAACTGATGCGCAACGAAGCGCCAGCGGAGGAGCGCTTCCTGCTTCAGGACGTCTCGGCCGTTGTGATCCGGGATGGAACCGCCCCACCTGCCGGCCTGCCGCGCCGCGGGGCTAACCAAAATCCTACACGCAGGGCGAAGAGCAGCGCCACCAAGGCACCATAAAACAGCGGCTTGCGGACATCCGATTTCACCAGCCAGTAGTAGTGGACCACCCCGGCGGCAGCCGTGACGTAAATGAGGCGGTGCAACGCCATCCAGCGCTTGCCCCCCAGACGGCGAATCCAACCTGCGGTGGAAGTGAGGGCGAGGGGAATCATCAGCACAAAACCCGTGAAGCCCGCCGTAATGAACGGCCGCTTATGCACATCGTGCAGCATTTCCGCCCAGTCAAAGAACTTGTCCAGGCCGATCCAGGTGCTGAAGTGAAGCAGTCCGTAGAAGAAAGCGAACAACCCCAGCATGCGGCGAAACCGAATGAGCTCCGGCAAGTGGAGCAATTTGCGCGCCGGCGTCACCGCCAGCGTGATCACGACAAATCTCAGTGTCCAATCCCCTGTCAGGTGGGTGATGAACTCGATGGGATTAGCCGTCAGATCGTGGTGGAGGGCCCGCCAGGCAAGCACGCCCACCGGGCCCAAGCACAATAGGAAGACCGGCAACTTGGTCCACTTGCTGCGGAGAACTTTTCTCAAGCCTCCTCCACTCAGAAATACTTCCGCAGGTCCATGCCAGCGTAAAGGGACGCAACTTGATCGGCATAGCCGTTGAACATCAGCGTGGGGCGCCGGAAGAACTCACCCAGGCGGCGCTCTTTGGCTTGCGTCCAACGGGGGTGGTCAACGTTGGGATTGACGTTCGAATAAAATCCGTACTCGTAGGGATTCGCCATATTCCAGGTGGCGGGGGGCTCCTTCTTCACCAACTCGATCCTTACCAGCGACTTGATGCTTTTGAACCCGTACTTCCACGGCAGCACCATGCGCACCGGCGCGCCATCCTGGTTGGGCAGGGCTTGTCCGTACATACCGAAACAGAGCAGCGCCAGCGGGTGCATGGCTTCGTCCAGCCGCAGACCCTCCACGTAAGGGAGGCGTATGCCCGCGTTACGCCCAAGGGGCATTTGCCCTGGCTCGTAGTAGCTTTCAAACGCCACAAATCTTGCCTCCGGCTTGGGAGCGACCTCTTTCAGCAGCGTGTTGAAGGAATAGCCGATCCACGGCACCACGATCGACCATGCCTCAACACATCGGTGACGGTAAATGCGCTCCTCGAGCGGGGCCAGTTGCTGTAGCTCCTCGACGGAGAACGTGCGCGGCTTTTCCACCAGCCCACCCACTTTTACGCTCCAGGGGGAAGTGCGAAATCGTTGCGCATTCTTGGCGGGGTCCTCTTTTTCCACCCCAAACTCGTAGAAGTTGTTGTAGTGAGTGACGTCGTTAAAGGGCGTCACCGGCTCGTTCGTGCTGAACGGACTTTTCTGGGCAACTTTAAGCGTGCTTTCCGCCTGGACCCTCTGTGCCGGCCACACCACGTCCTTTAAAGCCCGCCCCACAAGCGCCCCCGCGGTTACTCCCAGTGCGCCCGTCAGGAATTGGCGCCGGTTCGCATACAGCCACTGCGGAGTGACTTCCGACGAACGAATCTCCACCGCCTTCTTAATCAACATGCTCCACCTTTGGTTGTCCCCGGGCGCAACTCGGCGTCCTGTTCGATGGACCCCGCATCAGCGCCCGCTCGACCGCTCATTCGAACCCGCATAAATGCAGATGATAACAAATGCCCAAAGATTCATGCAAGAAGTTCAGACAGGGCCCATTAAATCGCCGCTGACACAGGTTCGGAGAAGGCACACAAGTTTGAGTTTTTGTTGTAAAATTGACACACTTGAAGTTTTTTTGTTGCGAAGTAAAGCGTTCTAAAATACTGATAATACAAGGCATGCATTAAGACCGTGCAATTGGCCAAGCAAGTGCCACTGAAAGCTCTCCTGGGGGGAAATTTGACCAACCAACACACTACTGCCACGCCCGTTTCGGTCTCCGGGATCGGACTCCACACGGGCGTAAAGGTTAACTTGCGTCTTTGTCCCGCCCCTGCCAACACGGGCATCTTGTTCCGGCGCACCGACCTGGAAGGATTCATTATTGAGGCCCAGTCCCGGAATGTGGCTAGGGTGAGCTACGCCACCAGCTTGATGAAGAAAGGCGTATTGATCTCCACCACTGAACATCTTCTCTCAGCCCTTGCGGGACTGGACGTGGATAACGTCCTGGTGGAGATTGACAACCTGGAGCTGCCCATACTGGACGGCAGCGCGCGGCCTTTCGTCGAACTTATCACTAAAGCCGGGATTCGCCGCCAGCGGGCGAGGAGAAGCTTTATCAGAATCCTGAAACCCGTTGAAGTGGTTGATGGAATGAGGCGCATCGCCGTCTACCCGGCGGATGTTTTCCGCGTCACCTATCGCATAGCTTTCCCTCACCCCTCGATCGGGGCACAATCTATCGAGTTCGCGTCAGGGTCGTCCAACTACGCCACTGAAATCGCCCCCGCTCGGACCTTCGGCTTCTTGGAAGAACTCGAGATGCTCCGCAAGAACAGTCTGATCCGTGGTGGATCCCTGGAGAATGCCGTGGTGCTCGACCGCCAGGGCGTGATTAATCCTGAGGGGTTACGCTTCCCTGACGAGTTTTGTCGGCACAAACTTCTGGACCTGATTGGGGACTTTTCCCTGCTCGGCCACCCTCTGATCGGTCACGTGGTTGCGGAACGCGCCGGTCACGCCATGCACGCCCAACTAGTGTCCCGCCTGCTGCGTGAGAAGAACTCCTGGAAGCTCGTTTCGAGTTCTGAAGTAGCTGCCAGGACCGTTTCTCAACCTGCCCCAGTGTTCGCCACGAGCGAAGTCTCGTAAATTCCCGCCGTTGAGCATCAACCCCTTGGCCGCCTCGCGCTGCCCACTGACGGAAAAATTTCCAGCGTTCAGACTCCCGCAGACTTTAGTGCCGGGACAATCGCGCTGACCGGAACCATGCCCCGCTGCAGGGCGAATAAGACCGCCTAACTACGCCCGTCAAGGGGCATGTCCAATATCCTTATGTTAAGGAAACATGAAGGAGACATTAATTGGACGACGTTGTGTTCGACAACCAATCTTACACTTTCCAATGTTATGATGGGTCGCTCCGCGGAAAGACGATCAAGCAACAAGAAGAACAATGACCAGCAAAGACGCCATATCGGGGCTAGTGACGCCGATCGTCATCATTACATCCACGCTGAGCTATGCGGCCATGATTTTTTCCGGACCGCTGGCGCGGGGATTGCCGGTCGGCATCGGATACGGATTGGTCAGCGCCGGAATCATGGCCATTGTGTTTGCCGTGGGCAGCGGCATGCCTTTCGCGATCGCCGGCCCGGACTCCAAGCCGGTGGCAGTGCTCGCAACACTCGCCACCGTGATCGCGGCCGACCTCGCGCGTCGCGGGCATGCAGCGGATGCTCCCGCCACCGTGATGTTCGTGCTGATCGCTGGAACCCTGATCACCGGCGCGACGCTTTACGTGTTCGGTGTGTTGCGGGCAGGGCGCTGGATCCGCTTCGTGCCTTATCCGGTAGTCGCCGGATTCATGGCCGCGTCGGGGTGGTTGCTGGCAGCGGGCGGCATCCGCATCTTGACCGGCACGCGCCTCTCGCTCGAGTTGCTGGAACAGCTTGCGCGAGGACAGCACTTAATTCAACTCACGGCCGGCCTGGCGTTTGCGCTGGGCATATTTTTGATCAAGCGCGTGAAGCATCCCTTGGCGTTTCCCGCGCTGCTGCTCGGTGGAATGACAGCGACACATTTGGCTTTGCATGGGGCAGGATACTCTTGGAGTGAGGCGCGCGAGGCCGGGTGGCTCTTGGATCTTTCATCCGGAGCAGCCTTGCCGGGTCCCTGGCTACTCAAGTCCATGCCGAAGGTCGACCTGGCTGCATTGCTGTGGGCGTGCGGCGGATACGTCGCCCTTGTTGCCGTGACCGCGATGACGCTGTTGCTGAGCCTGCTGGCCATCGAAGTCCAAACACGCCTCGATGTGGACCTCGACCGCGAACTGCGCCTGAACGGCTTCGCCAATATTCTGGCAGGCCTTTGCGGCGGAATGACAGGAACGCTTTCGGCGAGCCGTACGTTGTTTAACTATCGTACCGGAGCACGCGGACGCGCCAGCGGTATTCTTGCCGGCGTAGTCTGTTTGCTCACGCTGGCGTTCGGCACGAAGGCGCTGGGCTTTGTGCCCGTGGCGATCCTGGGCGCGCTGCTGTTACAACTGGGTGCGGAGCTGTTAGTTGACTGGCTGGTGAAAAGCTGGCACACCATGGAGCGCGCCGACTACACCCAGATGGTCGTGATCTTCTTGGTGATCATTACGTGGGACTTCGTGGCGGGAGTAGCGCTGGGCATCGTCGCCGCCTGCCTTACCTTCGTGATCAATACCAGCCGGCTGCGCTTGGTGAAGCTGGGTTTGAACCGTGCCGTCTACAGCGGGCGCGTCGACCGCCCGTCTTACCAGCACGAACAGCTCGTGCGCCATGGCCAGAGCATCCAAATCATGTGGCTGCACAGCTTCGTGTTCTTCGGCAGCGCTCATCGCCTGCTGCTGCAAATCAAAGAGATTGTCGAGGGGCAGAACGGTTCCTGCCGGAGCTTGATTCTCGACTTCCGGCAGGTGCTGGGGATCGATTCGTCGGCGGTGATGAGCTTCGTCAAGCTGCGCCAAATAGCCGATCGCGAGGGCTTCGAAGTGGTGCTGTCCGCGGTTCCGCCGCAAGTGGAGCGCGCCTTGCGCACCGGTGGGCTGCTCGGCGACGGCGACAATTCTACTTGCCGCGTCTTCCCCAATATCGACAGCGCGCTTGAATGGTGCGAGGACAGACTGCTGACCGAGATCATGACTCGCGAAGAAGCCTTGGGGTCGGCGGACGAATGGCTAACTCGCGAAATCGGCAGCGCGCCATTGTTCGCGCGACTTGCTTCCTACCTGAAGGTGGTCAAGTATCAGCCGGGCGACCTGCTAATTCAACAAGGCGATGCTGCTGACAGCCTGTATCTGCTCTATGCAGGCCGTGTGACGGTGTTACTCCGAACCCCGGAGGGCGCGGACTTGCGCCTGCGGAGCATGGTGGGACGCACGATTGTCGGCGAAATGGGTCTGTATCGGGCCCTGCCTCGCGGCGCCTCGGTGCGCGCCGATCAGCCGACGATTGCTTATCGCCTCTCGCTTGAAGCCATGACGCGGATGGAACACGATGATCCCACGCTGGCGTACGCCTTCCACAAAATGGTGATTCGCACCCTTGCGGAGCGACTGGATTTTGCCAATCGGGAAGTGGCCAGTTTGCAGCGCTGAGCCAAGTTGGCATGAGCAATCAGACCTCCACTGTCGCCGGAATCTCTTGTCAACAGGGCGAACCTCGCGTGGACGACGGTTCTTGCTTTCCTGCGGTTCGATACGGTTACCTGCCAAAATTCAGAGAGAGTGCAGATCTAGTCACCGGGATGTCACACTGACACTTTGCCTCTTGCAGGCGGAGAGTGCCGGGAGTATCTTGCTTGGTGGGGGATAAGTGTTCGACCTTAAGGCAATCAACTCAAATGAAATGAAGAAGAGGAGGCGTACTATATGCCAATCACGGCTGTAGTCGAGAAGAACGCATATGACTCAGCGATGGAGAACTTTGACCTCGCAGCAGATGCGCTGGAACTCGACGACAATGTGCGAAATATGATCAAGTATCCCGAAAGGGTACTAACCGTCGTCTTGCCAGTACGGATGGACAACGGGAAGATTCACTGTTTTGAGGGGTTCCGCGTTCAACACAGCACGGCGCGCGGCCCTGCCAAAGGGGGCATCCGCTATCATCCTAATGTTACAGTGTATGAAGTGAAGGCCCTCGCAACCTGGATGACGTGGAAGTGCGCTGTGGTAAACATCCCGTTTGGGGGCGGGAAGGGTGGCGTGACTTGTAATCCAAAGGAGATGTCGCAAACCGAGATCGAGCGACTCACTCGCCGCTACGCCAGTGCGATTCTTCCCCTCATCGGGCCAGCCCAGGACATTCCTGCGCCGGACGTCTATACCAACTCCCAGGTCATGGCTTGGATCATGGATACCTACAGCATGACCAAGGGGTATCCGATCCCGGGCGTGGTCACGGGCAAACCCATCGCCCTGGGAGGCTCGCTGGGCCGCAACGAAGCGACCGGGCGCGGCGTCTTCAACACGCTGGAGTCAGCCTGTGAACACCTGGGAATTCCGATGAAAGGCGCGAAAGTGGTTGTCCAAGGGTTCGGCAATGCAGGTTCAATCGCGGCGCACTTGCTGGACAGCAATCAGGCTTACGTGATCGGGGTCAGCGATTCCAAGGGTTGCATTTATAACCGGGATGGCATTGACATTCCGAAATTGATGTTGCACAAGGAGAAGACCGGCTCGGTGGTCGGGTTCCCGGCTTCCGAGTCCATAACTCCAGAGCAATTGCTGTCTTTGGAGTGCGACATCCTGGTTCCGGCCGCGCTGGAAAACGCCGTTCACGGCGAGAACGCTCCAAGCATCCATGCCAAGATTATTGCGGAGGCGGCCAACGGCCCGTTGACCCCCGAGGCGGACAGAATCTTGGAGGCCAAGGGCGTTTTCATCATTCCGGACATCCTTTGCAACGCCGGTGGTGTGACCGTCTCCTACTTCGAATGGGTCCAGGACGAACAGCACCTGTTCTGGGAAGCCCAGGACGTTTACAACCGCCTGGAGCGCGTCATGAAGACCAGCTTCAATGACGTGCTGAAAATTCACCTGGTTCACAAGGTGGGAATGCGGACCGCCGCCAATATGCTGGGCGTCAGCCGCGTTGCCGAGGCCACCAAACTGCGTGGCCTCTATCCGTAAGGCAAGAGCCTTTTTATCTGGAGCCGGGGGCTGGATGGCAGCTCCCGGCTTTTCTTGCGTGGGCAAATGAAATTCTTGGGGGCCATATGAAGGTTGGGGAAACAGAAAAGGAACTGAGCGTTTATGAATCTATGGCAGCGCGATTCGACGTGGCCGCCAGCAAGCTTCAATTGGACGAAGGTCTGAAGAAGTACCTGCGTTGCCCAAATCGGGAAATCATCGTGCACATTCCTGTGGCGATGGACAACGGAGAGCTCAAGGTTTTTGACGGCTACCGCGTGCAGCACAGTATTGCGCGCGGGCCTTGCAAGGGTGGCGTTCGCTACTCGCCGGATGTGACGCTGGACGAAATTCGAGGCTTGGCCGCCGAAATGACCTGGAAGTGCGCGGTCGTCAACATCCCCTTTGGCGGAGCCAAGGGCGGTGTTGTCTGTGATCCCTCCCAGCTCTCCATGGGGGAGTTGGAGCGCATTACACGGCGCTACACGGCGGAGATCCTGGATTACATCGGCCCGGAGCGCGACGTGCCCGCGCCAGACATGAACACCAATGAGCAAACGATGGCCTGGATCATGGACACCTACTCGATGCACGTCCGCCATACGGTGACGGCGAGCGTCACGGGTAAGCCGCTCGATTTGGGCGGCTCGCAGGGGCGGCGCGAAGCCACCGGCCGTGGCTGCATGATCGTTGCGGACGAGGCTCTAAAGCACTTTGGGTGGAAAAGGGAATCCACTCGGGTGATCGTCCAGGGATTCGGCAACGTCGGCTCGCAGGCTGCCCGCTTGATGCACGAGGAGGGTTACAAGATCATCGGCGTTGCCGACATTGCGGGCGGAGTTTTCAATGCCCACGGGCTGGATATCCCTGCCCTGCTCGAGTACGTTGACGAAAACAAAACCGTGAAAGGCTTCCCTGGGAGCGAAAGCATTGGAACGCAGGAAATCCTGGAACAGGATTGCGAAATGCTGCTGCCCGCCGCCACCGAGAGCGTCATCACAAGCAAGAACGCTCATAAGATCAAGGCGCGCATCTTGGTGGAAGGCGCTAACAGTCCGACGACCCCACCTGCGGACGATATTCTGTTTGACCGCGGCGTCTTCGTCATCCCCGATATTCTGGCGAACGCCGGTGGCGTGACGGTCTCCTATTTCGAGTGGGTGCAGGACCGGGAGGGATACTTTTGGGAAGAAACCGTGGTGAATGACCGCCTGAAATCCATCATGGTGGCAGCCTTCAACGAGGTGGTGCATTACGGAGAAAAGCACCACGTCAACAACCGCATCGCCGCTTACATGGTGGCCATCGCCCGCGTTGCCTTCAGCCTCAAACTGCGCGGCATTTATGCATGAAGCGGATCTGAGGTCGAGTGGATTCTCATCTTTCCCACTCTTCCCACTTTTTGAGGTGTTGTGCGCGAGCGACATCGCTTTCTAACTTGTTTTCAATGAGTTAGAAGAGCACCGAGAGGGATCCGGGCGTTCGCTGAGTGTGGCATTGTGACACACTTGGCGGTTCGACCCTTCAATAGTACGCTACACGAATAGACTAGGCTCGCCCAGCGCAAAAAACAACTTGGGAAATTCTTCCCCCGTCAGCCGGCGGGCTCAGAATGACACGCGTTGGCGGCTCCGCCGCGCGAGCTCCTTCTCCAATTTTCCCAGGGCACCCTGGGCCAAGGCAATTTGACGTGCAACTTGCCGGGGAGCGGTGCCGCCCAGAACATTTCTGCGATTCACCGCTCCCTCAGGGGAAACTGCGACACGGCGCAGCTTCGCGTCCCAAGAGGGTATGAAGCGTTGTGCTTCGGCAGCGCCCAAATCGGCAAACGTGCGCCGGTGGCTGGCGCAGAAGCGCACGAGCTTTCCCACCTGTTCATGCGCCTGCGCGAAGGGCACTCCGCGACGCACGAGTTCGTCGGCTAAATCCGTTGCCGTCAGAAAACCTTGCGCAGTTGCAGCTTTCATTCTTTCAGGGTAAATGCGCAGCGTTCTGGCGACGCGGGATGCAATGGTGAGGGCTTCGCGGGTGGTATCTACACTGGAAAACAAGGCGCCCTTATCCTCCTGCAAGTCGCGGGCGTAGGCGAGAGGCAGTCCCTTAACCAGCGCCAGCATTCCCGCGAGTCTCCCGAGGACGGTCGCGGCTTTTCCCCGGATCAATTCCAACGCATCCGGGTTCTTTTTCTGGGGCATCAAGCTGCTGCCCGTCGCGTAGGCATCCGCCAGCTCCACAAAGCCGAATGCCGGAGAGGAGTAAATGATCAGGTCCTCAGCCCAGCGGCTAAGGTGGACCATCGTGAGGGAGCACGCGAAGAGAAGCTCCGCGACGAAGTCCCGGTCGGAAGTCACGTCCAGGCTGTTCGAAGCGGCCCGCGCGAATCCCAGCGCGCGCGCCAGCCGCTCCCGGTCCAGCCGGTAGGCGGCGCCAGCCAGCGCTCCCGCCCCCATGGGCAGCTCGTCGGCCCGCTCCCGGCAGTCTTCGAGCCGGCCCCTGTCGCGCCAGAACATCTGGAAATAGGCCAGCGCGTAATGAGCAAAAAGAATCGGCTGAGCAGGCTGAAGATGCGTGTAGCCCGGCATTACCACTCGAGACTGGCGGCGAGCCTGTGCGAGCAAGGCTTCGAGCAAAACCGCCAGAGCCCGCTCGAGGTCTACGATTGCATCCTTGACGTACAGGCGAGCTTCCGTCGCCACCAGGTCGTTGCGGCTGCGGCCGGTGCGGAGTTTGCCGGCCAGGGGGCCGATTTGCCGCTCGAGCTGCGCCTCGACCCAGGTGTGGACGTCCTCGCTCGATTGTCCCTGGGCCCAATGAGGATTGCGCTCGACGCTGCGCTGGATTGCCTCCAGGCCCCGCGCCAGCCGGCGCGTTTCAGCGGGCTTGAACACACCCAGCCGGCCCAGCTCCTTCACCCAGGCAAGGTTGACGCGCAGATCGTAGAGAATGAAGCGCTGGTCCAAAGAGAAAGATTCAGAGAATTTCTCAAAGAGCGGGTCGCGGCGGCCGGTGAAGCGTCCTCCCCAGAGCTTCATCCGGTTCTCCGTCCCGCGCGTTTCGAGTCTCGCGCGGCGCGGGAGGGGGACGCTCCCGCCCCGGCGGGCGAGACGCCCGCGCTACCGCTGCGCTTCGCCTTCGCCGCCTTCTTCGCGGCGGCAAGGCGCAGCGGCAAGCCAAGGATGTTGATGAATCCCTCAGCATCTTTCTGGTTATAATCCGGATTCATAACAAAGCTGCCGATGCTGGGGTTGTAAAGGGAATTCGGCGAATGGCGGTCGAGGATGCGCAGGTTGCCTTTGCAGAGCCCCATCTTAACCGTCCCCGAGACATTCCGCTGGGTCGTCTCGACAAAGCTATCCAGGGCTTCGCGCAGAGGCGTAAACCACAGCCCATAATAGAGCAATTCCGCATAGCGCAACGCCACGTGTTGCTTGTAGTGGTAAGTCTCGCGATCCAGGCAGAGCGATTCGAGTTCCTGGTGCGCCAGCATGATGAGCGTCCCCGCCGGAGTCTCGTAAGCGCCGTGCGACTTGATTCCCACCAGGCGGTTTTCCACCAGGTCCGTCCGCCCCACACCGTGCAGACCGCCGAGGGCGTTCAAGGTCTCGACCAGGCGCACGGGCGCCAGGCGTTTCCCGTTAACCGAGACCGGGACTCCCGCTTCAAAACCCAACACCACTTCCGCCTCCCGCGCCGGGGCGTCCTGCGGTTTGCGGGTGAGTTTCCAGGCCTCGTCGGGGGGCTCCCCGAGTTTGGTTTCGAGCGGTCCGCCTTCGTGGCTCAAGTGCCACAAGTTCTGATCGCGGCTATAAAGGTCATCCTTGCTCACGGGCACCGGCACATTGTGCCGACGCGCATACTCCAGCGCATCTTCACGCGACTTGATGGACCATTCCCGCCACGGCGCAATGACGCGCAGATGGGGCGCCAGGGCCTGGTACGACAGCTCGAAACGCACCTGGTCGTTTCCCTTGCCGGTGCATCCATGGGCCAGCGCGTCCGCTCCACACTCCAATGCAATCTCGACCTGTCGCTTCGCGAGCACGGGTCTTGCCAAGGAGGTCCCCAGCAGATACTTGCTCTCGTAAATGGCTCCCGCTCGGACCGCCTTCCAAACGTAGCCGGTGATAAATTCCTCCCGGAGATCCTCGACGAACACCTTCGAGGCTCCGCTGCGCAGGGCCTTGCGGCGAAGCGCTGCGTAGTCGTCGCCTTGGCCCACGTCCCCAACCATGGCGATGACTTCGCAGCCATAATTCTCACGCAGCCAGGGGATGATGACAGAAGTATCCAGCCCCCCGGAGTAAGCAAGAACAGCCCGTTTAACGGGCTGGTTGGAATTCCGAGCTGAAGTCATCTTTATTCAAACTCCGTTCCGAATGATAGGGAGATTGGTTAATCGGGAGATCTGGGGATCGGGTGATCGGGTGAATGAAAACAACCTATCCCGCACCTGCTTATTGTTCGCCCCATCGCCCGATCGCCCGATCTCTGGATCACCCGATCCTGACGTTCACCCGATGACCCGATCACCCGATGCTGTCGTTCACCCGATCTCCCGATTTTTTCTTGCACCCGCCAGCGCCAGGATTTTCTTCCTGAATTGAGTCGCCTCGCGGGGGCTGGGAGTGGCCACAAAGACCGTGTCATCGCCGGCAACCGTCCCCACAATTCCCGGCCAATCCTGCGCATCCAGCACCGCGGCGACCGCTTGGGCGTTGCCCGGGTGCGTCTTGAGCACCACTAGGTTCGACGCCTGGCCCGCCTCTCGAAGAAACTCCTTGAGGATAACCTGCAAGGTGGGCTGTACAGGGGCAGGAGGCTCGCCGGCATCCGGCAGGCGGTAACCCGAACGCGTCTTGACCAGACCCAGTTCCTCAATATCCCGCGACACCGTCGCCTGCGTCACCCGGATGCCACGCCGCGCCAGTTTTCGGCGCAACTCCTCTTGAGTCGCCGCCGGATCGGTGCGGAGGAGGTTCAGGATTTGAGTGCGCCGGTAGAGATTGTCCATGTAAGTTTATACAGACGGCTTATAAATATACCAAATTCCATCGCGCTGGACAAGAGGCGCAACACTCGCCGGCAGGGTCGCGTCAAAGTCGCGGAAAAAGCGGCTCTGCCACCTGCTGTGCGGAAAGCCTCTGGCTTTCCGGCGCACACGGCCTCCCTTCCTTCCCTCGGCTCGGCTGGAAGGCTAAGCCTTCCAGCCGAGCCGAGGAGGTTAGTCAGGGCGGAAGCCCTCGGAAAGGCGAAGCCTTTCCGCACATCAGGCGGCAGAGCCGCTTTGGGATGTTACCTTTCGGCGACCTTGAGACAACCCTGCACTCGCCGGTGCAGTGCTTTCCCAGCCTCTCCGGCTCAGGCGTCGGGCTAAAGATTCGGCGATTGCATATTCATCTTCTGAGGCTCGCCTTGGATGTGCGAAGTTTCGTTGCTCAGGACTTTCTCCAGTACCATGGTCATCTCCGCGCTGGACATCTTCACCATCCCGTAAGGAGGCACTTTGCTGGATGTCCAGACGTCCACGGTCCCACGCGGCTCCTGCTTGCGGTAATGTTCACACGCAAAAGTGCCCGCAGGAACCGTGATGGTTTCCGACCCAACCTTCACTCCAGGGCTGTTGTCGCCGGCTCCGGTCCCCTGTCCGCGCTGCCCCATACCCATCATGCTCATGGGCATTTCCATCGGTGGCCGGCCGGGCATCTGCATGATCATCCGCTTCACCTGGGGCTTGTCGCCGCCGGTGACTAGGAGTTGCTTCATCACCATTTCCCCAGGCATGCTAGGGTTTTCCGAGCGGATTTCCATCCAGTAGCCTGTGCTCCCCTCCACGTCCTCTTGGCCCACGATGACATAAGCAAAACTCATAGTGCCGTTGTTTGCGGTCATCTGGTACTGCGCTCCTGACCCCACCACCGGTTTGAATTCCCCCAACAGCCGGGGCGCCCGGCCCATGCCGCCCCTCATGCCCTGGGCCCAAGCGCCAGTGGCAAAGCCCAATGCCAAAGTAATAACCAACGTTCCCATCTTGACTCGACTCATAAACTACCTCCTCTCATCAGCTATTGCTCGGGAGATCGGGTGATCGGGTCATCGGGTGAACAAAGAACAACACATCCCGAATTTGTTTCCTGTTGACCTGATTTCCCGATCATCAGTTCAACTGATTTCCCGATCCTACGTTGCTCTTGGTTCACCCAATCTCTTTATCAACCGACCATCCGGTTCAGTCGTTCGCCCGATCTCCCGATCGCCCAATCTGCCGTTCACCCAATCACCCGATGGCTCGATGGCCCAATGACCCGATCTGCGTCATTCCCCGTGTCCGCCGTAAGCCATGAAATGCTCTTTCTTGAATTCTTCCCATTGCTCAGGCCGGTACTGGTCCTTGGGGATAAACTGTTTGGTCCGAAAAGTGACGCCCAGTTTCGTCTCCTCCACGTCCGCGCCCTTCTGGGGGAGAAAGTCAAAGACACTGCGGTTGGCGCCATAATACGCGCACAGCCAAACCCCATCGGGAGATTCCACCGCGTAGAGAGCACACACCAAGGGCAAGGGCCGGGTGGCATCCACGGAGACTTTGATTTGCGCTTCAATGATTTTCCCGCGTACGAACTGGGGGGTACCAGAGGAGACCGCCGGAGCCGTTGTCATGGTTTGCCTCGCTTAACCTAGTGTAGCGCGAATCGGGAGATCGGGCCATTGCGAGATCGGGCCATCGGGTGATCGGGTGATCGGGTCATCGGGTGAACAACGAACGTCTCTCAAATTGGCTTTCTGTTCGCCCGATCGCCCGATCACCCGATCTCCCGATCTTCTCATTGCGTGGCGAGATCGATGACCAGGAGCCGGCCATCCGTCTTCCAAGTACCTCCGGTGGCGGTGAGTCCCTGGCTGAGCGGGTCAGGGCGCGTCACTAATTCTTCGGCGGCCACACGTCCGGTGACCCTGAGATCCGCGCCAACCTTCGCGCGCTCGGCGTCAAGGTCAGGCTCAATCGCATGGGACACAACTCCGGGATGAACGTCCAGGCCCGTGTCGTGGGTCGCTGCTCCAAGCCAGATTTCACGGCCATCCGGAGTCGTGGCAGCCGTCCGCCACAGGCGCAGATGGTGCCGCTTCAAGAAAGTATTCAGCCCTTTCTCGAACGCAAGATCCTCGCGGTGGCCAAACAGATAGAGGTCTGAAACAGGAGCCTGGCCAAACCCCTGAGTGTCAGCCACCGCGCGCACCGTATCCCATACGGACTTACCCGTTTTCCTCTGAGCCTCACCCCAGCCCGCTTGTTTGAACACCTCGCGAATTTCTGAGATGTTCCCGACCACGACAAGGTTCAGGGGATCGCCCGGCTTTCCCTCCTTTCCTGAAGCTCGCTGCGGAACGCTTTGCAGCATTCGCGCGACGGCGTAAGGCACCCCGGACGGGAGTTGATTGAAGGAGCCGGAGGGAGGCATTTCAGCCAGACTCAGGGGTTTGTCGAGCACCAGCGTCAGGTCCGTCCCAGCCCCATAATTGATCGAGGTGTCAGATTTTCCGAAAGCTTTCTGTTCATATTTGGAGAGCTCACTATCTTGCCCTGCCAACTTTCCCATCGCGTCCTCAAGGTGGCTCACAGGCAAATCGCTGCCCAACACGCCCTGTATGGTTCCATCCTGCAGTACACTCTCACGCGCGTTATCAACCTCGGAGATATGGCCGGTAAAAGTTACAACCGGGTTACCCGGAATTACCAATTTGTCGAAGCGGATGAGCAACCGCGCGCGGTCAGTAGGGCTAGAGCTGGGTATCAACTTCTCAACCCGGCCCTGGACCTCGGCTCCCAGAGGGATCAAGACTCCGTTGCCGCTATCCACCTGGCGGACGATGCGGGCTTTGACAACGTCGTGAAGGTGCGACGTTGTGGTGCCTACGGATGCCTCGAGACGAAGGTAAAGCGCGTGCCCCTCCGCAAGAGATTGGAATCCTGGCTTTGCCGCGGCCTCAGCCAGCAAAAACGTCATTGCACAGGCCAGCAGGACAGTCAGCAGTCGAACCGACACAAACCTGTTAGGAGCGTTCACCAATGCAGGGCCGTCATTCCGAGAGCAGCGAGGAATCTCGCCCTGTCCCTCTTTCCGGGTTACCCCGAGCGAGATCCCTCTCCCGCGCCTGCGGGATCGGAATGACACCGCGATAGTGGGTTCCACTTTGCACCTCTGTATGATTGTGAGTGTACTTGGCAGAGCAGGGTTGCATCGCATTCGTGAACTTAGGGTCTTGTTCATGCCCGAGGCTGCAATCTCCTGAGGCCTTAACCTGCAGTAGGCAGTAGGCAGTAAGCAGTAGGCGGACTCAATCCAAAATCCAAAATTTGAAATCTAAAATTTCCCTAGCCCCAGTCCCTAGCCCCCAACCTCGTCACTCCCCAATGAACAACGGCTTGATGTGGCGATCGAAAAGGTTCGCGGTCACATTCTTGGCTATGGTGGTCTCCATAACAGACAGGAGATCCAGGTAACGGGTTCCCATTCTCGCGGCCACCTTGAAGCCCACGTGGAGAAGTTGGCGAAGGCTGGGGTTATAGGCCGAAGATTTTGGATCGTGACGCAGGGCGGACACAAACTGTTCCGACGACCACCCCGCCACCAACTGCGGAGCGGGCAACTGGGCGGGATCGATGTTGATCACGGCGGCATAGGGCGCGCACAACTCCTCGCGGTGGGAGTAGGCGTCGTCATAAATCTCTTTGGCCAAGTCCAGCCCCTCGCCGCCAGCTTCCGCCAGACCGATCAGCTCCTCCAACCAGGTGGTGCCGGCAGTCTTCAAATGCACACCTGCGTCCAATTTCTTGAGTGTCCGGTGGATGGGCCCGTAGAGCGAGAACTTGTCGCTCCCGGAATGTACGCTGAGCTTCAGGTTGCTGGACATCCCGTAATGCCGGACGGCAAATGCGATGACGGCTACGTCATTTGAAAACTCTTCGGCGAATTTCGCCACGTCGCCTACATAATCCACGCCCTTGTCGAAGCGGCCGCTGAATTTCGGGGCGATGGTCTGAATCGGAATCCCTTCTTCCGCCACCGCAGCAAGGATGATGAGCAGTTCCGCCGGAGTCTGAGGTGAATCTGTCTCGTCCATCGACACTTCGGTGATGAATTGCCCCCTGCCCTTTTTCTCCTCAACGCGTCGGTAGATCAGGCCCGCCTCCCGCACGGCCGCAAGGTACTTGTTCGCAACCTGGACCATGAAGTCGCGGTCGATGTGAAAGGGAGGAGTAACACCGGGAATGAGCAGCTCTCCCAGCAATTCCGGATGGCCTTCCACGAACGCCCGCAAGGAGGTGGCTGCGGAGGGTCGGCCAATCATGTCCGCAACGTCGATGGTAAAGAAATCGCAAGCCTCCATGAAGTTGTCCACGGTCTTGAGATTGATGTGGTCTGCGTCCACGTGGTACGGCTTGGTCCAACTCAGCGTTCTCACGGCTTCATCGGCCGCCGCTCGCGTGCTGGCAGGACTGGAACCGATAATGGCATGTTCCCGGTTCGATTTGTTCCACACCGGGATGACTTCCACTCCCAGTTCGGCTGCCATCCTACAAGCGTGGAGTTGAGGCTTGGCTTGGCGAGCAAACCTGTCGCCAACTCCGATCGAATACCTTGCAAGTGAAAGCGTGCCGCTCATGTTATCATCGTAAATCCTTAAACCGGCTGCCCACACTAAGGCAGAAGCTTGACTTTGAGGTTGCGGAATTCGATCCGAAATCCTTCCGCTTCAAGGCCCAAATAGCCTTTGGGCACTTCAGGAACCGCGAATTCGCTGCTCACACCGCCATTGACCCACAGAGTGATTTTCGGCCCTTCGCACCGAACCTCGTAGATATTCCACTCACCTGGCGGCTTGATTCGGTTTACCTTCGGTTTGGGACTAAGCTTCATGTCAGTGAGTTTGCCGTCAAGCAAAGTTTGGCCGAATAGATACCCGTCGTTTTCGGCCCCCACCTGTGCCTGGTGCCAAACGCGCCCATCGGCGTTATTTCGAACGAAGACGCCGCTGTTATATCCTTTCAACCCTTCGCGCTTCGTGAAGCGCCATTCCGCGTGAAGTATAAAATTGGCGAATTCCCGATTGTAGCGTAGCCATTCGTGACCGCGATCGCCCTCGCAAATGATGATACGGCGCGCCTTATCGAACGTCCACTGCGAGACGGGATCCAAAGCCTTGTCGGGCGGGATGGCAACCCGTGTCCAATGTTTGAAGGACTCGTCGGGCAGGATATCGATCCACCCGGAAGTATCGGACGCTAAAGCGTCCTTTGTTTGCGCCCACAGTGGAGCCGTGAGTAGACATGAGATAGTAATGATCAAAGCCCAGCGTAGTTTCATAACTGCACCCTCCCAAATTCTCCGGCTGGCGCAGAGCGTAGCTCTGCGATGCGCGCCGTCGCCGGTCACCCTCCTAGCCCCCTGCGCTTATAAGCTTTCGCCCTTGGCGGGCTGACCAGAAAGCAGGAATGTCTTCGGATACGGTCCCTCACCGCAGACTTTGAAAGATCCGAAATCCTTGTACCACTCGCCCTCCGGAACAAGCGGATGGGATTCAGCGCAAATCCGAAGCTTATTAAGGTCAGCGATGCTGATGCGTCGATCCCGCATCCTGTCCATCAGGTGCTGGCGGATTGCGGGCGGGAGCTTATTCCAGATTTCCAAGTGCGGCATCAGTCGCCAAAAACCATGCGGCCCAGATCATCCCCGAGGCGAGCAACGTCTTTAGGATCGGTTGCGGCGCGATAACGCTCGGCGAGCTCAAAGAACTCTTTTTGTTTGCGCTTCTGGGCCTCGATCCCCTCTTCCACCAGCTCAACGATGACCCGGTTGGCGCTGAGGCGTCGTTGCTTCGCCAGGCTGCGCACATGCCGCGCCGTGTCTGCCGGAAGGCCCACAGTCTGGCGAACAACTTTGTTAGATGCAGACATGACACCATTATACACCAAAATGGTGATGCCCGTTCTTCCACGCCTGGAGCCAGTGTGCGCACACCCCTCCTCCGGGCTCGGGGCTTTTTGTTGCCAATTGAGGACGGACCGCAGACCTTTAAGCCGGGTCTGAGCGAGCCCGCGACAACCGCGCCACCCTTCTTAAGCCCCGAAGGGGCGAGCCACTGTTTCGCCCCTTCGGGGCTTGCTCGTATAGATGGATCGTCTTGTTAACCCAGGCCTGGACTAGATTAGGTCGCCCCTTCGGGGCTCAAGTGAGTGAGGCGCGGACATAATACCTGTAGCGGCGATCCCGCAAGGCGGGATCTCCAAATGGCGGCGTAAAGCCGCCTCTACATCAAATTGACCCACTACCGGTTACTGCGGCTTCTTGACTTATCCGAGATACATGACGTGGACGTAAATCCCCAACCTCACGTTATAGGCGAGGTACCAGCCGAGGTGATCTGGATCCTCATAAATCACGATCTGGTCAGAATCCCAGAGCCAGTCATTGCAAAAGCCGTAGTCGTATGGGGCGACGCTGAAGTAGAAGCCGCCAAACCAGAAGCGCTCCCTGTTTCCTCCTGCAAGCCGAAAGACATGGTGGGGACCGAACCCGCCCACGAAGTGTCCATGTTCCCAAGGATGATCGAGATGGTAGTGAGGATCATTAGGGCCGGTGTCATGCCCGACCCACTTATTGCCGCGATCGACGTGAGGGGCGTTCGGGTGCCCGGGCTTGTCGCTGTAATTGCGGTTTTCCACGGGGGCGCGCCCTGCACCTCGAACAGGAGCAGGTCCATGAGAAGGAATGTAACCGCCGACTTTACCCTTGGCGTTTTCACCGGTCTTGGGTTGCGTAAAAGCAGGAACGGAAAGGATCAACAACGTCACAAGAAGTCCAATGTACTTTTTCATGGTCACCTCCCAGAATAATTTACCGCATCTTGGTGATTTTGGCGACCGACGAATTTCTGCAAAGGGTTGACACAAACTATCATGCCGGGGCAGCCGCAATGCGCTTAATCAAGTCGAGTTGCTCGTTGCGGTTCTCGGCGCCGATGGTAAAAGCATGCAGCAGGTCGAGCGAGAGCGCGTATTTCAGCGCCTCATCCGCGCGAGATCTCATGTCACCCTGGCCGAGGATCTTCATGCCGACGATGGCCTTGCCCGCCTCGCGCCCCGCTCGGAGGGTGGCGACGACGGTGGCGGGGTCCGCGTCCATATGCGACCCGATGGGGTTCACCCGCGAAAGCATGACTTGGACCCAGGGAGATCTCGCCGCGGCGCGGAGTGCGCCGATGGTATGGCAGGAGCAACCATGAGCCCGCACGATTCCCTTTTCTTGCGCCTCCGAGATCACGTCCATGGCCGGCCGGCACTTTTCAGTCCAGTCGTCGTCAGTCAGGCAGTGCATCATGAGAATGTCGATGTAGTCCGTCTCCAGTTCTTTACGAAAGCGGTCAATGTCGGCGCGCATTCCTGCCGCATCGCGTGACCATGACTTGGACATGACGGTGATTTTTTCTCTCGGCAGTTTCTTCAGGGCCGCGGCCACGTGGGGGTGTGATCCGTAGGAATCAGCCGTGTCAAAGAAACGCAAGCCCTGGTCGTATCCTTGCAAAAGCAAATCGGCGAGGCCCTGAATGCCCAAAGCCGTTTGATTGGAATGATGATTGACGGCGATTGTCCCCGTCCCGCAGGCCAGCCGCGAGGTCTTGATGCCGGTTTGGCCCAGGGCGACAATATCCGCCGCGCTGAACTTCCCTGTTATGGACGGCATTGTGGCGGCCCATGTTTTTGACCCCAGCCACGCCGCAGCCACGCCCATCGCCGACTTCGCCAAGAAATCCCTACGCCTCATGGATGCACCTCCCCAATAAGTTGATTTGTCTTCGATCAAAGCCCTTAGGCCCTCCGAGCAACCCCCGCCCGCCTGGACCTAATGCCCCTAACACTACCATGATCACGGGATGTCTGCAATACCCGCCGGCCGGCTAAACGACAGCATGGAACTTCCCTTCTTTGCCTCGCGTACATAGAGGCAGCGGGGAGGTTGGGATGAATACACAGCGGTCAGGTTATGAGCGTGGCCAAGATGCTCGTTTCAAGTCGCGCGAGGCGGGCCGAGTCGTGGTGCTGGGGTTGCTGTTTGTGGCGGCTTTGCCCTTGGCCGCGCAAAACAAGAAGGCCTCGGGCACGACCGAATCTGAAAAGCACGGAAGAAGCGTGGGATTTATCGCCAGCAGTGAGGCGAGTGCAAAGGAAGTTGGCCTGCCTTTATATCCGGGAGCGCGGCCACACAAGGATGATTCTGACAACAGTTCCGCAGTTCAACTTGGCTTGTGGGGCGGCTCCTCTGGTTTCAAGCTGGCCGTACTGAAGCTGGAGTCGAACGACGCACCCGAGAAAGTCGCGGCGTTCTACCGCAAAGCGCTTGCGAAGTACGGCAAAGTCTTGGATTGTGCCAATTCTTCCAAGCCGACGGTCGAAAAGGAGAAGGACAAGTCCTCAGATGAACTGGGCTGCGAAGATGACCGACCGGAGAGCGGAGGATTCGTCCTGAAAGCTGGCACAAAGGAGGAGCAACACGTGGTAGGAATTGAGGCGAAAGGAGGCCTTGCTGTTTTCCACTTGATCTACATCGAGGATCGAACCGACAGCAAGTAGTAACCGCCCCGGCGCGCCGCGCAATGCGGCGGAGAGCATCGCAAATCTTCGTGCGGTCTTTGGCCGCAAGCGCCCAATCCCGCCCTCGTTCACAGAACCTTCCGTATCCCCGGACTAAAAGAAACATGACTTACTTCGAATCCGTTAATGGAATAAACGCGAGCTTCGGGCGCATAGGAAACCAATTCTTCATCTCGTTCGCGAGATAGCACCATATACCGACTGATTTGATAGTCGTCATCGAAGGCGGAGATCAGCTTCTCCGTCTGCGCTTTGGAAAGGCCGAATTGCGAGAGGTGTACAGCCCTTCCAAAGCCTCCGGCGATCTCAGTATATTTCCTCACGAGTTCCGCTAAGTCCATGTCAAAAGCCTCAAGGGAGCTTCTTCAGCGCATCCAGGATCTCGGCGATTTCGGGTTGCTCTCTGAGCTCGTAGATTTTTGTCCAAGCGATCTTGCCCTGCTCGTCCACAATGAATACCGCGCGATCGTTGACGAAGGGTACCTGGTGCTTTGTGGGAGGAAAGATCCCATAATCCGCCGCTGTTTTGGCGTAGGGCCAGCGGTCCGTAGCGAGGGGAAACTGAAGGCCCCCAAGAGATTTTTGGAAGGCGATATGGGAGAAAACCGTGTCGGTGCAGACGCCCACGACCTGGGCGTTCAGGGCGGCAAACCTGGCGAGGCTCGCTTGGATTGCCGACAGATCGTTCTGTCAAACCGGGGTGAAGTCAAGGACGTAAAAGCAGAT
>Ga0326728_10001817_pt1 | contig 73606 bp, 51 predicted proteins | sample MB3enrmetagenome_FD_207602 | JGI IMG/M metagenome (GOLD analysis project Ga0326728, IMG submission 207602) | Lab enriched peat soil microbial communities from McLean, Ithaca, NY, United States - MB31MN | ecosystem: Environmental > Terrestrial > Soil > Wetlands > Peat | place: USA: New York...
GCAGGTGAGAGCGTGATTGTAAATGGGCTCGACCTTGGCATGGCTGCGCACCTCACGAACACGATGCCACGCAAGGAGGTCGATTTCAACAACAATATACGTTAGTGTATTTATAAAATGAAGTACTTAGCAAAAGTACGAGATTTCCGGTGCCGCGCCAAGTCTGACGGCATGTACTCCTTGCCAGGCATCAGTGAATAGCTATTCGTAGTGGGGTGTGCTATATCTGAAAATCGTTAATACTAAAAATTTTACTTGCAGGGTCAAAGTATTTCCGATAGTCTGTAGATAGTCCAAATGTTTGAATGTCTTAGCGCTGCAGAAGTGGAGGTTCCATCCGCAGGGAGAGTTTCTCCGAATGAGCTTCCCCATCGAGGATGGTGGGGTGGGTGCTATCTTCATCTTTGGTAAACCAGGGGGGGTATTGACTCGCAGTTTTGTACTGGAGCACATTAAATGTTCTTCAAGGGCAGAGCAGCGGGACTAGACAAACAGGCTCGGGGTCGTGAGTATTTCCTAGCACTCGCCCTTCTGGTGCTGGGTTTTGTATGCATTCTTACCACCTATTTCTATCCGGCGATTCTCGGAAAGCATGTTGGTCTTGGCCGAATCCTGACTTTCGCCTATTTTGCGTATGGTCTACTGAACCTAGCGGTTGTCCTGTTGGGGCGGCACTCCGGCACGATGTGGCGCTTGAGTTCTCACGCCGCGGACATTGTCTTGGCCTCGTTGATCATAGCGTTTACCGGCGGAATTCATAGCCTGTTCCTTCCGCTTTACCTTTTTGTGCTCCTCACAGCGGCAAGCCGTTGGGGTGTGGCGGAGGTTCTTCCAACGGTCTGCGTGTGCATAATCTTTTTGTTATTAGAGGCGATTGAACCCTCTTCATGGTTCGGTGGCATGCCGCGCTGGATGGGGGGGAGCAGTTATTTCAACGCAATAATTGTCTTGTTGGTCTTGTCGGCATATCTCTTTGGCCTGCTTTTGATGGAAAGGGAGAGGAAACAATACGCTGAAGCCGGTATCATCACACGGCTGATGCGGAAGGCGCTTTTCGAATCAAGCTTGCGAGCAAATATCGGGAACATCCTGAAATTCGTGCGTGAACACTTTGATGCCGACCAGGCGGCGCTAGTGATCCAGGAGATTAAAGCCGAACAGGCTTTCTTTTGGGAAGCCAGCCGAGCAAAATCCCCCGCCGGAGACGAGGTCAAGTCCTGGTCTCTGGCGGGGCGTGAACGGGAGGCATACTTCACGATGCTCCCGGAAGGAGTCTGGCGGCTGCTCGGACTGCGTCGTATGGGAGGGGATCCCAAACTGCGTGCAGCGGCCATGGTGAAGCGCGAGGAAGAATTGCAAAACCCCTTGCGCTCGGCGCTGGCGCGGCTTTTTGCCCCGGAACAGTACTATGACGAGCTTTGTGATATGCACATTGTGAGCGAGCAGCACACGCCCTTGGGAAGCTTTGGTTCGCCCCTTGCCACCTCCTTTTCTTTGGGAAAAAAGTGGTTTGGGCGGCTTACCGTAAACAACCCCCGGAAGCGAGGGGCCCCCAGAGGTGATTCCCGATTCCTTGCAGCTTTAATTCGGGAAATAGGCCCCATCATTTACAACAAATTCTTGGTGGGGCGCTTGCGGTCACGGGCTCAAGCCAAGGAGCGGTTGCGCTTGGCGCAGGAACTCCACGACGGGGTTATTCAATCGCTCATCGGGGTAGAAATGCAAATCGATCTCCTGCGACGGGCGCAAGAGAGTTCGTATGGCCCGGCCGCTCCGATCGGGGATTTGAAGCGTTTACAAGAGGTCCTCCACAACGAGATCGCCAACTTTCGAGAGGAAATGCAACGCGTAAGACCGCTGGAGGTCGAGCCTGCCCGCCTTTTGGATTGCATCGCGGGTACGGTCGAGAGGTTTAAACACGACTTGGGTATTTCTGCCAGTTTTGTCGCCGAGACGCAAGAAGTTTCTTTGTCGCCTCGGGTGTGCGCCGAGTTGGTGCGGATCGTGCAAGAGGCGCTGGCGAATATCCGAAAGCATAGCGGCGCCCACAAAGTGCGAGTCGTCTTTATCCGAGAGAATGGACATTGGAAATTGTGCGTAGAGGATGATGGCCGCGGTTTTGGGTTCACAGGCCGTCTCTCGTCCGCAGAGCTCGAAACTGTGCCCGAGTGTCCCTTGGTTATCAAGGAAAGGGTTCGTTCCATCGGTGGCGAACTCATGATAGAATCGGTTCCAGGATCTGGAGCCAAATTAGAAATCTTAGTCCCCTTGGCTACTAATGGAAGAGCAACCTACACCAATTGAAATCGTCGTTGCGGACGACCACCCGGTATTTCGGGAGGGTTTGCGGAAGCTGCTGGAGGCTGAGCCAGGTTTGCGAGTTGTTGCGGAAGCTGCCGATGGCGAAGAGACGGTCAGGGTGGTCCGCCAATACAAACCAAAGATTTTGCTGCTGGACCTTTCCATGCCCAGGGGCAATGGGCTTGAGACCCTGCGCGAGCTGAACCAGTTGGGGATTCAAACTCGTACCATCCTACTGACTGCCGCCATCGAGAAGGAGCAGTTGATGGAGGCGCTGCAGTTAGGAGCGCGCGGCATTGTCTTGAAAGATTCGACTCTACAGGTTATCTTGAAGAGTATTCAATGCGTAAGTAATGAGCAGTTCTGGGTGGGCCAGGAAAGTGTTTCAGACTTGATTCAGGCGCTGCGACGGCTGATGCCTCAACACCGTGCTCCAGAAACCGAGCCGAACTTCGGGCTTACGGCCCGTGAGTTGCAGGTTGTCGCGCTCATCGTTGCGGGCTACACCAATAAGGATCTTGCGCGAAAGCTAGGGATTAGTGAACACACTGTCAAACACCACCTGACGAACACCTTTGACAAGCTGGGAGTCTCCAACCGTTTGGAACTGGTGCTTTTTGCCATTAACCACCAATTGATCAAAGAGGATTAGCACTATCCCCCCCCACCATTGCCTTCCTTGCGGCCTTTCCGTGCTCATAACCCCTTAAAAGAAGGGGATTTTAGGGTGTCACCCCCATATAGCACATTAGTGCTATATCAACTGGACCATCGGGCCATTGTCAGATTTTTCCAATCAGCTAAGCTGGATCAATAGTTAGGTTACTCTGTTGTTTGATTGGACGGATGACCGGCCGGGAGCAAGGAAGGAACTAAGTCGTCAGAGATTCCCCTGCGCGAAAGGGGACTTCAGTCAGGGTTGATGCGAACCATGAGAGATGCGAGAAGCGATGGATTTGTTCTTCGGAGTGTGCCTGCCCACCGCTTGCTATCTTATTTAGCAACAGTAGAGTTTGTTTTGGGCCTCGCTTATCGCGCGAAGTAGCGTCAAGACTTACGGAAAAAGCCGTTTCTGTAAGTCAAAGGGCGGAGCTGTATTATTATCGCCCCAAGGGCTTCGGGCGAGGAAGTAGATTTCGGTTTCATCGGTCAAGAGCATGCCCACAAGAACCCTAGTGCGAACTGTGGCCCGGGCACGACGCTTTGCGTTGCACCTTCGGGTTTATTACCGTGAACTAAACGGCCAGGGGTGGTTTGAGGGTTGGACAGAAAAGATCAGTCGTACGGGCATGCTAATCACGTGTGCCGCCCCTTTCGATGCGGATACGATTGTGGAATTGAGGGTGCAACTTGCGGCGGGACTTGGGAGGGAAGACCCTCCCGCTGAGGTTCTCTGCAAGGGCACAGTTGTACGTGTTGAGCTAATGGGCGGGTGGGGTTCTCCTACTGCCATGGCCATTGCGATCCATCCCTATCGCATTACGCGCGGGAATGCGCCGTCCAAGGATTTCAATCCGTTTGCCTGAAGATCTGGGGGCGCGCGGTTCGTCAGTGAGAAGGGGTCTAATGCAGATCGAAGAGAAAAGGGCGGAAAAAACCTCGACTGTTGTGGAAGCGTCCTGGCATGCGCTTTACACTCGTCATCAGCATGAAAGGCTGGTTGCCCATGCTCTGACCAGCAAAGGATTCGATGTCTTCCTGCCCCAGTATCACGCCATTCATCGCTGGAAGGACCGCCGGAAGGAACTTGAGCTGCCGCTTTTCCCCAATTACGTTTTCATTCAAGGTGGCCTTGACCGCATGTTGAACATCCTGACGACGCCGGGCGTTCACTCGCTGGTGGGTTGGGGGGGGCGCCCAGCTAATATACCCCAAGAGGAAATTGATGCTGTGCGCCGGCTAGTTCAAAGCCCCCTGCGAGTTCAGCAGCACCCCTTCATCAGGTGCGGAGACCGCGTGCGGATTAAGTCAGGCCCCCTGGAAGGAATCGAAGGCATCCTCGTCCGCAGCAAGAGCGCTTACCGGCTGGTCCTTTCAGTGGAAATACTTGCCCGATCTGCCGCCGTCGAGGTTGACGCGAGTATGGTTGAGCGCGTCCGCGGATCCGAACCAAGCCGCAAGGACGCGCTACGATTTGATACGCGGGTTCAGGTTGTGGAGTCCCTTGGACCGAGCGGAGCTTAGGTGTAAGTCGCCCAACCCCGCGCGGGATTGGAATTCTGGCTGCCCGCGATGAGAGCTGGTCTTGAGGGTTCTTAACCAGATGAGGATGGATCACAGAGAGCGAGCGTGAATGATGGGGACCTCGAGTGTCAAGACTAGCTGTGTTCGAATCATCCTGTCGGCTTGTTTTTTGCTCGCCTTCCATATCGCCTTTGGATTAGATTCCAGCAAAGGGCTGGGATCCCAGGACGTCCAAATAGCCAGTTTGCTGGGGCCGGCGGGCCAGAAAACCAATGAGCAGCCAACCCCCCCCAGTCCAAAGCGGGCCGATGCGGAGTACGTCATCGGACCCGCCGACGTCCTGGCGATTACTGTTTGGAAGGATCCGGAGCTTACCCGGACTGTTCCTGTGCGCCCCGATGGCAAGATATCACTTCCCCTGATTAATGAATTGGAAGTGAGCGGTTTGACGCCCTCCGCGGTGCAGCGGATATTGACGCAGAAGCTCAAAGAGTACATTTCCGATCCGCAGGTTTCGGTGATTGTGCAAGAGGTGAAGAGCCGAACTTACAGCATCCTGGGCAAGGTCGCCAAGCCGGGCACCTATGATTTAGGAAAACCCACGACGGTTCTTGAGGCCATCGCTGCGGCAGGTGGCTTTTTGGATTTCGCCAAGGAGAGCAAGATCTACATCATCCGCCCCGTTAGCGGGGGAGCTAACGACACGCTTCCCTTCGACTACAAGAAAGTCATCAAGGGCCATAATCCCGAGCAAAATATCGAACTCAAGAACGGTGATACCATTGTTGTTCCATAGAGAGTAAAGTTGCGCACGCTCATACTCGTCAGCGTACTCTTGATGTTGCTTCCCGCGGGCCTTGGCGCACAGAGCGCTTCGCTCCCGGCTGACTCACCAGTCCAAGGAGCTGTTTTTGAAAACGCCGTGCAGCCTGAAGCAGGGGAACGAGTTGCTTCTGCGCTTGGTTTGGGTACGGACATGAAGTGGCCGGGCTTGACACCTGCGGCAAATCAGTGGCCGGATCTCGCGGGTTTGGGTGCGGTTCCTGCCAGGGATGAAAAGAGCGGCGAATCGGCGTTTATGAAATCTCCTGGACTGAGTGGAAGCCGAAGGGCCACCACCCATGACAGAGTCGCACTTATTCTTCTGAGCTTGGCCGTCCACGCCGCCGTAACTTGGGACGCGCAGAGTACCAATCACTTTTTCAGCCATTGCCCAAGTGGCTACAAGCCAACCGAAGTCGATCCGATCATGCGCCCCTTCGCAGGCAAAGCCAGCATATATCCCATGGCGAACCTGCTCTTTGCGGCCCCGTTCGATTTGCTCCTGTATCGAACTCGGCATGGTCAGAAATTGACCCGAAGGCTCGCTTACGCGGCAGCAAGCGCTTGGGTGGGGGTGGAAATACAGCAGTCGATTATGAACATCCGGCACGAGCACATCAATTAGATAATGGATGCGCGGCGGCGAGCGGATTGATAACCACAAGAAGGAGGTAGATTTCTTTGGCCGAACAAGAAGAAGCGTTGGACGTAATGATAAACAAGCTTCTGCGGGTGGCGGCAAAACGCCGCTGGTGGTTGATTGCGCCCACGGTGGTGGTGGCTTTGGGAGCCTGCGCGGTGACGAAGGTGGTGCCCAACCATTACGAGTCAGTGGCCACGATTCTTGTGGCGCATCAGCAAGTGCCGGAACGCTACGTTACTCCCAACAGTACCGCGAATCTCCAAGAGCAGCTAATTCTCCTGAGAGACGAGATTCTTTCGCGCACCGAGTTGCTCAAGATCATCGACGAATTCAACCTTTACCCCAAAGCGCGGAAGCGTCTGGCGCCTGAGGATTTGGTGGAGTTGATGCGGAGTGACATTAGCATCGAACCCCAGGAAAAAGGCACTGAGGCAAGAGAACTTAATTCCTTCAAGATATCCTACATGGGCACTAATCCGCATATAGCACAAGAAGTTGCCTGGAAGCTCACAGACCTCTTCACCCAGGAATACAAGAGGTCCCAAGAAGAGCAGTCAGCGGGGACGACTAAATTTCTGGACGAGCAGCTTCAAGCGGCTGCCGCAGATCTGAAGCAACAGGAGGCCCGGGTAGGGAATTTTAAGATGCAATTCCTCGGTGAACTCCCAGAGCAACAGCAGGGAAATGTGGCAATCCTTGCCGGGTTGCACGGGCAACTTGACAATGCCATGGCGGCTGTAACTCGCGCCCGCCAGCAAGAGGCTTACAATGAGTCCCTCCTCGCCCAGTACAAAAATATGGCTGCCGAGGGGGTCCCAGCGCCGGGGACAGTGTCCGTCAGTCCCGTCGACACCGCTAAGGCGGAACTGGCTCGGCTTAAGAATGAAAGAGCCGACCTCGTAGCACGTTACACGGACAAATACCCAGACGTTGTGAAAGTTGATGAAGAAATAAAAGAGGCAGAGGCCGCACTGGCAGCAGCAGAAGCCGCGCCCACAGCACCGCCGAAAGGGTCGGATCCTACGAAGGGCGGCACGAGCCAGGATAGCGCCAAATCGGCCAATTCCCCTGAGAGAGACGCAGCCATTGCTCAACTCGAAAGTCAACTGGAAGCAAACCGATTGGAAATCCAGGATGGCATCAAGGAGCAAAAGCAGATTGAAGCGCAAATTTCGGAATACCAAGGCCGCCTCAACTTGACCCCTGTTCGTGAGGAGCAGCTTGCGGAAATCCAGCGCGGCTATGATTTGTCAAAGAAAAACTATGACGACTTGTTAAGCAAGAAAACGCAATCGGAGTTAGCAACCAGCTTGACGTTGCGCCAACAGGGGGCACAATTCCGCCTCATCGATCCCCCCAGCTTGCCCATGAAGCCCTCAGGTGCGGACCATGTGAAAATTGGCTTGGGCGGATTAGGGGCGGGGTTGGCACTGGGTGTGGCCTTGGTTTTCTTTCTCGAGACCAGAGATCACTCGCTAATCGATGAAAAGGAGCTGAGCCGTTTATTTCCTTTCCCCTTGGTCGTGGGCTTGCCGGCCCTGTCCACTAAAGCCGAAGATGAGAGGCGTTCGCGGGTACAAATGTTAGAATGGCTTGTGGGGGTCACATTGTCCCTGCTGGTTTGCATGACTGAATTCTATATTTACCGGCGGGGCTGAGGGAGTGGGCGAAGCCCACCCGAGCAGCCCGACGACTCAAAGACGAATGGGAGCCGAGTTCTTGCCGAACCAGTTTTTCAAGTCCCAGACAGAGAATGACGATATGCCCTCCCCCACGGCGGATGAGTTTCTAAAGGGAATCGAGAAGGGGGAAGCTGATTTGCCCTTCCCGACTGAAACGAGTCCGGTTTCTCCAGAGAGCCGCATTGTCGTGTACAGCACTCCGCGGAGTGCCGGTGCAGATAGGTTCAGATTGGTGCAAATGCGCCTCAAGAACTTGCAAGCTGCAAAGAAGCTGAAAAACCTCTTGATTACCAGTCCTTTGCCCGGGGATGGCAAGAGCACCGTTGCATTGAATCTGGCCACGGCATTGTCGGAAAAGGGAAAACGACCCGTGCTCTTGCTGGAGGCCGACATTTATCGACCATCCCTGGTAACAAAACTGGGCCTCAAACCGTGGCCGGGGCTAACGGAGTGTTTTGATCGCAAGAGTGACCCGATGCTGGCAATTCGGCGCATCGATCCCCTGGGCTTTTACTTATTGCCCGCAGGGCGCGCGACGGAGGGGGGCAGCGTCCTCCAGTTTGCCTTTACGCCGCAATTGATGGAGGGTCTTGCGCACTCCTTCAAATGGATCCTGATTGATGCACCCCCTACGACCCCGATGGCTGAGATCCTCGCCTTGAGGGCACAGTCCGATGCCACCTTGCTGGTTGCTCGCGCCGGAAAGACTCCGCGCGAGGCGATCGAGGAAGCGACGCGAAATATCGGGCGTGACCATATCCTTGGAATCATCCTTAATGGCGTGGAAGGCCTCGATAGTTACTACTCCAAATACTATGGATATTCACAACCGCAACGTCGCGCAAAGCTGCCTTGGTTTAGCCTGAAGGGGTGAGTCGGCGTTTCTGGCTAGGTATGCTCGATCATTCGGGCTCGGAATTGCACCACCTGTTTGACGAACATCTTTGGTGAGCAGGAAATCTCCAACCGCTTGAAATTGATGCTTTTATATCATTTACCTGTTGATTAATGAGGATTAGTGGCGACCGCACTCTGCCCCCTCTGGGCGTCCCTGTGCTCATGAGTACGTAGGTTGGGGGCACTTTAGTGCCATAGAGGTATGGGCTATAAGTCCTATATCAATTGCACCAACAGGCTATTGTGGGACTTTTCTAATCAACTAAACTTGCTGGACAGTCCATCGTTCAAATTAAGAGACAATCGGTTGGGAGCAAAGAAGAAACCAGGAGACACGGAGAAATCAGATGATCACTGAAATTTTTGCTTCAAAAAGACCACCGATGAGGACTTTAGGAGCTGAATCACCGTTGATTCCTCGCGACTGGGAAGAGGCCCGTAGCCAAGACGCCGGGTTTAGGCTAGTGCCGGAAGAGCTTTTCCGGAAGGTGTTGGCGATTGAGCGGAAAAGGAGTGAGCGCTCTCGACAACGATTTGTGCTCATGCTGGTGCATGCTGGCATGGTTCTTGCGACCGAGCGGGGGGAGAAGGTCCTTGAAGGAATAACCGAGGCACTTTCCAACTCAGCACGAGAGACGGATTTGCATGGCTGGTATAAGAATGGTTCGGTGGTCGGGGTCATTTGCACCGAAATCGGTAAAGGAAACCTGACTACCATCCTCAGCGCTTTGCAATCGAGGGTGGGCGCAGCTTTACAGAACAGCCTGAAGCTAGCGCAGATGAATGTGATCCGTATCTCCTTCCATGTGTTTCCAGATGATTTGGACCTCAAGAAAGGCCGCCATTCCGCGGACATCAGCCTTTATCCCGACTTACTGCCCAAAAACATGGCATCCAAAACCTCTCAGCTCACCAAAAGAGCCATCGATGTGATCGGAAGCCTGGTGGCGCTGACCCTGCTGTCCCCCCTCTATATCATCATTGCGATCGCGATTAAGCTGACCTCGAAAGGGCCGGTCTTCTTCAAACAGGATCGCGTGGGACAGTACGGCATTCGCTTTTCCTTCCTGAAGTTCCGGTCGATGTACTACCAGAACGATGTCAAGATTCACCAAGAATACGTGCGGCGGCTGATTTCCGGGAAACAAAATGGCAAGGGGGCGGGAGTTGACGGAATGGTTTACAAGATAAAGGACGACCCCCGGGTTACACCTATCGGGAAATTTTTACGGAAGACTAGTCTGGACGAAATTCCTCAATTCTTTAACGTTCTCAAGGGCGAGATGTCACTGGTGGGGCCTCGTCCTCCTATCCCTTATGAGGTTGAGGTTTATGAAGCTTGGCACCGGCGGCGCTTCCTCGAGGTGAAGCCTGGGATCACGGGCTTGTGGCAAGTGGAAGGACGGAGCCGGACGAAGTTTGACGAAATGGTTCGCCTGGATCTCCGCTACGCGAAAAAATGGTCCCCTTGGTTGGACATCAAACTCCTCCTGCGAACCCCTGGTGCTCTCTTCAAAGGTGCCTATTGATCCTTGGGAAGCGGCCCACCAGACTGAGTTCTAAGGAATGAAGACGATGATGACACCCCGATACATGGACATTGCGAAAGGAGACGCGGATTAATCAGAAGAAATCCCTATAACCGCGAATACAGCCATGACTGACCCTCGCCTCGACACGGTCCCGAAAGGCATCTCACGGGCGGAACGGTTCCCGCTCAACATTCCTGTGCGCTACCGCGAACCCAACCGTCCGGAGTGGCTTGAGGGCAGGACTGAGAACATCAGTTGCTCGGGAGTGCTGTTGCACACGGATGCCTCCGTACCGCCCAAAATTACGGTCGAATTAAGATTTGAGCTTCCCATTTCCGTCCTCGGAGAAGCGCCGGGGGAGGTTGTCTGCAAGGGGACGGTGGTTCGAACCCAAGAGGATCCCTTGTCAGGTATTCCGACAGCCCTAGCGATTGCAATCCGGAGTTATCGCATGACACGAGGAGGACAACAAGTCCATTAGCGCTTTGGGGAAGGGATTTCCACATAAATCCGGAACTAGAGCACGGGGATGATGATATGATGGCAGTTCTTTCGAGAGGTAATTTGAAGAAACTCGTTCCCTTAGCCCTTTCCGTGATGATGTTGCCCGTTGGTCTTATGGCGCAGGCACCCCCGCCCACGCCAGTGGCCGCATCCCAGCTGGTAGTGTTTGGCAACGGATTGCAGACACCGTTGCGGTTTGCAGGGGAGTCCATCCCGACCAACCAAATCTCATTGAGCATGGGCGCTACCGGTTTTTACGATGACAATGTCCTTCAGAGGAATTCACTGCGGATCGCCGATGAAGGGGTCAACTTTAATTCTGATCTCACCTTTCTGCGACAGACCGAGAACGTGACCTTCAGTTTCGATTACCAGCCCGCATTCTTCTTATATAATAATACTAAACAACTCGACCGGCTTAACCACCTGGGTACTCTGAACCTGACTTTCCGGCTGAGTACACGCTGGAATGTCGGGTTGTACGACACTATTAGTTATCAAAACGGCGCCTTCCAATCTCTCACGGCACAGCAGATTACGTCCGGGCTTAGCTCACCCACCGCCCTAAATCAATCGCTTATTCCTTACAACATCAGAACGTTGGCGAATACGAGTGGGTTGAATCTGACCTTCGTGAAGAGTCACCGGACCTCTTTTACCCTTTCGGGTAATTTCGACGCGCGCCAATTCGGAAGCCAACAGATCGTGGGTCAGTCGCTGTATAACAACCGGGAGGCGAGTGGCGGCTTTCAATATCAATATCGTGTTACCGAACATACAAGTTTCGGCCTTGTTTTGCTCCACCAAGATTCCACGTACAAAGGGGGCACGGGCTTCGGGAGCGATCGGCGGTTTCAAAACGAAAGTGTGTTCGCCTCCGTGGAGTCGCACGTGGCACCGACCGTTACCCTGGCGCTCTTCGGCGGGCCGCAATACGTCAGTCTCTTTGGCCAGTCGGCAAGCGGAGGAGTATTGAGACAATTTCAAGGCGCGGGTGGAGGAAGTATTACCAAAGAGGTTAAGAGGACTGCCTTGGATTTATCGCTCCAAAGGGTAGCCTCCGACAGTGGGGGCCTTTACACCATGGTGGAAAACACCTCGGTCACTTTTGGAGTGCGCAGGCGCCTGGTTGGACGCTGGGAAGCTGGTTTGCAAGGCGGCGCTGCCCGCGCAGACACCTCCCTATTGCAGCTTGGGAAAGGCAGGGTGGATAGCTTACAGGGGGGATTTGATCTTATGCGTCCCCTCTCGAATGGCGCCACCTTTCGTGTTTCTTACCTAAACGCTCATCAATTGACCTCTGGCACCCTGCCCATTTCGGTGAATTACGACCGGGACCTGGTGACGGTTGCCATTGATTTCCGACTGAAGGCAATTCCGCTTGGGCATTAAGAACGCAGCCTAACGCAAGAAAGGACCTATGATCCGCATCGGTGTAATCGGTTACGGTTATTGGGGTCCGCACATTTTCAGGAATTTTCATACTCTGGAAGGGTGTGAAGTGGCTGTAGTGTGTGATAAGAGTGCAGACGCGCTGCGGCGTGTCAAACAAGCTCATCCCGGCGTGCATGTTACCTCCAACCTTCACGACGCCTTGGCCGCGCCGGACCTGGACGCGATAGCGGTCATCACGCCGGTTTGGACGCATTTCGAATTGGCCAAGGCAGCGCTGGAAAATGGGAAGCACGTCTTCGTGGAGAAGCCCTTCACCTCCACGACAGCTCAGGCGGAGGAATTGATCGAGCTAGCCGAGAGAAGGAACTTGCGAATCATGGTGGACCACACGTTCCTTTTTACCGGGGCCGTAAGAAAGATCCGGCAACTGGTCGATGAAGGAGCGCTGGGGAAGCTCTTTTACTATGATTCGACTCGGGTGAATTTAGGCCTTTTCCAGCACGACGTTAATGTGATTTGGGATTTGGCGCCCCACGACCTCTCCATTATGGATTATCTGATAAAGGACAAGATTGAAGCGATTGTCGCGACGGGTGAAGGGCACTTGAATGGTCACGAGGACATAGCATTTATCACAGTTTATTTTGAGAACAACATCATCGCTCACATCAATGTCAATTGGCTGTCGCCCGTCAAGATTCGAACCACGCTGATCGGCGGAGAGAAAAAAATGGTGGTGTGGAACGATCTGGAAGCGGACGAGAAAGTGAAGATTTACGACAAGGGAGTTGAGATCACCAGCCGAGAGGGCGTCTATGATCTGTTGGTTAGTTACCGCTCCGGCGATATGTGGGCGCCCAAGGTGGAGCAGACCGAAGCCTTGAAGGTGGAGTGCGGCTATTTTATTGATTGCATCAGGAATAGCACAACGCCCTTCAACGACGGCCGGGCGGGACTTAAGGTCGTGAAAATGTTGGAGGCTGCGAACGAATCGATCAAGGAGAGGGGGAGGATCGTCCGCATATGAGCGAATTCCTGAGCATTGCCCCTGATGTCAAGCTGGGGAAAGGCGTCAAGCTCTCCAAGTTTATTAATCTCTACGGTTGCGAAATTGGCGATGCCACGAAGATTGGCGCGTTTGTGGAGGTACAGAAGAATGCCAAGATCGGGCAACGGTGCAAGATCTCCAGCCACACTTTTATTTGCGAGGGCGTAACCATCGAAGACAATGTCTTCATTGGGCACAGTGTGACGTTCATCAACGACTCGTATCCGCGGGCCACAAATCCCGATGGAGGGCTGCAGACCGAGGCCGACTGGAAAGTGGAAACAACCTTGGTGAAGAAAGGTGCTTCGATTGGGTCAGGGAGCACGATTCTATCCAAAGTGACCGTAGGCGAGAATGCCATCGTGGGGGCAGGAAGTGTGGTTACAAGAGATGTTCCCGCCAACGTGATCGTGGCCGGGAACCCCGCCAAACTCTTGAGAAAACTAGACCAGCAAAAGACGGAGGTAGCATAGCGTGGAAATCAATCGAATTCCCTTTCTTGACCTGGTGACTCCCCATCGGGAGCTTAAAGACGAGCTGGCAGCGGTGTTTGCACATGCCCTCGATACGGCCGGCTTTATTGGCGGCCCCATGGTCGAGGATTTTGAAAAATCTTTCGCCAAGTTCTGTGACGCCGAGCATTGCGTCGGCGTCAGCAGCGGCACGGATGCCTTGCGGTTTGCGCTGATGGCCGCCGGGGTTGGCCCCGACGACGCCGTCATAACGGTGCCGAATACCTTTATCGCTACGTCCGAGGCGATTTCTCAATGTGGCGCCCTTCCGCGCTTTGTAGATGTCGACGAGCGCACCTACAACCTGGACGTAAACAAGCTTGGCGATTACCTTGCCTTGCAATGTTCTCAAAACCTTGCCAACGGCAAGCTCGTGGACAAGCAGACCGGCAGGGGAGTGAAGGCTATCATCCCCGTGCATCTTTACGGTCAAATGGCGGACATGGACCCCATCCTCGCATTGGCAGAAAAGTACAACTTGATCATCATCGAAGATGCTTGCCAAGCGCACGGGGCCGAGTATTTTTCGAGTAAGGACGACCGTTGGAAGAAAGCGGGCTCGATGGGAAAGGCGGTGGCTTTCAGTTTCTACCCCGGGAAAAACCTGGGAGCTTGTGGGGAAGCCGGAGCCGTTACCACCCACGATGCGGACATCGCCAAGAAAGTCCGCGCATTGCGGGATCATGGCCAAGCCCAAAAGTATTACCACGACATGGAAGGCTACAATGGCAGATTGGATTCGATCCAAGCCGGCATCTTGCGCGTCAAGCTGCGCCACCTCAGTCAGTGGAATGAAAAGCGCCGAGAGTGTGCGTCGCGATATCAGCAGCTCTTGGGTGGGGCCGTCGAGGCAATTAGGCTTCCCTTCGAGCCTTCCTGGTCTAAAGCGATTTTCCACCTTTATGTCGTCCAGGTTCAAAACCGGGAACAACTTCAGAAACACCTGGGTGAGGCTGGTATCGGGACGGGAATTCATTATCCCATTCCTCTCCACCTGCAAAAGGCGTATAAGAACCTTGGCTACCGCGAGGGTGATTTCCCTGTGTCCGAAAAGGCTGCTGCGCAAATCCTTTCGCTGCCCATGTTCCCAGGGTTGACCTGTGAGCAGCAAGATCGGATAGCTCGGAAGATGCTGGAATTCGTTGACGCAGAAACCGCGGCGGGGACATCAGCTTCAGCGCGTGTGGCCAACGTATCTGCCCAGGGCCGATAGCGCATCGTGGTCAATTCGCGCACCCGCCCCCAAAAACCCAGAGGATGCGGATAATCCAAGGCCGCACAAGAAGGCATGGCGGCGCAGCGGTGTGCTCTGGACAGTCTCCGGCTTTCCGCCCCCCGAACAGATTCTGACATAGGGGGTCCTTAAAGCGCATTAACAAATCATGAGAGTTCGTGCTGACCGTCTTGCAACATTATACTTGTTCCGCCCGCTCCTCCGGGTTATTCCGGCCACAGGGGTAAGAGTTCCCATCATGATGTACCACAGCATATCGGAGAGCGGGGACGAGAGCTCCCATCCTTATTACCAGACGACGACGGCACCCAAGGTTTTCGCCGAACACATGAAGTTCCTCCGCGAGAACAACTACCGGGTGACCGGCCTTGGCGATGCGGTCAAACAGATCGAAGTTTCCGCCGGTGGTTCCGCCAAGTGCGCGGTGATTACCTTCGACGATGGGTTCGGGGATATCTACACCCAGGCTTTTCCAATTCTGAGTCATTACGGATTCAGCGCCACGGTCTTCTTGCCCACAGCGTTTATTAATGAATCCGCTACGAGGTTCAAGGGCAATGAGTGCCTTACTTGGAGCCAGGTGCGCGAGCTTCGCGGCGCCGGCATGATTTTTGGTTCCCACACTGTCAGCCATCCGCAGCTCGCTACCGTCAAGCTGCCCGAACTGGAGAGGGAAGTGCGGGAATCGAAAAAAGTCATCGAGGATAAACTCGGCTGCCCAGTCGAATCCTTTGCCTACCCTTATGCGTTTCCGGAGGCGGACCGCACCTTCAAGCAGCGGCTCAGGGCAGTCCTTACAGAAGCCGGGTACTCGAACGGCGTTTCGACCATTATCGGCAGGGCCGGGAGGAATGGCGACCCGTTTTTTATGAAGCGGCTGCCGATTAACTCCTATGACGACCCGTGCCTGTTCCAGGCCAAGCTCGAGGGGGCATACGATTGGCTGCACATGCCCCAGTATTTGTCAAAAGTCATCGCCGGCTTTCGATCTGAAGAAAAGGTCGTGTCGCCGGAGAGCAAGGTCTCCGGGAGATTGAATGATTTGGAGCGACCCATGCCCCCGCATTCGGGATAAGGGCCACTCCCCAGCGTTGCCCACTCCTCGTGGGTCGCCGCTGTTCCCCGACTAGGACGATGGATGAGGGTTGGGAAGGAGAAATAGCGACAGAATGTCAGAAAACTCCTTGCGGAAGCTCTTCCGCATCGCCACCCACAACTTGAGGATTCGCCCCACCGATCGAAGCCAGGTATTCGCATGACACAATGTCTCTCAAGAGTCGTTGGCGGCTTCCGATATAAGGGAAGGGTCCCTGTCGCCGAGGTGCAAGGGCACCGGCAGCTTGAATGATTGGGAGGTCGCCGAGGTCAGATCCGCTTTTGTGGGAGCAGGCTAACCACCCGGTCCTAATTTAGTTTTCAGCCCAGTTGAGTCTTCCCCCACGCTATGGTATGTTACCGCGAGGTTGGCCTGATATAGGTGTTGAGGAATTGAGATGAGATCACAACTTAAGCTTTGGCTTTTCTTGGGTGCCTTTTTGATGTTGCTCATAGGGAGCAAATCTACCTCGGCGCATGACGTGGACATTTCGCAGACGGGGGGCGGTAGCGGCATTTCTGTAGCAGCCATGAGAAGACTGCTGCTTCTATTGGCGATTCTCCTTTCTTGTTTGCCCGCGATGGCCGCGACGACCTATGTCTCCCAAAGCGGTGGGGCGTTCAGCGGCGGAACGGCGTGCAATGGGCAAACCACAGTCAGTATCGCCACCTTCAATTCGTCAACTCCCGCTGCCGGAACCCAAGTGTGGATTTGCGGCACACTGACGACGGCAATGAAGGTAGGCGGGTCAGGGTCAAGCGGAAACCCTATTACGATCACCTTCGATACAGGGGCACAGATCAGTATGGGAGCTTGCGGCTCGACCGGGTGTATCAACATCGCGGGTCTGAGCTACATCATCATCGACGGCGGAACAAACGGCATCATCCAGGCAACCAACAGTGGTAGCGGCCTTGGAAATGGCGACTCGAACGGCATCTACGCTCGATCTGGGATAAATCACTGCGAGATTCGGAACCTGACCATCGAAAATATGTATGTGATGTCTTCCAACACTGACGCCCCCCCGAACAATTATTATGCGATTTGGATGGACGGCACGAACAACCTCATTCACAACAACACGTTCCACGACGATCTGGCGGGGATCAAAATTGAGACCCCGGCGTCGGGCAACCAATATTACCAGAACACGATCTACAACTGCAATTGGGGGATCGCTGAAATAGGTGGAAATTCATCTACTACGAACGGTAATACGTTGGAGAAATTTTACGAAAACAACATTTATAATTTCGCCAACTGGGATACCACGGCGGACACATTTCATCACGACGGGATATTTGCGGCAGGTGGCGCGAGTGATGCGGAGATGTCTAACTTCGACATCTACGACAATTATATCCACGGCTCGGCCTCCGAGGCCGCCAATTGCCCCAACGATTGCATGACGGCTTTCATCTACATCAATACCGCGAATAATATGCGGGATTACAACAACTTGCTCGTGGCAAACCCGGGCGATTACGTCAACAATGGGTGGATTTATCACTTCGTGGACGCCTCGGACTCGATCTTCAACAACACGGTGATCGGGGGGACCTCGACCAGCGGCGGCTGCGTCCATGTCTCTAGTACCACCACCGTCAGCATGGAAAACAACGTCCTGTCGAATTGTGGCACCCTTATTTGGACCGACACCAATTCGAGTTTCACAGTTATCGATTACAACATCTACCAAGATGCCAGCCTCTCTTCGGGTATCTGGCAACTCGGCAGCACCTATTATACTTCACTAGCAGCTTGGAGGACGGCAATAAATGGAGATGCACACGCCCAAGCCACAACCGCCAGCTTGGGACTCAGTGGGTCTTATGCGCCACTGACAGGGTCTATCTTAGTTGGTGCAGGCGCCAACCTGACTTCTTTAGACATCACGGCATTAGATTCGGACAAGAATGGCGTGGCGCGTCTTTCAAGCGGTGCGTGGGATGTGGGGGCGTTTGTGTACACCGCACCAGCGACCGCGCTGGCCGCAGCGCCCCATTAGGTGAACCAGATCCGCTGCGCGATGCGGGCGCGGCTCAAGGCACTACACCCGCCCGCGATGGCGCGGCAGGAGCCCAAACAAGTTATACTGAACGTTCCCGAAACATCTAGACCCGGCCCTCAGGACAGGCTTTCATCCCGAGAATGCTTTCTTCTCGCCTTGCCAAGTCTAGGGGTGAGAGACAGAGTGAGTTACGTGGAGGAGACGACGGCAGATGGCTGGCCAGATTGTAGTCCGAGTGGTTCGGGCCCTTGACGAAGTGGAGGATCTTCGCCTCGTTTGGACCTCCTGGCAACGCATCGCCGAAGCAGACATCGACTTGTATCTGATGACGCTCCGCTCCACGGAGTGGAGCTTGCGGCCGCACATTATCGTGCTCTATCGAGATGGATCCCCCCAGACCATGTTGATCGGCAAACTCGAAAACTGCGGAATCGGACTAAAGATTGGGCAGTGGCGGTTGCCATCACCACGCGCACGCGGGCTGGCCTTCATTTACGGGGGGCTGCTCGGCGATCAGTCGCCCGTAAGCTGTGAAATCCTAATGAGATCCATTTTGGACTCACTGCGCGGAGACGAAGCGAACTTCGCATTACTCAACAAGGTTAGAGCTGACAGCCCTCTTTGCCAGTTTGCCATTGAGTCTGCGTCTCCACTCTGCCGGGATCACTTCCCCTCCATCTGCTTGCACTGCAGTGTCGACCTAGGCGGCGTCGAGGACTTTTATCAGCGTCTCCCTAAGAAGACCCGTCATAACCTCAAGTGGGAGGCAAAAAAACTTCTCGATGACCACTCGGGACAGGTGAAAGTTTTCTGCTTCCGTGAGCCTGCTGAGTTAGATCGGATGATTAAGGATATTGAGCAGGTGGCCAAAACAACATATCAGCGCAGCCTAGGGGTTGGGTTCAAAGCGACTCCAGAACTATTCGGACGGATGGTGCATGAGGCCCGGGAAGGCAGACTGCGCGCCTACGTGCTTTATGTGAACGAGAAACCGTGCGCTTTTTGGTTGGGCTATGTATGCCACGACATTCTCTATGTGGATTGTACAGGTTATGATTCTTCTCTCCGCAAGTACTCGCCCGGCAAGTATCTGCTGATGAAAGTGTTCGAGGATTCCGGTCGAGAAGGACTGAGCAAGGTCGATTGTGGATACGGAGATGAATGGTACAAGGAGCACTTTGGCACCTCGCAGTGGAGTGAGATAATTACCTATCTGTTTGCGCCGACGCGCAAGGGCATCGGCCTTAACGTCCTAAGGACGGCTGCAATTCTGACCGACAGAACCTTGCGATGGGGCTTGAGGCGGACGGCGCTCTTTCCGTGGATCAAAAGGCATTGGAGGAATCGGCTGAGGCGCAAAGTGAGCATCGTCGAGGCTACCGGATAAATCGAAGGTCCTTTGGCCATTTTCTTAAACTGCCCACCCCCGCAGGTGGCACAATATCGGTCAGCATTTGGGCAGGCCCTTGGAAAGCGTCTGCCGGGCCACTCTCGGCTGCGGCTTGCCCAGGAGATAGGGTTGCGAACGCGGCTTGAGTGAGCCTTTCCGCCGCGGCGGCATGTCAGGTAGCTCCTACACGTCGTGGGAGCCAGTGGCAACCATCTCGTGATCTAGTCTCATGCAATCACGCTCAGGTGTCACCCAAGGCGCCGAACCTATACCGTTGACTTGCCCCGACCACTTAGTAGGCAAGCGGTCAGTCTGCAGCGCTCCGGTCGTCTGCACAGTAACCTAGCTGCTCTAACGAAATACTTAAGGAAAAGGAAGAGGTACAGATAGTTGCCCGACGCTACGACAACCACGCCGTCTTCTGCGGACCGCCATTTGGTGGCCACGATCGGAAAGGGCACGATTTTCGGTACCCTGGCGAACTTAACGCAGGCCGGGACGAGACTGGTGATGGTTCCAATAGTGATTCACCACCTAGGACTCGGCGGGTACGGAATCTGGTCCATCGTGATGGCGACCGCCGGCTACATGCGCTTCGGCACCGCAGGGGTCAAATCCGCGTTCCAAAAGTATGTTGCCGAGGCGACGGGCAAGGGTGATTTCGCAACCGCCAACAAACTGCTGAGCACGGGAAGCCTTTGCATGCTGATGCTTTCTGTGGCCGGCTTGATTCCCTTGGCGATGTACTCGCAAAGACTGGCGAGAGCAAGCGGCGTGCCTCCGCACTTTCTTAACGCGGCAGCGGGGTCGATCACGCTCCTGGCGGTTGTCATGGTGATATCAAACTTTGGAGCCGTGTTTGAAGCGATAGTGATGGGCGGCCACCGGATTGACCTGACGCGCAAATTCATTATCGTGACCACGATCGGTGACGCCGCCGCAATCATCGCATTCCTTCATTTTGGTTACGGCCTGCTTTCCATGGCCGTTATCATTGCGATATCGGAATTGGCCTATATCTCCTGCTGTTTCGTAGCGTCTCGTCGCGTGGTACCCGAAGTCCGGATCAGCGTAAAGAGCTTCACCAGCAGCGTTTTCCGTGAATTGATTCGTTATGCAGGCAGCTATCAGTTGGTGAACATCCTTGAAGTGCTCTACGGCATGCTCATTCCGGTTACCATCTTGAAGTACTTTGGGGCCGAAAGTGCGGGCGTTTACGCTGTGGTTAACAAGCTGGTCGGTGCGGCTCTGATGGGACAGGATGCCCTGATCCTCCCGCTCCTCTCCGGCGGTACACTCATTTTCGCTTCCGGCTCGGCGGGGAGAATTCGCCGATTTTTCAGGAATTCATTCAAGACAACTCTGGCCGTCACCTTGCTTCCGCTGGCCTTCCTTGCTGCTTTCGGCACGCTGCTCGTATTCGCCTGGACGGGCCAAGCCGGCCCGGAGTTTCGTATGACGATGTGGCTCTGTTGCTTGGGCGGGTTGTTCGGAGCTGTCTCTCGCCTCCAGCTCATCCTTTACCGCGCCTCGGGAAAAACCCTGCACGACAATATCCGGCAGGCATTTCGCCTCGGCGTGCTCGGGGTGCTTGCTTGTTTGGGCAGGATTTTGGGGTTCTATGGGGTGCTTGCCGGCTTGGTAGCGACCGAATTTGCCGGGGTCGTTTACATGTTTTTTGCCATGACCCAAGAGGTGCGACACTTTAGTCTGAGGATGCTGATCCCTGACAACTTGAGGGTGACGGCGGCAACGGTCCTGACGATTGCCGCTGGCCTTCTGGCAGCGCTGTTGCCGGTTCCGTGGGGCGCCAAGGAGCGCACAATTGCCGTCGTCAAGCTTGGCGAAGTCTCACTGGCGTGCCTGATGGCCGCATTGCCCGCCCTTGGTCTGACGGGGTCAGTTTCACGGGAAGAGCAGCGCACCGCACTTCACCTGTTGGTTCCGTGGCGAAAAAGAGCGCCGGCGACTAACATATAGAGCTGCCGCATTTGTTGAATCCTGGCAAGGTTCAGCGGAACTGATCACACGTCGCAGAGAAGAGGCCCAGTTCCAATCCATCGCCAGGAGCGGAGCTCCGTATGCTCGATGAATTGATTCGCCATCCCATTATCGCGCATCGATTTGTCGCAGGGAGAGTCCGAGAAATCCCCTCAATACGCCGAAGCGGTGTGCGTACGATATGTTCTAGAATGCGCGGTTGGGAGGAAATCGCGCCTGGCCAGGAGCCTCTCTCAGGGCACGGTTCGAATGTGCGATATAACAGGCGTTGCTCGCTTGGTTTTGCTAGTACTCCAGGGAGAAGCTGAATGAATTTTTCTGTAGACAAAATGAGTTACGGCGGAGGCGCAACCGTTACGGTGCTGCACCCGGCCGTCTTGGCTGTAATGATCTTGGCGATCATTTTAATGCTTGTGCTGCCAAAACGATATGTGATCGTTCCCTTTCTCTTATGTCTGCTCCTGATTCCGCGAGGCCAGCAAATCCTGGTGGGGGGTGCACACCTCTATGTCTCTCGCATCCTCATTTTGGCTGGTTGGGTTCGACTAGTTGTAAGTAAAGCTTCTACACAGGGAAGGATGTTTCCTGGCGGCTTTACCACGCTTGACAAGCTGTTTCTGGCGTGGGCTACCTTTGAAGCGACGGCCAGCGTGCTGCTTTTCCAGCAAATGGGAGCCGTAGTGGCTCAGGCCAGTTTTTTTTGGGACGCCCTGGGCGGATATTTCCTTCTGAGATTCTTGATTCAAAATGATGAGGACATCAACCGAATCATTAAAATATTTGCGGTCGTGGCTGTCGTTAGCGGACTCGCGATGATGCACGAGCATTTTACCGGGATCGACACGTTTGGATTTCTAGGAGGTATCCGGCGCGTATTGGAAGTCAGGAATGGCACACCTCGCGCTGAGGGGCCATTTGCGCATGCGTTACTTGCTGGTACGTTTGGCGCGACATTGCCACCTCTGCTCTTTTGGCTATGGAAGGGTGGAAACGCCAAGTTTCTGGCGTTTATGGGCATGGTCGGGTGTACTTTGATGGCTTCGACCACTGTGTGCAGCTCACCGGTCTTGACGTATGTCTTAGGCATTGGTGCGATATGCCTTTGGCCCTTGCGGAACCGCATGCGCATATTCCGCTGGGGCATCGTCTTCACCTGTATAGGGTTTCAGCTTGTTATGAAGGCCCCCTTTTGGTATGTGCTTGGCCACATAGACTTGACGGGAAGTTCCAACGGCTGGTATCGCGCCGCCCTTGTCGACAATTTCATAAGACACTTCGATCAGTGGTGGCTGGTAGGAACGATTGCCAACAGGTACTGGGCTGATGGGGCCATGTGGGACGCGTGCAATCAGTTTGTTTACGAAGGGACAGCCGGCGGTCTGGCAACCCTGGTCTGTTTCATTGCGATGCTTTGCATTTGTTTCCGATGGATCGGAAAGGCGCGACGATCGGTGCAGGGCGATAGGAAGAGGGAGTGGTTCTTTTGGCTTCTTGGCGTCACGCTGTTTGCGCATGTCGTAGCTTTTTTTGGGATTGACTACTACGATCAGATGAAGTTTGTCTGGTATGTTCTCCTCGCGATGATCGTGGCCACGGCCGCCCCAGCAACGGCCACGGTTCCCGTTCTTTCCAAATCTTCGCCGCTCGAGTTCGACAGATGGCAAGCCGGACCGGAGGGATTCGGGCCAGTCCTGGAAGGGAAGCCAGTGATAGGGTCAGAAAGTACCTCGAGCCTGGGATCCGAGCGAAATCACCCCTTAGGCCACAGTTTCTTGCGGAGTAAATGAGGGATGCCATTAAGTGAAACAATCGCGCCCACCCAGTTGTCGGAGGGCAAAGAAATCGAAATTCGAGTCGCCCGCTCCCTGCCGGAAGTTGAGGCCCTACGCGAGCCCTGGGTGGGCTGGTCCGGGCATCGCGACTCTGATATCGATTTTTACTTGATGATCGTCCAGTCGTACCCTGAGGTTGTGCGTCCGCACGTAATTGCTCTCTATCGGAACGGCAAGCCGGATGCGATCCTCGTTGGCCGTCTGGAAAGGAAGCGCCTGCGGTTCGGAGTGGGGTACCTCCCCGCCTTTCGTCCCTGGGCTCGATGTCTCACGTTCGTTTACGGCGCAATCCGCGGAGACGCTTCGCCTCAAAACACCGAGATGTTGCTCCGCGAGGTCATGAAGAGTTTGAAGCGAGACGAAGCTGACTTGGCGATGCTAGAGCTTGTGCCACTCGCGTCGGCTCTTTATCGTCTGGCCTTGAAAGTGCCTGGGATCCTGATTCGCGATGCACTTCCCGCCCCGCAGGGACACGACAGCCTGACGATCCCGGACAGCATCGATGACGTCTATCGGCGCATGTCCCGCGAGCGCCGAAAGCACACGAAAGCGAGCATCAAAAAGCTGGAGACCACTCCGGCGGGAAAGCCCAAGATTCTCTGCTACCGGAATCCACCAGAGCTTGACAATTTGTTTCGCGACGCCGAGGAGATCAGCAAGAAAACCTACCAACGAGGCCTCAGCGTTGGATTCTCGGACAACCACGTGGTGCGCACGCGTTTGGAACTGGGCGCTCGGAAGGGCTGGCTTCGCGCGTACGTATTGTACCTCGGGGATCGGCCGTGCGCGTTTTGGATTGGTATGCGCTACGGCGAGACCTTTATGAGCGACTACATGGGCTATGACCCCGAATTCCGCCGGTTCTCCCCTGGAATGGTTCTCCTGATGCGCGTGATCGAAGGATTCTGCAACCGGGCGGATGGGGACATCGTCAAGGAGTTGGATTTCGGCCCCGGACCCGCCGAATACAAAGGGGTACTCTGCAGTAGCAATTGGCTGGAGGCGGTTGTCTACATATTCGGCCCGACGCCGAAAGGACTCCTCCTCAAGTCGATGAGGACGGCAACCAGGGTGGTTGACGCATCTGCAAGGAGAATCCTGGCCACCACGAAGCTTCTCCCTCGCCTCAAAAGGCTCTGGCGGGACCGCATGGCCAAACGCGGACAGCTTCCGCCGAACACCGAGAAACCCACCGCCGATCGCAATCACAACCCTGATCGAGCCGAGGCAACAAAGTGACGGACCGCAGTGCCATCATTACCGCGGCCCTCCTCCCACAAATGCTCACAAGGTCCTATGCTCTCATCACTGCTGCCTACAACGAAGAAAAGCATATCGAGAAGACCATTAGCTCAGTCGTCTCAGAAACTCTTCTGCCGATAGCGTGGATCATTGTGAGCGACGGCTCCACCGACCGCACCGACGAAATCGTGCGCCAGTACGCTCGCGAATGGCCTCTAATCGAATTGCTGCCGCTAGAAGCACACCACAAGCACGACTTCGGTTCAAAGGTCCGCGCGCTGAACCTGGGGTACGAGCGCTTAAGGCAGATGCCTCTTGATTTTATTGGCCATCTGGATGCCGACGTATCATTCGGGCCATCCTACTTCGCCGACTTGTTGGAGAGGTTTGATCGCAATCCAAACTTGGGTGTTGCCGGCGGCGATATTCATGAATGGATCGGAACTAAATACAGTCCTCGAAGAGGAAATAACATAAGGTCCGTCGCAGGGGCCGTCCAAATGTTTCGGCGCGAATGTTATGAATCCCTCGGAGGGTTCTTGCCATTGCCCTATGGAGGCGAAGATTGGTGCGCCGAGGTCACGGCCCGCATGAATGGCTGGCAAGTACAGAGCTTTCCTGACCTTCCCGTTTATCACCATGGCGCTATTGGAAGCTTGGCTGGAAGCCTGCGGCGTTGGTATCGGGGAGGCTTGATGGACTTCACCCTGGGCAGTCATCCGCTATTCGAAATCGCCAGGCTCGCCCGAAGACTGTGGAGCAAGCCACCGGTTCTCGGCGCATTCGTTAGGTTGTGCGGCTTCGCATGGGCGGCCTGTCGCGGGGAGAAAAGAATTGTAAGCGACCAATTCGTGCTGTATCTGCGGGCGGAAGAGACCGCAAGGTTACGAAACTTTGCCTTTCGTCGCGGGTGGGGCTCTCAACCCACCCATGACTCAAAGGTAGCCACGCCGCCTTTACCAAAAGAACGGACTCAGGTATGAAACTATCCGTCGTAATCATCTGCTGGAACGATCTGAAAGTCATCGCAGACTGCCTGCGTTCCATTTTCGCTGGAACGCATACCGTGGATTTCGAGGTGATCATCTCCGACAACGGGTCAACCGACGGGTCTCTCGAATTCATACGGCAGCATTATCCAACGGTGAGGGTCGTTGAAAACCGCGCGAACTTGGGATTCGCGAAGGGAAACAACGCCGGCATCGCAGCGAGTCGGGGTGAATATGTTCTCATTCTGAACCCAGACACGATCATTCACGATGGAGCGCTTGATAGGTGGATCGATTTCGCGGACCGCCACCCGGAGGCCGGCGCCTTCGGTTGTCGAGTGCTCAATCCCGATGGGTCTTTTCAAAATCCTGCCAGACCTTTTCCGACCACTTGGCGCGACGGAATCGCAGCGCTTTACCTGCGACCGCTTGCCTATCTATCCGACGCCTTCATCTCTGATACCTATACGGGATGGAAAGGCGACACGGAACGGCCGATTGATTGGCAGTCTGGATGCTGCGTAATGTTCCGAGGTGAGCTGCTGAAGCGACTCGGTGGATTTGACGAGCAGTTCTTCTACCACTTCGAAGAGGTCGACCTGTGCCGCCGCGTTTGGAAGGCAGGGCATCCGATTCTTTACACGCCGGAAGTAACGATCACCCACCTGGGTGGGCAGTCGGTGGGTCGCTTTCCTATCAGGTTTGCGCTGGAGAAGCAGCGAAACCGTTACCGGTTTTTCTATAAATACTACGGCCGGCGGGGCGTGCGACGATGCCGCTATGTCCTGCTTACGTGGTTACGAGTACGGCAAGTGGGTTACGGGTTGAAGCGAATGGTCAAACAAACAGAGGCACTGCAAAAGCGCCTGGAGATGTATCAGGCATGCTATCAATGGAACAAGCGGCTTGACCCCGTCCGTTTCGTGGAAAATGGCGAAGAACCCGAAATCTGAGGGATAGCCCTTGTGCGATTCGGAATCGAGTTTCATTTAGTTTAGTAATGGATAGAACTTCTCAGTCATAAGGAGCTTTGAATATGCCCATTTCCTTGGTCACCGGTGGTGCAGGCTTTATCGGGTCCCATGTTGCAGACGAATTGTTAAAATCGGGCCACGATGCGGTGGTCCTTGATGACTTGAGCGGTGGCTTTGTCGATAACGTTCCCTCCGCAGCGAAGTTCGTTCAGGGCTCTGTCGTTGATTATGAATTGATTGACCGCCTCTTCAACGAGCATCATTTCAGCTATGTATTTCACCTCGCAGCGTACGCGGCCGAGGGGCTGAGCCACTTCATCAAGAGGTTTAACTACAACAATAATCTGATCGGGTCGGTCAATCTCATCAACGCGTCAATAAACCACGGGGTGAAGTGTTTCGTTTTCACTTCATCGATAGCCGTTTATGGCGCCGGCCAGTCGCCCATGCGGGAGGACATGATCCCCATCCCGGAGGATCCTTACGGAATCGCTAAGCTGGCCGTCGAGCAGGAGCTCAGGGTGAGCCACGAAATGTTTGGTCTTGACTACGTCATCTTCCGCCCCCACAACGTGTACGGCGAAAGGCAGAACATCGGCGACCGCTACCGGAACGTGGTTGGGATCTTCATGAACCAGTTGCTCAAGAGTGAGCCCATGACCATATTTGGCGATGGCACCCAGCAACGAGCCTTCACTCACATAAAAGATGTGGCTCCCGTCATCGCCGCCTCCGTGAACCACCCCGATGCGATGGGCCAGGTTTTTAACGTTGGGGCGGATATTCCCTACACTGTAAATGAGCTGGCTCAGGTCGTGGCCAAGGCGATGGGCAAGGAATGCCGAGTTGACCACCTGGCGCCGCGAAACGAAGTGAAGATAGCCTTTTCGGACCATTCCAAGGCCGAGAGAGTCTTCGGAAAACACGAAAAGACACCCCTGGAAGAAGGAATCCGCGCGATGGCTGGTTGGGTCACCGCGCATGGAGCCCGCCAAAGCAGCGTCTTCGAGAACATCGAGGTCATAAAGAAGTTGCCGCCAAGCTGGGCTTCGGTGGTATCCGCAGTTGCGAAGGGGTAAATCTGAGGCTCCTCCTCCGGCGCTCGGGTTCTTCCGAGTTCAAGCATCACAATATTCTTGCAATGAAGGGTCGTAGAGTGAGTGCTCGCGGGGCAAACGCTTCCCCATCTAACTCGCGTGACCTGACAGGGAGAGGATTCGTGTGGATATTTCGGTAATCGGGGCGGGTTATGTCGGACTAACCACTGCGGCGTGCTTGACGGAACTGGGCCATCACGTTGTTTGTGCTGATAACGATTTGGCAAAACTCGGAGTGCTCCGCCGCGGAGACGTGCCCTTTTACGAGCCGCATCTCCCCGAGATTGTAAAGAAGAACTATAGTGCGGGAAATTTGGAGTTTGCGGCATACCTTCGGAAGGAGCAACTCGGCCGGCTGCACGCGTGGAGGAACGGGTTTAGGCTCCAAGAAACAGCGAGTCCAATTACACGTAATTGAGGGCGGGAATGGAAATTAAGATCGAGTCCCGGCACTTAGGGGACGTGGTCGTTTTGGTGCCGGAGATTTTCCAGGACAGCCGGGGATTTTTCATGGAGACTTTCCGGGAGGACCAGTTCCGGGAGTTGGGCCTGCCCACGCACTTCGTCCAGGATAACCACTCGGGTTCAGTGAAAGACACTGTCCGTGGTCTGCACTTCCAATGGGAGCCGCCCATGGGCAAATTGATGCGGGTCACTGTAGGCGCCGCGTTTCTTGCCGCCGTGGACATCCGCAAGGGCTCACCCACACTGGGCAAGTGGGTTGGCATTGTTGTTTCCGCCGAGAACCGGCGGCAAGTGTGGGCGCCGGCAGGATTTGCGCGCGGGTTCTGCGTGCTTTCGGAATTCGCGGAGATTCACTACAAATGTACGGGAATTTACAGCAATAAGGCGGAGTCTGGAATCCTGTGGAACGATCCTGCGATTGGAATCGACTGGCCGGTGAAGTCTCCCATCCTCTCCGACAAAGACCGCCGCGCCCAGACGCTGGCCCAGTGGCTCGGGTCGCCCAATTCGGATTTCTTTAAGTATTAGCCAACTCCGGAAATAGTGCGCCACGCATGTCAATCTGAAGTCAGGGCAAAATTCAGGTTTCACGTTTTCGTGCCCAAAATTAGATGCTCCGCTTGATTCAGCACAGTGCGGTGGGCCTTTATACCTGCTTGTTGGCCTCAAACTTAGGCAGCACAGAGGAGTGAAATCATGAGAATCATGGTGACCGGAGGAGCGGGTTATGTGGGCTCGGTGCTCATTCCGAAACTGCTCGACCGGGGATACCGGGTGGACGTCGTGGATTTGTTCTGGTTCGGGAATCACTTGCCGGAACAGGCCGGAATCCTGAAGAAAGACATCTTCCACCTTACCACCGAGGACCTGGAGCCTTACGACCAGGTGATCTTCCTGGCGGGGCTCTCCAACGATCCCATGGCGGAGTATTCGCCCAGCAAGAACTTTGTGTTCAATGCGGCGGCGCCGGCCTATCTGGCCTATATTGCGAAGAAAGCTAAGGTGAAGCGTTACATTTACGCCAGCTCCTGCTCGGTCTACGGTTACACGGAAAATGAGTTGTTCGACGAAACGCGGCCGGTGAGCTCCTCCTACCCTTATGGCATTTCTAAGCTGCAAGGTGAACAGGCGGTGATGATGCTCGCCGACGAGGAGTTTTCCGTGATTTCCCTCCGGAAGGGCACCATTTCCGGATATAGTCCGCGGATGCGCTTTGATCTGATTGTGAACACCATGTTCCGCAACGCCATGAAGGAGCGGGTGATCAACGTCAATAATCCGTCGATTTGGCGGCCGCTGCTGAGCATCGAGGACGCGGCGACCGCTTACATTCGCGCCGTGGAGGCGAACCCGCGGCTTTCGGGGATCTTCAACATTGCCTCCGGCAACTATACCGTGGGGGAGGTCGGAGATTTGGTTCGGACTACGATCGAGAAGCGCTTGGGTATCCCCGTCAAAGTGCAAATTAAGCACATCCAGGACTTCCGTAACTATAAGGTGGCGACCGACAAGGCCAAGAACGTCCTGAGCTTTCATGCCAAAGACGATGTAATCGCCATCACCAGCAATCTGATGGACAACATGGAGAAGTACAAGGACTGGGATAACCCCGAGTATTCGAATATTGCCGCATTCAAGCGACTGGAGACTGGCATCGATATGTATGCCATGGCAGGGAACGGCCCACGATGAAAGTTGCCGTCATCGGAGCGAATGGCCAACTGGGCAGCGATGTTGCCGCTGCCTTCTCCGCGGCCGGCGACGCGGTGACGGGCATTGTGCACGGCGAGATGGAAATCTCGGAACTTGCGTCCGTGCGGTCCGTGCTGCGCGTCGCGGTTCCCGAGGTGATCGTGAACACCGCCGCTATGCATCACGTCGAGCAATGCGAGCAGGATCCCGCGAGGGCTTATGCCGTGAACGCGATTGGGGCAAGAAACCTCGCGCAGGTTGCGAACGAACTGAAGGCGTTGCTCGTGCACGTCAGCACGGATTATGTTTTCGACGGGGGCAAACGCACCCCCTATGAGGAAACGGACGCTCCTCTGCCTTTGAACGCTTACGGGAACACGAAACTGGCGGGGGAGTACTTTGTTCGCTCCGTCGCTGCCCGGAACCAGGTGGTGCGCACCTCGGGGCTGTATGGGAAGCGGCCGTGCCGCGCCAAAGGCGGATTGAACTTCGTCGAGCTGATGCTGAAGCTGGCGCGCGAGAAGGGCAAAGTGCGCGTGGTGGACGATGAGTTCGTGACGCCCACTTTCACCGCCGAACTGGCCGAGCAGATCGTGGCGCTCAGCCGATCGAATGCTAACGGCCTCTTTCACGCCACCGCCGAAGGAAGCTGTTCCTGGTTTGAGTTTGCGCGCGAGATATTCTCGTTAACCGGAACTCACGTAACCCTGGAGGCCGCCTCGGCCGGTGAGTTTCCGGCGAAAGTCCCACGGCCGAAGTACTCGGTGCTGGAAAATCGCGCCCTTAAGCTCCTTGGGCTGAATACCTTTAGGGCGTGGCAGGATGGCCTGCGCGAATATCTTGGTGCGGTCGGCCGAGCTTAATGCTAGGTCGCGCGCGCGCCTTCGCCTGGGCGTACTGCCGCAGGGAGGAGTGACTGGTTTCCCCTGAATTTTTCAGATTTATGCGCAAGGAGCAGCTCGAGCGACTCTCGCTTTTCCACTCTCCCCACTCATCCAAGCTTGTAAGGGAGAAAGCAAAACCTTAGCATGTCACGTGCTCGGGTTCTTCCGGATCTAATGCGCAAGGCATCACAAAAGATTCATGATTAGGGATCGTCGGGTGAGCGCTTGCGGGGCAAACGCTTGCCCATCTGACTCGCGTGACCTGACAGGGAGAGGATTCGTATGGATATTTCGGTAATCGGGGCGGGTTATGTCGGACTAACCACTGCGGCGTGCTTGACGGAACTGGGCCATCACGTTGTTTGTGCTGATAACGATTTGGCAAAACTCGGAGTGCTCCGCCGCGGAGACGTGCCCTTTTACGAGCCGCATCTCCCCGAGATTGTAAAGAAGAACCATAGCGCGGGAAATCTGGAGTTTGCGGCAACTGAGGAGGCCATCGACCGAAACGAAATTCTTTTCATCTGCGTTGGAACCCCGCCCTTGGATAACGGAGAAGCTGACCTCTCGGCAATCGAGTCCTTGGCCCGCGTCATTGCGCAGAGGGCACATGGGTATCGGCTGGTTATTGAAAAAAGTACAGTTCCCGTGCAGACGGGCCGCATGTTGCAAAAGCACCTCGCCATTTATAATACCAACAACCTCCAGTACGACGTTGTCTCTAACCCCGAATTTCTGCGAGAGGGATCCGCGATGGAAGATTTCTTCCACCCGGACCGCATTGTCGTGGGGGCCGAATCTGCAAGGGCTGTCGGACAAGTTAAGGGAATATATAGCAAGATTCTCGACCAATCTTTTATATGCCCCGTTCACCCGCAGGGCTGCGGGAACCGGACGAGGGCTTCGCTTGTCTTGACCGACATCAACAGCGCGGAATTGATTAAGCATGCCTCAAACTCCTTCCTCGCAATGAAGATTTCTTTTATCAACCTTGTCGCTGACCTCTGCGAGGCCGCGGATGCCGACATTAAGAAGGTTGCGGAAGGAATCGGGTTAGACCGTCGCATTGGGCCTGCATTTCTCCGGCCAGGAATAGGCTTCGGAGGGTTCTGTTTCCCCAAGGATCTCCAAGCGTTTGTGAGGATTGCTCAGACGTTTGGCTGTGATTTTAGGCTCTTGGAAGAAGTAGAGGGGATCAACCGGCGCAGGATAGATATGTTCGTGGAAAAGGTGAAGAAGGAGTTGTGGGTTTTGCGCGGCAAAAGGATCGCGCTCTGGGGTCTCGCCTTTAAGCCCGACACGGATGACATGCGGTTTGCCCCCTCGCTGGGAATTATTCGGAGGCTTCTTGCCGAGGGCGCGAAGCCTCAGGCTTATGATCCCCGTGCTATGACGAATGCGCGGAAGGAATTTCCTGAGGTGACCTATTGCCAGAACGTTTATGAAGCAAGCCAGTCTGCGGCCGCGATTTTGGTTCTTACGGAATGGGACGAATTTCGCGCCGTCGATTGGAAGAGGATCCGGACCTTGGTCGATCGTCCGCTCATCATTGACGGAAGAAACATGTTTTCTCATGGGCAGGTTTCGTCATACGGATTTCAATACGTGGGCATCGGCGGAACTTCCAGAGGTGGGCCTGCGGAGCACGTGGGCGCAAGGCTGGTGGCGGGTGATTTCGGGGAGGAAGTTAGATGAGAATTGTCATCACCGGGGGAGCAGGGTTTCTGGGCAGCCATTTGTGTGAGAAGCTACTGAAACTTGGGCACGCCGTTTGTTGTATTGACAATCTGGTAACCGGACGGCGGGAAAACATTCAGGCCTTTGAGAGGCAGCGGAGGTTCGAATTCTTGCTGCAGGATGTTTCAAGCCATATCGATGTCGAAGGACCAGTGGATGCCGTTTTGCACTTTGCTTCTCCGGCCAGCCCGGTCGATTACCACCGGCTTCAGATTCAGACGATGAAGGTCGGAGCACTCGGCACGCACAAGGCCCTTGGGTTGGTGCGAGCCAAAGGGGCGCGCTTCTTGCTCGCAAGCACCTCGGAGGTCTATGGTGATCCTCAGGTCAGCCCACAGCGCGAAGATTATTGGGGGAATGTGAACCCGGTAGGGCCGCGAGGTGTTTACGACGAGGCAAAACGATTTGCCGAGGCCCTTACGCTTGCTTACCACCGTTGCCACGGCCTTGACGTCCGGATCGCGCGGATCTTCAACACCTACGGCCCCCGCATGCGTATACATGATGGCCGTGTCGTCTCAAATTTTATTGTTCAGGCCTTGCAGGGAAAAAACTTGACTGTTTACGGAGACGGAATGCAGACCAGGAGCTTGTGCTATGTGAACGACTTGGTGGAAGGACTCATCCGGCTTCTCCTGATGGAAAATGCCGCCGAGGGATCCGCTTCGCACAACGGTGCCGAAGACGTACATGGCCCCGTAAATCTTGGGAATCCAGTCGAAATGACAGTCATGGATATTGCCAAACTCGTTCTAAGCGTCACGGGAAGCTCCAGTCACATTGAAAGGCTTCCGTTGCCGCCAGATGATCCCAAGGTTCGCTGCCCTGACATCACACGCGCTCAGAAGCTGCTCAATTGGAAACCGGAAACCGACCCTGAGACGGGTATCAAGCAAACGACCGCGTATTTTCGCTCCATTATCGCCGAAGAATCCACCACCCAAATGAGCTCTGGGTGAGAATGCTGTCCCAGATGAATGCCGTCTTTTGGGTCCCCCGCGTCTCGGCACGCCATTCTTCTCACGCCTCGATGGTGAGTGGTTCTTCCGATCAGGTAGAGACGAGGTTGAGGTTCTTCACCATGGAAATAGGGGAAGAGGTAGTTTGAATGAGTAACAAAGTGGAGATTTGGCAGACTGCCCCCACGCAAATAACATTTCCCCTGGACCGTATCGACACTTGGCGGGTTTGCCTTGACTCTCCTGACTTGTCCGCGAGGGATGGGCGTGAGATCCTAGCCCCGGATGAGATCGCACGTGCATCGCGCTTTTACTTCGAGGATGACCGGAGGCGATTCGTGAGGTGCCGGGTCGCCTTGCGGATTCTTCTCGGCCGCTACGTCGGGACGTCGCCTGCGGAGATTCGCTTTCAGTACGAGAGTCATGGCAAACCAGAGATAGCCCTCCCACAAGACTGCCGCAGTCTGCGGTTCAACGTCTCGAACTCCGGCGGATTGGCATTGATTGCTGTCGGTTCTGGGAGGGCGATAGGGGTGGATATCGAGAAAGTTCGTCCCCTCCCGGACTTCCTGAATATTGCCAGGCGGTTTTTTTCCGCTCGTGAAGTTCAGGCTATACTTGCGGTCGGAGAGAACCAAAGGCAGGAGGCTTTCTTCGCCTGCTGGACTCGCAAAGAGGCCTTTCTGAAAGCAACCGGCATGGGGCTCTCGTACCCGTTATCGGGGTTTTCCGTATCCGTCGACCCCGAGGGGCCCGCCGAGCTCTGTGAATTGGGGGAGAACGGTAATGGCGCCGGCAACTGGTCTCTGACCGATGTTCGGCCCGGCGAAGGTTTCAGGGGAGCTCTGGCCTGGGCCGGCGGGGGTCATACGGAATTCTGGCAGGCTCGATTTTGCTGATGTACGGTCATACTGTACGCCACGCCTTTGTAGGGTGCCCTCTAGAGACTTTGGAACTGCATGGCAACAACCTGATCCAGTGGGAGGCGATCCAGCGCGCTCACCGCAAGTGGTTTTCGGTTTTATGACTCTGGAGAGGCGACCGGGGAACGACCAGGGCTCGGCGATTTCAATTGCAATCGAGGCGCGTGGTCTGTTCTCCTTTACTGATAACACGATCCGGAAGTGACTGAAGAAGGTCCGGACGCACCCACTCAAAGAGTGGATGTGCGACTAGTACTTGCTTGGATTAATTCGCGTATTTTTAAGTCGTTGAAATCAAAGCGCAACCTGTACCCAGTTACGTACGCTAATTAAATCAAGCAAGTACTAGTCCGTTGGGGGACCCCCCGAGGCCATGCGGCACGCCGACGAATCCCCCTTCGGTAGATTCGCCAACAGCGTTTGAAATGAGATTAAAAGGTCCATAGGAATCGATGAGAGCAACTTCCGTTTCTTTCTTGACCGCGCCATTTAATACGGCTTACTTCTTTCTTAAGCCATATATCCCGTGGCGCCTGCGCCTTGCACTGCGGCGATGGTGGGCCGACTCCAGGAGGAAAGCCTGCGTGGATACATGGCCGATCGACGAGAAAGCCGGGGCGACTCCTCCTGGCTGGCCAGGGTGGCCTGGAAACAAGCGCTTTGCGATGATTCTCACACATGATGTCGAAGGCAAGAAGGGGCTGGGACGAGTTGAGGGTTTGATGAACTTGGAGTTGAAGCAGGGCTTTCGCTCGTCTTTCAACTTCGTGCCGGAAGGAGAGTACCGTCTTTCCAACGAGTTGCGACAGACGCTGGCTCGAGCCGGATTCGAGGTAGGAATCCACGGATTGGAGCACGATGGAAAGCTCTACGCTTCCAAAGCCAAGTTCGCCGCAAAAGCAGCGCGGATTAGGGAATATCTTCAGCGTTGGAACGTGTCCGGGTTTCGTTCACCGCTCATGCAACACAGGTTGGCATGGCTGCACCAACTGGGTGTGGAGTACGACAGTTCAACGTTTGACACAGATCCCTTCGAGCCTGAGCCGGATGGTGTTGGAACCATCTTTCCTTTCTGGGTGCCGGGTCCGAAGGGTACCGGCTATGTAGAGCTTCCGTACACTCTTGTCCAAGATTTTAACCTGTTTATCGTTCTCCGTGAACAGAACATCGATATCTGGAAGCGGAAGCTTGATTGGATAGTCCAGCATGGTGGTATGGCCTTGCTGAACACCCACCCGGATTACATGTGTTTCGAGGGCCGATCCCTGGACCGTGATGAATTCCCAGTTTCTCACTACGAGGAATTCCTGCGCTATGTCCGGGAGGAATATGAAGGCACCTTCTGGTCCGCTACGCCGCTTGAAGCCGCCCGCCACTATTGTGCCAATGTGCCGCTGGCCTCGCGTAATTCGCGGAAGAAGATCTGCATGCTGGCCTATACTGGCTACGAATATGACAACCGAGTGCGGCGTTATGCGGAAGCATTAGCGAAGCGGGGCGACCATGTAGATGTGATTGCGTTGGGTAGCAGGGACAATCCGCTGGGGGCAGCGGAGATCAGCGGCGTTACGTTGTATCGAGTTCAATCCAGAAAATTCGACGAGCGCCACAAGTGGGCTTATGCGTCGCGCTTGTTGCGATTTCTCTGGAACTCGTCGGTCTTCCTGACACGTCGCCACCATAGGATCCGGTATGACCTGATTCACGTTCATAACGTGCCCGATTTTCTCGTGTTCGCCGCGTGGTATCCAAGGTGGACAGGCGCGAAACTGATTCTTGATATCCACGACATCGTGCCGGAGTTGTTTGTCAATAAATTCCAGGCAAAGGTCGGCGACCCGTATTTCAGATTTTTGAAAGGGGTCGAAAAAGCATCGGCGGCATTCGTCGACCATGTGATTGTCTCCAACCATCTCTGGAGTGAAAAACTGATTTCGCGCTCTGTTCCCAGGGAAAAGTGCTCGGTCTTTCTAAACCATGTGGATCAGTCCATTTTCTACCGCCGCCCTCGAACGAGAAGCGACGGAAAGTTCATCATCTTGTTCCCAGGGAGTTTCCAGTGGCACCAAGGGTTGGACATCGCGATCAAGGCCTTCGCTAGGGTGAAAGATAAGGTGCCGAACGCTGAATTCCACCTTTATGGCGGCGGTAGCGGCGATGCGGAGACCGAGTTAGCCGGATTGGCTAACCTGCTTGGCCTGAACGGAAGCGTCAAGTTCTGTGGGGGCGTACCTTTGGACCAGATTGCAAGCGTGATCGCGAACGCGGACCTTGGAGTTGTTCCGAAGCGGGCTGACACCTTCGGAAACGAAGCCTACAGCACCAAGATAATGGAATTCATGTCCCAAGGCGTCCCGGTGGTCGTCTCGCGGACTAAAATTGACACTTTCTATTTTGACGACACAGTCGTTCGTTTTTTTGATTCCGGCGACGCCCAAGCCATGGCGGACGCAATGATGGACGTCATCGAACACCGGGACGTACGGGAAGCCTTGGTAGCGGGGGGTTACGAATACGTAGACCGCCATTGTTGGGATCGGAAGAAAAAGGAATACCTGGATCTGGTTGATTCCCTGTCAGTAGAAACTCTGACAGATCCAACGTCGGACAAAGCTGCCGATCGTTGATGGTGTATCTGAACTGTTGCGACGCCGTAGTGCCGCAGCGCTCATGCGCAGGGGCGGTGTAGAACGTAAGTTGACGGAGCGCCCCAGGCGCTTGGCTTCGGCCGAGCGCTTGGCCATCCCCTCCTGCTCTGGGACAGGAGGTGTGTCTTTCCTCATCAGGCTGATACCATTAAAAAGTCAGGTGGCTACTACGAAGAAGACATGCATTCCTTTACCGACGCTTCCAAGTGAAAGCCTTGCCCATCGATAGGAGTGCTTCACCATGCCAACAGGTGGACCGAGTTCCGATACTTGCACCGTCGGCTCTCGTGCGCTTTCATCCGACGAGGAAGTTGGGACCATTCGGGAACTGATTGACCGGATGGCCCGGACGCAGCCCGAGGCCTCTTTTCTCATCAGCCCCGAAACGGGACGAGTCTTAACCTTCCAGGGGTTACAAGAGCAGGCAGCTTTTCTCTCAACCCAACTTCGGGAAGCAGGATTAGAGCGTGGTGACAAGGTTGCCTTCCTGCTGGAGAACGGGCTGTTTACCGCGCAGTTGTTCTTGGGAGCGATGTACGGGGGTTTCCTGGCGGTGCCGCTGAATGTGCGCGCCGGCGTGTCCCAACTGTCCTACACGCTGGATCATTGTGACGCCAAAGTGGTCTTCGTGGCCGACGAGTACACGACGTTAATTGCCGAGGTGATGGCGCAGGTGCGGCGGACCGTACAGGTGGTTCCGGCCGACGTGGATGGCTTCCGCGGGGCGGGTGAAACACCTCCTGCGGCGACACCGCTACCGGTTCCTGTGCCTGAGGACAAAGCGCTCCTGATGTACACCTCCGGCAGCACGGGTCAGCCGAAGGCGGCGGTGCATTCCCATCGCACGCTGCTCGCCCACGGAAGGAATTCGGTTACCTCACACCAACTCTCCGCTGCCGATCGCTCGCTGTTGGTGCTGCCGCTCTATCACATCAACGCGGAGTGCGTCACTTTGATTCCCACCCTGCTCAGCGGCGGATCGGTCGTCGTACCCCATCGCTTCAGCGTCAGCCAGTTCTGGGACTGGCTGGACGAACACCGCTGTACGTGGTCGGCCCTGGTGCCCACGATCATCTCCCAACTTATCGATTGGCAAGATCCCCGTGCGGATCAGCGTGGAGCCGCCTTTCAGCGGATTCGCTTCTTGCGTTCTTCTTCGGCGCCGCTGGCGCCGTCGCTGCACCGCGAGTTCCTTGACAAATTCCCTTTGTTGCTGATCCAAGCCATGGGCTCGAGCGAAGCAGGCAATGTTTTCTCAAATCCTTTGCCCCCAGGTGAAAACAAGATCGGGTCGACAGGCCTGCCTTGGGGGTTTGAGACCAAAATCGTTAATTGCGAGGGCGTCGAAGTACCACAGGGGGATACCGGGGAAGTGCTCATTCGCGGTGCGGCCCTGACACGAGGTTATTACAAGGAGCCTGAGGCAACTGCCGCAGTCTTTGACGCTGATGGCTGGTTACACACGGGAGATCTCGCCTACCGTGACAAAGACGGGTACTTCTTCGTGGTCGGCCGATCCAAGGAACTGATCATCAAAGGGGGAGTCAACATCGCTCCACGGCAGATCGACGACGTACTGGAATCCCATCCGGCAGTGCTGGAGGCGGCTGCGGTAGGAGTCCCTGATCATCACTTGGGTGAGGATCTCGTCGCCTTTGTGGTGTTACGGGCGGACATTGCCGTTGACGAAAGGGAACTGCTTACCTTCTGTGAGAGTCGACTGGGCCACTTTAAGACGCCAACGCGGGTCCATTTTGTAGAAGACCTGCCGAAAGGGCCCTCAGGCAAGGTGCAAAGGCTCCGTTTGCTCGAAGAGGCAACAAAGCCTGGCAAGAACGGATCTGCTTCGGCACTAAATGGGTTTGGGGTGACAGGGGACAACGGTCAGGTGGCTCACGGCGGACGGTTGGTGCTTCCGTCGTCGGTCGATCAAACGATCATCGACACCTGGGCGGAGCTTCTTAAGGTACCGCAGGTGGGTGTGCACGACAATTTCTTCACGTTAGGCGGGGACTCGCTGCTGGCCATCCAATGCCTATCCCGGCTTCGCGATAAACTTCCCGCTCGACTTACGCTCGCGGAGTTCTTCGAAAAAGGCACGATCGCTCAGCAGGCCGCACTCGTCCGAGAGCGGCTTTATCCGGCTGGCCGCATCAACGATCAATCCACTACGGAAAAATCAACTCCCTGGGAAGACACCCAACTCCAACGATTTGGGCCACCGGCCGGCTTAGACACGATACCACGGCGGGATCGAGGGCTCCCGAACCGGCTCAGCCCCTTGCAGGAACGGATTTGGTTCATGGAGCAGTTGAATCCTGGATTGCCGGTATACAACGAAGCAGAGGCCGTGCGGTTATATGGAGAGCTTAATGTCGACGCCATGGAACGGGCGTTGAATGTCATTATCGCGCGACACGAAATATTGCGGTCTACGATCCAGCCGACAGACGGACAACCGATGGCGGTTGTGCACGAGAACTGGCCGCTGCGCCTAAAAACGATCGACCTGAGTGCGCTGACCGCCCGGCAGCGAGAAGCGGAAGTCGACCGTTTGCTGATCGCCGAGCCGAGGGTCGCATACCGTCTTCAAGATGAACCGGCAATCCGCGCCACTTTGATTCGCCTGAGTCCAAGCGAGCATGTATTCATCCTGATGATGCACCATCTCATTTGTGATTGGTCGTCCGAGGGCGTCTTGTGGCGGGAGTTGGCCGCACTGTACCGCAGCTTTTGCCGCGGCGAGTCGCTTGTTTTGCCCCCTTTGCCGATCCAGCACGGAGACTATGCCGCTTGGCAACGGCAACAGCTTACTGAAACGAGTTTGGCCGAAGACTTGGCCTATTGGGTGGAAAACCTGAGGGGAGCGCCTGCGCTCCTGGAAATGCCGTCAGACCGACCCCGGCCTCTGGTGATGTCTTATCGCGGTGCTCGGCGACGCTTCCGTCTCAACCGCACCCTGACAGAAGCTCTGCGCCATTTCAGCCGACGGGAGAAGAAGAGTTTATTCGCCGTCTTTACAGCGGTGCTGAAGACTCTGCTCTATCGCTACACAGGAAGTGGAGACATCCTGGTGGGGATTCCCATCGCTGAGCGGGACCGGCCAGAACTACAATCGATGATCGGCTTCATGCTTCACACCCACGTCTTACGAACCGAGCTTTCCGGAGACATGACGTTTCGTGAATTGGTTGCGCGCGTTCAGCAAGGAGCGCTCAACCTCTACGAACACCGGTCCGTGCCATTTGATCAGGTTGTGCGGGCCATTCAGCCTGAGCGGAATCTGAGTTACTCACCTCTATTTCAAGTCATGGTCAACTGGCGCGACCGTGATCAGGATCTGTCGTTCATCGGGCTTGAAGGGCTTGGAGTCGAGTCGCTCCTGGCCGAAAGCCGAACATCCAAGTTTGACCTTACACTGATCTTGACCGACATGGGTGAGGAAATCTCGGTAGAGACGGAATACAGCACCGACCTGTTCGATGAAGTGAGCGTGGTGCGAATGTCCGGTCATTATCAGACACTCCTGGAAGCAGTGGCCGCCGAGCCGGACCGACGGCTAAGCGAACTTCCTCTTTTGACGGAGGCGGAGCGCCATCAGCTTTTGGTGCAGTGTAATGACACGAAGGTCGATTACCCGGCTGATGTGAGCATTCAGAGGCTTTTTGAAGCGCAGGCGCAACGGACACCCGAGGCGGTGGCAGTGGAGTTCGACGGGAGACAGTTGTGCTATCGCGAGTTGAACGAGAGGGCGAACCAGTTGGCTCATTATCTGCGAGGGATGGGGGTAGGGCCGGACACTTTGGTCGGCGTCTCGATGGAGCGTTCCTTAGAAATGGTGGTAGCGCTATATGGAGTGTTGAAGGCCGGAGGCGCCTATGTGCCGATCGATCCGGAATATCCGCAGGAGCGCGTGACGTTTATGCTCCAGGACGCCAACGTTGGGGTGCTGCTGACTCAGGTGCGACTGGCGAGCTTGCTGCCTAGTCATAACGGCAGAGTTGTTTGTGTTGATGGAGATTGGGAACGCATTGCCCTCCAAGATATTGCGAATCCGGCTTGCGGAACGGAGCCTATCAATCTTGCTTACATGATTTATACCTCGGGGTCCACCGGAAGGCCTAAGGGGGCAATGAACATGCATCGAGGGATCTGCAACCGGTTGTTGTGGATGCAGGACCAGTACGGCCTGACGGAGGTGGACAAGGTCTTACAGAAAACCCCCTTTAGCTTTGATGTATCGGTCTGGGAGTTCTTCTGGCCGCTGCTGGCAGGGGCGCGTCTGGTGGTGGCGGAACCCGGCGGGCACCGGGATCCGACTTACTTGGTAAAGCTGATTACGGAGCAGGGGATTACGGTAGCACATTTTGTGCCATCGATGCTGAGGGCGTTTTTGGAAGAACCTGGGGCAGAGAAGTGTCGGTCGTTGCGGCATGTCATTTGTAGCGGGGAGGCGTTGCCTCACGATTTACAGGAACAGTTTTTCAGGTTGTTACCCTCGCAATTGCACAACCTGTATGGGCCGACGGAGGCCGCCGTGGATGTTACCCACTGGACCTGCCGACGGGGTGATGAGCGAGAGACCGTTCCCATCGGGCGGCCCGTGGCTAACACACAGGTTTACATCCTAGACCGCTACCTTCAACCGGTACCCATGGGCGTGCCCGGTGAGTTACATCTAGGAGGAGTTCAGGTCGGGCGTGGGTACCACAAGCGGCCGGAGTTAACGGCGGAGAAGTTTATTCCGGACCCGTTTAGCGACGACCCGGAGGGGCGGCTGTACAAGACGGGGGATCTGTGCCGTTGGCTTCCGGATGGGGTCGTTGAATACCTGGGGCGGATGGACTTTCAGGTCAAGATTCGGGGATTCCGGATTGAACTAGGCGAGGTTGAAGACACCCTCCGGCAACACCCAGCCGTGCACGAAGCCGTGGTCACGGCCCGTGAAGACAAACCCGGGTACAAGCAACTTGTGGCGTACGTGGTTTTGGCGGGAGAGCCGGCACGCACGACTGCCGAGTTGCGAGATTACCTCAGACAGAAACTACCCGACCACATGGTTCCGGTGGCCTGGGTTACCATGTCGGCGCTGCCACTAACCCCCAACGGCAAGGTGGATCGTAAGGCCCTTCCGCTGCCGGGTGCAGACCAACTGGCAGAGCTGAGCACTGTTTACGTGCCGCCTGACAGCGAGATGGAGCAGCGGATAGCTGCCATCTGGCAGGATGTTCTGGGGATTGCCCAAGTCGGAAGAACCCACAATTTCTTTGATTTAGGCGGAGATTCTTTGCGATTGATGAGAGTTCACAGCCGATTGCGAAAAGCCTTTAACAAAGACATCACAATGGTGGATATGTTTAAGTGCACTACGGTCCGAGCGCTCGCGCAGCACCTGTCAGGGCAGTCGGAGTCGAGTGTGTCGGACGGGGCTCAGACACAAGGCGAGGTGAGAAAAGACGCGATACGGCGTCATCGCCAGTTGCGGCGGCATCTTGCAAATAAATTGCTGATGGAATCTGCTGAGCATGAACCTAGAAACTGACCAACTCGACAGCATCGCCGTTATTGGCATGGCGGGGCGTTTTCCGGACGCCTCCGACGTCGAGCGGTTCTGGAAGAACCTGTGCACCGGCGTAGAGTCTGTCACCACATTTGCGGATGAGCAACTCTTGTCTGCGGGTGTGGAGCCGAGCCTGGTCGGAGCGCCGAACTACGTGAAAGCAGGCGTTCTGTTGGACGGCGTCGAGCTGTTCGCTGCCGAATTCTTTGGCTATACACCTCGAGAGGCAGAGCTGACCGATCCTCAACACCGCGTGTTTCTGGAGTCTGCCTGGGAGGCCCTGGAAGACGCAGGCTACGACCCGGACAGAACCCGACTCCGCATTGGAGTCTTCGCCGGCACTGGTAGAAATTCCTACTTCCAGAATAATCTCGTCTCGAATTCACATCTGATGATGTCGTTAAACTACCTTGAAAGGCTGATCGCGACCGATAACGATTTCCTGACTACACGTGTCTCTTATAAGTTAAACCTCAAGGGGCCCAGCCTCACAATACAGACGGCGTGCTCCACCTCGCTGGTAGCAGCCCATCTCGCATGTCAAAGCTTGCTCAATCGAGAATGTGACATGGCTCTGGCCGGTGGTGTCTCAATTAGGATTCCTCAGATAGCGGGCTATTTCTATCAGGAAGGTTCAACTCTGTCATCCGACGGTCGGTGCCGGGCTTTTGACGCTTCCGCTCAGGGAATGATGCCCGGCAGCGGAGCTGGCGTTATGGTTCTCAAACGGCTGGCCGATGCGCTGGAGGATGGAGACCGGGTTCGCGCCGTTATCCGGGGGTCGGCCATCAACAATGACGGTGCGGTCAAGATTGGCTATACGGCGCCCAGCGTGGATGGGCAGGCGAATGTGATTGCGGAGGCACAGGCACTGGCTGGCGTGAGCGCCGATGAAATTACTTATGTCGAGGCTCATGGTACTGGCACGGCACTTGGGGATCCCGTCGAAGTTGCCGGCCTGACGCAAGCTTTCCGCAAAACAAGCCAGAGGCAGGGTTTCTGCGCGCTGGGCTCGGTTAAGACCAATATTGGTCATCTCGGCGCCGCGGCAGGCATCGCTGGGTTGATTAAGGTCGTGTTGGCTTTACAGAACCGGGTGCTCCCACCGAGCCTGAATTTCAACCGACCTAATCCCGCTATCGATTTCGCTAGCAGCCCATTTTATGTGCAGCAAACACTGTCGGAGTGGCAGCCGGCGAACGGCCGGCGTTTGGCTGGGGTGAGCTCCTTTGGTATTGGCGGGACGAATGCACATGTCGTGCTCGAAGAGGCGCCGGTCATCCGCGCTTCCGGGCCATCCAGGCCCTGGCAGCTTTTGCTGCTGTCGGCTCACACAACTTCAGCTTTGGATAAGATGACGAAAAACCTCGGCGCGCACCTGAAGAACAATCCTTCCTCCAGCCTTGCCGATGTGAGCTACACGCTTCAGAGGGGCCGGAAGACTTTTCATCATCGCCGCATGGTGGTTTGCCAGAGCCTCGACGATGCTGTTGCCGTACTGGAATCCCTGGACCCCAGGCGAATATCATCACACTATCAAGAGCGGGCTCATCGAGATGTCGTCTTCATGTTTCCTGGCCAAGGCGCCCAGTACCCCAACATGAGCTTGGAACTCTATCGGACCGAATCGGGGTTTCGGGAACAGATCGATCGTTGCTGTGATTTACTCAGGCCTTATGTTTCCTTGGATTTGCGGGATATTTTATATCCGGGGGAGGAGGAGGTCGATAGTGCTTCGCAGAAGCTGAAGCAGACACTGGTCGCCCAACCAGCTCTTTTCGTAATCGAATACGCCCTCGCAAAACTACTCATCTCATGGGGCGTGAAACCGGCGGCCTTACTAGGCCATAGCATCGGCGAATATGTCGGGGCATGTCTGGCGGGAGTATTTTCCCTCGAAGACGCCCTGGCTCTCGTCGCCGCCCGAGGTCGACTTATGCAGGGTCTCCCTGCGGGTTCCATGCTGGCCGTTTCTGCTTCTGAGGAAGAGATCGCGCCGCTTTTGAATGAAAGACTCTCCCTGGCCGCGGTCAACAGCCCTTCCCTGTGCGTCGTTTCGGGAGAAACGGAGGCGGTGAGGGAACTGGAGGAGGACCTTTCGAAGAAGGATGTGGCCTGCCGCCCTCTGCATACTTCTCACGCGTTTCATTCAAAGATGATGGATCCCATTCTGGGCAAGTTTGCCCGGGAGATAGAACAAGCGGACCTTCATCCCCCGAGAATTCCGATTCTTTCCAGTGTCACCGGCACATGGACACATTCAGCGGAGATTACTACACCGGCTTACTGGACTAGAAATCTCCGTCAGACGGTCCGCTTCTCCAATTGCGTTCAAGAGTTGATGAGAGAGCCCGATAGAATCCTGCTGGAGGTCGGCCCAGGAAAGACCCTCGGGACATTGGCAAGGCAGCATCCGGGTGGATCAGACAAGTGCACGGTGCTATCGACGATGCGTCACCCCCATGAGCCGACCTCGGATATTGCTGTCATTCTGAACACCCTTGGGCGGCTCTGGCTTGCCAGCGTTGAGGTAGACTGGTCCGGATTTTATAAGAACGAACGCCGCCATCGAAGTCCATTACCTACTTATCCCTTTGAGCGACAGCGCTACTGGGTTGAGCCATCGCCGGAGACGCCTACCATCGGGGTGGCTGGGCAATTTTCAGAAAAGAAGGCGGACATCGCTGAATGCTTTTATATCCCCTCATGGAAAAGAGCGCAACTTCCCGAGAATAGCAACGGCAGCGGACCAGCGACCCATAAGTTGTGCTCCTTGGTGTTCCTCGACGAGGGCGGATTTGGTGCCAAGCTTGTCGAACTATTGCAGAATAGTGGGCAGCGCGTGACCGTTGTGAAAACCGGAACGAAATTTCATCGAATTAATGAAGAGTCCTTTACCATCAATCCTGAAGCAAAGGAAGACTACCACGCCTTGTGGAATGAACTTAGAGCCGGTGAACGGTCGCCCAGCACGATCGTTCATCTGTGGTGTCTTACCCGCGGGGAAGAGAGGTTGTCGATTGCGGACTCCTACGAGCTCTTCCGCAACGTCGGATTTAACAGTTTGCTGTTTTTGACTCAGGCCATTGGCAAACAACTTCCTAAGGAGCGGCTGCAAATTAAAGTCATTTCCAACAATCTCCATCAGGTGACCGGTGAAGAGTTCCTGTCTCCTGCTAAGGCAATCCTCCTCGGTCCGTGTCGGGTCATCCCGCAGGAACATCCCACCATACAGTGTACGAATGTTGATTTAGGAGACAGGGCGCCAGCAGATGAATACGCCCAGTTGCTTGTGAAAGAGCTAACCGCCAGGACTACGGACGCTGTTGTCGCCTATCGAGGTATTCATCGATGGGTGCCAGCGTTCGAACGTATGAAGTTGGGCAAAATCGATCACTTCAAACCTCCGCTAAGAGAAGGAGGTGTTTATCTCATTACAGGTGGTCTCGGTGGAATGGGTCTGGTTTTAGCAGAATATTTGGCTCAATCGGTGCGTGCAAAGCTCATTCTGATTTCACGGACCGGCCTGCCTGACAGAGAAGAATGGCAACATTGGCTAGGAACGCACGCGGAACAGGATCATGTTAGCCAGAAGATTCGAAAGCTACAGTCGATCGAGAATCAAGGCGCCACGGTGCTAGTTCTTAGGGCCGACGTCGCCGACTTCAATCAAATGAAGGCGGCGATTGGACAAGCGCATGATCAATTTGGGCAAATTCATGGGGTGATACACGCTGCCGGCATCGCCGGCGCCGGTACCATACTGCTGAAAGAGCCTGACGTGGCAACAGGCGTTATGGCGCCGAAAGTGGAGGGAACTCTCTTACTCGATCAACTGTTGCGTGAAAGTAAATTGGATTTTCTTGTCCTCTGCTCCTCTCTGAGTGCACTTTTGGGGGGACTCGAGCAAGTAGACTATTGTTCTGCCAATGCCTTTTTAGATTCCTACGCCCAGAAGCATCATTCAGAAAAAAATGTCATTTCGATAAACTGGGCTACCTGGCGGGAAGTCGGCATGGCTGTAAACACCGAAGTGCCATTTGATCTCAAAGAAGTGAGAGAACGGAATCTGCGGCTAGGAATATTGCCTGAGGAAGGTAAAAAAGCACTTGGCAAAATTCTGGCCAGACCTTATCCGCAAGTGATCGTCTCGCCACAAGACCTCGAGACGTTGATGCAAAGAAGTGAAAAGGGCGAAGAACCGGTTGCGGTAGAACAGATGATGAAGTCTCCCACAGGTAAACCGACGCACCCGCGTCCTGACCTGTCCAGTGAATATGTTGTTCCCGGAAATGCCACGGAGCAGATCATTGCCGATATCTGGCAGGAACTTCTTGGCGTGGCCAAGATCGGCATCCACGATAATTTCTTCGAATTAGGCGCACATTCGTTGCTGGCAACACGGCTCGTAGCCCGCTTGAAGAGCATATTTCCCGTTGAACTCTCCGTGGCAAGCCTGTTCGAATACCCCACGGTCCAATTGCTAAGCGAGACGGTACGGCATGGAGGGCGAGCGGGATCATCCTTCGACGAGAGCAAGAGCCGGGGGCAGAGACGCAAAGAGCGCATTCGAGGATGACGCGGGGGAACAAGAGTACCGCACATGAAGAGCCCAGAAACCTTTGATCGCCTGAGTGGTTCAGAGATAGCGATCATCGGTATGGCAGGCCGCTTCCCCGGCGCGCCGGACATTGAAGCGTTCTGGAATAATCTGCGGGATGGAGTGGAGTCCATCACCGTCTTCACCGATGAGCAATTGTTGGCCTCGGGGGTCGATCCCGAAGCCCTGCAGAGCACCCGCTATGTCAAAGCGGGTTGCATACTGGAAGGTGTCGAGCTCTTTGATGCCGCCTTCTTCGGATTCAATCCTCGAGCCGCGGCAGCGATGGATCCGCAGCATCGCCTATTGTTGGAATGCGTGTGGGAGGCGATCGAAGCGGCCGGATATGACGCTGAGCGCTACAAGGGTGCCATCAGCGTATTTGCGGGCTCGAGCATGAGCAGTTATTTAATGAACAACCTTTATGCGAACCCGGAAGCCTTTGCGCTCGCCGGGAGGCATCCGACCTTTCTTTCCAATGCCCAAGATTCTCTGGCAACATTAATTGCCTATAAACTGAATTTGAAGGGAGCCTGTTACACAGTTGGGACCTTCTGTTCCACTTCCCTGGTGGCCGTCCACCTTGCCTGCCAGAGCTTGCTAAATTTTGAATGCGACATGGCCGTGGCCGGAGGCGTGAGGGTTGCAGTGCCGCAACATACAGGCTACTGGTATGAAGAGGGACTATTCGTCTCGCCCGATGGGCATTGCCGGCCCTTCGATACTAAAGCGCAAGGAACGGTGTTTGGCAATGGTCTTGGAGCCGTGGTGCTGAAAAGATTGAAAGACGCTTTAGCCGATGGAGATCCCATAGACGCGGTGATCCTCGGCTCGGCGACAAACAACGACGGTTCCTTGAAGGTGAGTTACACGGCGCCCAGCGTGGCTGGCCAGTCCGAGGTCATCGTCGAGGCGCTGGCTAATGCCGGCGTCCAGCCAGAAACGATCACCTACGTGGAGACCCACGGGACAGGAACACCCCTTGGGGATCTTACGGAAGTGGCTGCACTAACCCGTGCCTTTCGCAGTGGAACGCAGAAGAAGGGCATCTGTGCCCTTGGTTCGGTGAAGTCAAACATCGGACACGTGGATGCGGCGGCCGGCGTGGCCGGTCTGATCAAGACCGTTCTCGCCCTCAAGTACAAACAAATTCCACCAAGCCTGAATTTCCATGAACCGAATACAAATATCGATTTTGCAAGCAGTCCGTTCTACGTTAATTCAACCCTTTCCGAATGGAAGAGCGATGGCTTCCCCCGGCGCGCCGGTGTCAGCGCATTCGGCATCGGAGGGACAAACGCCCACGTAATCCTCGAGGAGGCCCCTGTACCGGACGCCTCGGGTCCGTCCCGGCCTTCCCAACTGCTTGTTCTCTCCGCCAAGTCCAGGGCTGCGTTGGAAATGGCCACCAGGAGTCTGATCAAGTTTCTCAAGAGCCACCCTGATCTGAACCTCCCGGACGCCGCCTACACATTGCAGGTAGGTCGAAGAGCTTTCAACCACCGTAGGGTCATCATCTGCCGAGATGTTGAGGATGCCGTGTCCGCGGTAGAAGCGGCGGAGGCGAGAGCCCTGGCAACCGCTTACCAGGATAAAAGGAATCCTCCTGTCACGTTTATGTTTTCGGGACAGGGGGCACAGTATGTCAGAATGGGGTCGGAGCTTTATAAGACCGAGTCAAAGTTTCGCGAACAGATCGATCGCTGCTCCAAGATACTTCAGTCCCATCTCTCGATCGATATACGGCTGACCCTTTACCCTGACGAAGTCGGAGTCGAAGAGGCCGCTCGAAGGCTGAACCAAACATCCATCACGCAACCTGCATTATTCATCGTGGAATATGCCCTGGCCAGACAGTGGATGGCCTGGGGTATGCATCCGGCCAATATGATAGGCCACAGTATCGGAGAGTACGTTGCGGCCTGCCTGGCCGGCGTATTTTCCCTGGAAGACGCCTTGGCCCTAGTTGCCGCCAGGGGACGGCTGATGCAGAGTCTACCAGGCGGCAGTATGCTGGCGGTTCGGCTTCCGGAGAAGTCGGTTCGGTCGTTTATGGATAATGAACTTTCCCTGGCGGCGATCAACAGCCCTTCTTTATGTACCGTGTCCGGAGCGGGGAAAGCTGTGGAGGATTTCAAAGGGCGGCTTTCCGAAAGGAATGTTGATTGCCGCCCCTTGCATACCTCCCACGCATTTCATTCAGGTATGATGGATCCGGTAATAGACGCATTTGCTGACGAAGTGAAACGGGTGAGAAGGAACCCTCCCCAAATTCCCTTCATTTCGAATGTTACCGGAACGTGGATTACTCCGGAAGAAGCAATGGCCCCCGATTACTGGGCGAAGCACCTTCGCCGCACTGTCCAATTCTCCGGCGGGGTTCAAGAATTGTTGAAGGAGCCCAACAGAGTTTTTCTAGAGGTGGGTCCTGGAAACACCCTCAGCACACTGGTGAAGCAACATCTAAACGGATCGGAACAAAGGGCAGTGCTTTCCTCTATCCGTCACCCCCATGAGCAAGAATTGGATGTGGCTTACATGCTGAACACTCTTGGCCGGCTCTGGTTGGCCGGGGTGGAGGTGGATTGGTTTGGGTTCCATGGAAGGGAGAGGCGCCATCGGGTACATCTGCCGACATATCCTTTTGAGCGCCGGCGTTATTGGGTCGAGCCGACAGAACTGCCCCGCGGTTACTTCGCGGCCCGAGCGGGCTTGACCGGAAAGCAAGAGATTCTGCCGCGCCCCGCCAAGCCGGAGATTCTTAAGGAAGAACTGGCTCCCCGAGATCCTGGGTTGCAAAGTGAGTACGTGGCTCCCCAAACCAAATTGGAGGAAATGCTCTCAACCATTTGGCGAAAATTCCTTGGCATAGACAAAATTGGCATCCACGACAATTACTTCGATTTGGGTGGAGACTCAATACTGGCTGTTCACCTCTTCGCTGAAATCGAAAAGGAATACAAAGTCAAGGTGCCCCTCGCCACGCTTTTCGAGGCCCCCACTATTGCGCAGCTTGCTCAGATTCTCCGCCACGAGGCCCCGACGTCCGGGTGGTCACCACTGGTGACAATTCAACCGACAGGCTCACGCCCTCCTTTCTTTTGTATTCATGGGGCTGGCGGAGGCGTCCTCCTCTATCGAGATCTTTCGCGATACCTGGGCTCTGACCAGCCGTTTTATGGCTTGCAAGCCCAGGGACAGGACGGCAGTTGCTTGCCCCTAACCAGAATCGAGGACATGGCTGCCCTTTACCTCAAGGAGATAAGGAAGGTGCGACCGCACGGGCCGTATTTCCTCGGTGGCTACTGCATGGGCGGAACCGTTGCCTATGAGGTGGCACAGCGGCTCCAAGCGGAGGGAGAACAGGTCGGCCTGTTGGCAATGTTCGACACGTATAACTGGTGCAAAATCACGCGCCGTTCGATCTGGGAGAGAGCTTACCACGCTGTGCAGCGACTGGTGTTTCATGCGGCCAATTGCCTTTCTCTTAATTCCGAAGGGAAGAGCACGTTCTTTTGGGAAAAGGCCAAGCATTTGCGCAGCCGGATCCCCGTGTGGCGAGGGATGCTGCTTGCCATCTTCGACGGCCACTCACAGATAGTCAGGTCAGAATCCCAGGTGTTGGGACAGATCTGGGAGGCAAATGACCGGGCTGTCTTGAATTATGTCCCCAAACCCTACCCCGGCACGATCACAGACTTTCGCCCCCAAAAGCAGTATCGGATGCTCAACCAGCCGGGCGTGAAATGGGATCATTTGGCGGAAGGTGGGCAAGAAATTGTTGTTCTGCCTGTCTATCCCGGCGGCATGTTGGTCGAGCCATTCGTCAAAGACTTGGCTGATGCCCTAAGAAGATCCATCGACAGCGCGATTCACCGCCGCCCAAGCTAATGAGTTTCTTCGCTGCCGCGCTCTCATCCGGATGTCGGCTGTAAATCGGCGATGTTTGTCTGATGATGGAATGGAGCCTCGCACCATGCTAACAAGAGGACCGAGTTCCGATATTCGTGCCGTCGACTCTTGCGCCCATTCATCCGACAAGGAAGTCGAGACCATCCGGGAATTGATTGACCGGATGTCCCGGACGCAGCCCGAGGCTTCTTTTCTCATCGGCCCTGATACGGGCAGAGTCTTAACCTTCCGGGGATTACAAGAGCAGGCGAGGACACTCTCAGCGCAACTCCGCGACCTAGGATTAGAGCGGGGCGACAAGGTTGCCTTCCTCCTGGAGAACGGGCTCTTTACCGTCCAGTTGTTCTTGGGAGCGATGTACGGTGGGTTCGTAGTGGTGCCGCTGAATGTGCGGGCCGGAGTGTCCCAACTGTCCTACGTGCTGGATCATTGTGACGCCAAAGTGGTCTTCGTGGCGGACGAGTACGCGTCGTTAATTTTCGAGGTGATGTCCCATGTTGGGCGGACCGTACAGGTGATTCGCGCGGACATTGACAGCATTTCTGCGACGGGCCCAACGCCTGCCGCGACCACGTCGCTAACAATCCCCGCACCCGAGGACCCGGCGCTGTTGATGTACACCTCCGGTAGCACGGGTCAGCCGAAGGCGGCGGTGCATTCCCATCGCACGCTGCTCGCCCACGGAAGGAATTCGGTTACCTCACACCAACTTTCCGCTGCCGATCGCTCACTGTTAGTGCTGCCGCTCTATCACATCAACGCGGAGTGCGTCACTTTGATTCCCACCCTGCTCAGCGGCGGATCGGTCGTCGTACCCCATCGCTTCAGCGTCAGCCAGTTCTGGGACTGGCTGGACGAACACCGCTGTACGTGGTCAGCCCTGGTACCAACGATTATCGCCCAACTTGTCGAGTGGAAAGATCCCCGTGCGGATCAGCGTGGAGCCGCCTTTCAGCGGATTCGCTTCTTGCGTTCTTCTTCGGCGCCGCTGGCGCCGTCTCTGCACCAGGAGTTCCTTAGCAAATTCCCTTTGTTGCTGATCCAAGCCATGGGCTCGAGCGAAGCGGGCAATATTTTCTCCAATCCTCAACCCCCGGGGAAGAACAAGATCGGATCACCGGGGTTACCCTGGGGCTTCGAGGTTAAAATCGTTGATCAAGAGGGCGTTGAAGTAGCAGTAGGAGAATCCGGCGAAATCATCATTCGGGGCCCGGCCGTAATGCAGGGCTACTACAAGGAGCCTGAGGCGACAGCGGCGGTCCTCGGTCCTGACGGCTGGCTATTCACCGGTGACTTGGCGTATCGGGACGAGGACGGGTACTTCTTCGTGGTCGGCCGATCCAAGGAGCTGATCATTAAAGGGGGAGTCAACATTGCTCCCCGCCAGATCGATGAGGTGCTGGAATCCCACCCGGCGGTGCGGGAAGCAGCCGCGGTAGGAGTTCCCGACCGTTACCTGGGTGAGGATCTCGTGGCCTTCGTGGTGTTGCGCACGGGAGTTGCCTGCGACGAAAAGGAATTGTTGGCCTTTTGCGAAAGCCGCTTGGGCCACTTCAAGACCCCCACACGGATCCACTTTGCTGAGGACTTGCCCAAAGGCCCTTCGGGGAAAGCCCAGCGGTTGCGGTTGCGCGACGAGGCGGCACAGCTTGCCCTGGTCAGCTCCGGTTCGTCGCGAGGCGATCTGGCGATGGCACCGGGCAGCGGTGAGGTGGCTCATCCCGGAGGGCTGGCCGCCGCACCGTCGATCGAACAAATCATCGCCGAAACCTGGAGGGAAGTCCTTCCGCAAGCGCCCGTGGACCCGGAGAGCAATTTCTTCGCTTTAGGGGGACACTCGCTCCTCGCCATGCAATGCGTATCGCTGCTTCGCGAGAAAATCCCCGTGGCCCTTTCGCTGTCGGATTTCTTCGAGAACGCCACGGTGGCGCAACAGGCCGCGCTGGTCAGGCGGCGCTTGCCCCCGGACCAAGGTCAAGCCCTTACGGAGGGAACGGCGGCGGCCCGCGCAGAAGGTTTGCAGCAGAAGGTCGCGCCGTCCGCCCCCCCGTCGGCGATCCCTCGGCGGGATCCGAAGCTCCCTTGCCCGCTCAGCACCGGCCAGCGGCGCTTGTGGTTTATCGAGCAGTTGAATCCCGGGCTGCCCCTTTACAACGAGGCGGAGGGCGTGCGCTTGCTCGGCGAACTCAATGTCGAGGCGTTGGAACGAGCGCTGAACGTTATTGTGGCGCGACACGAGGGACTGCGCACCACCATCCATATAACGCAAAACGAACCCCTGGCGGTGGTCCACGAGAGCTGGCCGCTTCAACTCAAGAAGATCGACCTGAGCGCGATGGCCCCCGCGGACCGGCGGGCAGAAGTCGAGCGTTTGTTGATTGACGAACCGCGGCGTCTGTATCGTCTCGAAACCGAACCGGGAATCCGCGCCACCCTGATCCGTTTGGCCCCTCGGGAGCATGTCTTTATTCTGATGATGCACCATATCTTTTGCGACCGGTCATCGCTCGGGGTTTTGTGGCGGGAGCTGGCCGCATTATACCCCGCCTTTTGTCGCGGCGAGTCACTGGTCTTGCCTCCTTTGCCGATCCATTACGGAGATTATGCGGTTTGGCAGCAACAAGGGATTATGGAACCGCCTTCAGCCGAAGACCTGTCCTTCTGGAGGGAAAACCTGCGCGGGGCGCCCGAGCTCCTGGAGTTACCGGCGGATCGGCCCCGCCCGCCCACGCTTTCCTACCGGGGCGCCAAAAAACGCTTCCGGCTCAATCCGACCCTGACCCAAGCTCTGCGCGATTTCAGCCAACGGGAAAAGACGAGCTTGTTCAACCTGTTTACCGCAGCGTTTAACACCCTGCTCTACCGTTACACGGGGCAGGAAGACATCCTTTTGGGAATTCCGATCGCCGAGCGGGAAAGGCCGGAACTGCAATCGGTGATAGGTTTCTTGGTCCACACCTGCGTCTTGCGAACCCCGCTTTCGGGAGACATGACGTTTCGGGAGCTGCTCGCCCTCGTTCAGAAGGAAACGCTGGAGCTTTACCGTCATCGCGCCGTGCCCTTTGACGTGGTTGTCCGAGAACTCCGGCCGGAGCGCAACCAGAGTCACGCCCCGCTGTTCCAAGTGATGATCAACTGGCGCGATCGCGGTCTGCAATTGCCGTTCATCGGGCTGGAAGGGTTAGTGATGGAGCCGCTTTTGGCTGAGAGCAGAACCTCGAAGCTGGACTTGACACTGTTCGTAACTGACGGCGGGGACGAAATCTGGTTGGAGATGGAATACAGCGCTGACTTGTTCGACGAGGCGCGTATCTCGCGAATGTTCGGGCACTATCAAACCCTGATGGAATCGCTGGTGTCCGATCCCGGCCAGCGCTTGGCAGCATTGGCGCTCTTGACAGCGGAGGAGCAGCGCCAACTGCTTGTCGAATGGAATCAAACCCGAGTGGATTATCCCAAGGACATGACCCTGCATGAGTTGTTCGAAGCGCAGGCGGAGCGGACACCCGGGGCAGTGGCGGTGGAATTTGCAGGGAGGCAAGGGAACGAGCGATTGACCTATTCCGGGCTGAATAGCCGAAGCACCCAATTTGCTCGACACCTGCAAGCGCTGGGAGTTGGCCCGGACGTCCTTGTCGCTGTTTACGTCGACCGTTCTCTGGAAATGGTGATCGCATTACTGGGAATTCTCAAAGCTGGAGGCGCTTATCTTCCTCTTGATCTTATTTTTCCTCCGGAGCGGATCGCATTTATGCTGGGGGATGCACAACCCCGAGTGCTGGTTACGCTCACAAAGCTGCTGGCGCAGCTTCCTCCTAACGGATCTCAGGTAGTTTGCATCGATGACTTCGCTCCCTTGGGAGGGGCACCGGCGGCTCCGCGTCCCAATCCCCGCCATTTGGCATACCTGCTTTACACTTCCGGTTCGACCGGGAAGCCCAAGGGGGTGGAGATTTGCCATCGGGCGGTGGTCAATTTTCTGAACTCCATGCGGGCAGTGCCCGGGATGGCGGCGCAAGATACACTGGTGTCCGTCACCACCTTGTCTTTCGATATCTTCGGACTGGAGGTCTGGCTGCCGTTGACTACGGGGGCCAAAGTGGTGATCGTCCCCACGGAAGTGGTGGGGGATGGCAGGGAACTCGCGGAGGTGATGCAGCGCAGCGGGGCGACGGTGATGCAAGCCACTCCCGCCACTTGGCGGTTACTGCTGGAGTCGGGATGGGAAGGCAATCCCCACCTGAAAATCCTCTGTGGGGGTGAAGCATGGCCACCCCAACTGGCTGAGCAATTGTTGCCGAAGTGTGCTGCGCTTTGGAACATGTATGGGCCCACTGAGACAACAATTTGGTCCTCTGTAAACCAGGTCCAGGTAGCCTGGCCCGTATTGATCGGGCCTCCGATTGCGAATACGCAGTTTTATGTGATCGATTCCCACTTGCAGCCGGTGCCGGTGGGAGTTCCGGGGGAGTTGTTGATCGGGGGCGAAGGGCTGGCGCGGGGTTATCGGAATCGTCCGGAGTTGACCGCCGAGAGATTCATTGCCAATCCTTTCAGCACCGACGTCAAGTCGCGGCTGTACCGCACCGGCGACTTAGTACGCTATCTACCCGATGGGAACATTGAGTTCCTAGGTCGCATGGACCATCAAGTTAAGATCCGTGGTTTCCGGATTGAGTTAGAGGAGATCGAAAACGTATTGCGCGCGCACCCGGGGGTCTCTGACACCGTCGTCATAGCCCGGGAGGAGGGGGGAAATCAACGACTCGTGGCCTACATTGTTCCTTCGGCAGAGTCGGAGGGCAGACCTCTGCAATTGCGAGATTACCTCAAAGCTAAACTCCCTAACTACATGGTGCCCACGGCGTACGTCATGCTTGAAAAGCTGCCGTTGACGCCGAATGGCAAGGTAGATCGAAAAGCGTTGCCAATTCCGGATCATGCCGCCATCGAAAGGCCATCAGATTCTGACATGCCACGCGACATGCTTGAACAGCAACTGACGCAACTGTGGCGGAGAATCTTGGGCATGCGGCACATACGGCTCACTGATGACTTCTTTGACTTGGGCGGGCACTCACTCGCGGCGGCGCGGCTGTTTTATGGGATCGAACGGCTGACGGGCAAGAACCTGCCATTGGCTACCCTCTTCCAAGCGTCGACGGTGGAGCAGTTGGCGGACGTCATTCGCAAGGGTGGTTGGTCTCCCCATTGGTCGTCGCTCGTGCCCATAAACCCTGGCGGATCCCAACTTCCCCTCTTTTTGGTTCACGGCGCCGAGGGCAATGTCTTGCTGTACCGGCAATTGGCCCGGTACCTGGGGCCCGAGCAACCCGTTTATGGCTTCCAATCGCAAGGGCTGAACGCGAAGGGGACCGTTCATACCAGCATCGAGGAGATGGCCTCCCACTACCTTGGGGAACTAGTAGCGTTACAGCCGAGCGGGCCTTACCGTCTCGGAGGCTACTGTCTTGGAGGAACGGTAGCTTTCGAAATGGCACAGCAGCTCCAGGCACGGGGAGAGCGAGTCGGCCTGGTGGCCATGCTGGATACGTACAACGAAAACGTGGCTTCTCATTCAAAACTACGAGTGTTGACAGTTTTGCTGCAGGATGTGTGGTTTCACGGTGCTAATTTTTGGCTGGCCGGGAACAAAGACCGCTGGAACTTTTTCCGCGAAAAGTGGGATGTCGAGCTCACCAGGGCGCGGATCAGGCTGCGTGCCTTGTACCAAACACTGCAGGCGTGGAGTAACGGGGGGAGGCAGGACAGCTATCCCCATTTGCGCGTGAAGCGGATTAATGACCAGGCGGAATTGCAGTATGTGCCGAGGCCTTATTCGGGTCGGGTGGCGGTCATTCGGCCAATAGGGAGCTTCTGGGGACTGGATGATCCAAGTTTGGGATGGAGTGGAGTCGTTCGTGATGGCCTGGAGATACGGAAGATTCCCGTCTATCCTAAAGGGATGTTGGTCGAGCCCTTCGTCCAAAGGTTGGCTCAGGAGCTAAGCGCGTGTTTAAAAGAAGCAAAATAGATTAACCCCCAAGATAGGCACCCGTGCTGTAGAGAGAGGGATTATGGAGCGCGAAAAGGTGCTGATTTTCGATACCTCGCTTCGAGACGGCGAGCAGGCGCCCGGATGCAGCATGAACACCGAAGAAAAGCTGTTGCTTGCCCGGAAACTCCAGCGCTTGGGAGTGGACATCATGGAAGCGGGCTTCCCGGTCGCCTCACCCGGCGATGCCGAGGCGGTGCGGCGTATCGCCGGCGAGGTTGAAGGCCCGATCATTGCGGCGTTCGCTCGTTGCGCTGAGAAGGACGTTAAGGCGGCTTGGCAAGCGCTGAGCCCTTCCCCGCGCCCGCGCATTCATACTTGTCATTCGACTTCAGATATTCACCTGACGTTCGACCTGAAGATCAGCCGGGACGAAGCGTTGCGCAAAGCTGCCAATATGGTGGCTTATGCTTGCTCGCTCTGCGCCGACGTGGAATTTTCCCCCCAGGACGCTACCCGCTCAGACCCCAGCTATTTGTGCGATGTCCTGCAAGCCGTCGTGGAAGCCGGAGCAAGCACGCTCAACATCTGCGATACGGTGGGGTACACTACGCCTGCCGAATATGCGGAGCTGATCCGGGTCGTGCGACAGCGCCTGCAGGGTGCGAAGCACATCACCCTCTCGGTCCATTGTCACAACGATCTGGGTTTGGCGGTGGCCAATTCCCTGGCCGGCGTTGAGGCGGGCGCGCGGCAGATTGAGTGCACCATTAATGGCATCGGCGAGAGGGCCGGGAACGCCTCCCTGGAGGAGATTGCCATGGTGTTGCACGTTCGCCGGGATCGCTACTCGGTCGAAACCGGCATTCGCCATGAGGAGATTTACTCCACCAGTTGCTTGCTCGCGAAGATCCTGGGGTTTGAACCTCAACCCAACAAGGCCATTGTGGGACGGAATGCCTTTGCGCACGAAGCAGGCATACATCAGCATGGCGTTCTCAACAATCCCCTGTGCTATGAGATCATGACGCCAGAAACGGTCGGGGTGCCACCGAACCGCATCGTGCTGGGCAAGCACTCAGGCCGTGCGGCGCTTGCCCATAAACTCAAGGGAATGGGCCACGAGCTTTCCGCTGACGAGCTTAACCGAATCTACGAGGCATTTGTCCAGCTCGCCGACTCCAAGAAGCACGTATACGATCAGGATTTATTGTCGATTCTCTCCGCAGAGCGCGCTGAAATACCCTCCTCCTGAAGACCTCGTCGCCGATTCTCCGACCTTTTCACCCCGCTTCATTTAATGGCAATCCCACAAAAACTGAAAAATGGGGTACAAATTGTCCGATAAAGAGCACGCCAAATTGTCCCTTGCAAAGGGCAGAAAGGACCCCCTGGCGAGAAATTTGGGCTAGCCCCTCGGCATCTAATCCACCCGCGAGCAACTCAGTCTCCTCCGCCTCCAGCCTCACGACGCCCTGCCTGAATGGAACTGCACCACCTGACGCAATCTGAGCAGTAATTCTTGCCTCAGCCCTACCTGACCGCAATCTGATTCAGCGCCACGCCATCTTTGTGTTAGACTCTGCCGTTGATTCCAGGCATGGCCTATGGCCGGAGGTGCTGCAATGAAATCTCGCATATCCAGAAGACGTCTCATACAAGTCGCTGGAGCATTAGCGTCAGGGGGAGTTCTCCTGGATCCGCGGGGAGAGAGCAGTGGCGTCCCAGCCGATGATGAACGCCCACGGGTCCTTGCCCTCATCGGCGACCGTTATCACAACGCCGACTACATCCGCGTCAGTCTGAACAAGCTCTTCCAGGAGCTGAATCTGCCGGTCGATCTCACCATCAGCTACGAAAAAATATCCGCGCGTCTTCTGCGGGATTACCGCCTGTTTGTGGTTTTGCGCGATGGAATGATCTGGCCCAACGGATATCTCGAGCCCAACGACTACGAATACTCGCACGGGCTGGAGAACACCCAGGTCTGGCCAAAGGAGCAGCCCGAGTCGTGGATCACGCAGGAACAGGGTGCTGCTATCAAAGACTTCGTGCAGGCAGGAGGCGGGCTGTACGCCTTGCACAACAGCAGCCACATTTCGCTTTCTTCCCCGGACTATCGCGAGGTGATGGGCGGGGCTTACATCAATCATCCCCCCCTACGTCCCTTCAAGGTGTCGGTGGTGAACAAGGATCATCCCATCACACGCGGTGTCCAGGATTTCATGGTGAATGACGAGCAACATTACGTCACGTATGACAAGGATCCAAAGTACGTCCTCTTGCAGAGTGAGAATATTGATGGCACCCCGAACATCTTCGCAGGCAAGGATCTGGGCACTACGGCGGTCGCGGGTTGGGCATACGATTTCGGCAAGGGGCGCGTGGTCTTTACCGCTGTCGGTCATACCGTGCACGCTTTGTGGCAACCGGAGTATTTTAAACTGCAAAAGAACGCAGTAAGGTGGCTCCTGAGAACAGAATAGTCAGGCCCTTTAGCGGGCTTTAGGGGCCGCTCCACAATGAAAAGAGGTCGTCTTACCTATGTCAAAAATAAAATCGATGTTGATCCTTGGTCTGGCACTTATCGCTGTCGCATGTTCCACTGCCCCCCCTCCTGCCCCCGCCCCCCAAAAACCCGCCGCCATAGGAACTATTGTGCGGCTCAACCCCGCCATTGATGAACTTATTCCCAAGGACGCCCAGCTCGAAAAGCTCGCCGGTGGGTTCACCTTTACCGAGGGACCGATCTGGCGCCCATTCGGTGTCCTCTGGTTCAGTGACGTGGTTGGTAACGTGGTGCGTCAATATTCTCCTTCCGACGGAAAAGTGACGGTGATTCTGGATCCGGGCGGGTATGACGGAAAAGGTAATTTGCCGGCGGGTGGATACAATGGCCCCAACGGCAGCACTGCCGATAAAGATGGCGCGGTGCTGCTCTGCCAGCATGGGTACCGCCGCATTGTCCGCATCAGCAAAGACATGAAGATCACGACAGTGGTTGACAAGTACGAGGGGAAGAGGTTTAACAGTCCAAACGACGTAGTCTACCGTTCCGATGGGGCGTTCTATTTCACCGATCCGCCCTACGGATTGCCCAAGGGCGACGATGACCCGGCCAAAGAGCTGAAGTTCAACGGCGTTTTCCGTGTGGCCAACGGCAAGCCAACACCAGTCATCAAGGACCTGACGCGGCCCAACGGCATCGCCTTCTCTCCCGATCAGAAGACCCTTTACATCGGGAATACGGATGAGAAGAATAAGGTGTGGATGGCGTACGACGTCGCCGACAATGGCACCGTCAGTAAGGGGCGGGTATTTTACGACGCGAATGCGGAAAAGGAAGAGGGTTTGCCGGACGGCTTGAAGATCGATGAAAAGGGCAACATGTGGGCTTCCGGTCCCGGAGGGATTTGGGTATTCTCGCCGGCGGGAAAGCACCTGGGCACGATCAAGATGCCCGAGGTGCCGGCAAACTGCAATTGGGGTGATGACTGGAAGTCGCTGTACATTACCGCACGTACCGGCCTTTATCGGATCAAGCTTTCCGTCGCGGGGGAAAAGCAACTTTATCAGTGAGCGGCGGTGAGCCAGAGGAGAGAAAATGAAACGCAGGACTTGCTTGAAGACCATGCTCGCTGCCGGAGCCGGTGCGGCCGGCGTCCTGGCGGCGGGGCCGCAGCATCCCATCGAACTGCACGTCGACCTGGCCGTCGACCCCGCCAAAGAGAAGGAGATGTTGCACAATTTCGAGACTATCTTCCGGCCCGAGGCCGCCAAACACCCAGGATATATTGATGTGAAAATGCTGAAGCTGCGTACAGCGCTAATGGGGAGTGCTCCGGCGGGAGTGAATTATCGGTTCTCCCTGACGTACCAGAGCGAAGAACTGCGACAGAAATGGGTGGCGTCACCTGAACATAAGAAGGTCTGGCCGACCATCGAGAACACGCTGTCGTCCAAGAACTACACGGTTCTGTTGTTCGACGTGGATTAGTGGCATGCATTGGCGGCGGGGTGCTGTCCACTCGGCCTACCGATAAATCCTCAGCCCTTCAAAATTCACTGGGCCTAAGCCCGCATTGACGAGTTTCAGCGTGTGCTGGTCGTTAGGTAATCCATTTCTTTGAAATGCGCAAACACCGGAGAGTGCAGGAAAATTTTTCAGCGCAAGATTCACTCTTCCCTGGGGCTTCCCGTCGAGGAACACGTCCACCTGACCAAATCCCTCGGATTTTTGTGCGAGGTAGGCGACTCCCGTCCCTGTGAAAGTCAGTGTCAGCGTGTCCGCGGGCTTCCTGCTCATCTGGACTTTGCTGTCGCCATGTTGCGGATCGGGGACTAATACCCAGTCTCCCGACAATTTTATTTGAGAACTGTCCAGGGCCAGTTCTTCATAGGGAGGAAGCGCTTCGGTTCGCAGCACAACGGGTATGGTCCATGCCTTATAAATGCCTGCTGGCACATCCTTAAATTGGCATCCGGAAGTAAACATGGCCAGGCGAACTTCCAAACCCTTCTGTTCGTGAAATTTCGCGCACAACGCCGGTCCATACATGTGGCTGCCGGAGGCGAGGAATTTGTCGCTGAAGGAACGGATAAGGGACCAAGGTCCCCACGGATGTTCCGCCTGATAGAAGTCATAACGCATTTCCTGCGGGTCGAACCATTTGGTCAGCGTCTGCGGGTTGTACCAGGAAATGAAGAGATAAATCCCGAAAGAGGGCACGAAGCAAATCGGGGTTTGCCCGCATTTGGCGGGGAGCTTCAAAAGGGGCATCGCCGAATCAATTTGGGGTGACCAACTTTTCGAGTTTCCCCCCTCTCCCCCGGTAAAATACTCCCAGTCTGACGCAATCAGCTTTGGCAATAACTTCCGCGAAACGCGGCCGAGAATTAAGGTGTCGCCATCATTCCAGAAACCATTGGTGGATACGGCATAGACGAAGTTCTGCGAGCCATCCTGTATTATTTGTCCCCCATTCTTTCCATAGTGGACAAAGAAGGGCGCGCCGAATCGTGGGCCATCCCACATCGGCTTCGCGTAGTTATCTTCCGCTGATCTCATCCAGGTTTGGCCACGGTCAAGCGATTTGATGAGGCTGGAGTTGAACGCCGTCTGGCGCATGAGCGGATCCTTGCTTTCGTTTCCATAAACATTCCTCGAAACGAACGCATAAAAGACGCCGTCGATGCACTCCTGGCCGCAGGCTTTCCAGGTGGCGCCGTCCTTCCCGCGCTGGTCGGCAGAACCATACTCGGTCATCGGATTGACCTGCGTCCCCGTAAGCGTAGCGATGCTATCACCGTCAAACCGATTGAAAGCCAGGTTCTGGGGTTTCTTACCGAAGCCGCGCCCATCGCAATTGAAAGCGTAGAGGCGATCGTCGTCTGCCCAGAAAGGATCCCACGTGTCACCATTGGAATCGTCCCACTTGTGGATATGGTGGAGATCCAAGTCCACTTCAACAACCCGCTTTGCAGCAATGGCATTCGGCGTCAGCCCCGAGGGGAAAAATCCAAGTGTGTCCTTTTCGAACAAGCCCGCTGCCCCCACCATAGCTATGCGCTGGAGGAAAGACCGGCGATTAACTTCCTGCGCTAGCACTTCTTTCTTTGTCATGTAAGTTTGCCTCCTGTCGGTCTCAATTCCATGGGGTAAGACGAGGTTGCAGGTCTCCGTGGTGGCGACAAGACATCCGGGGATCAGTCCATTACACTCATTTGATTGCCGTGATAATTCATTGTTACCTCTTCCTTTACCGTGCCTTTTTCAATCCTTCCCATTTTACCGTCCATGAACCGTCGATAGGGAAACCAGGAGCTTGGTTCGTTGGCCCTCCATCCCAGCCAGCCGCCATCATCGCCGCCGCCCAAAGCAGGCCGCCGTGGGCGGGCAGATAGGGGCGTGAACCGGCATTGTTGAAGCCGTTCACGAGGTATTGGTTGCGGGGATGATTCAGCAGTAGCGCGTCCACCGCATCCTGCGGCCGGCCCAGCCGTGCCGCGGTCATCGCCAGCATCGGAAAATCGTTTCCCCAGATCTGCCAGGGCACACCGCTCTCAACATCGCCCCAAATCGTGTCGAAGGAACGCCGCGTGGCTTCCTTGTCGATTTCGTCGCCGCGCATGCAGCCATAGGCTTCCAGCCAGGCCGGACGACACGATCGGTTCCTTTTATATGCGGGAAAAGGTTCCGCATCCACGCACAGGCCATCGATGACTGGTGGCTTCGAGAGTTTGGCGAGGATTTCGTCCCACTTTGGCTCGCGAGGCAGACCCAGCCGCTCGCGCCAAAGCTGGGCGGTGCGCAGGCCATAAAACCAATAAGAGAGCTCGACAGTGGTATTGTAAGTTTCAGCCCAGGGAGTTGATTCCGAGCCCGAGAGCAAGGGGGGGCCAAGGACATACCGGCTGGTCTTGTTATCCCACCATACGAAATCAGCCATGAACTCAGCCGATTCCATGACGATACTCTTGAACTGTTCCAAGGTTTTGCGCGTTGGCTGTTCGCGATACATCAACTCGGCCCAATAGATGGCGTGTCCCTGCTGAGTCATGCGGAAGGGACCCGCATTCGAAGGCGACTCCCACTTCGGCTCCGGCCCGATCATTTTCATCCAACGCACGCCCTCGTAACCCTGCTTTGCAGCCTGGCGCTTCCCCGACTCCAAACCGGGTCCACAGAACCATTTCATCCAGCCATCGAGCAACGAAGTGCGTCCCCACAGCACGAAATGCGCCCCGTGCCACAACGTCATCTCGAGGTGAAATTTCCCATACCAACTATTGGAAAACAGGCCACTTTCCTGGGGTGGGGCCGAGCCCGTGGAATTGACAGCAGTGAGGTATTGCGACAGCACGATGCGTCGCTCAAGTTCCTTCCAGCGCGGATCCTTGCTTGCCGACAGGTCAATCACCCCGCCGGAGTTCCAAAACTCCGGCCAGTGTCCTTCGGCGGCCGTCGCGGTTTCAGCGAAACCGGGTAAATTGCCTATCGGCTTTGCGCTAAGGCCGAAGACAAAGGTTAATTCTTCAGCATCCCGGGTGGGCGTGAGCACAAACTGATGCGGACCGGTTGACGTCCACTGGCCCACGTTCCAAGCGACCGAGGCAAAATACCGGTCTGCGTCCGGAGTCCGCACCAAGTCCACGCGCCCGGCACGCTGTGCCACCACCTCGGTGTGGTGTTTGCCATCCGTGGCCAAGCTCCAAGTAGGGTTGCAAAGGTCGGCCTCAACGTAAGGAAAGCGCCAGAATACGTTTAGCCGTCCCGCCGCCACGAGAGGGGAACGCACCCGGACAGCAACTAAATTCAGTTTCGGATGACAATAGGTTGTCACCTCAACCGGCACACCTTCCAGTTTGAACGAGCTTTTCACCGCGCCGATCCAAAGGTCGAGCGTCTGTTGGACGCTTTGGAGATCGGACGACTCGGCTGGTTTGCCATCAGCCTTCAGCAGTCCGAATCCCATCCGGCCCAGATGCAACCGGTGAGGTGCGCGGCGATACCAGTCATAGGCCGCTCTGGCCCTTGCCTGCTGTTGTGGTGTCCAACTTGGATCGGCGATTTGCCCGCACGCGTAATTTACTTTGCGCCCGCCGCCGGAAATAATCTCCCGCAGAGTTTCCTCCTCGCGGAAATTGTCAGGGTTGGGAAAGGTATGCCAGCCCCAGTGCGAATATGTCCCCAGATCGTCAGCGAAGGACTGCAAGCCGGAGGCATCCACTGCGAAGGCGAACTCGCCGTTACCGACCTGGAGCGGGGTGCCGCGGTCGTAGGCAGTGAGAATGACGTTGTGCCGCGTCACCAGCGCGCGCCGGTCGATGCCACCACTTTTGAATTCTTGTTTCGCTTCTGAGTTACGCACGGCGGGAAAACCGACTTCGCCCGCCCAAGTCATCGATGGCGCAAGCCCCAGACTTGAAGCTGCCAACGATGTGTTACGGATGAATTCTCTTCGATTCATAAATTAGTCCGAGCAATCTCAGCCAATCCCGCCTCAGTTCTCGCAAAGTTAATTTTCTCGAGCGTTTGGAGTATGAGCGGGCATTCAAACGGGAAACTGGAAGGCTATCATTTTTGCCAGAGAACTCTTGAGACTCAACCCTAGCGAACGACGCGCAGAGGGGGGCGCTTAGTGAGTCGACGGGAGTTTCTTGCGACGGCAAAGGCACCCACCAGCGTTTGGTCAGATCATACTTCTGTCAACCACCTTTGTCTCACCCGGTTTTAGATTTAGTGCGAGCGTTTTTGCACCATAGCGTAGGGTGCAGGATGTTCCAGGACGGCTGGTTATCCGGACAGAGAGGAGCTTGCCCTCTTTCCACTCGAGATCAACCTCAAAGCCGCCCCGGGCGCGCAAACCAATAGCGCGACCGGTGTTCCATGCCGTTGGAAGGGCCGGCAGTAATTCAATTTCGCCCGCATGGGATTGCATTAGAAATTCGATGGTTGCAGCCACCGCGCCGAGATTGGCGTCGATCTGGAAGATTTCACCATGACCATTCAAAAGGTTCGGATGGGTACTGGTGCCAATCAGCCGTTCCAGGTAGCCGTGTCCAGTCTCTGCCTGATTGAGACGAGCCCAGGCGGCCGCCATCCAAGAGGCGGGAAATCCTCCTCCCTTCTTGGCGCGCTCCACCAGGAGCTTCTCTTCGGCATCCGCAAGCTGGGGAGTGCCCCGGGGAGTGATTTGGTTGCTGGGGTAAAGCGGATAATACGGCGACGTATTATGGCGCGGAGGAAGCTCCTTAAACTCCTTGAACCATTCCAAAAGCTGTCCCCGACTGCCTATTTGATAGGGAAAAAGCTTGGCCTTGCGGCCTGCGAGGTGTGTGGCCAAATCCGAATCCACATTGAGCAATTTGGCGGCCGCAATAGTGTTGGTAAACAACTCGCGAATGATCGCCATATCCAGCGTACAGCCCATGGTTATGCCGCCCATTTGCTGCTTCCCATTTCTGTCAGTGTAATAAAACTGGTTTTCAGGGGAGTCGCTGACCGGAGTCAGAAGCTGCCCGTTGTCATTCTCAATAAGCCAACTGTCATAGAATTCAGCCGCGCCCTTCATTATCGGGTAGGCAGTTTCCCGAAGGAAGCGGCGGTCTCCGGTAAACTGATAGTGCTCCCAGAGATGTTGGCACAGCCAGCCGCCCCCCATGGGCCAGAAAGCGATGTAGCCATTCCAGTCCACGGGTTGCGCATCGCGCCAGAGGGTGGTGTTGTGATGCATAACCCAACCTGGTCGATGATACATGTCATGCGCGACCCTGCTGCCGGTAACCGACATTTCCCGCATGAATTGGATGAGCGGCTCGTGACACTCGGACAGGTTTGCAGTCTCCGCGCCCCAATAGTTCATTTGCATATTTATGTTTACAGTGTAGGCACCGGCCCAGGGTGGAATACGATCAACATTCCATAGGCCTTGCAGGTTGGCAGGTTGTGTGCCTGGCCGTGAACAGGCGATCAGAAGATATCGCCCATAGTGGAAAAAAAGGGCCGCCATAGACGGGTCGAGTGCACCCGAATAACTCATCCGGCGCTGATCGGTGGGAAGTTGGCCACGCTCGCTCGATCCTTCAAACTCCAAAGTGGCCCGCTGGAAGAGAGGTTGGTAATCAGCGACATGTGCATCACGGAGCTTCGCATAGGAACGGCCGGCGAGTTTGCTCAGCGTTGGCAGGGTGCGGGAGGATGGCTCGACGCCTTGACGGCTGGGACTTTTCGTATAGCCGTTGAAGCTCGACGCCATGGCAAGTGCAAAGACAATATCTTGAGCGCCTGCGATTTCCAGTCCATCCATGCCTTGAGCTGTTTTGCCATCGCACTCGAGCGCTCGCAGTCGGGCTTCGAAGCGCATACCTCGGCCATCAACTTCGTCGCCATAAAGGATCTGCTTAGCGAATGGCTTACGGGATCCGTCCTTGTTCCAAACTTCAGGATATTTCCAGGTGTCCTGCATCTGTTCCACCCATTCCAAGGTGCGGCGGAGACAGAAGCCGGGAAGTTGACCCGCAAGAACCACCTCTCGGGGAGTAGCGTAACTAGCTTTGGCAGTTGGATGGGGCGAGTCAAAATTCACCTTGAAATTGAGCGCTTGGCTCTTGTCGGCGTGGAGGCGGCAGACAACCACATTGTCCGGAGCGCTCACAAAGGTTTCGCGTTCAAAAAAGATGCCATCCTGCACGTATTGGACTCGATGCACGGCATCGGAGAGGGTCAACTGGCGCCGGTAACTGGTAGCTTCGGAGCGAGGCTGAAATGTTATTTTGAGGTTGCCCAGCGGCTGGTAGCACGGCCAGGAGCGTCCAAGCCATTTGCGCGAGACGATGTCGTTCGCTTCAACGTATTCCCCCTGCTTGATGAGGCTGACAACCTCGTCGAAGTCCTTCGTGATATCGAGCGGCAGGTCGCGGCCTCCGGGCTCTTCTGCGTAGAGCGTGTCTTCGTTCAGCACGAATTGTTCAGAGGAGGTTCCTCCAAAAACCATCACCCCAAGATGTCCATTGCCGAGAGGCAAGGCTTCCAGCCATTGGGTCGCCGGCGCCGTATACCACAACGTCGTAGAGGGATCGACTTTTGCAGGAGGATCTGAGTTCACCCCCACCTCCAGCAGCTTTGCGTTGAGCGCGCCAGGCCACATACAAAATCCAGAAACACCAGCGCATAGTGAGGCCGCTCCACGAAGGAACGAGCGTCTTTCGCTGTTGAAAGATCTATTTGCGTTTTGGTGATCTGCGGAATCCATCAACTGTTTCTTCATATCGCTCCTAGGATTAAAAAAAATAATCATTCACGACCGCGATGTTTGCCCATCCAAAACAAATTGGCCTTTTCTTGCCGGTGATTTTTCCCGCGGCTGCAAGGCCGCGGCCGCTGTGGCTGTGGACCTAGGAATGGGTGAGATCGAGCTCTGCTGGGTGAGGGCTGCGACACTCGCAGGGGGGGCGGCTGAGTCGCGTATGCGCAGTTCTGCCTTCAGGACTACGCGATTTCTCTCAGGACTTTCAAGATGTTGATTCCGAGCTTGGATCAGTTGTAGCAACATTTCGGTAGCCCGCATCCCCATTTCGTAAGATGGTTGGACGATGGTCGTGAGCCTCGGACTAAAAAGTTCAGACCAGTCAAAGTCGTCAAAACCGAATACGCTTACGTCCTGGGGACATTTCAGCCCGAGGTCCTTGAGAGCATGCATGAGGCCCATGGTTATTCGGTTGTTGCAAGCGAATACCGCCGTGGGGGGAGTCTGGAGACGGAGGATCTCCATGGCCGCACGATATCCACCCTCGGTTGAATAAGCACCCTCGCGGATGTACTCCGGGCACAGCGGCAGATTTGCTTCCTGGAGCGCCTGGCGGAAACCCTCGAGACGTCCAGCCCCGGTCAAAGTCGTGCCTGGGCCAGTAATGACTGCCATGCGTTGGTGGCCCAATTCGATCAGATGGCGGCCAGCTTGATAACCTGCGCCCACGTTGTCAATCACCACAACCCCGCCATAGTATCCCGCGGGCTCACGGTCGATGCAAACCAGGGGGGGGTTCCGTGCCGCAAGCCTGCTCTCCGCCAGGTTCGATTGGGCAGAGGCCAGCAAGATGCCATCCACCCGCCGGCGAATGAGCATCACGAGCAGTTCACGTTCCTGCTGCGGGTCATCGTGTGAGTCGCACAAAACGATGGAGAAGCCTTTGCGCCGGGCTTTGGTTTCGGCTCCCCGAAGTATATCGTTGAAAAACAGGTTCGAAACATCCGGGACGACCATCCCAATGGTGAACGTTTGATTGACCTTGAGGCTGCGCGCCACTTCATTGGGATGAAAATCGAGAGTTGCAATCGCGTCCTCGACTCGCCGGGTCAACTCCGGACTTATGCCCCCTCTCCCATTGACAATGGAGGATACGGTGGTCACCGAAACGTGCGCGAGCCTGGCCACATCACGCATGGTGTACGCCGAGGATCTCTTCATCAGCAGACTCCCATTTTCTGCTTCAAGGTCACAGGAATGTTACGGCCCGCATTATAGGGACTTGCTGTGTGGCTCGCAAGTAAAAAATTCTCCTATCCGCAACGTTACTCAAACTCCATGAAATCATATAAATAATTGAAAATGGATATCTTACCTATACTCTCGTGGAACTTTTCCGTAACGTTAAAATTGTTCTTGACATTCCTTTCTCCAGGTGCTAAAAGGGTGGCTTCTTCTGTCATCAGCCATTGATGCCAGTTCTGAATACCTGATTGCTTGTTGTCTCGTCGAGGGTCTTAGGACTAATCCCCATCCCATAATGAGGAGATGAATCCCTATGTCACATTGGGCACGATTTACAGGTAGGTGGATATGCTTGTGCGGTTTGGTAGGCGCCTTTCTACTTCTTATGCCCAGGCCAAGCGAGGCGCAGGTTCTTACCGGCTCCATCGTAGGATCGGTGAAGGACCAAACCGAGGCCCTGGTGCCGGATGCGAAGATTTCGATTACCAATGAGGGGACAGGTCAATCGCGACAGACGGTCTCAGACGCTGCCGGAGCGTACAGTTTAACGAACATTGAAGCCGGGGCTTACGACCTATCCGTTGCCAAGGAGGGTTTTGAAACGTTCGTGTCCAAGGGGATTAGAGTCACTGTTGACCAAGTCGCCCGCGTGGACGCCACCCTTCATCCCGGCCAGGTTACGCAAACAATCGAGGTAGTAGGCCAGAGCCCGGTGCTCCAGACCGACTCGTCCCAGGTTAGGGGTGAGGTCAACACCACAGCAATCGCGAGCATTCCGCTCGCAGGGTGGGACGGGAATTACGAGAGCTTGCTGGTTACCGTTCCGGGGATGACCATGCCGATTAATGCCAACTCCATCGCTGCGAATCCGTCGAGGGGCCTGGAATACTATACCAACGGGACGACGGCCCAAACCAATGACGTTCGCATTGACGGGGTGAGCGCAGACAATTTATGGTTGCCTTACCTCACCGGCTACGTACCCTCGCGCGAGGCCATCCAATCGGTGAGCGTCCTTACCAGCAGCATTGATGTGTCGCAGGGTATCGTAGGCGGCGCGGCGGTTAACGTTCATATCAAAAGCGGCTCGAATTCGACGCACGGTTCGCTTTATTGGTACAACATGAATAACAACATGGAGGCCGAGCCCTTCAACTTTGTTCCTCCTCCGGCGGGGTATAGGGTCCCGAAGTTGATTAATAATGATTTCGGGGGCACCGTTGGGGGGCACATCATTAAGAATAAGCTGTTCTACTTCGGCAGCCTGGAGGCTAACGATATCGACGAATATGCTCAACAGACGGAGACCGTGCCTTTAGCGACGATGCGGCAGGGCGATTTCTTAGGCGCGGACAATCCTGGCGCCACGAACACGGTTATCTATAACCCCTTCACTGGGACCGCTTCGGGCACGGGCAGGACCGCGTTCACGGGCAATGTGATTCCTTCGAACCTGATCAGCCCTATCTCTGCGCTGATCCTGAAAGATATGGTGCCCCTTCCTAACGAGTCCGGCGCTACCAACAATTTCTTTGCCTCCGGTGACTTCAAGTTCAATCGTTATACCATGGATACCAAAGAGGACTGGAACGTGACCGATAAACTCAGGCTGAACGGCCGCCTCGGCTATATAAAAGCCAGCACCACCGAGCCGGCGGCATTCGGTCCTGCCAGCGGCGTTGCTGAAAACGGCCCTGCCCTCTTTAGCAGCCGGATCGGTAATGGCGGTGGGACCGTATACAACGCCACGGTCAGCGCAACTTATCTGATGCGGTCCAACTTAGTCATTAACGGTTATTTCGGGATGAGCCTCTTTAACACCTTCAACAACGCCCCCAATGAGAACGTCAACGAGGGTACGTCGACCCTGGGTATACCCGGCACCAATGGGGCCACCGAAAACTATGGCGGCTGGCCGTATTTCACCACCAGCAACTATGCCTCGTGGGGCAGTTATACTAGCACCGGCGGTCCGATCGTTTACCACGACCACTCGTGGCAATATGTCGCAGGCGCAAGCTGGGTGAAGGGTTCGCATTCCATCGGGTTCGGAGGGTCAATTACGCGGGGAAGCTGGAAACACTTCGAATCTGCCTCGGGCGCGGCCGGTGAGTTCACTTTTACGGTGGGCGAGACGGCGCTGAACACGGGGACTGGAAGCTCATCCACCGGCCAATTTAACGATATGGCGGCCTTCCTGCTCGGCGTTCCGTCGTCAATAGGACATGATACCTTCCCTGAGAACGGCGGTTACATGGTGCAACATGTGTGGCAGTACGCGCTCTACGTCCAGGATCAGTGGCAGTTCCGGAAGAATCTGACCTTGACGGGGGGATTGAGCTGGAATTATTTCCCCATGGGCGCGCGGGACGGCCGCGGCTTCGAGCGTTATATCTTCAGCACCAATCAGATCGAAATCTGTGGCGAGGGGGGAAATCCTTATAATTGCGGGTACGACGTTTCCAAGCTGGAGTTTTCTCCCAGCGCGGGCATCGCCTACCGGCCCACGAGCACGCTGGTGGTGCGCGTCGGCGGGAGTTTAATTTATGACCCCGAACCGCTGGCCTTCGTCCGCGACCTGATTTCTAACTATCCTGAGGATGATTCGCTCACGGCGGCAGCCAACAACAGCTATTCATACGTTAGCACGTTAGCCTCAGGCCTTCCGGCGATTGTGGCGCCCAACCTCAGCTCGGGATTCATACCGCTCCCCGCAGGGTATAGCGGCCGGGCTTTGACCAATAACGTGACCCGCGACTATATTGCCTCGTGGAATTTGACGATCCAAAAGCAACTGAAGGGCGGATGGTCCGTCCAGGCTGGATACGTCGGCGACCGCCAGGTTCATGTTCCGGGTCTATGGAATGTCAACTACGGCCAGGTCGGCGGCGGGACGGCGAGCGAGCCCATTTTCGCGGCGTTTGGTAATAACGCCGCCCAATATCTCGAAACCCCCTTTAACCACGTCAAGAACGACTCCCTCCAAGCCCAGGTTACGCACAATTTCGCGAAAAATTACCAGATGAGTGTGGCATACACCTGGGCAAAGGTTCTTAGCGACTGCTGCAATGCTCTTGCTGACGGGGGCCCGAGCATCTTAATTCCCCAGTATTTCCAACTCAATTACTCGATCGCACCCTGGGATAACCCTGAGCAAATTGCTGTTTCCGAGGTCGCGACCTCGCCGTTTGGAAAAGGCCAGCGCTGGCTGACCTCAGGGGGATGGGCTTCCAAAATTGCGGAAGGCTGGCAATTGAGTGGTATTTTCGTCGCACACTCGGGGGCGCCCTTCACCGTAAGCTCCTCAGGAACGTCCCTGAATGCGCCTGGCGGCACCACCCAGCAGGCCGATCTGGTCGGATCGGGCAAGGTAGCGATTTTCAAAAAGTATGGACCCGGCCAAGCGTACTTGGATACGACCCGCTTTGCCCCGGTTACGGCAGTTCGGTTCGGGACCTCGGGCTTTGACAATGTCTTTGGGCCCGGGCTTCTCAACCTCTCGTTGGGAGTCTTCCGCGACTTCAAGCTCAATGAACGCTTTACGCTGCAACTCCGAGCGAATGCGTTCAACTTGACGAATACGCCGACATTTTCCAATCCACAGGCTAGCGTCAACAGCTCCGCCTTTGGCCAGGTCTCAGGTGTTACCGCCCCTGGCGGGACGGAGGGAATTGATCAGCGTATTCTCCAACTCGGCCTGCACTTGAGCTTCTAACCGTTTTCCTGCCCGGCGGGTGGGAGCCTTAAACGGCTCCCACCTGTTCGAGGCAGCAAATGGCTTGAAATTCTGTCTTCGAAGTAAAATTCCATCAAAAAGAAAGGGTCTTCATATGACTCAGAAGCGGATAACAACCTCACGGCGCACTTTTCTCGCTGCTACGCTTGCGGCTCCGGTAATGGGCAGCATGGTGAGCCCAGCCGGCGCGGCGCCGGCCGCGGCTCAGACGCCCGGCGCACGCGGCGCCTCCACGCTACTTTCGGTTGATTATGCCAAGCTCGTCTCGCGGGCGGACCTGAGCTGGGATATGCCCGCCTCTCGAAGCGAGGAGGGGATGCCGGTGGGCAACGGCCGGATGGGTAGCCTGGTTTGGACATCGCCCTCCGCGATCAAATTCCAGATCAACCGTCCCGATGTCTTTGCCGAAAACTGCGAGACGAACAGTTTCAACGCGCGCCATACGGATTACGGCAGCGGTTGCGGATATGTGGACATTGACTTCGTCGATTTTGGTGACGACGTATTTGCGGGTGAAGCCTTCCGGCAGAACTTATCCGCGTACGACGCACTGGTCACGGTGAAGGGCAAGGGCGTCGCGGCGCGCGTCCTGGCCTGGCACGAGCGCGACGTCATGGCCGTGGAAGTCAGCGATGGGCGGGACCAACCCGCCCCGATCAATATTGACCTCAGGATGCTCAGGTACGTGATGCAGTATCTGCTGGGCAGGAACTATCAGCTCACGAGCCAGCACACCGTCATGGTGGAGACGAAGAATCAAACCGCAGCTTCCAAACTGGACATTCGCGGCGACCGGATCGTTCTCACGCAGGAGTTCAGGGAAGGCAACTTCTACTGTAGTTCTGCCGTAGCCATTGGAGTGGCAGGGCGCAAGGCGAAGGCAAAATATGCCAGCGATTCGACGGTGCGGCTGTCGGCAGCGCCCGGCAAAGGATCTTTTACCATTCTGATGGCCAGCGCCGCGGGCTTTGATCCCAACCAGGATGTTGCCGCGCTGGCGCTCAACGAACTCGATGCGGCCGCATCCAAAACTTTCGATGACCTGCTCGCGAGCAACCGGACGTGGTGGAATGATTTCTGGTCGAAGGCGTTCGTGCACCTGCACAGCTCTGA
>Ga0326728_10001822_pt1 | contig 73533 bp, 68 predicted proteins | sample MB3enrmetagenome_FD_207602 | JGI IMG/M metagenome (GOLD analysis project Ga0326728, IMG submission 207602) | Lab enriched peat soil microbial communities from McLean, Ithaca, NY, United States - MB31MN | ecosystem: Environmental > Terrestrial > Soil > Wetlands > Peat | place: USA: New York...
CGCTGATCTACGCCATGGAATCTGAGGAGGGCCAACAGCGTTCCTTCGATTCCACTTGCAAGAAGCTCCGCCGGTTCCTCAACAAATCACCCCGCTGAATTCACCCACAGATTCCCCCGACGAGGCCAAATACTCAAGAGTCAAGGCGAAATGCGCCGTGTGTATACTGACTACCTGGATTTCTCCGAAGAAGCTGCACGCGCCCGTTTCCGGCGCCTCAATCCGTTCGATGGTGACGCCGTCCGCATCCGATTCGCCCTGGTTGGCCCGCACCCGCCTGCATGCCTCTTCCAGTGTGTCCCGCCGATAGATCCCACTCGCCTGGGCATGCCGCCGCCGCGGGCGAAGTGCACGGCGTCGCCGTGGCGGCGCCTTTCGGCGAGCCGCTGTCGATCGGACCGCGCAAGGTGGCGCGGCATTGCGCCGAGGCTTGCCCCACCGGCGCCCCGGCATGGCGCTCGGCGCGGGCGTCCGGCATGGACCCGGTTGGCTGCCCTCAGAAAAGCAGCTTCAACGCGAACTGCACGCGCCGCGGGTCCTGCGCCGAGACCACCTGCCCAAACGTCGGCGATCCGGCGAAATTGTCGGGAAGGTTGAGGTTCGCGCGATTCAAGGCATTGAAAAACTCCGTGCGGAACTGGAGGTTGAGCCGATCGGTGACGGCGGTTTCCTTGACGATCGAGAGGTTCACCGCCCGCAGTCCTGGGCCGTCGAGGATGTTGCGGCCCGCGTTGCCGAAATGCCCATATGGCGGGACGGTGAACGCCGCCGTGTTGAACCATTCCTGGGGCGTGGGCCCCGGGAGCTTGGGATCGCCGGAGACATTCGGCCGGTCGCCCGCGCCGAAACCCAGTTGCGAGATGCCGGTGTTGGCGTTGTCGGTATCCGGCAGCAGCGCCACGGTGAACGGCGCGCCGGTCTGGAACGTCAACACGCCGTAACTCCGCCATCCGCCGAGCCGGCCATGGCTCTTGAACAAAGGCAGATCGTACCCGTAGCTCAGCGTGAAGCGCTGACGGATGTCGAAATCGGAGCGGCCGCGTTCGGCGCTCAGGTCGTAAGCGTTCTGCGGAAAGTTGGGATCGCCGGTGGTGTTGAAGAACCCGGAGGCGTCGTCGATCGACTTGGAGTAAGTGTAGGACGCGAGCATCGATAACCCATTCGAAAGGCGCTGCTGGAAGCGCGCCTGCAGGCTGTGATAGGTGGAGTTGGCCTGCGCCTCGATGGTGTCGATCTCCGAAAAGTCCGGGTTCGGGCCGGGGTTCTGCCGGTTGGTGGAAGGCCGCGGCTGGTTGATATTGCGCGAGTCGATCAGGTGCGTGCCCTTCGATCCCACGTACGCAACCTCGATCGCCCGCGGGCTTCCAATCTGGCGCTGAACGCCGAAGTTCCACTGCTGCATGTAGGGTGTGCGAAGGTTGCGCTGGAAGGCGATGGCCGATCCGGGATAGGGGAACGGGAAGTTACTGGGGAACGGATTCGCCAGCGACAGGTTGACCAGGCCCTGCACCGGATAGTAGACGTTGAAATTGTAGTAAGGCGCGCTGAAGTAGATGCCCTCGCCGGGCGCCAGCGAAGATCGATCGTAGTAAACCCCATACGCCGCCCGGAGCGCGGTGGCGTCATGCCCGCCCGGCGACCACGCCAGGCCGATGCGCGGAGCGACGTTCCGGTAGTCCGGATCGTAACCGCCCCTGGGAAATCCGCCCTGGCCGAGCTGCACGAGGGATGCGGTTGCGGGATCGTACACGTCCGCGCGATTGGCGGCGTCGACCGCGGGCGAGTTGTACTCGTATCGCAACCCCAGCGTCAGCGCGAGGCCGGTGCGGACGCGCCAGGTGTCGGTCGCGAAGAAGTCAACGCTGTGGGTGCGCAGGTGCTGCGGATTGTTCTCGGTCGCGCCGCCGGTCTCGGTGGGCGCGCCGAGCAACAGCTCCTCGAGCGGGTTGCCCAGCAGCAGCCCCGTGAAATTGAAAAACCCGTGGGATTCGACGTCGCGGTAGGCGTTCTGTTGCAGCAGTCGCAGGTCGAGCCCGAGTTTCACCAGGTGCCGGCCCCGCAGCCAGGTCATAGTGTCGGCAACCTGATAGGTGTCGGTGGTTCCGTGCTCGGGACTGGTTGGGTCGTTCCCTATGGCCGAAAAGCCATTCACCGAGGTCAACGTCAATCCCCAGTCGCGCGGATTCGCGGACAGCTCCGGAAGACCGAGCTGGCGATTGACGCTGGTTCCCTGGCCCTGTTCGTAGTCGCCGTTCGAAACGCGGTTGAGGGTCAGCCGCAGTTCATCGATCAGCGCCGGCCCGAAGATGTGCGTCCCGCCCAACGAGGCGTTCTGCGAGCGGCTCGGAATATTGAGGCCGTAGCCCGGCACCGCGGCGTCTCCCGACGAGCCGGCGAACGGCTCGAACAGGTTGCCATCCGCGAAGCTGTAGCGTGCGAAGAGAGCGCCGGACTGCCCGGCCGAGTGGTCCAGCCGGACGTCGAACTGATTCCGGCTTTCGGTAAGCGATGGCGAGGATACGAAATCCGCCCCGCGCGCGTTACGGTTCGGCTGAGGATAGAGCGCCGCAATCCCGAGGCCGATGGGGCTCAAATAATATTGCGGCAGCCTACCGCCGGGGATGGGTTGCCCGGTGGTTGGGTCGATGGCCACCGGACTGCTCTGCGAGAAGTCGCCGGCGCGCTCGGCCAGGGACGGAACATTGGAGATGAGCGTCTGCCCGGCCGCCAGCCGCGTGCCTTCGGTATCGGCGAAGAAGAACGTCCGGTTCCTGGCCAGCGGACCGCCCAGCGTGCCGCCGAACTGGTTGCGCCGGTATGCCGGCGCCGGCCGATCGGCAGGCGCGAAGAAGTCGTTCCCATCGAGCGCGCCGTTGCGGAAGAACTCGTAGGCGGCGCCGTGGAACTGGTTGCCGCCGGAGTGTGTGACCACGCCGATTTGTCCGCCCGCGTTTCTGCCAAAGCTGGCGTCGTAGGTGGAAGTGGCGGCTTCGAACTCGCGAATTGCGTCCAGCGGCGGCGTCACGCCCACGCCGTTCAGCTTGGGATCGCCATTGTAGGCTCCGTCCAGCAGGAAGCCGTTGGCGTCCTCGCGCGCACCGTTGACGCTGATGGAGAAGGCGCCGCGCACGGATCCCGCCGAGCCTTCCGCCGGGGGCACAACTCCCGGCAGCAGCAGGCTGAGCTGGTAGAAATTGCGTCCATCCAGAGGCAGGCCGAGAATCTGCCGGTTGTCGATTACGCCGCCCATCGCCGCGGATTCCGTCCGCACCAGCGGCGCCGTTCCGGTCACCTCGATGGTGTCCGCGCCCGCCATGGCCAAGCCGATCTCCACGCGAATCTCCTCGTGGACCTCCATCGTCAAGGTCTGGGCGTATTTCAGAAAGCCCTGATGCTCCGCCTTCAGACGGTACTCGCCGGGCGGGACGGAGGCAATCGTGAACTCTCCGCGCTCGTCGCCGACAGCGCTCCGTTGCGCGCCGGTTTCCAGGCTGGTCAAGGTCACCCTGGCGCCCGGCACAGGCCCGCCCGCCGGGTCTGTAATCGCGCCTCTGACGACGCCGGCTGTGGTCTGGGCGTGTACCGACGCGACGAAGACGGCTACGGCGATGGCGAATCTCGAGGGGCTCATGAGTCTGTTTACGCGGTCCTTGTCGCGATAGTTCACTTGCCACGGAGCGGCGGCTCTCGGCCCCCCAGCACGTGGCTACTTCGAAACATATCACGCGGCGGAGGCCGCTTTCCGCGCCGCGCTACCGCGCGCCGGACGGAAGATACACCATGTTCACCTCGTACATCCGTTTCGGGGCATACCCATGAGAGCGCATGAAAGCCATCGCTTCCTCCACGCCCGAGCCCATGGCTCTCAGTTGCCGGCCGGCCAGTTCCAGGGCGGCAGCGGGCCGGCAGCGATCGTATCCACCCGATCCACCCCGGCCTCTCTCACGATGTCGTCCAGCCTGCGGGCGCGAACCGGGTAGGAGGCGGCGATGGCGCGCTCCTGCGAAGCGTTGGTCGAAGAAAGGGAACTCTCCCCGGTGTTGCCATGCGCCGCGGCATGGAACATCGGCGTGGTCTCGGAATCCGAACAAGCCACGGGCGCGGCCGCGACTACCGCGCCCGCGCCACTCGCAGAATACCACCCGGCGTGCGCTCCCACATCGACCAACGTTCCGCCGGCCGGAACGTGCCGCAGCAACTCGTGCACGGTGCCGGGCTCATAGTCGCCCGACGAGAGCACGATGCTGCCCAGCGCGTCGTACGGATCGAAACGCATGGTCATACCCGGTTCCACCCGGACCCAGATCGGAACGAATGGACTGAAAACCCGCGAGAGACGGCCGGGAACCTGCTTGCCCGCCGCAAAGGGCCAATGCGCGTGCCACGCCCGGTAGAAAGCGAAGTAGCCCCGTGTCTTCAAGGAGTGTTAGCAACGGGTATTGACTGAACTGCCGAACCGTTCCTCCACAGACTGACACTTTGTGCTGGTGTATCTAGCTGAATGGAGCGACCAGAAATGCGCGTGCGCCTGAAGAGCCTTCTGGTTGGTGTTGTGGCTATAAGTATAGCTGGTATTGTCCGCTTTCAGCGGATACTGGCCCACTTATCCCATGATTCACGCAATACAAACTGAACCGGCCAGCGGATTCGGCAGGGGCGCCAGGAAGCAGGTGGGGGCCGCGAGCGGTATCCGCCATCTGGCGGATCGGCCGCAAGGGGTGGTCCGCAGGCACCCGCCCAGAGGGAGCCACATAGCCATTAGCCCCGCGGCCAGTGGGCGTTTCGCAAGCGATGATACAATGTTCCCCGATGGCGGATTTCAGGGCGTGGTCTCTTTTCAAGCTGGGGAATCCAGGCCACGCTCCCCTCCTTGGGGCCATGCTTTTGATACCCCTTTGGCCCGCCGCCGAGTCCTTCACAGGGAACTTGGAGCGGGTCATGGACCAATCTATCACTGTCCTTCTTCCGGACGGCCGTCTGATCGACGCCAAACTCCCGTCCGGCCCGGTACTGTCCAGCGGTGTACTGGCTGCCAAACTGTCTGTTGGCGACTGGGTGAGGATGGATTGCGCTCCCATATCGCCGGTCTGGGACCAGGCGGCGAATATGCCGCGCTCGCTGGAGTTGAGAAGCATCCGGTTTCTTAGGGAGGCCCGGCCGGAGGAAATGACCCGGGCGATCCAATCCCCCGACTGGCGCCGGCCTGGCAACCTTCTCCACCTGCCGCCGGGCAAGGTGGCGCCACCGATAGAACCGCCGCCGGCGCCCGCTGCATCCCATTCGGACGATGCCTCCAGCGGCCCTCTAGCCGTGCTGGAGAAGGCCAGATCGGTGAACCTTGACCGGGCATCCCATCTGCCCAACTTCACGGCGGATGAAGAAGTGAATTGTTACTCCGCGGTTGCCACGTGGAGGCATGACGCTTCGATCAAATCGGAAGTCACGTTCAATGGCATGAGCCAAACCCGGCAGCAGTTTGGCGCGGACGGGAAGCTCGCTCCGGCGGTGGGCATTCCGGCGGGATGCATCGGCTGGACCGGAGGCTTCGGCTCCTACATCAGACCCGTCTTCGACCCGAAGTGCGGCACCACCCTTACCTTTTCGAAGACCATCGGCAAACCTGGCAAACAGACCTACGTCTACAACTTCAGCGCGCCGGTCGAAGGAGCGTGCTACCCGCTTTCTTTCTCCGGTTACGAGAGGGCCTATTCGGCGCACGAGGGCTCCGTGGCGATCGATCCCGTTAGCGGCGACATGCTTTCCGTGGTTGTGCGATCACACGGTTTCCCAAAGGCCTACCGGATCTCGGAAATCAAGGAATCGGTGGCCTGGGGTGTAGTAAACATCGAAGGCGAATCGCATCTGCTCCCGGTCTCTTACGAAAAGTCGCTGGAACTCGGGAGCGGCGGAGCCAACCGTGTGTCGGCAACCTACACTAAACATCGGCACTTCGAAGCCAACACCAGCATTACGTACCAGTGAGCCCGGCCGGGACCGAAACCCGTGTCGGGGCGCCCGGCGTGGCGCTTCTCAGCCGGGGGAGCGAGTTCCGTTCGCGGAGAATGCCGCGGCAGCCGGGCGACCATCTCCGCGGCATTTGCGGTGCGCCGCAAGCTGGGAACGCCGGCGTCTACGGATGGGCGGGTCCCGGGTAAGGCTGGGTCTTCCAGATCGTCTTGAAACCCGGCGGCAGGGAGAACCGCGAGCCGCGCACGAAAAACGTCCCCACGCCGGGCACTTCGTGCGTCGCGATCCCGACGCGCTCCGTCCGGGACCACTCCGCTTGCTGGTGGAAGCCCGAGAACCCGCCGGCCTCGGCGTGCACCGTGCCGAGGAACGTGTCGGCGCCCTCGGAGCGGTCGACATCCTGAAGATCCGCGTAGAACCGCAGGGTCCTGGATGGCGTTTCGATGCGCATGAACTCCAGACCCACGGTGAAGTAGCCGCCCGCATCGGAGTAGCGCTCGAGCCGGCGGATGCGGCCCTGGACGGGCGTGCCGCCGGGAATCAGGACCTTTCCCTTCTGCATCACGCTGCCTACCACCTTGCCTTCGATGAGGGATCCGACGGGGGTGCGATCCTCCAGCGGAGCGCTCAAGGCGATGGCGACCCGGAGCCCCGGGGGCAGCGTGCCTTCCTCCACGGGCGGGGCCGGAGCTACCGCCGCGGCTGAGGCTGACGCGACATCGCCGGCGCCAAAACGCATCGTGCTTTCGGTATGGAATGCCTGGCAGTGGGTGAACTCGATGTGGTTCCACTTCTGTTCGCCACTCAGGCCCGTGATTCGCAGATCGGCGGCCTGCGGCAGCAACACGTCGCCCTCGCCGATGCGCACGCGATCGTACTCGATGGAGGTGGAGATAGCGGAGTAGCTCACCGCGGGCGGTATCTCCTCGGCGTGAAATTCCATCCGGAGAAGATCGAAAGTCTGCGGATCGGCCCAGAACGAGCCACGGATGGCCACCGCGCCGGAAGCGCCCGCGTTGTGGACGGTGTAGCCGCTCATCATGCTCGAGCTGTAGAAATCGTAGCGGGCCTGGCGGCGCCCCGCGTGGGGCTCTTCGCCTTGGTACGAGATGATGCACTGGTTATTGAGGAAGACGACTTTTAGATCCACCGCGAAGAGGCCATTGCCCATCAGGCCGCTGGCCAGGAAGGCCATCGGATCGGCATCCCAACGCGTGTCCCCGGGCGCCGCAAATAGCTCCTTGCCGCCGCTGAACAGAACCTGCAGAACCACGCGGTCCACCGGCGCGATCTCTTTTTCGCTGGCGGCGGGCTTCCAATAGCGGTCCACGGTCTCGACGCAGGTGCAATCCGGCAACCGGTCGACGGCTTGCCGCACCCGGGCGCGGATACGCGACAGGGCGAGGACCCCGGGCGCAAGGTCCTGCCCGGGCAAGCACACGGCCGCGAGCAAAAACAGAGCCGGCGCCCGGCGCATGGCAGCCTCCTGGGCTCAGGCTATCACATCGCCGGAAAAAGGGGTCTGACCCCTTTTTCCGAAAATGCTATAAGGAAGAGGCATGGCAAAGGCGGGGATTCTCGCCCTTCTGGCGGTGACGCTGGTGGCGGGGGCGGACGACCAACAAGCGGCGCTGGAGCGAAAGGCGAAGTCGGCGTTCGACCGCGCCATGCTTTCCGCCCAGCCCCAGTTGGGCGAGACCATCGAGTGCGTGCAGGAACAGGCGGCGCTGCTCCCAGTGACCTCGCGCGACGAGGCGCCCCTGGTCTACTTCCGGAAAGGCTACTGCGCGTTGATGGCCGCGGCGGTTGCCGAGAACGCCGCCGGGTTCCGGGATGCCGCCGCGGCATTCGATCAAGCCGTGTCCACGTGGCCCGGGCGGGCGAAGCCGGTGAAAGGCGCGGCGCCCGAAACCGGTCCTTCGGTGCTGATGGCGTTGAGCGGCATCGCGCGGCTGGAGGCCGGGACCGAGGACGGCGGCACGCGGGACGACCTGGTGGTCGGCGTGGCCAGGAATACGTGTTCGCCGGAATTGATGACTGCCCGCGTGTGCCAGGTGGTTCTCCGAATCGGCCGGGAATGGCTGGGATGGATCGCTCTGCAGCACGACGATGTGAAGGAAGCCGCCGGCTATCTCGCAGACCAGCCGGACTCCTTCTGGACACACTGGGCAAAGGGAAAGCGGGCCTTCGCGGAGGGCCGCTTCCGCGAGGCCGCCATCGAATATGGCGCGTCGCTCGAGCTGTGGCGCGCCAGGCAGGCGCGGTGGACGTGGGACTGGATGGCGCGGCTCGGTCCGCAGCCGCGGATGGGCGCGGCGCTGACCGACCTGGGGGGCGCGCGCCTGTTGGCCGGCGAAACGGCCGCCGCCATTTCCACGCTGAGTGCGGCCCTCGAGGCGGAGCCCCGCAACGCCCGGGCCTGCTACTTGAGAGCGCGCGCAAAGGAACAAGCGGGCCAGACCGAGGCGGCCTCGGCGGATTACAACCTGGCGGTGCGAACGGCGTTTGCGGGAGCCGAGGACCTGGTCTCCGGGGAAGCGCGCCTCTATCGCGGCATCCTGCTCTACCGCCGCCGGGACTTCTCCCGGGCCGAGGACGAGTTCTCCAGCGCCTTGAACGCCGGCATCCCGGCCGATATGCGCGCCGACGCGGTGGCCTGGCGTCACATGGCGGCCGTGGCCGGCGGGGCGTGCAGCGAGTCTCTGAGGCTGCTCGGTGAATCGCTGGCGGCCGTGTCGCCCTATTTTCCGAAGACCGACGCCCGCTCGGCGATGGCGTCGTGCTCGGGCCCTCTGTGAGGCGGTGAATCCCCGCCGCGCGACCTGTGCTACAGTGCAGGGTAATATGGCATCCCGAAGCGTCAACAAAGTCATCCTGCTTGGGCATCTCGGCAAGGATGCCGAGACCAAGTTCACGCCGAGCGGCATCTCGGTATCCAAGTTCTCGCTCGCCACCGGCCGGCGCTCCAAAGACTCGCAGACCGGCGAGTGGAAGGACGTCACGGACTGGCACAACATCGTCATGTGGCGCACCGAGAATGTCGCCAATTTCCTGCTGAAAGGCAAGCAGATCTACCTGGAAGGCCGCATCGAGTCCCGCAGCTATGAGGACAAGGAAGGCCAGAAGCGGTACATCACCGAAGTGATTTGCGAGGCATCCAGCCTGGTGCTTCTGGGCGGGGGAGCCGGCCGTGGAGACAGCGTCCCGGATTCCTCCGGCGGCGATTACGAGCGCCCCGTCTCGATGCCCCGATCCGCTCCACGCCCCGCGCAACCCGCCGCCGCGCCCGCTCCCGACGAATTCAACCAGGGGATCACGGACGACGACGTGCCGTTCTAGCGTAGGCGCGCTTCTTCGCGATGGGCAAGAAGCCGCGGCGGCATAGTTGGGCGGAGGCGAACGAACTCCGCCGGCTGAACACGGAGAATCGCGAACGCCAGTATTACGGCGCGGCACTGCAACGGTTTGTCGTATCTGCCGCCGATCTCGAGAGCATTCGCGGGCGGCGAGTACAAGCTGGATTCGGGGGAGCGGGCGCCGCTGTCGACGCTCATCGCCGCCAGAGTCCGCGGCAATCCGGAACCGTACCTGGCGATCTGCCGGGATGCCGTGCAGCGGACCGGCCGCAACGTTCCCGTCTACGATGTGAAGACCCCGGACCAGCGGCTTGCCGGCGGGGCGGCGGGGTTGGGCCGTTCCCTGAGGCATCCGATGGCGTCCGCCGAGCCGGCCGGCATCCGGATGTGCGGAGTCGCGGCAATCGCGATCGCCGCCGCCACCAGCCGGATTGTGCGCACGCTCCCGGCGGCGGCGTTGCGGGTGGAGTAACGGCTCCCGTGCTGGGGATCGTCCCGCCCGCCGGCCGGGCGGGCTATGTCATGGGTGTCTCTGGCGGCTTCGTGCGCCGGAATTACCCGAAGCGATATTGACTTCAAACAGGCCCGGAAGGCAAAATGTGGCTTCCCGATAAAATCGGGACAGGTCTATTCACTCTCCAGGAGATCGTCACCGTGCAACGGAAGCAGTGGGAAGGCCGCGTGATCGAGGGTCGATTCCACCTCCGGCAGTACCTGGGCGGCTCCCCGCATAGCGCCGTGTTCGGTACTGAATTCGGCGAGGAGGCTCCGCGCAAGGCCGCCATCAAGCTCGTGGCCGCCGACTCCGGCAAGGCTGACGCGTGGGTGTTGCGGCGGGAGTTGGCCGCCAGGCTGTCGCACCCCGGGTTGTTGTCCATTCTTCAATTCGGAACCTGCCGCATCGACGACGCGGTTTTTGCCTACGCAGTCATGGAGCCGAGCGACGAAGACCTATCGCAGGTGATTCCCACCCGGCCGCTGACGGCGGTCGAGGCGCGCGAATTGCTGCTGGCGGTGGCCGAGATCCTGGCGTATGTTCACGCCGAGGGTTTCGTGCATGGCCGCCTGACTCCCGCCAACCTCATGGCCGCCGGCGACCGGATCAAGATCTCAAGCGATGGCCTTCTGCGGGCCGGAGAGTCGAGCGGCGATCTGTGGGCGCCCGACGCGAACGACCCGCCCGAGAGCCGCGCGGGCGTGACGCCGGCCGGCGATGTCTGGTGGCTGGGTATGACGCTGGTCGAGGCCCTGACACAACGGGCGCCGGCTTGGGACCGTACCCGTGGAGAGGATCCGGCGGTGCCGGAGACGCTCGGGGAGCCATTTCGCGGGATCGCGCGCCGTTGTCTGCGGCCGGACCCACGATTGCGCTGCTCGCTGGCGGAGGTTTCGCTGGCGTTGCAGCCGAACCGGCCCGCGCCACCGGCACGGTCCCGCGTGGTGCGGGCTGTCCCGGCCGCCAAACCGGCGGCGCCGGCGGCGGGGAAGAAGCGGAAGTACCTCTTGCCGGTGGCGGCGTCCGTCCTGGCGGGAGTGGTCGCGACCGGAGCGATCCTGACGGGCCTACGGTTGATGAGTCCATCTCCGGGGACCGGGTCCCATCCTCCCGAGCCGGCCGCGGCGCAGGGGAAACCTGGGACCGCTCCGGCGGCGCCGATGGCCGGGGAAGTCGCACCCGGCGGTGGCGCGGCGGCGGGTGCGGGCTCGCCTGCGCCGATAGCCGGGGAAGCCGCACCGAGTGGCGGCCAGGCGGCGGGTGCGGGTGCATCCACCCCGCTGGCCGATGAATCCGCTCCGCGGGCTGGTGGCGCAACGCCGGCCGCTCCCGTGCCAATAGCCCCGGAAGCCGCGCCGGGCGGCGGTAAGGCGGCGCATGCGGGCGCATCCACCCCGCCGGCCAATGAACCCGCTCCCCGTGCTGGTGGCGGAACGCCGGCCGCACCCGCGGCGCTGCCCTCTGCCGGCGGTTCGGCCGGAGATGTCGTCGCTCGCTCCCTGCCTGAAGTCCCTCCACAGATCCTGGCAACCATTCGCGGCAGTGTCACGGTGAGCGTGCGGGTCAGAATCGGCGGGTCGGGGGACGTGGTGGATGCGGCGCTCGACTCGCGCCCCGGAAGCCGGTATTTCGACCGGGTGTCGCTGGAGGCGGCGCGGCGCTGGAAGTTCAAGTCGGCGAGTGACGGCCAGGGGCCGGAGGGCGGCGTCACGCGGTTGGTGCGATTCGAATTCCGCAGGCAGGGATGCGTGGCCTCCTCCGGCGGGGCGCCCCGCTAGGCGGTCCGGTTACAGCGCCGCCACGCGCGGCGGACGCTTGCCCCTCGCCGGCAGGATGCGGTGGCCTTCGGCGCGCAGTCTCTCGGCCTGGCGGCTGACCCCGCCGGGGAATTTCGGATACAGCGATCCATCCTTTTTTACTACCCGCCAGTAGGGCGTAATGCGGGACTTTCCGGCCTGGGCATCCTCCTCGGCGGCCTCCGCGGCGAGGCGCACGGAGATGCCGGTTACCAGAGGACACGCGATGTCGGTCATGTGTTCGGCGGCCAGGATCTCGCGGATCCCGGCGACCGTGATGAGCCGGCCCTTGGGCACGGCCCGAATGAGTGCCTCCACCTGGCGCGGGCTGGGGAGCAGCATTCTGCCCGGGCCGTACCGCTTCTGCCAAGTGAGTGGTACGTCGACCACCTTCGGCAGGTTCGGATTGTCCATCTTCTCCCGCCAGCTTCGGCGCGTGTACATGCCATCAGTATACCCGTGGATGGGGCGCACGAGGCGGGTTCAGGCATCCTCGTATTCGGAAGGCTCGCCGGGACGCTCGGGACTTTCGTAGGGAGCGGCTTCCGGCATGTCCGGCTGGACTCTGGGCGTGGGGCGGCGGCGGCGGCCGCCACTCACCTGCTGGAGACGTTCCAGGCTCAGAATGGCGGCGTCGAGATTCGCCAACTCCTCGCGCAACTGAGTCAATACCTTCTCCAGATCCATGGGCCGTTCCCTGAGAATAGAACGTTTCGCGCGAGAATCACATCGGGGAAAACCGGGCGGGCTGGCCCGGGAAGCGCGGCTGGCTGGCTGAGCGGGCTGGCCCGAGATGCGCGGCCGGCTGGCCGGGCGGCCGGGTCCTTACCGGTCTGCCCGGATCATCCGGACTCGATCACCCACCCCGGTACGCTGCCAGTTCAAGAGACAGAAGCTCGCGAAGCGGGCCCGGAGACCGCCATATGCTGCCGTCGGTGATCGGTGATTTCCTTAACAGTTCTCTTAAAACCGACCGCACTTGCCTAAGGAGAATAAGTAACGTGATTAGCACCTAACAGAATTCGGCAAGAGGGACTATACTGGAATTTCAGCAGAGGAAGTTCCTGATGCCGACAGGAGATATCCGATCGAGTCAGGCCAAGGAGCCCAGGCTCGCCGGAAATCACGTTGCGACATCCCCGCCGCTGTTGCAATCCGGCGCGCGGGGAGGATGGTCGCGGATGCGTAGTCGGGTCTCGCGCGGGCTGGCGAGCCTGCAGGGCGTGTGGTTGCGCTGGTATCCCGGTTGGCAGAAGGCGGCAGGCAGGCTGGGATGGGGCGCAGCCGGGCGGATGCGCCGCCGGCGGCAGGCCGGGACCGCCGTGCTGCGCCACATGGAACTGGAGAGGCAACGGCTGGGCCGCGAACTGCACACTGGGGTGGGGCAGACGCTGGCGGCGATGCGGCTGCAACTGGACGTGATTTCGCGGCACTGTCCGGAGCCGCCGGAAGCGGCGCGCGCGGCGCTCGGCCGCCTTTCGGTGCTGGCGCGGGATGCGGCGGAGCAGGTGCGCGGTTTGTCGCAGCGGCTGCATCCGCCGGAGTGGCAACGCCTGACGATGGAGGAGGCGGCGCGCCAGTTGTGGGAGCTGAGCGGCATCCCGCAGAACCTGCAGGCGTCGATGCGCATCGACCCGCTGCCGCAACAGCCCGGACTGCCGGCCAAGGTGCTGGTGTACCGCGCCATGCAGGAGGCGCTGTCCAACGTGGCGCGGCATTCGCGGGCGACCAAGGTGGAAGCGGTTCTGGAGACTCGTGACGGGTGGTTGCGGTTCACCATCCGGGACAACGGAGTGGGGTTCGATGTGGCGGCCAACCAGAGGGCGCCGGCGAGCGTGGCGGCGGGGATCGGGCTGCGGTCGATCCGGGAACAAGCGGCTTCCCTGGGCGCAAGGTTGGATGTGGAAAGCGGGCCGAAGGGCACGAAATTGGCACTTTCAGTGCCGTTCTTCGAGGAATGGCACTGAACTGGTGGTTTCATCGCCTTCCTTACTTGGATATGCGCCAGGGCGGCGCAATGGAGCCCAAGAGATGTCGCTGGGAGAAGAAATAGTCGAACCGATCGACGCAACCGTGGTGCTGGCCGACGATCAGGCCATCGTACGGGAGGGCCTCGCATCCCTGTGCCGGGATCACGGGATCCAGGTTCTGGGCGAGGCCGCGGACGGTGTGCAGGCTCTCGAAATGGTGCAGAACCTGAACCCGGATTTCGCCGTCCTGGACCTGCTCATGCCGGGCCTGACGGGCGCGGAAGTGATCCGGCGGCTGCGGCAGTCGGGATACACCGGCAAGTTGCTGGTGCTCTCCTTCAGCCAGGAGGACGCCACGGTGATGGAGGCGCTGCGGGCGGGCGCCGACGGATACCTGCTCAAGGACGGTCCCTTCCGCCACCTGCTGGACGCCATCAGCTTCGTTCGCGATGGAGGCGTTTATGTCTCGCCGCTGCTGCGCGGCGCGGGTCTGTTCACCAGGGCCGAGCGCCGCGTGCAAAGCGACCCGATGGCTTCGCTGAGCCCGCGTGAGATGGAGGTGTTTTCCTATCTCGTGAATGGGCTGCGGGCTAAGGATATCGCCGAGTTGTTGGACATTAGTCCCAAGACCGTGGATACTTATCGCGCCAGTCTGATGCGCAAACTGAATGTCCACGATCTGGTGGGGCTGGTCAAATTCGCCATCGAGCGGAATTTGACGAGCACGACCGCATCCATGCACTGAAGTCCACGCTCCCGGGGCGGGGGACGGCTCCGGCACGCCGGTACTGCCGCTGCTCGGCGATGCGGTTCTCCAGGACCGTCCCGCTGATGAACATCGGCGAACGCGGAATTTCACCCACTGGCCCCTCGTCTTTTCACCCATTCCAGCCGTGTTGGAAAATCCAAGACTATATGTAGGCTTTCCCTACACACAGAAAACAAAGGGATTCCGGAGCTACCCCCCCTTAACTCTGTTTGGATGGCAGAGTGCTTAAACAAATCCGCTGCAACTTCCAGCAGGTTGCAGTAAGAGGGTGAAATCATGCGCAGACGAGGCGCCCAGCAGGTCCAAGCGCCGATTCGGTGTGGAAGCCGGCTTCAGCCGGCCAAGGCAGGCGCCCTTTTCCCGGAACCTCCTGGCGGTGCACCGCGAGTCGGGATATCCCCCGATGCAAGGGTGCTCCGAGACCGTGTCGTTTTTCTAAACTATTGGAGATGAAGCATGCGGCTGCGATTTTCAGCGTTCCCGTTCGCGCGGTATGCCGTGGCGCTGGGTGTCATTGCAGGGTCGGTGGCGCTGGTGAGCGCCGCCAAGAAAACCAGTTTCTCGCCGCACGATAAGGCGTACTACGCCGATCCGTCGGTCATCGAGTACGTGCAGCCCGGCCTCGCTTTTGCCGTCGTGTCGGCAAATATTGCCTCTAACGGCACGGTCACGGTTGATTATAAGGTTACGGATCCCACGGGTGCGGCGTTGGACTTGGCGGGCGTCACCACGCCGGGCGCCATCACGCCCCACTTCGTGCTCGGTTACATAGCCCAGGGGAGCACCCAGTTCACCTCGTACTGGCAGAGTTCATCGACCAATGCCACCACCGGGTTCGTCGCCACACGGGCTTCGGGCGATAGCGGCGGCACGTCCCAGACGGTTGCGGTTGGTGAATATATCTACACTTTTGGCAACAAGGTCCCCACCACATTCGATCCCACGGTAACCAACCGGCTGGGAATTTACGGATCGCGCAATCTGACCACGTGGAACCTGGGCACCAGCTATGCCGACACCACCTATGACTTCGTCCCCAACGGGTCGAAGGTGACCGTGACGCGGGACATCATCCGCACGGCGAGTTGCGACCAGTGCCACGACTCGCTGTCGTTCCATGGCGGATCGCGGCGCAGCGTGCAGCTCTGCGTAATCTGCCACCAGCCGCAGACGACCGACACCAACGGCAACAGCGCCGACTTCAAGGTGATGGTCCACAAGATCCACATGGGGAGCCAGCTTCCGAGCGTGGTGGCGGGCGGCACGTACGCGCTGGGCTCGACCGACTGGTCCACGGTGGTGATGCCCTCGAATCCGGAGCGGTGCACGTTCTGCCACCAATCGACCACCGGCGCCACGCAGGCGGACAACTGGAAGACCAACCCCAGCCGGGCGGCCTGCGGCTCCTGCCATGACGACGTCAACTTCGCGACCGGTCTGAACCACGTCAACCTCCCGCAGGCGAATGACGCGCAATGCACGCAGTGCCATCTTCCCACGGGAGCGGAGTTCGACGCGTCCATCACGGGGGCGCACACCATTCCGGCGGAATCGGCTACGGCGCCGGGGATCAACCTGGCGATCACGAAGGTGACCAATGGCGTTCCCGGGAAGGCGCCGACGGTGACGTTTACGATCAAGGACAATTCCGGCGCGGCGATTCCGATGAGCGCGATGGCCACCAGTCCCGCCGAACTCGCGCTGGTGATGGCCGGCCCGGCCTCCGACTACGGGTACACCAGTTTCGGTTCGGGCGTGACGACTCCCGGGTACGTCTCCGAGAACCCGGTGCCCACGGCATCCTGCGGCTCCGACGGCACCTGCACCTACACCTTCACGCACCTCATCCCGGCCAATGCGACCGGAACGTACGCCATCGGCATCGAAGGCCGCCGCGGGCTGACACTGGATGCCGGAACGGTGATTCAGCAGAGCACGGAGTATGGCGCCAAGAACAACGTCTTCTACTTCTCGGTGGACGGGTCGGCGGTGGCGCCGCGGCGCACGGTGGTCGCGATCGCCAACTGCAACAACTGCCACGCCAATCTGTCGCTACACGGCGCGCTTCGGAACCAGATCGAAATGTGCGTGCTGTGCCACAACCCGAGCGATACCGACGCCGCGGTACGGTCCAGCGCGACCGTGGCAGCGGACAAGGCACTACCTCCGCAAGGCATCAACTTCGCGATGATGGTCCACAAGATCCACACCGGCGTGAACCTGGCGAGTTTCAACCAGACCTACGTCATCGTGGGATACGGCGGAAGCCACAACGACTTCTCGGGCGTGCGCTACCCGGCGATGAGCCCCTCGGGCGCGGTTCACGACACCACCGATTGCGCCATGTGCCACGTAAATGGCTCGGAATCGGTGCTGCCGATCGGCAAGAACGCGGTTCTGGACCCGCAGGGTCTGCTGACCCCGTCGCCGGCCACGACCTCGGCCTGCACGGCCTGCCACCTGAACACGTCGGCGTTCGCTCACGCGGTCGAGAACACCAACCCGACGTTCGGCGAGAGCTGCCAGGTGTGCCACGGCACTGGCGCGGACTTCGCGGCCACCCAGGTGCACGCCGGCCTGTAAGCCTGGACGGCCCATGGCCATGGCAACGGATTCCTAAGGGAGAAAGATATGCGGATTCCTTCTTCGGTTTTCGCGGTGGGGCGTTACGCCGCGGTCTTGTCGCTGGTTGCCGGAACGGCGGCGCTGATGAGCGGGGACAGGAAAGCCTTCCTCACGCCCCACGACAAGGCCTACTACGCCAGTCCGAACCTGGTGGCTTACGTGCAACCGGGACTGGCGTTCACGATCGTCTCGGCGACGGTCGCCGCCGACGGCACCATCGCCGTCCACTATAAGGTGGCCGACCCCAACGGCGCTCCCCTGGATGTCACGGGCGTGGTTACGCCGGGAACCGTTTCGGTGAGCTACCTGGCGGCTTACATCGGCGCCGGGCAAACCCAGTTCGCATCCTACTTCACGCGAACGGTGACTGCGGCAACCGGCGGCGCCACCGCCACGCAGGCCACCGGAGACTCCGGTGGCACGCTGCAAACCGTGGCCATGGGCGAATACATATACACCTTCAAGAGCAAGGCTGCCAGCCCCAACCTGGCGCTGACGAACCGCGTGGGCATTTACGGTTCGCGCAATCTGACGACCTGGGGTCTGGGCACCGACTACGCCGACGCCACCTACGACTTCGTGCCCAACGGAGCCAAAGTCACGGTGGTTCGCGACATCGTGAGAACGCCGGACTGCAACGCCTGCCACGATTCCCTGGCGGAACACGGCGGGTCGCGCAAGAGCGTGCAACTGTGCATCATGTGCCACCAGCCGCAGACAGTCGATCCGAACACCGGGAACACGCTGGACATGCCGGTGCTGATCCACAAGATTCACATGGGCAGCTCGCTGCCCAGCGTGGTGGCGGGCGGCAAGTACCAGATCGTCGGCTACCAGAATTCGGTCAACGACTTTTCGACGGTGGTGTATCCGGCCGACGTGCGGCGCTGCCAGACCTGCCACGACCCGAAGAACGGGGCGGCGCAGACCAATGCCTGGTTGACCTCGCCCAACCGCGCGGCTTGCGGAGCCTGTCACGACGACGTGAATTTCGTCACCGGCGCCAATCACCAGAACCTGCCGCAGGCGGACGACACCCAATGCGCCACCTGCCACATTCCGCAGGGCACGCAGGAATTCGACGCGTCCATTCTCGGGGCGCACACGATTCCGCAGTTATCGGTTACCGCTCCGGGCATCAACCTGGCGATCACAAAGGTCACGAATGGCGTTCCCGGAAAAGCGCCGACGGTTACGTTTACGATCAAGGACAACTCCGGCGCGGCGATTCCCATGAGCGCCATGACGGGGAGCCCGAATGAGTTGGCATTGGTGCTGGCCGGCCCCGCCTCGGACTACGGCTACACCAGCTTCGGTTCGGATGTCACCACTCCCGGATACGTCTCCGAGAACCCGGTGCCGACGGCATCCTGCGGATCGGATGGAACCTGCACCTACACCTTCACGCACGCCATCCCGGCCAACGCCACCGGAACCTACGCCATCGGCATGGAAGGCCGCCGCGCGCTGAGTTTCCCGGCGTCCTACGGCCAGCCCTCGACCGAGTACGGGGCCACCAACGCGGTGTTCTACTTCTCGGTGGACGGGTCGGCGGTGGCGCCGCGGCGAACGGTGGTGGCGATCGCCAACTGCAACAACTGCCATGCGCGGTTGTCGCTGCATGGCGAGCTTCGCAACCAGATCGAGATGTGCGTGCTGTGCCATAACCCGAGCGACACCGACGCTGCGGTGCGGTCCAGCGCGACCGTGGCATCCGACAAGGCGCTGCCTCCGCAGGGCATCAACTTCGCGATGATGGTCCACAAGATCCACACCGGCGTCAACCTGGCCAGCTTCAACCAGACCTACATCATCGTGGGATATGGCGGAAGCCACAACGACTTCAGCGGCGTGCTCTACCCAACCATGGGGCCGACCGGAGCGACCGGCGACACGACCAAGTGCTACATGTGCCACGTGAACGGTTCGGAGCAGGTGCTGCCGATCGGCAAGAACGCGGTGCTGGACCCGCAGGGACGGCTGAGCCCGGCTCCGGCCACCACGTCCGCCTGCACGGCCTGCCACCTGGACGTGGCTTCCCTGGCGCACGCGCAGCAGAACACCGATGCGAAATTCGGCGAGTCCTGCGACATCTGCCATGGCGCGGGCGGCGCCTATGCCGCGACACAGGTGCACGCGGGGCAGTAAGCTGGAGTCATTCTGAATCCGGAGACGACCTCTATGCAGGGACAGCCGCACGGCGCCGGGATGCGCCGGGTTCCCGCGCCGCCGCGTAGCCCGCGAGCCGCGTGCCTGGGAGCCGCGGCGCTGCTGGCCGTGGTTACTGCGGCGGGCGCTCAAGACCAGCCGGCCGCCCCCGCTGCGGCGGCTCCCGCCAAGCCCCCGGAATACATCGGCTCGGAAATGTGCGCGGCCTGCCACGAAGACATCGGCAAGGCCTTCGCCAGGAACCCGCACTTCGTGGTCGAGACCGACAAGCGGCGGGGCTTCCAAACCAGGGCGTGCGAATCCTGCCACGGTCCCGGCAGCAAGCACATGGATTCCATGAGCGCCGCCGATATCCGCAATCCGCCGTCCATGAAGCCGGCGGAAGCGGACCGGGTGTGCCTCGGGTGCCACCTCAACCAACCCGCGCACGCGGGACGCATCAACAGTAGCCACGCGCGCAACCTGGTGAGCTGCGTGGCCTGCCACTCCATCCACAAGAACGGGCCCAACGGCTTGGTGCCCCGCAAGCCGGCGGAAGTGAACGGGCTGTGCGCCGGCTGCCACGCCGACGTCTGGGCCAGCTTCCAGCGGCCGTACAAGCACCGCCTGCCGGAAGGGGCGATGAGCTGCGTGGATTGTCACAATCCGCACGGCAACTCGACGGCGCGCCCGGTGCAGGCCGCCATCGGCAACGAGCCCGGATGCATCAAGTGCCACGGCGACAAGCGCGGCCCGTTCACCTTCGAGCACGCGCCGGTGCGCCTGGAAGGCTGCACCGCCTGTCATATGCCGCACGGCTCGTCGAATCCGCGAATGCTGACGCGGGCGGAAGTGCGCTTCGTCTGCCTGGAGTGCCACTCGAACCTGCCATCCACCGCGCCCGCGGCAAACGGCACTTTGGGCACCTCGCCGCCCGCGTTCCATAACCTGAGAGACCCACGCTTTCAGAACTGCGACCTGTGCCACCAGAAGGTGCATGGCTCGTACGTGAGCCGGGACTTCCTCAAATGAGACTCCTGCTGGCACTACTCCTGGCGGTCCCCGCGTTTGCGCGGGAGGCTCCCGCCGCCCCGCAGCAGATACCCGCCGCTGCGCAGCAGGCTTTCGTCGCCGCGCAGCAGGCTCCCGCCACCGCGCAACAGACACCCGCCGCGGCGCAGCAGATACCCAGCGCCGGGCAACAGACACCCGCCGCGGCGCAACAGACACCGGCTGCTGGGCAACAGCCTCCCGCCGCCGAGCAGCAGCCCCCCGGCGCCGAGCAACAGACTCCCGCCGCCGCGCAACAGATACCCAACGCCGCGCAACAGACACCGGCCGCTGCACAACAGACACCCGCCGCCGAGCAACGGACACCCGCCGCGGCGCAGCAGGCTCGCGCCGCCGGAGCGCAACAGACACCCGCCGCCGAGCAACGGACACCCGCGGCCGCGCAACAGACACCGGCCGCTGCACAACGGACACCCGCCGCGGCGCAACAGACACCGACTGCTGGGCAACAGCCTCCCGCAGCCGAGCAACAGACACCCGTCGCGGCGCAGCAGGCTCCCGCCGCCGCGCAACAGACGCCCCCCGGCGCCGAGCAACAGGCCAAGCCCGCCGAGGCTGCCACGCCAGGCGCCGCGCAACCAGCGGCCAAAGCGGACGAGCCAGCCCCGGCCGCCGAAACCGGCCAGGCCCCGGCGGCGAGCCCCAAGCCCTCCACCGAAGCCTGGTTCACGGGAAGCGCCGATTTCGGCTATCGCTGGCAGTCGAACCTGGATGGCGACACCGGCATGTACCGCAGCGTGGTCAACCTGGGCCAGGGGCCGAAACTCACCGGACTCGACTTCAGCATCGCCGATCCCAAGAAACGGCTTTTCGACAAGCTGGACGCGCGCGGTTCCGGATGGGGCGGAGACCCGTACAGCGCGGCCTACGTGGACGCCCGGAAGGCGGGCGTGTACGACCTGACGTTGGATTACCGGAATATGGCGTACTTCAACGCCACGCCGTCGTTCGCCAATCCAATCGCGCCGGCGGGGTTCGACGAACAGTCTTTCGACATCCACCGCCGGAACCTGAGCGCGGACCTGGAGCTTCGTCCGGGGAAGCGCATCGTTCCGTACCTGGCTTTCGACCGCAACTCGGGATACGGGCACGGGATCGCGGATTGGGTGCCGGATCAGAACGACGAGTTCGCCGTGCCGACTCTGCTCCGCGATAGCACCAACCATTACCGGGGAGGGCTGCGCTTCGAGTACAACCGCTTCCACGCGACCCTGGAACAGGGCGGCACCACCTTTAAGGACGACGACCTGGCCAGCGAAACCGGCGCCACGCCGGGCGACCGCACCGGCACGCTGCTGGGCCAGACGCTGCAACTCAACGGACTGAGCGAAGCCTACGGCATCCGCGGCGATAGCGTTTACAGCCAGGCCACGGCCACGGCCAGCCCCACAGCGTGGCTCGACCTGTACGGCCAGTTCGTGTTCAGCGAGCCCCGAACCACGGTGAATTACAGCGACGCGGCCACCGGCAACTTCGCCCTGCTCAGCTCGCTGTTGTTCTACAGCGGGCAGCAGAACCTGGGCACTGGCTCCGCCAACCAGCCGCACACCACCGGGAGCGCCGGGTTCGAAGCGCGGCCGCTCGGGCGCGTGCGCATCATCGAATCGTGGATGACGGACCGGTACCACGACGCCGCCTCGCCGTTCGTCATCCAGAGCTATACCGGCGCCACGCCGGCGATTCCGCAACTGGTCACGGCCCTGAACTACGCCCAGGTGGTGAACTACAACCAGGAACAGATCGAGGCGATCGTCACGGCCACCCCGAAGCTCACGCTGCGCGGCGGGTTCCGGCGCGTGTGGGGCGCGTCCACCGTGCTGGCGGGGCAGTTGAGCCAGACGGGCAGCCTCGGGAGCGGCCAACTGCGCCGCAGCGTGGCGCTGGCGGGGCTGGTGTACCGCGCCAGCCAGAAGCTGTCGCTGAACCTGGATTACGAAGGCGCCTCGAGCGACCACATCTACTTCCGCACCAGCCTGAACGACTACCAGCGCGGGCGGGCGCGGGCGCAATACAAGTTAACCGGCACGTTGTCGTTGCAGGCGCGCTTTCAGGTGCTGAACAACCGGAACCCCGATCCCAGCATCCGGTACGACTTCGAGAGCCGCGACAACGCCCTTTCGATCTACTGGAATCCCAACGGCGGCAAGCGCATCGGCCTGATGGGGGAATACGACCGCTCGACGGTGCGCTCCGACATCGACTATCTGGGAAACTTCCTGACTCCGGGGATTTCGTCCTACCGCGACAACGCGCACACGGCGACGGCGGCGCTGACGCTGTCCCTGCCCGGTTACGCGGCGGCCAAACTGGTGCTCGGCGGCTCGCTGTTTCTCTCTAGCGGCAGCCGGACCACGCAGTACTACCAGCCCTTGATGCGGCTTTCGGTGCCGGTGGGGAAGCGTTTGAACTGGAACACCGAATGGAAGTATTACGGTTATGGGGAAGACGCCTACCAGTACGAGGCTTTCCGCTCGAACATCTTCATGAGCGGGTTCCGGGTGACCCTCTAGGGGATCGGCGGGTCGGCCGCCGGGCGCCCAACGCGACGAAGTGGGTGCACGGCACAGACGCGGATTCGCCGGCGTCATGTGGGGCGGGTTTTCAACCTGCGGCCGGTTTCCAACCGGCCTTCCGCGAGCGCCCGCCAATGCCGCAGAGGCGGGCTGCAAGCCCGCCGCAGGTTGAAAACCTGCCCCACAAGGGCGCGGCGGGGCGGCCGCCGGCGAAGGCGGCCGCGTTTCCCGATTGCCGACGGAGCCCGCTTGAGCTACAGTTGCAGATACTATGTCACGCGCCAGCTCTCTTGCATCCGTGGAAATCGACGTGGGCGAAGAGGCGGAGGAACTGCCTCGCCCGGAACCGGACACTCCGTTTCGCATTCTCGTAGTGGGAGACTTCACCGGCGGAAGCGGCCGCGCCCGCCGGGCCATCGCGGTGGACCGCGACAACTTCGACGATGTGATGGCGCGTCTCGAGCCGGAGCTGCGGCTGCCGTTCGGAACGATCGAGGCGCCGCTCAAGTTTCGCGAGTTGGAGGACTTTCACCCGGACCGCCTGTTCGAACGGCTGCCGCCCTTCCAGGCGCTGCGGTCCCTGCGCCGGCGTCTGGCGGACGAATCGACGTTCCGCGAAGCGGCGGCCCAACTGCTGCCGCCGGAAGTTCCCAGCCGGCCCGAGGCGGAAGCGGCGGGCTCCGACGTGCTGCGCGCGATGATGGGCGAAGCGCCGCGGGCGCCGGCTCCGGCGCCGGCCCGCCTCGGCGATTGGGACCGCATGCTGGGCGAGATGGTGTCGAAGTACACGGAGCCGAAGCCGGACCCGCGGCAGCCGGAACTGATCGCGCGGACGGACGCCGCCATCACCGGCGAGATGCGCGCGGTTCTGCACCATCCGGCGTTTCAGTCGCTCGAAGCCGCGTGGCGCGGGCTCTCCTTCCTGGTGCGGCGCCTGGAGACGGGCGAGGACCTCAAAGTGTTCCTCCTGGATCTGCCTCCGGAGGAGTTGTTGACCGCGGCCGGGCTGGGGGCGTTGCGGCGCGTCGCGGTCCACGAGGCGGCCGGCACCATCGGTGGGGCGCCCTGGGCGCTGATAGCCGGGATGTACTCCTTCAGCGGGGAGCACGAGGGAGTTCTGGCGCAGATCGCCGCCATCGCGCGCGCCGCGGGTGCGCCGTTCCTGTCCGGGCTGGGGTCTTCGGTGGTGGGTCTCAAGAGCGTGTTCGAGGAACTGCGGCGGAGCGCCTCGGCGCGCTGGGTGGGCCTGGCGATGCCGCGCTTCCTGCTGCGTTTGCCCTACGGCAGGAACTCGGACGAGACGGAGACGTTCGCTTTCGAAGAAATGCCGGAGCCGGTCGAGCACGAGCGCTACCTGTGGGGCAATCCGGCCATCGTGTGCGCGTGCCTGCTGGGCGAATCGTTCAGCCGGTACGGCTGGGAGATGCGGCCGGGCGTGTTGCTGGACGTCGATGGGCTGCCGCTGCATGTGTACGAGAGCGAGGGGGAGAAACGGCTGAAGCCCTGCGCCGAGATCCTGATGACGGATGAAGCGGCGGAATTGCTGATCGGGCGCGGGTTCATCCCGCTGGCATCGCTGAAGGACACCGACCGCGTCAAGGTGGTGCGGTTCCAGTCGATCGCCTCTCCCAACGCGCCGCTGGCCGGGAGATGGGCGTAGGCGCGCGGCCGCGCTGCGCGCCGGCGCGGTGCCGCAATCGCCGGGCCTCTTCGCCGGACTGGCGTTCGCGCCGGCTGCCCGCGCGCACGTTCCGCAAGGCTCGCGGCGTGCATCCACCGGTTCGAGCGCGATCCTGCCGCGCAGGTCTCGCCGATTGAAGCGCGATGCGCGCCTCCGGCGTTCGAGATTTTCCCGCCACGCGCCGCCTTGAAGAGAATTTTCGAGCGCGATGCGCGCCGCGAACGGACGGAAGAGAGCGCGCCATGCATTTTTCTCTTGACATTTTTCGCGAAGAATCTTATATATGGATCACATTGCGATTTTCGAGTCGCAAAATTTGATGTTAGGGAGAATCAATCGATGAAGAGCGCAACCAAGAAAGCCGCCCCCAAGAAGAAGGCTGCTCCGAAGAAAAAGAAGTAGCTCGGGCGCGCCCTGAAGAAGGGCTACCAAACAGGTTTCACTCCGAGGCCCCGGTTTTCGGGGCCTTTTTCATTGTTTCAGGCTTTTCCCTCCGATTCTCCCCCAGCCTCTCCCGCCTCCGCCCGCGCTCCGCTCACCCCTCCTTCGACTGCACCAGCACGCGGAAGGTCTCTCCCATTCCGAACAGCAGGGTCTTGAGCTGCAACCGGCGGCGCAGCCCGGCGGCGGGGCCGCTGCCCAACGCGGCGGAAAAATCGTCGGGCTCGCCCGCGGTGACGAGCGTCCGCGCCAGCGTCTCGAAAACCACCCTCCGCAGGCCGATCTCCGCGCCCCGCTCTTCGATGGCCGTGAAATTGACGTGAGCGGTGATGTCGCGTCCGCCCGGATCCTCCAGCACCCGCTCCCGCGCGGTGTGGCGATGGTAGCCCATCAGGGTTCCCTCGGGGAAGCGAATGGATTCGGCGCGCGTGTACCCGTAGTCGATGGCGATCGCGTAACCGCGGTCGAGCGCGCGGCCGATGCGCTCGATCCAATCGAGCGCGGCCAGGTTGGCTTCATACCAGCGGCCTTCCTCGGGCGGCGGAAAGTACCGGCGGAGGTAGCCATCCACTTCGGCGGGCACTTCCCCGCCGGTGCTCCACCCGAAACCGCCGTCCACCCAGGCGACGCACTGGCGGCGAAAGCGTCCCTGGCGGTAGATGGCGGCTTCGACCGGCAGCGCATCGAAGAACTCGTTGCAGAAAACGACACCGGTGAAGCGGGCGGGCAGCTCGCCGGAATCGATGTCCACGGGAACGTAGCGCCACTCGGCGAATGCCTCGGCCATCTCCGCGCGTCCGGCGCCCAACTCGACCACGGTGAAGCCGCGCGGTTCGCCGAGCTCGCGGTACAACTGGCGGACGCGCGCGGCCATCAGGATTCCAAAGACGGGCTGCACCTGCTCGGCGGTGTAGAAATCGCCGTCCTTGCCGAACGGGTCGCGGGGACGCCGGTAGTACCCGTGGGCCGGATGGTAGAGCGCTGCCTCCATGAAGCGGCGAAACGGAATGGGACCGTCGCGGAGGATCTCCGCGGCCAGCAGTTCCCGCAACGGGCCGCCCGTCTGCCGCATACGCTCCCATGCTAGCGTGAAAGCAAGCCATGGCGTTGCCGCAAACCGTTCGCGTGAAGCTGATGTCGGAAGCGGCGGGATATATCTCCCTCTCGCCGGTGGTGGTACAGGAGCTGCCGGTGCGCGATCTGATCGAACAAATCCTGGCGGTGACGGGGAAAGACGAGCCGCGGATTCGCGAGACGCTGCTGCGGGGAACCATGGCGGCCGGCGCGTCGCGTTTCCGTTGGACCGGCTGGGATGCGGACGCGGACGAGTTGCGGCGGTTGCTGGCCGGCTTTCCCGATCCCGATCCCGCTCGGCCATTCCTGGCGGAGCGGTGCATCTGCGTGGTGCTTGCGGGCGGACGGCAGGAAGTGACGATCCTCCGCGATGCGGCGGCGCGCCGGCGCTGGTTCGGGCGGCGGACGTTTTGGGACGACTTGATGGCGGTGGCCGGCGAGCGCGCGGCGGCCTACGCGGAGTATTCCTATCGCCACCGTGCCGACCGGTATGTCCGCGAGCTGTCGCACGACGAAGCCGCGCGAATCCGGCGTGCGGCGGCCAGAGCGCGGTTCCCCGCGCTGTGCGACCGCGTCCGGCCGCCGGCGTTCGCGCGGGCGGAGCTGTTCGCGGAGCGGTAGCGCGAAGCTACTCCTCGGGCAGCTCGCCGGTGTCCTCGGCGCGATTCTCGAACTTGGTCTGCGCATGCAGGAACACCAGGTTCACCGTGCCCACCGGGCCGTTGCGCTGTTTGGCGACGATCAGCTCGGCCAGGCCGCGCAGATCCTCGCGCTCGCGATGGTACACCTCGTCGCGGAAGATGAAGGCCACCAGGTCGGCGTCCTGCTCGATGGAGCCGCTCTCGCGCAGGTCGCTGAGCTGCGGCCGGTGGTCCCCCTGGCGCGTTTCCACGGCGCGGCTCAACTGGGAAAGCACCAGCATGGGGACGTTCAGCTCCTTGGCCAGCATCTTCATGCCGCGGGACAGGGCGCTGACTTCCTGGTTGCGGTTCTCGAAGCGGCCGCGTCCGGTCATCAACTGGAGGTAGTCGACGATCACCAGGCCCACCTTGCGTTCCGCCTGGAGGCGGCGCAGCTTGGCGTGCATGTCCATCAGGTGGGCGCCGGCGGTGTCGTCGATGTACAGGGGGGCCTCGGCCAGCTCGTGAAGCCCGTGGCTGAGCTTGCGGCGCTCCTCCTGCGTGAGGTATCCCGCGCGGAAACGCTGGCTGTCCACGCGGGCGGCGGAGCAGAGCATGCGGGTGAGCAGCGACTCCTTCGACATCTCGAGCGAGAAGATGGCCACCGTCTGATGCAGCTTGAGCGCCACGTGCTGGGCCATGTTGAGCGCCAGGGCGGTTTTTCCCATGGACGGGCGCCCGGCCAGGATGCACAGGTCTCCGCCGTGCAGGCCGCCGGTCATCTCATCCAGCTTGGCGAACCCCGTGGAGATGCCCTTGATGCGCTTGCTGGGATCGAGGAAGGCGTTGATGCCGCCCTCGTAGTCCTCCAGGATCTGGCCGGGCGTTAGGAGGCCGCTCTTGACGCGCGCCTCGCCGAGTTTGAGCAGGGTCTCCTCGGCGCCGGCGAGAATCTGCTCGGGCTCCTCCTCGTCCATGAGGCAGCGCTGCATCATGTGCTGGGATGCGAAGATGATGCGGCGCAGCAGGGCTTTGTCCTTGACGATGCGGACGTAGCTGTCGACGTTGGGAATCTGGGGAAGGCCGTCGTCGAGCGAAACCAGGTAGCTGAGCCCGTCGCAGGCCTCCAGTTCCCCGAACTTCATCAGTTCGTTGGCGACGGTGATGCGGTCGATATTCTCGCCCCGTTCGTGCAGTTCGCCCATGCGCCGGAAAATGCGGCGGTGCTTTTCGAGACTGAAATCGTCCGCCTCGAGCGTGCCGGCGCACTGCACGAAGAGGCTATGATCGAGCAGGATGCTGCCGAGCACGAACCGTTCGGCGTCCTCGTTGGTCGGCAGGCGTTTTTCGATGGTGTTCTGGGCGGGCATTAGACGAATGGCTCAGGATACCTTCCGCGGCGGCGCGGTTCAACGCCAAAACCATGCAAGGGCGAGAATGTCTGTGCATGCGCTAACCGTTTTGAACTCACCGGATGCATGGCGGCTTCCACCCAATCGCTCTCGAGATCCACAGCGATTTCCACAGGGCCGCCCGGCTCCAGGCAGCCCAAACCAAAATCCACTCTATATGTTTTAGCAGATTTGAGGCAAAATCGGCAGTGGGGGAAAACTGGATGCCTCTTTGGCTGGCTTCGAGCGGTATGTGGCGCGACATCTTCGCGGTGGGAGCGCCGGTGATCGAAAAGGTGCTGCGGCCGATTATCGTCTACATCGCCCTGGTGGCGCTGCTGCGGGCCTTCGGGAAGCGGGAACTGGCGCAGCTCAACCCCTTCGACCTGGTGGTGCTGCTCTCGCTGTCGAACACCGTGCAGAACGCCATCATCGGCAACGACAACTCGTTGAGCGGAGGGCTGATCGGAGCCTTCACGCTGCTGGGCGTCAACTACCTGGTGGTGCGGTTCCTGTTCCGGCACCGGCGGCTCGACCAGGTGTTCGAGGGCAAGCCCGCGGTGTTGATCGAAAAGGGCCACATCATGCGGAAGGCCCTGGCGAAGGAGCTGTTGAGCCACGCGGAGTTGACCACCGTGCTGCATCGGCAGGGTTTCGACAAGATCGAGGACGTGGAGCGGTGCGTGCTGGAGCCGGGCGGCACGTTCTACATCCAGCGGAAATCGCCGCCGGCCGACGAAGTGGCGCATGCCGAGGTGATAAAGCGGCTAGACGACCTGGGCCGCAAGCTGGAGCTGCTGATGCAACCGAAGGCGGGCGCGTGAGGGGCGGCTCCGCAACCGCAGGTACTGCGCCGGGCTGGTGGCCGGCGCCGCACGGCGCTGTATGCGGCGCCGTGCCCTCGTGCGGGCGTTCTGCCCGCCGGTTCGCGCCGAGCGGTGCGTTCCCGAATGCGTGCCAGCTAATTCGCGTCAAACAGGAGCCCCATCTGGCCCCCGTAAGAACCAGATCCGTTCAGGAGATCGGCAAGACCCTGAAGCGAAACTCGTTCGAGTTCCCTCGGCTCCATCTTGTGCAGTCCACCACCATAAACCCTACCTTCATCGACGAAGGCATCGGTTTCGATGCTTCGCAGATGATCGAAAACGACCGAATAAAGCCCGGGCGTCTCGTTTAGCGCTGCGGCCAGGGCGGGTTTTGGGTAGAGAAGAAGGTAGACGTTGGCGGCAGTGGCGTTCGACTTGTTCCAGATGAACCGGAACGGTTTCCTGCCGTTTCCAGCGCGGCCCATATACGTGCACACGAATGGGGCAGGTGGCCGCTTCTCCTGGGAGTACCAAGGCCGCCGCTTGCTGGCCAGGTAGGTCTCGTGAATGCCTGAAGTCTTTCCGCTTTGAAGGTACTTCCAGAATGACGGGTGCCGCAGCTTGATCTCGTGCTCGGTCAGGGAGCAGTCGATCAGGGCAAGCCGGGGCGAGACCAGCGGATAGCCATCCGAATCCCGTTCAATGACGTCTATCGGCACGTGCCTCGGGCCGGGGAGAATCGGGCGTTGAAACTCCTTGGGAATGCCTGCCCGCCTAGCTTCTTCCATTTCCAAGATGAAGAAGTCGTTCGATCCCGTCGCCAATCCCCGTTTGATGGTGAAAAGATCGCCGAGGCAGACGCCACCATGGCCGTTGCCCGATTGAGATCTCCGGCTGGGAAACCCGCTCCACTTGTCCGATTCCCTTAATGTGGTGACGGGGATGTCGGCTGACTCCCTTGCCGCCAGGAGAGAGCCACCGAATGACATCCGGACGACCGCATCCTGCCTGGGGGCGTTCTTGCGAAACACGACGACCGCCGATGACACGAGCGCATCGGAGAACTGGGCGTCGGAGGGGCAGAAGCGATGAATGCGGAGGAGTTCAACCCTGGATGTCAGGTAGCCGCGAACCGCACTCCCGTAATTCACGTCCATGAACTCCGAGGGAATGAGCCAGATGCTCAACGCACCGGGTTCAAGCCACGAGTCGCCCAGAAGCAGGAACGAGGCGTAGAGGCCGGCGAGCCCGCTGGTTTTGATGCCGACTCTCTCAAAAACGCTCCTCTTGAGAGCGGCCTTGTACTGAGCCGTCATGTGGTGATGCCGTACGTAGGGCGGATTTGACACCAGCAGGTTGTACTTCGCGTTCTGTGGTGGACGCTGCGTGGTGAAGTCGGCCTTTGCGACAGAGAGTCCGGTCTTCCGCCAGAGCGAGGTCGCCGTCTCCGCAAACGCAGGGTCGATCTCGATTCCGTGTGCGGCGGCGACATGCTCCGCGCCGAATACCTTGAGCAAAGCGGAATAGAACGAACCAGTTCCGATGGCCGGGTCCAAGAACCGGACTTTGTCACTGCTGGTCCAAAGGGTCCGAGCGAGCCGGAGAATGTCGACCGCCAGCGGGGGCGGCGTGGCAAACTGCCCCCACTCGTTGCGCTCATCCGCCGACTTCAGGCGGTCCAACCGGTCCTGCTCAAGGAGGCGGCGTTCTTCGATTGCAAGCGGATCGGTCATAACCCCAATTGATCCATGTCCTGGATTCGGTGTTCCCAAATCCAGTCTATGCCTTCAAACGCCTCGTAGCCGAGGTACTGGCCGTCGAAGTAGCCGCAGAGGAACAGGATGAACTCGGCATCCCTGGTACCCGGTGCCTTGTGAATCTGCCCAATCTTCGCAGCCTCTTCCTTCCGCCGCTTGTTGACGTTCGTGAAATCGCCGGCGGACTTGCACTCGATCAGAATGGGTACACGATGGCGTCGAGGATTGTGGGGCTGAATCACCACATCAATCGGGATGTTGACCCTTTTCTCTTTGAGGTTGCGATCAACCTGAGTCCCGACCACGCCCATCCTGAGCCCGAATGTCCCAGGTGGCATGTCCACGATTGGCTTGGACGACGAATGATTCTTCTGCACGTAGCCTCTCGCAGTCAGATACTCGGAGATCAGCCCCAGTTGCCGAGCTTCTTGAGCGTTCCGGATGATCGGGTCCGACTGCGCTCCACACATCCTATCGGCAATAATCGTGGAAGCACGAGCGCGTTCCGCGGGTGTGGCCCTCTTTTTTGCCGCCAACCACGGAAAAATGTCCCGGTCCAGCAGCTTTACCAGGGTTGCGGCGATGCGCTCCAGATTGCGCCCAAGATCGACAGCCGAGATGCGGGTTGGGCAAGCCCCTTCTTCCATGCAAAGCACGACATTCTTGTCGGCGTAAGCCAGCCCGGCGAGCCGGTCTCTCGCCAACGGCGGGCAAGTTGCCTTCCGCAGCATCGGCAGGATACCGGGGTTCGCTTGCAGCACGGCTGGCGTGATTTGCTCCAGATCGCCCGTCTTGCGCAGTCCCGTTTCGACGTCCCTGGCGACCTCGACCCGCTTATCGCGGTAGGTCTTCGGCGCGAAGGTCATGAACCAGTCGTTGTAGAGGTCCACCGAGGCGGCAACGTCGTTCTTCCACAGATGCGGCTTGTCGGCGTTAATCATTTTCCGTCGCCATCGCGGTTTCGAACGCACCACCATCCAATTCTACGGCAATCGAACATTCCCGGCGCAAACTGTTTCAGGGTCGCCATCCCCGTTCGGGCCGGGCGCAACCCGGCGGGACCCTCCGAGGGCATCGGCTTCGTCACCCGCCCTGCTTGGCTACCGTGATCGCGTGATTCATCACCCTTTCCATTTCCTCTGCGCCAACGAGCGCTCTCAGAAACATGCAGAATTGGATTGGACGAGATCGGACGAGCTGTATCACCTTGGCAAAATCCTCCGGCTGGAGGGTTTTCCGGTCCGCTACGACGTTCCAATCCTCGGAGTCCGCGAAGCCCCATTTCAGCGCGGACACCACCCGCCAGACGTACCGCTTCTCCAGAGGCAGCCCGGCGATCTCTCGCAAGGGCGGGTCAACGTCCCCTCCGAACATGGCCGCCTCGATGTAGCGCAGATAGGGCTGCATTTCCGGCGTGCTCATCAGCTCCTTGGCCCCGTCCTCAAATTTGAGGCTGTCCAGCTCAACGGCCTTGAACTTCGGATCGGTCATGGTCCACCGCCTTCCGTCTTCCGGGTGCCAGTGTAGCCCGGCGCAGGGCGCGTTGGCGACGGGCGGCAGCGCCATTACGCCGCATGCCACGAGGCAATCCTGAGCCCTCCGCTGCTTGCCCCTCTGGGCGTTCCGGCGGCGGCTCCGCAACCCGTATAATAGGGGACGGAGGAATGGCCGAGCGGTCGAAGGCGGCGGTCTTGAAAACCGTTAGTGGGGTGACTCACTCGGGGGTTCGAATCCCTCTTCCTCCGCCACCCCTTCCCTGACGTTCCGGGTTTAGAACTCCACGCTGACGCCCAGGCTCGGGAGGATCTTCAGAAACGTCCCCGACCCCGCCTCGATGTACCCGTACCGAACGTAGTCCGGGACGAATCCCCAGTACTGGTAATTGGCGTGATCCGTCAGGTCCGAGACTTCCGCGTAGAGCGTGGTCTTGGAGCGCTTGCCATGGAACGCCTTGTTGACGCGCGTGTCCAGCCGGAAGTAGTGCGGCATCCGGATCTCGTTGCGCACGCTGGCGATAGGAAAGTACGCGTTCCCATAATTGACGATCGGCGCGCCGAGGTAGCCCACGATCGGGAAACCGCTGCCGTACCTGGCGTTGGTGCTCACATTGACGCTCTTGGTCACGCGGTAGCTTCCGAAAACGTTCACCGTATTGCGCTGGTCGAAATCGCTCCAGAAGTGCGCGTTGGTGGTGGTATCCACGGAGCGGGCGTAGCCCAGCGCATAGGAGATCCAGCCGCTCAGCCGGTTGGCGCTGCGCCGCTGGAGGGTGAATTCGATTCCGCGCGAGTAGCCGCGCAGCGAGTTGCCGAGGACGGGGCCGAGTTGCGGGTAGAGAATGGGACCTCCCGGACCGGCGAGGCGGAATTCGCTGGCCGCGGAGTAGACTCCGTCGCGAATCCGCCGGTCGTACGCCTCCACCCGGAATCGAATCCTCTCGCCCAGCGATTGCTCCAGGGCAAGCGAGACGTGCGTGGCGCGCTCGGGCCGCAGCGCGGGTGTGCCGAACTCGCCATACAAATCGATCATGTCCGGGAACTGGGCGTACTGGCCAGCCGCCGCGGTCAGCTTGGTCCCGCGCAGCGGCGACACCGACAGGCTGACCCTGGGCAGGAAGGTGGACTCGGCGTTCTGGCTGAAGTGGTCCCAGCGTGCGCCCACGACCAGGTTCACGCGTTTGCCGGCGAGCGAAACCGTGTCCTGGATGTACGCCCCCGGCTGAGTGACGGTTTTGGAGAACGACGCGGTCTGCATCAGGGAGTTGGACAGTTGCTCCGTGGCATAGTCCCACGGCTCGTTCTTCAGATAGTCGCGATCCAGCCGCCGGAAGATCGCCCCAGCCTGAAACTTGTTCCAGTCCCCGGTTTGATGGGTCAGATCCTCGCGGAGACCCATCTCGCCGCCGCTCGAACGCTCCAGCAGGTCCATCGCCGCGTCCTTGTCCCGTTCCGAATCGCTGGTGCCGTAGACCTGACCCTGCGAAACGGTGGCCGCATCCGACCACGTCCACCGCAGGCTGGCCAATTCGCTGCGGCTGGTGCCATCCTTCAGCCCGTCGAAGCCGAACACGTTGTCGGCGTCCTTGGAAATCGAGGTCTCGCCGTGGATCACGCTGAGCGAGATCCGGTTGCGCGCGGTGGGACTGTAGGTCAGGTTTCCGTGCGCGTCATAGAAGCTCAGCCCCAGGCCGCTGTTCCGGCCCACCAGCAAGTTGACGAAAGCCTTGCGGGCCGAAACGAACCAGGTGGCCTTCTTCGAAGCGTTCAGCGGCCCTTCGGCGCTGAACGAGGCCGCTATCGTGCTCACATCGGCGCGATAGGAGGTGCGGTCGGCGTTGCCCTCGCGGCTCTGGACGTCCAGAATGGAGCCGGTGAAATCCCCGTACTGCGCGGGGAAGTTCCCGCTCAGCAGGGTCATCGAGTCCACGAACCCGTTGTCCAGGAGGCCGACGGAGCAACTGTTGCCGCGGTCGTCGAGAATGCCGTGGAACGGCGCGCTCATGAGCGCTCCGTCCACGAACACGCCGGTTTGCGCGGGTCCGGAGCCGCGCACGGCGAACTGCGCGTACCAATCGTTGTCGGCGGCCACTCCGGGCATGTTCTGGACGGCGCGGATCGGATCGTCCAGCATCACCAATGAAAGATTCTTCAACTCCGTGTTGGTGATGGAGTGTTCCACGGGGGCTTCCGCCACCGTTGGCGCAAACGGTCCGGAAGTCACCGTAATCCGCTCGGTGTGCTTGAGCGCCCCCTGGCCGAGGAGCAGTTCCAGCTCCGCATTCTCTCCGGCCTCAACCCGGATGCGCTGCTTCAACAGACCGTAATCGATGGTGCTTACGTAGAGGTCGGCTTCGCCTGGTGCGACGCCCGCGAGCTCGAATCGGCCCATATCGTCGGTTGCGGTCTGCAGATGCCGATCGCGGATGGAAACCAGCGCCTTGGCGATCGGTTCGCCGGTTTTGAGGTCGATCACCCTTCCTCGCAACGTGACGGGATGAGAGGCGGCGGCGTCCTGGGCAGGAACGCCAGCCGGCGCCGGAGTCTGAGCCAACGATCCGGCGGTTGCCAGGTACAAACACGGCAGCCACTTGTAGGCTGTGTTCAAGATCGACCTCGCTATTCGCACATGTTACCGCACCTCGGCGCGCCAACTGCTGTCCTACAATAAACGTAGTGTCCGGGAGAACCTTCTACCTCGAAACCTTCGGCTGCCAGATGAACGTCCACGATTCCGAAAAAGTCGCGGGAACGCTGCTGGCGCGCGGGTATACGCGGGTGGAAACCCCCGAGGAAGCCGGCCTGGTGCTGTACAACACGTGCAGCATCCGCGACAAGGCCGAGCAGAAGGTGTACAGCCGGCTGCGGAACTTCAAGCGCAACGGCGGCGGCAAGCTCTTCGGCGTCCTGGGATGCGTGGCGCAGCAGGAGGGCGAGCGGATGTTCGACCGCGCGCCGCACGTCAGCCTGGTTTGCGGGTCGGCCAGCTACCCGCGATTCGGCGAGATGCTGGCGCAGTTGGAAGCGGGCGCGCGCCGCGTCACCGGCCTGAGCCTGGATACGCAAGAGACCTTCGAAACGCCCTTCACGCGGCGCGACAGTCCGCACCGCGCGTATATCACGGTCATCGAAGGCTGCGACAAGCGCTGCGCCTATTGCGTGGTGCCGTTCACCCGCGGAGGTGAGCGCAGCCGCACGGCGGAGAGCGTCATGGAGGAAGCGCGCCGCCTGGCGGAGGCGGGGTTCGTCGAAATCCACCTTCTGGGGCAGAACGTGAACAGCTACCGCGATCCGTCGCCCTCGGGCTGGGATTTCGCCACGCTGCTGGGGCGCGTGGCCGAAGTGGCGGGCATCCGGCGCGTGCGCTTCACCACCTCGCACCCGCGCGATTTCGGCCGCGACATCGTGGACGCCATGGACGCGAACCCGGCCATCTGCGATCACGTGCATCTGCCGGTGCAATCGGGATCGTCGAGCGTGCTCGCAGCTATGGACCGGGGTTACACGCGCGAAGACTACATGCGGCGCATCGAATGGCTGAGGGGCGCGCGCCGCGGGTACGCCATCTCGACCGATATCATCGTGGGGTTCCCGGGCGAGACCGGGCGGGACTTCGAGCGGACGCTCGACCTGCTGCGCGAGGTGGAGTTCGATGCGCTGTTCAGCTTCAAGTACTCGCCCCGCCCCAACACGCCGGCGCTGGGGTTGCCCGGCACGGTTCCGGACGAGGAGAAGCAACGCCGCCTGGTGACGCTGCAGGAGGGTCAGCGCGCCATCCAGATCCGCCGCAACGCAGCGTTAATCGGCGCCACGCGGGAGGTGCTGGTGGAAGGGCGGAACGAAGCGCTGGGGCAGTGGATCGGGCGCACCTCGGACAACCGCACGCTCAATTTTTCGCACCCCGGAGGCGGCGCGGAATCGCTGGTGGGACGGCTGCTCGCGGTGCGCGTCACGCACGCCGGGCCTAACTCGTTGGTGGGCGAGAGCGTATCTGTGGTGTAATGAAGTTGCGGAGGGCGTCATGGAAGTGGAAATGAAAATTCGCGGTCTCATGATGGACCCCGTGACCAACATGCCCATCGTCATTTTGAAGGACGTGAACGGCAACACCGTGCTTCCGATCTGGGTGGGCGTGTACGAGGCCAACGCCATCGCCCTCGAAATCGAGAAGGTGTCCACGCCCCGCCCGATGACCCACGACCTCATCAAGACGCTGTTGCTGGGTTTGAACACGGAAATGCGCAAGGTGGTGGTGAGCGAGCTCAAGGACGACACGTTTTACGCGGTGATCTGGCTGGATCGCGACGGCGAATTGATCAGCGTGGACTCCCGCCCCAGCGACGCCCTGGCGTTGGCATTGCGGCTGGACTGTCCCATCTACGTGGAAGAGACCGTGTTGAAATCGTCGAAGCTGGCCGCCACGGTTTCCGAAAAAGTTAACAACGAAGAACTGCGCCGCTGGCTCGAGGGCCTCAACGACGAGGACCTGGGCCGCTACAAGATGTGAGGCAGCCATGTCGCCGATCCCACCCAAGAAACCCGTGCCCGAGGAATTGACGGCGCGCCTGCGCGCGGCCGGAATCTGGCAGATGGTGAATGCGGCCTACTACGGAGTCTTCGTGCGCGAGGGCTGCATGGTGGTGGCGCAGCGCAATCCGAACACCGGGGCCTACACCTCCATGGGCAGCTCGGGCTATCCGCTGGAAGGCGTGGGAGTGGCGTACTTGCAGTGGGACGGGGACCGGCCGTTCCTGTACCACAAGGATTGCGGCGCGGTTCCGGCCACCGAGGAACAGGTCGAGACGCTTCGTAAATTCTCCGCCGACGTGAAGGCCGCCCTCGGCCTGGAAGAAGCGGCCAGCGCCTGAGTTGGACCGACTCGGTCCAATGGGCTTTTCTAACTTGTTGATTCTACGACACGCATCTGCGCGATTGGACCGTGTCGGTCCAATCGGGGTATGGCGGGCAGGCGCTGCGCGCGTTTCCGCTCGTTCCGCCCCCGCGTGGGTTTCCACCCGTCCCGCCGCCGCCCCAACTGGCGCTGCTCCACGTTTGTGTTCATAATTGAAACTCGGAGGGAGTGTCGATGCGCTACTTGTCCGTGCTCCTGGTTCTGCTGATCTCTCTGCCGTTGTCCCCCATCGCGGCGGCCCAGACCGCGCCCGCGAGACTCAACCTGGTCATCGTGGAAGGCGACGGCGCCATCAACGACATCCGGCAGCGCACCGCCCGCGAGCCCATCGTGCAAGTCGAGGACGAGAACCACAAGCCCGTGGCCGGGGCGGTGGTGGTCTTCCTGTTGCCGAACCAGGGCGCAAGCGGGACCTTCGCCAACGGCTCGCATACTCTGACCGTCATCTCCGACAGCCAGGGCCGCGCGGTAGCCCGCGGCTTGCGTCCCAACGCCAGCCAGGGCCAGTTCCGGATCCACGTCAACGCTTCCTTGAACGGCCAGACGGCCAGCGCCTCGCTCACCCAGACCAACGCCCTCGGCGCGGCCGGCGCGGCGGTGGCCGCTGGAGTTTCCGGCAAGCTGATCGCGGTGCTGATCGCGGTGGGCGCGGCAGCGGCGGCCGGCGGAGCTTACGCCGCCACGCATTCCGGCGGCGCTTCCAACAACACATCGCCGGCGGCCGTCCCCATTAGCATCACGGCCGGCGTGGGAACCGTGGGCGCTCCGAGGTAACCGGCATGAACGCTCGAACCCTGCCTGTTGCGATCCTGCTGGCGATCTCGGCCGTGCCCGTGTGCGGCCAACCTGGCCAGGTCGGCGGTCCGGTCATCGGTTTCGTGTTCGATGGCTCGGTGGCCGCGCTGCGGCCCATCCTGGGAATCCCCGGCGCGTCCACGCTGGGCGCTCCGCTGGATGCCGGCTTCGAGTTGTCGTGGGCAACCGTCGCCCCGCGTCAGGACTCCTCCATCGCCGTCGATTCCAGCGGCGCCGTTCACCTGCTGCGCCTGGGTTCGGGAGTCTCCGAGACGCGCTGCGGCGCCTGCCCGTCCACCGCCGATGGCGCCGTCTTCAGCCCTTCCGGCACGGCCGTGGCGTTGTACGCGGCGGGACGGGTGCAGATCGTGACCGGGCTGCCGGACGCTCCGGTCTCGGGCGCGAGTTTCGAGGTCGCCTCGTTCGCGCGCGCTGCCCGCGGCCGGACGCTCGCGCCGCCCATGGCGCTGAGCGACGACGGCGCCTGGCTGTTGGCGTCCACCCGCGACTCGGTCGAGCTCTTCGCCGCCAATGGCGGACCGCGCCGGCTCCTGGCTACCGGCGCCTACCCGCTGGTGGCCTTCGCCGCCGGCAGCCACGATGCCGCCATCGCCGACGTCCGCGGCGCCGCGCTGGTGCTCTTCCACGATGTGGCGGGGGCGTCCACCGGGCAGAGGTTGGCCGCGCCCGGCGACATACGATACGCCGGCGCGCTGGCCTTTTCGGCGGACGGCGGACGGCTGTTGTTGGCCAGCGCCGCGGAGCAATCCGTCGCGGTCATCGACCTGGCTTCGGGCACGCGCACGGTGGCCGCCTGCGACTGCGCGCCCACCGGCCTCGCCGCCATGGGCAATGTGATGCGCCTGAACGAAGCCGGCAACGGCCCGCTCTGGCTGCTGGATGACGAAGCAGCCGCCGAGCCGCGAGTGGTGTTCGTCCCGGCGGCGCAGTAGGGCTTGCATCCAGGCGCGCCACGAAGGGGTGCGGGGTCGCGTGGCTCCTTGCTGTTTCCGCCGCCGGTGTCCGGCCAAGACGGTATCATGGATACTGAATCGATCGCCACGCCCTATGAAAGCCTTCGTGACTGGCGCCGCCGGCTTCATCGGCAGCACCCTGACCGACCGTCTGCTCGACGCCGGACATCCGGTCGTGGGTTACGATGACTTCTCCACCGGCCGCGCGGAGTTTTTGGAAAGCGCCCGCCAGAGCGGCCGGTTCGAGCTGTGCGAAGGCGACATCCTCGACCCGGCGAAACTGAAGGCGGCCATGGCCGGCTGCGACGTGGTCTTCCACCTGGCCGCCAACGCCGACGTGCGGCACGGGCCGGAGCACCCGCGCAAGGACCTGGAGCAGAACACCATCGGCACGGCGGGCGTGCTCGAAGCCATGAGGGAATCGGGCGTCGGGCGCATCGCGTTCGCCTCGACCGGGTCGGTGTACGGAGAGCCGGAGGTGTTCCCTACGCCGGAAGACGCGCCGTTTCCGGTGCAGACCTCGTTGTACGCCGCATCCAAGCTGGCGGCCGAGGGCTCGATCGCGGCGTACTGCGAAGCCTTCGGGATGCAAAGCTGGATCTTCCGCTTCGTCTCCATTCTGGGCGAGCGCTATACGCACGGGCACGTTGTCGATTTCTACGAGCAATTGATGGCGCACCCGGAGACGCTGCGGGTGCTGGGAAACGGCCGGCAGCGGAAGTCGTATCTATATGTCCAGGACTGCGTGGATGCGATGCTGCTGGCGCTCGAGCGCGCCGCGGCGAAGGTGAACGTCTTCAACCTGGGGACGGACGAGTACTGCACGGTGGACGACTCGATCGGGTGGATCGCCGGCCGGCTGGGGCTCGACCCGGTGCGGGAGTACACCGGAGGCGAGCGGGGATGGGTGGGCGACAGCCCGTTCATCTTCCTGGATTGCGCGCGGATTCGCACGCTCGGCTGGGCGCCGCGGCTGTCCATCCGGCAGGGCGTCGAGAGAACCGTGGATTACCTGCGGGAAAACCCGTGGTTGCTGGACGCCCACACGGAAGCCATATGAAACTGGCGGGAAACAAGGCCATTGTCACGGGGTGCTCGCGCGGGCTGGGCGCGGTGGTGGCGCAAGCCATGTGGCGGGAGGGCGCGGACCTTCTGCTGGTGGCCCGGTCGGAAGCCGCGTTGCGCGATCTGCGGGACCGTCTGGCGGCCAGCGCGCCCGATGGCGCCGGGCGGCAGGCCCACGCCTTCGCCGCCGATCTTCGCGACCCGGAGGCCCCGCGCGCCATTCTGGCCGAAGCGCGCCGGCGGTGGCCCCGCCTGGACATCCTGGTGAACAACGCCGCCATCGGGGGACCGATCGGCCCGCTCGAGGATAACGACTGGGGCGCCTGGCGCGACACCATCCAGGTGAACCTGTTGGCGCCCGCGGAGTTGTGCAAGCTATCCATCGCCTGGATGCGCGAGACCGGCGGCGGACGCATCGTGAACCTCTCGGGAGGGGGCGCCGCCAGCCCGCGTCCCAACTTTTCGGCCTACGCGGCGGCCAAGTGCGCCCTGGTGCGATTGAGCGAAACGATCGCCGCCGAATCGGCCGACCTGGGAATTCGCGTGAACGCGGTGGCGCCGGGAGCGCTCGACACCGAAATGCGGCGGGAGGCGCTGGCCAGCGGACTGGAGCGGGCCGGCGCCGCTTCGGACCCGTGGGTTGCCGCCTCCCTCATCGTGTATCTGGCCTCGGAGGAATCCGCCGGCATTACCGGAAAGCTGATCAGCGCGGTGTGGGACCCGTGGCGCACCCTGCACCAACACGCCGCGGATCTGGTTGGCACGGACGTGTATACGTTGCGGAGAGTTCTGCCCGGGGAACGGGGAAAGGCGTGGGGCGGTGAGTGAACGGCGCGCGGTGGCGATAATCGGCTGCGGTTCGATTGGGACGAAACGCGCCGCGGCGGCGGGCGATTGCCAGGTTCGCATTTGTTGCGACACGCTGCCGGCGCGGGCGGAAGCGCTGGCGGCGCGATTCCCCGGCGCCGAAGCGTGCGGCGATTGGCGCGCGGCGGCGGCGCACCCGGAGGTCGAAATCGTCGTGGTGGCCACCACCCACGATCAGCTCGCCGCGGTTGCGGAGGTGGCCGCTTCCGCCGGCAAGCACGTGCTCATCGAAAAGCCGGGCGCGCGGCGGGCGGCGGAGCTGGAGCCCGTGCTGCGGGAAGCGCAACGCACCGGGGCGCGCGTGCGGGTGGGGTTCAATCACCGCTATCACCGCGCGCTCGCAGAGGCGCGGCGGATTTTCCTCACGGGCGCGCTGGGCGAGACGATGTACGTGCGCGGGCGATACGGGCACGGAGGCCGCCCCGGGTACGAGCGCGAGTGGCGGGCCGACCCGGCGGTGTCGGGCGGCGGCGAGCTGCTGGACCAGGGCGTACACCTGATCGACCTGGCCCGCTGGTTCCTGGGCGATTTCGAGCGCGTGCAGGGCCACCTCGCGACTTACTTCTGGAACATGCCCGTGGAAGACAACGCCTTCCTGATTCTGACCACGGCGGCGGGCCAAGCGGCGTTTCTGCACGCCACCTGGACGGAATGGAAGAACCTGTTCTCGCTCGAGATCTTTGGGCGGCAGGGCAAACTGGAGATCTCGGGCCTGGGCGGAAGTTACGGCGTGGAGCGGCTGGCGTTCTACCGCATGACGCCGCGGATGGGACCGCCCGAGACCACCATCTGGGAGTACCCCATGATTGACAATTCCTGGGACGCCGAATTCGCGGATTTCCTCGAGGATATCCGCCTCGGGCGCGAACCGGCGCCCGGCATCCGCGATGCGCAGGCGGCGCTGGGCGTCATCGAGAAGGTGTACCGGGAGGTGTCCCGATGATCATCGTGCGCTCTCCCATGCGGATCTCGCTGGGCGGCGGCGGAACGGATCTTCCGTCGTACTACCGCGAGCACGGCGGCTTCGTGATTTCCGCGGCCATCGACAAGTACGTCTACATCACGCTGCACGAGACGTTCGTCCCGGAGGTGATCGTCAAGTACTCGAAGATGGAAGTGGTCGAGCGGGCCGAGGACGTCAAACACCCCATCGTGCGGGAGGCCTTGAAACTGGTGGACCTGGGCACGCCGCACATCGAGATCGCCAGCATGTCGGACATCCCGGCCGGAACCGGCCTGGGATCGTCGGGCAGTTTCACCACCGCCTTGCTGCGGGCGCTCCACGCCATGAAGCGGGATAACATCGGCAGACAGGAGCTGGCGGAACAGGCGTGCCACATCGAGCTGGACCTGCTGGGAGAGCCGGCCGGCAAGCAGGACCAGTACATCGCCGCCTTCGGCGGCATCACGTGTTTCGAATTCCAGCCCGGCGGCCAGGTCGCCGTGGCGCCGCTGCGGCTGGACCCCATGACCCTGCACAACCTGGAAGACAACCTGGCGCTGTTCTTCACGAACTACACGCGGGACGCCTCCGCCATCCTGAAAGACCAGGACGTGCGCAGCCGCCAGGGCGAGCGGGCCATGCTCGAGAACCTCCACCTGGTGAAACGACTGGGCTACCAAAGCAAGGCGGCGTTCGAAGCGGGCGACCTGCGCCGGTTCGCCGAAATCATGCACATCCACTGGGAGAACAAGAAGAAGCGAAGCGCGGGGATGAGCACCGGCCTCATCGACGGGTACTACGAACTGGCCCGCGCGAACGGCGCGCTGGGAGGCAAGCTGATCGGCGCCGGCGGCGGGGGCTTCCTGATGTTTTACACCGAGGACAAGACGCGCTTGCGGCGGGCGATGTGCGAAGCCGGGTTGCGCGAAGTGCGCTTCCGCTTCGACTTCGAAGGGACGCGGGTGCTGGCGCAATCGTGAGGCGGGCCATGCTGCCATTGGCGATCCTGGCGGGCGGTTTGGCGAAGCGCCTGCGGCCGCTCACCGAATCGCTGCCCAAGGCGCTGATTCCGGTGCGCGGCGAGCCGTTCATCGGCCACCAGTTGCGGCTGGTGCGCGCGCGGGGCGTGAAGCGCGTGGTGCTGTGCGTGGGTTACCTGGGCGAAATGATCCGGGCCTTCGTGGGCGACGGGCGGGCGTTCGGCCTGGAAGTGGAGTACTCCTGGGACGGCGGGCAGCCGCTGGGAACCGCGGGCGCGGTGCGCGCGGCGCTGCCACTGCTTGGCGAAGCGTTCTTTCTGATGTACGGGGATTCCTATCTTCCGTGCGATTACCGGGCCGCCGAACGGGCTTTCCGAAAGGCCGGCAAGCAGGGCCTGCTGACGGTTTTCCGCAACGATGGCCAGTGGGATGCGAGCAACGTGGAGTTCCGCGAAGGCCGCATCGTGGCGTACTCGAAGCGGCAGAACCCCAACATGCGCCACATCGACTACGGCCTCGAGGTTTTCGGCCGCGCGGCATTCGCCGATCTGGCGGAGCCGCCTTGCGATCTGACGGCGGTGTACCGGAGCCTTCTGGAGCGGGACCAGTTGGCCGCGCTGGAGGTTGGGGAGCGGTTCTACGAAATCGGCTCGTTCGAGGGCATACGCGCGCTGGAGGAACGTCTGGCGCGGGGTGGGTGATGTGGGGCAGGATGGCGTCCCGCGGCGGACTGGCAGTCCGCCCGTTGGCAGCTTACACAAAGCCCCGCATTGGGCCGAGTGCCACTCGGCCGCAGGTTGACAACCTGCCCCACAACCACAGGAGGTTGCGTCGATGAGTGAGTTCACGGAACAATACCTGCGGGAAGTGGCGCGGATCGCGGAACGGCTGGATGCCGCCTCCATCGAGGGCGTGGTGGCGGCACTGGCCGGCACGCGCGCGCGGGGCGGCCGGCTGTTCATCCTGGGCGTGGGCGGGAGCGCAGCCAACGCCTCTCACGCGGTCAACGATTCCCGTAAGATCGCGGGCCTGGAAGCCTACGCCCCCACCGACAACGTCTCGGAGCTGACCGCGCGCACCAACGACGAGGGCTGGGCCGGCGTCTTCGAGTCCTGGCTGCGCACGAGCCGGTTGCGGGCGGACGATTGCGTCCTGGTCTTCTCGGTGGGCGGCGGAGATCCGGAGAAGAACGTCAGCCCGAACCTGGTGCTGGCGCTGCAGTACGCGCGCTCGGTGGGGGCCACTATCGCGGCCATCGTGGGGCGCGACGGCGGTTACGCCGCCCAGGTGGCGGACGCGTGCGTGATCGTTCCCACCGTCAACCCGGCGCACGTCACGCCGCACACGGAGGCGTTCCAGGCGGTGGTCTGGCACCTGGTGGTGTCGCACCCGGCCCTCAAGCAGGGCCAGACCAAGTGGGAATCGGTGCCATGAGCGAGGGCCTCGTGCGGGCGGTGTTCCTGGACCGCGACGGCGTGCTCAACCCGGCCGTTATCCGCGGCGGCAAGCCCTATCCGCCCCCCAGCGCGGCGGCCCTGGAGATTTCGCCGGACGCCCCGGCGGCGCTGGCGGCATTGAAGCGGGCGGGATTCCGGCTGTACGTGGTGACCAACCAGCCCGACGTGGCGCGGGGCGCCGCGACTCGCGCCGCTGTGGAGGCGATACACCGGGCACTCGGCGAGGCCCTCCCGCTGGACGGCTTCTACGTCTGCTACCACGACGACGGCGACCGGTGCGAATGCCGCAAACCGAAGCCCGGACTGCTGGTGGCGGCGGCCGCGGAGCACGGGATCTCGCTGGGGGCGAGCTACCTGATCGGCGACCGCTGGCGCGACATCGAAGCGGGCCAGCGGGCCGGCTGCCGGACGGTGTGGCTGGATTCCGGTTACGCGGAACGCGGTCCCGCCGCGCCGCCGGACGCCCGGGTGGCTTCGCTCGCCGAGGCCGTCGCCTGGATTCTCCGCGAAGCGCATAATGGATTCAGCCGGGAATGAAATCCATAACCGATCTCAAGATCAGGATTTTCGCCGATGGCGCCGACAAGGCCGGGATGCTGGAGATGTACCGCAACCCGGCGATTCGCGGCTTCACCACCAATCCGACGCTGATGCGCAAGGCCGGCGTCGGCGATTACGAAGCCTTCGCCCGCGAGATTCTGGCGGCGATTCCGGACCGGCCGATTTCGCTCGAAGTGCTGGCGGACGAGTTTCCCGCGATGGAGCGGCAGGCGCGGGCGATCGCCGCCTGGGGCGAGAACGTCTTCGTCAAGATTCCCGTCGCCAGCACGCGGGGCGAGTCCTCGGCCAGCCTGGTGCATAGGCTCAGCCACGACGGAATCAAAGTGAACGTCACCGCGCTGCTGACGCTCGAACAGGTGCGGACGGTGGCGGCGTCCGTGGCCGGCGGGGCGCCGGCGAGCGTTTCGGTGTTTGCGGGGCGCATCGCCGACACCGGCCGCGACCCCGTGCCGGTGATGGCCGCCGCGGTCGAGGCTTTGCGCGCCGCCCCCAATGCCGAGCTGATCTGGGCCAGCCCGCGCGAGCTGCTGAACATCTTCCAGGCCGACTCGGTGGGATGCCACATCATCACAGCCACCCACGACATCCTGAAGAAGCTGCCGCTGGTGGGGAAGGATCTCACGGAGTTCTCGCTCGAGACCGTGGAGATGTTCTACTCGGACGCCCTGGCGTCGGGGTTCACGGTTGCCAGTCCGGCGGGTCGATCCCGGCGGTAGGCTTCCCGGCGATGGCCTCGAAGCTCGGGCGAGCCGCGCTCCGGAATCGCCACGGCGGAGCGCAAACCGCAGTCGGTGAAGCCTGGCCGGGGAAACCCGCGCGGCTGGAGATCTAATTTCTGGCCGAGTCCACGCTTTCCTCGACGATGCGTCCGTCGAACAAGTGAATCGTGCGGTCGGCGAATTCCGCGTATCGCGGGTCGTGGGTCACCATGCAGATCGTGCTCCCGGCCGCGTGGAGTTCCCGCAGCAGGTTCATGACGGCTTCGCCGTTGGCCGAATCCAGGTTCCCGGTCGGCTCGTCCGCCAGCAGGATCAGCGGGTCGCCGCTCAAGGCCCGGGCCACGGCCACGCGCTGCTGCTGGCCGCCGGAGAGCTGCGAGGGGTAATGTTTCATGCGATGCGACATCCCCACCCGCTCGAGGGCTTCCTGCACCCTGCGCTTGCGTTCCGCCGAAGGCATGCCGCGGTAGGTGAGCGGGAGTTCCACGTTTTCGTACACCGTGAGGTCGCCGATCAGGTTGAACGCCTGGAAGATGAACCCGATTTCCCGGTTGCGGATGCGGGCCCGCTCGGAGAGTTTCAACCCCGTCACGGGCTGCCCGTTCAGGTAGTAGGTTCCGTCGGTGGAGGTGTCCAGCAGACCCAGGATGGCGAGCAGCGTGGATTTGCCGCAGCCCGACGGTCCGGCGATCGACAGATACTCTCCCTTCTTCACGTCGAAGTGGATTCCGGAGAGAGCGTGCGTCTCCACCTCGTCCGTGACGAATACCTTGCTCACCTGGTCCAGTCGAATCAGTGGTTGGGAGCCGTTGTCCATGTGCATTAACCTCTCTGACGAGTTTGGTGTCCTTCTAGTTCAACTTGATCCGGTCGTAACTATCGTATGCCGACATATCCGAAAGTATCACGCGATCGCCGGCGCTCAGCCCGCTCTTCACCTCGATGTAACTGACCGAGCGGCGTCCGAAGGTCACCTTGACCTTGCCGGCGTACTTGCCGTCCGGCTCGATCTTGAAGAGCTGCACGGCGGCGTTTTCCTGCCCGTACACCGGGCAGCCCACGTACAGGACATCGTTCAACCGCTCGAGCTGGACCGTGCCATCGACGCTCAGGTCCGGCCGCGCGCCCTGCGGCAGCGCGCCCTTCAGAGCGACATCCACGGTCACGGTTCCATTGACGATGGATTGTTCGATGCGCGAGACCGTGCCGTCGATCAGCCCGTTGGATCCGCCGCCCGCCAGGCGCGTGTCGATGACGGCGGACTGGCCAATGGCGATATCCTTCACCTGGGTTTCGGGGATCTTCAACTCGGCTTTCAACCTGGAGTTCTGGGCGACCTTCCCAAGCGGCGCCCCCGCCGCCACTCTCTGCCCTTCTTCCACCGGCGTGAGCGGAGATGGCAGCGACTCCAGCATGCCGTCGAACCCGGCCCGCACGCGCAGGCGCTCCACCTGGCTCTTCTTCAGGTTGTAATCGGCGCGCAACTGATCCACCCTGACCCTGGCGGCGGCCAGCGAAGCGTCGTCGGATTTCCCGCTGATCTCGACGCGCTTCTTTTCGATGGCCAGTTGCTCCAGGAGTTGCTGCGCCCGGGCGGCCGAGATCTTGGCGTCGATCTCGGAAACCAGCCCGTCCTTGGCCAGCCTGGCGTCCCGGTCGGCCTCCAGTTTGGCGGTGTTGTAATCCGAGTTCACCTGGGTGACTTTGGACTGCATGTCGAGAAGCGAGGCCTGCAGGGTCACCTCGAGCTTGCTATAGTCGGCCTCGGCCGTCTTGACGGCGTACTCGGCGCCCAGCAACTGGTTGTCGAGCTCCGGGCTGCCGAGGATCATGACCAGCGAATCGGCCCGCACCGGCGTGCCCGGCTGGATCAGGATGCGCTCGACCCGCGCGTCCGTGGTGGCGGTGATCAGCATGGTGTCTTCCGGAACCAGGGTGCCGATGCCGCGCACTTCGCGAACCATCGGGCCGCGCTTGACGGTATCCGGCCACAGGGCCGAGAAATCCACCGGGGGAGCCGCGGGTTTGAGCCGGCTTACCCCATAGCCGATGCCGCCCACCGCCAGCGCCAGGGTGGTGAGGAGCACGGCGATACGGATCGCCTTCCTCCGTTTCGCGTCCGTGCGCGGGATGTCCATTCGCGTTTACCTTACCAGCCCAGGGGCACGGCGTCTGCCAAATCCCGGAGCCAGTCTAACATATGACGATACAGCAGTTGCCAGCGGCAGGAGGGACCCTCCGGTGTCCGCTTCTGGGACCGCCTGTCGCGCCATGGGACGCCTATTGGATGGCGATTCCGCGCTGGTCCAGCAGCTCGCCCGTCTGGGTGAACAGGTTCAACAGGTTGCGCCGCAGACCGACCTGCGCCTGCACCACCGCCGACTCGGCCTGGGAGAGTTGCGTCTGGGCCTGCAGCACGAACTGCATGGGCTCGCTTCCCAACTGGAATTTCTGATTCTCGGCGTCCAGGTACTTGGCCGCGAAATCGCGCGCCACCAGCGCCAGCTTCAACGACTCCTTGCTGGATTCCACGTTGCTGACGGCATTTAGAACGCTCAGCCGGATCCCCTGCCGGCTGTTTCGCACGGTGAGCGCATCGCGCTTCTTCTGAACCAGCGCGTCGGCCATGTCGGCCACCGCGGCGCGGCTGCGGATGGGGAGGCTCAGGTTCAGGCCGAACGAATAGACCGGGTAGCCGAAGCCGAACATCTGGCTGAGGGAGTCGCCGAACCCTCCGGGGATCGGAGGGCCGGCCTGGCCGCCGGAGTACACGTTGCCGCCCACACCCTGCGTGGTGTACGACCCGGTGAGCGACAAGCTGGGCAGGATCTCGTTCTTGGCCTGGCGGATTTGCATGTCGTCCGTGTCCAGGCTCTGCACGGCGGCTTTCAAGTCCGGCCGCGCCGCCAGCGCGCGCTCCACGTGCACCTCCGCATCGAGAGGCGCGCTATCGACGGCGGCTTCCACGCTCTCGGTCAGTTCCAGGGGCATGCGGCGGATGTCCGCGTCGAGATCGGCCCCGATCTGCTTGCGCAAGGCGTTCTCGACCTGGGTGAGAGAGAACCGGGCCTGCGATACGCTCAGCTCCGCATTCGCCAGTTGCTGCTGAGGGTTGTAAATATCCAGTGGCGAGATGGCGCCCAGGTCCAGCTCTTTCTGCGAAAGCGCCAGGGAATCTTGCGCCAGTTTGCGCGCGCTTTCGGCCACTCGCAGGTTCTCGCGCGCCTGCACCACGTCCCAGTACGCGTTTTCGGCGCCGTTGATCAATTGGATGAGGCTGTACTTCAGGGTGGAACCGGCGATGCCGTAGCGGCTCCTGGCCATCATGAGGTTCAGGCGGTTCACCGACGCGCCGCGGTTGCGGAGAAGCGGCTGCGAGAAGTTGACATTCAAGGCGGAACTCAGGCTGGGGTTCAGCGTGGCGAAGGAACTGTTGGTGGTCGCCTTGGATGCGGAATACCCGACGCTGTACTGCATCCCGGCCGGCAGCGTCTCATTGAAGCTGAAGTTGGCCGGCTGATTCAGGGAAACCGACGTGCTGGCTCCCGCCAGGGCGGTCACCGAAGGCGAGGTGGAACGCGTGCTGCTGAACGAGGCGCTGGCGCTCGGGTCCCAGATGGACATGGCCCGCATGATGGCGTTCTTGGGCGTCTCCAGCGTCAGCAGTTCGAGCTGGATGTCGGTGTTGTTCGCCATCACCAGCTCCAGGTACGACTTCAGCGAGAGATCGAGCTTGCCGCCCACCACCAGGTCCTTCAACTTGACCGGGTCCTTGAGCTCGACGCGGGTCTGAGTTCTGGCGAAGGTCTCGCGAAAATAAGAGGGCGTGGGAAAAGCACTGGTCTGCGCGGCTGCTCCCCCAACGAGGAGGAATGCGGCCAAAGTGGATCGGATTAGCATGGTTGTCCTGAGAACAAGAATCCTATATATAGACGTTAACGCGGATCGTTCGTCAGGCGTGTACCCATTCCGGCGCCACGCCACCCCGCCCCGCAGTGTGTTCCAATTTAAAGTTCACCATGTCGTTCATCCACGAAGATTTTCTGCTCTCCACGAAGACCGCGCGCCGGCTGTACCACGACTACGCCGAGGACCAGCCGATTCTGGATTACCATTGCCACCTGCCGCCGCAGGACGTGGCCGCCAACCGCCGCTTCCGGAACCTCTTCGAGATCTGGCTGGAGGGCGACCACTATAAGTGGCGCGCCATGCGCACCAACGGCGTCGACGAGGCCTATTGCACCGGCAACGTCCCGCCCAAGGAGAAGTTCCTCGCCTGGGCGCGCACCGTTCCCCACACCCTGCGCAACCCGCTTTACCACTGGACTCACCTGGAGTTGAAGCGCTACTTCGGTATCGACGAGCTGCTGGACGAATCCAGCGCGCAGCGCATCTGGGACCGCGCCGGCGAACTGCTCGCGACCGGCGAGTTGAGCGCCCACGGCATCCTCGCGAAGTTCCAAGTGAAGGCCGTCTGCACCACCGACGATCCCACCGACGACCTCGCCCCGCACCGGGCCATCGCCGCCTCGGGACTCGCCACCCGGGTCTTCCCGGCCTTCCGTCCCGATAAAGCGCTCAACGTCCACTTGCCCGAGGCCTTCAACGCCTGGGTGGCCCGCCTGGAAGCCGCCAGCAACTCGAGCATCGGGAGCTACCAGGCTTTCGTGGACGCCATCAAGAAGCGCCACGACTTCTTCCACCAGATGGGCGGCCGTCTCTCCGACCACGGCATCGAACACACCTACGCCGATTTCTGCCCGGATTCGGAAGCCGCCGCCATCTTCGGCCGCGCGCGCGCCGGCCACGCCGCCACGCCCAGCGAGCAGAACCGCTTCGCCTCCAACCTGATGTTGCTGTTCGGACGCTGGAACGCGGAAAAGGGCTGGACCCAGCAGCTTCACTTGGGCGCGCGCCGCAATAACAACACCCGCCGCATGTGCTCTCTGGGCGCCGACACCGGCTTCGACTCCATCGGCGACTGGCCGCAGGCCGATGCCCTGGGCGCTTACCTGGATCGCCTGGACCAGGATGGTTCGCTGCCCAAGATGGTGCTCTACAACTTGAATCCGGCCGACAACTACGTCCTGGCCACCATGATCGGCTGCTTCCAGGACAGCTCGGCCGCGGGGAAGATTCAGTTCGGCAGCGGCTGGTGGTTTCTGGATCAGAAGGAGGCCATGACCTGGCAGTTGAACGCGCTCTCCAATTGCGGCCTGCTCTCGCGTTTTCTGGGGATGCTGACCGATTCGCGGTCGTTCATGTCGTACCCGAGGCACGAGTATTTCCGCCGGGTGCTGTGCGATCTGCTGGGGCGCGACATGGAATCCGGCGAGATCCCGGACAGCGACGAACTCGTAGGACCCATGGTCCGCAATATTTGCTACGGCAACGCCAGCCGGTTCTTGGGCTTGGGAGTCTAGTTCGCCGGCGCCCGCGCGGGCTGGTAGCCCGGGGTCGCGCTGGTGACATGGGAGTTCACACTGCCCCAGATGCCGTCCATCCCGCCGGAAACACGGTAGACGATGCCCAGAGCTACCACCGCAAGCAGCGCCGTCAGAAGACAGTACTCCGCCAGGTCCTGCCCCATCTCGTCTTTGCGAAAAAACTTCAAGATGGCCCGCAACACAACTTATGCCTGTTTCGATTCTAGTGGCCGGGCGTTTCGCGAACCATGATCTCTTTCGCACGATCTCTTTCGCACGATCTCTTTCGATAGGAAGCGGCAAGACCCAAGCGTGCTACCACCTGACAGAGACACGGTCCTACGCGTGGCCATACACGTGCGCGCTGGGCCTGGGGATCGGCCGGAAATAGACTAATCATTTGCACCAACTGAGCCGATAAGAACCAGAGAGGAAAATGTCGGCACCGACGGCGTACTCCCACGAAACGGTTTGGAACCTGCCGCCGCTGATTCTTCACCCGTTTAACGAGCAGGTTCCGCCGGCGAAGCTGCTCGAGAACTCGAAAGCGGCGTTGATGCTCTCCGGCCTGGTTCCCTCGGATGGAACCGAAGAGGAGGAACTCCACCGGCGGGTTATGGCGGGCCGCTATTCCGAGGTGCGCATGCTCTTCTTTCTCGGTAAAGACGTTCTGCGGTGGCTGGACCATTGCCTGGATTCCGTCAGCCGCAACCCGGAGCTGCTGGCTTCGGGCATCAAGCGCCAGAGCTTTGCCAGCCTGTTGACCGCCCGGCCGCCCGCGGCGGTGACAGACAAACTGTCCAAGTGGGGTGTCGCCGATTACGCCTCCATCTTTTCCCGGGCCATTGGCCTCAACGCGCTGTTTGCCGAACCGCCCCTCCGCAGCGGCCTGTCCGACGAGTTCCTTCGCAATTACCATCGCTACGCCGATTCCCTGTTCCGGTGCTACGTGGAATCGGAGCCGCACCGTTCCGTCACCCCGGTCGAGTTCCCCTTCGAGTTGTACGCTTCCGGCGAGTACTCGCGTATGCTCGAATCCGAGTGGGAAGCGGGCGAACCGCAATAGCCGGGGCGCGCGCGAAGACGGTCTCCTTTCCACGGCGTTCACAGGTAGAATAGACCTACGATGGAATCTTCGGAATCCAACTCCCCGGGCGGGGAATGGGAAAGGGTCAAGAACCTCGTTCTGGCCGCGCAGGATGAGGCCCCCGACGACATAGACACCTGGTTGGCATCCCATTGCCCCAGCGCCTCCACGCGCGAGGAAGCCGCGCGTATCTTGCACGCCGCGGCCGGCGCGGGCGGTTTTCTGGAAGGCTCGGCCAGCCAGAAACACCTGGGACTGCGGCCGCCGCATCCCGCCCGCATCGGCCGCTACCGCATCGTGGAAGAACTGGGTAGCGGCGGTCTGGGCGTGGTCTACTCGGCCTGCGACGATCTGCTGAAGCGCCCGGTGGCGCTCAAAGTCCTCCTCTCGCCCGAGTCCTCGTCCTCGGAATTGCGGAAGCGGCTGCTCTGGGACGCGCGCGCGGCCTGCTCCCTGCAGCACCCCAACATCGTGGTCGTCCACGACATCGGCGAAGACCAGGGCCTGGATTACATCGTCATGGAGCGGGTGAGCGGCCAGACCTTGACCGCGTGCCTCCCGCCCGGCGGCATGGAACCCTCCCGGGTTGTCGCCATAGCGCTCCAGATTGCCAGCGGACTCGAAGCCGCTCACGCCGCCGGCATCGTCCACCGCGATCTCAAGCCCACCAATGTCATGATCTCGGCCGGCGACTCGGTCAAGATCCTCGACTTCGGATTGGCCAAGCCCAGCGCCGAACTGCTGCGCGACTCGCAAACGCCGCTCACCATCGAGGGCCGCTTCGCCGGCACGGTTGCCTACGTCGCCCCCGAGCAGGCCGAGGGCCAGGCGGTGGACGCGCGCGCCGACATTTTTTCGTTTGGCTGCGTGCTTTTCGAATTGCTCACCGGACACCAGGCCTTCGAAGGCAAGTCGGCCATGTCGGTGGTGGCCAAGATTCTCCACCAGGAGCCGCCCGCTCTGGGGAGCCTGGTCCATGGGCTCGACCCCCGCCTGGCGGATGTGGTTGCCCGCTGTCTCCGCAAGAATCCCGGCGAGCGCTTCCAGACCGTGGCCGAGTTGAAGGCGCGGTTGAGCGAATGCGCCACCCCGGTCCCCGTGCCCGTCCCGCGCACTTTGGGGCGTTGGGCCGGCCGGCTGGGATGGGCCGGTTGGACCACGGCGGCCGGCGTGGTGGCTCTGACATGCGCGTTGACGTGGCTGGCAGCCAGCCGTTTCGGGAACCGCCCCCGCGAAGGCTCGTACGCTCTCACCCGCCTGGCGGCCGACGGCGGGCTGACGGAATACCCGGCCTTGTCGCCCGACGGGAGATTCGTGGCCTTCGCCTCCGACCGCGCGGGGCACGGCAACCTGGACATCTGGATTCAGCCCGCCGCCGGCAGCGATCCGGTTCAACTTACCTTCGGACCGGCCAACGACTACCAGCCCGTTTTCTCCCCCGACGGCACGCAGGTGGTCTTCCGCTCCGAGGAATCGGGAGGCGGCTTGTACACCGTCCCCTTCGTCGGAGGGAAGCCTCGCCTGCTGGCGTTCGGCGGCCGCGATCCGAGCTTTTCCCCCGATGGCCAATGGCTGGCGTTCTGGGTTGGCAACCCGGGAGCCTCGTTGCTGGCCGGCTCGGCGCAGGCATTTGTCATTCCGGCCTCCGGCGGCGCCGCGCGGCTGGTCGCCTCCAACCTGGAGGCGTCCGACAGCCCGGTCTGGGGCCCCGACGGCCAGAGTCTTCTGTGCGTGGGCCGCGGAAAAGGGATGAATCGGATCGGCTGGTGGATTGCCGATTTCAAACGTCAGTCCGCGCGGCCCACCGCGCTGCTTAACGAGATGGGACGGTGGGGCCTGCAGGAGCCCTCGGGGAGCGAATGGATCCGGCCTTTCGCCTGGTTGGCGGATCGTACGCTGCTGATCTCGGCGAAGCAGGGCGACGCCAACAACATTTGGGGAGTTCGCGTCGGCGGCGATGGAACCCTGCTGGACGCGCCACGCCGTTGGACCGCCGGAACCGCCCTGGAGCTGCACGCCAGCGCCGCCATCGCGCCCGACCGGACGCTCCGCCTGGCCTACGACGCGCTGCACGTCGCCACCAGCATCCGCAGCGTCGCTCTCACACCCGCCGGCGCCCAGGCAGGCCCGCCCCGGTTGTTGCTGGGTGGATATGACAACATCGGATCGCCGTCTCTCAGCGCCGACGGGAGCAAGCTGGCTTTCTCCACCCGCCAGCCGGACCGCCTGTTCATTCGCTTGATGGATGTGGCCTCCGGGCAAGCCACCACGGTCGCCAGCATCCGTTCCGGGCGCTTCGCGCGTCCCATCTTGAGCGGCGATGGCCGTGCGCTGGCGTACTGGACCAACAACTCGGGTTATATTATCTCGTCCAAGGGAGGTGTCCCCGAGGCCGTGTGCAGCCGCTGCGGCCCACCCACGGATGTGGCTTTCGATGGCTCCTCGGCTCTGTTCGAATCCGGCGGCGCCACCAACCAGTTGCTTCTGTGCGCCCCACAAACCCAGCCGCGGCCCGCGGCCAAGATCGTGGACGCCCCTTCGATGTACGTTTCCGCGGGCCGATGGTCCCCCGACCGGCGCTGGATCCTGTTCTGCGGCGTGCGGGATCGCCAGAAGACCATCTACCTGGCCCCGGCCGCCCCCGACGGTACCGTGAGAACCTCGCAACTCGTCCCCGTGTCGGGCGGCGGATATGAGGCCTGGGAGCCAGCCTGGTCGCGGGATGGCAGGCACGTCTATTTCGTCGCCAGGACGGACGGTTTCGGGTGTATCTGGGGCCGCGACATCGATCCCGCCAGCGGCCGGCCCAGCGGTCCCGTCTTCGCCGTCGGCCACTTTCACCAGGCGCGCGAAATGGTGCAAGGGTCGGCTGCCAATCTGGGCGAAATCGGGCTCTCGGTGTCGCGCCAGTTCCTGGTATTCAGCGTGACGGAAACCACCGGCGAGGCCTGGCTGCAGACGCTTCCTCCGGATGGCGGGCGATAACATTCTCGGATTGTTTTTCTAGTGGAATACGAACTTGGAATAGGGTACGATTCCTTTGGTGCTTCCATTCATGCCCGAGTCCGCCAATCCCGGCGCGCCCCCCGCAACGCCCCGAATCAGCGTGGTGGTGATCACACGCAATGAAGGAAGCGAACTGGAGGCGACGGTCGCAAACCTCCTCCGGACCGTTCCCCCGAGCCAGGTGGAGTTGATCGTCGTGGATGACGGTTCCACGGACCATTCCACCGATTTCCTGGACTCGTTGCCGGGCGTCACCGTGTTGCGTTCGCCGGGTCAAGGCGTAGCCCGGGCGCGAAACCTGGGCGCCTTGCACACCTCTGGCGACATCATCCTCTTCGCCGACGCTCACGTCCGAGCGCCCCATGGCTGGCACATCCCGGTTGCCGAAGCCTTGCGCGACCAACGCGTGGGCGCCGTCGCGCCGGGCATCTATAGCCTGACCGATCCCGAGCGCCGCGGCTTCGGAATGAGCCTGGCCGGGCCGGACCTGCGCGTTCCCTGGCTGCGCAAAGCCGGGAGCGCTCCCTATCCCGTGCCGGTTCTGCCGGGAGGCTTCCTGGCCATGCGCCGGGAAACCTATCTTCGCACGGGAGGGTACGATCCCGGCATGCGCCAACTCGGCGGCAACGACGCCGAGTTGAGCTGCCGCTTATGGCTCAGCGGTTACGAGCAGAAGGTGGTCCCCCAGTTGGAAGTGGGCCACCTGTTCCGTGCCGCCGCCCCGTATCCCGCCAAGTGGGTCGCCTTGCTGCACAACCGTCTCCGCATGGCGCTGGTGCACTTCCACGCGGAACGCGTGGAGCGTGTGGTTCACGCCTTGCGCGCCTACGAGGCTTTCCCGGCCGCCGTGGCCATGACCCTGGATACGGACGTCCAGGAGCGCCGCGCACTGATGGCGCGAACCCGCAGTTTCAACGACGACTGGTTTTTCGAACGGTTCTCACTCGCATGTTAAAGGAGCACTGCACAAAATGACGAACGAACCCATGCATCCTCTTCCGCCAGAGATCTGGTGCGAACCCCCGATGGCCGAGTTCCAGCCGGAAATCGAACGCGCGCCGGTCACGACCATGGAGCCGACCCAGGTTCCCCCGTAGCGGCACCGCCGGGCCCGATCAGGAACCGCTGGAGCCCGGGATGGAGCCCGCTTCGCGCGTCAACTCCGCGAAGAGCCACGCGCGGGCCATGCTCCATTCCCGCTTCACGGTTCGCACCGAGATGCCCAGCACCTCGGCCGTTTCCTCTTCGGTGAGACCGCCGAAGTAGCGCAGTTCCACGATCTGGCTTTGCCGCGGATCCAGACGCTCCAAACGGTCGAGGGCTTCATCCAGGGCCAGCAGTTCCTCGGTATCGCGCACCGGAATGACGGCCGCGTCGGTGGCTTCCAGCCGTTGCCAGCCGGCGCCTCGTTTTTGCGCCTGTTTCCGCCGGCTGTGATCCACCAGCACGCGCCGCATGGCGCGCGAAGCCACCGCGAAGAAATGGAAGCGGTCGTTCCATTGCACGTCGCGATCCTGAACCAGGCTGTATAGGCATCGGTGGCCAGCGCGGTGGCCTGCAGGGTGTGGCCGGGGCGTTCCGAGGCCATGATATGGCGGGCGATGCGGCGCAGATCGGCGTACACCAGATCCGCCAGCAGTTGCTTGTCCGCCGGCGAGCCGGAGTCGTTCAGCAGCCGGGTGATATCGCCGGGGGCCGTTTCGGCCCCGGTCTCAGACGATGGTCCCATCAGGTCTTCTCAACTCCCGGACTGACTCCCTCCATCGTCGCCAGCCGATCCTCCCATCGTCCGCTGCGACCGGAATCGGACCCAGTACCGCTTCATGCGGGCGGAAACCTCCTGCCGCTCTTCGGGCGGCATGGGCTTCCTGCCCTTTCTTTTGGACTTCGGCAGTTCCGGAATCTGCACGGCATTCCGCTGCAAGTCCTCGAGCGCGGCAATCACCCGCTCGACCTTGGTCTTGTCCTCCAGCAAGTCCTGAATAATTTTGGCCAGATCCATCCGCGTGCCCCCTGTGCCGCACGAGCTCTCGCTCCTGCCCGAAACCGGTTGGGGGGCCTCCGGTTCGCACCGATTTGAAATTGGGACTTCAGCAGCAGTCTAGCACAAGCAGCCCCTCCGCTCCGCACACCCTCCCCTCGCCGCACGGCGTCCCGGAATTGCCGCGAGACAGGAATCGGCGCGGTGGAGTGGGTTGTCATCGTGGGAGAGGCAGGGTTCCTGATGACCGTCGAGCGGCGGCGGGCTCCCGGCGGGGTATGAACCTACGGGAAAGCGGCCGGGCTGTCAAATAGCAACAAAGCCCTGCCGGCCACGCGGGGCGGCGACGAAATCGCCGGCCCTCTGCGTCACGAGACGGGCGGGTGCGGGGGCTGCGTTTCGCTTCGGCTGCGCCCTCAGTCAACCTGGTAGGGGACCGAAATATCCACCGTGGCCGGCCGGAAACACATCTTCGTGTTGCAGGCCTGGTAGGTCAGCTTGCCGGCGGCTATTCCGGGACCGGCGGGAGCGCCCGCGGCCACCTTGAAACTGGCGGCGATTTCGAAGCTGCCCGTGAACACGCTGAGCGGTTTTTCGGCGAACTCGTACTTCTCCGTGGATGCCTTGGGGTAGATCGGTTCTCCACCCTCGAGCGCGCCCTTGGCGGTCCAGGCGAGCTTGAGCGGGATCAGGTAATCTTCCAGGGGCGCGTTGCTGTTGACGTGGTAGCCCGCCTCGACGGTGACCGGAATCCTCGCAACAACGGCGGCATTCCGTCTGCCCTCGACTTTCCGGATGGCGCCCACCGTCAGGTGGCCGCTACCTTGGGCGAAGAGAAAGGGCAGACACAAGATCGCGATCGAGAGCGACCTTCGGGTCGGACCGTAACAGTTGTTCCACGCCATCCTGGATATCCCTCCTGCTCGTGAGCCCCACGTGGACCACGGCGATTCTTCCTTCCCGGTCGATCAGAAACGTGGTGGGCAACGACTCCACGCCGCCGTAGACCTCCGCCGTCCGGTCGTCTCCGATCAGGATCCGATAGTTGACTTTCATCTCGGCCAGAAACGGCTTGACGTCTTCCCAGCCGTTGTCGTCCATGGAAACGCCCAGCACCTCGAATCCGCGGTCCCGGTTGTCGCGCTGCATCTCGATGAACCAGGGGATTTCCATCCGGCAGGGGCCGCACCAGGTCGCCCAGAAGTCCAGCAGAACCACCTTGCCCCGGTAGTCCGAAAGATGGACCGTGCGGCCGTCGGCATCCTTCAAGGCGAAGTCCGGAGCCAGCTTGCGCTGGCTGGCCGGCCTGAGGGACTCGGCGTTCACCGTGCGGTTGCCGGACGAGCGGAACACAAAAAAGCACCCCAGCGCCAGAACGGCGAACAGGAACGCAGAGATACTCAGTCGGCGCACAGGCGAGAATCCTGGTTCAATTATACCGACAATTCCCGGCGCTCCACGCGGCGCTCGAACCACGCGCGGCGCCGCGCGCGGAACTGGGGGGCCAGTCGAAACTCGCCGTGCCGGCGGACGCCCGAATACAGCCATGCGGCGGTGTCGCAGAAGCTCTCGCAGCAGTATTCCCGCCACCGCCGCGACCGCGCCCCCACGTCACGCCGCGTCAACGCCCGTTTGCGCCATTCGGCCGACCAGCCCAGCTCCCCGCCGGCGCGCGCGCGGCGCTCGGCGCGCAGGCGGCCTTCCCAGGCGAGCCGCACTGGATTCCCCGCGCGCAGCCAGACGAAGTGGAACAGCTCATGCACGAAGACGCGCGGGAACTCGGCTCGGGTGCAGTCGAAGACCATCCGCCGTTGCCTGAGGAAACTCCCGGCATGGACCACGCCGCGCCGGTCGCGGAGCCCGCGCGCGCGCTCGATCCGGATGGGCGATCCGGCGATGGGCGGCAAACGGTGGCGGATGGCCCGCAGGGCGCGCGCGAGCGATGGATCGTCAACCGCGAAGAGCACCTTACAGGATAAGCCTTATCGAGGCCGGCCAGAGGCGCTGGCCGCATCGCGGCCTGCCTGCAGCGTCGGGCATCCATGGTGCTTGGGCTTAAATTTCACTTTCGGGAGAGGAACCCAAGAAAGAAAACTCGCGAATCGTCACTTCCAAGTTGCGCGCCCCCGTCACACGCGCCGCGACAACGCGCGCCGCGCCCTCACCGCTGAGCCCCGCAACGTTGTACAATTACAGTCGCCGAGTGGTTCGCGATTGTTCTACTTGCCCGAAAGGGTCTTTTGGGAGCTGCGATGGAAACTAAACCGGCACAGAACATACAGGATAGTTTTTTGAATAACGCTCGGAAGGACAAGATCGTCATCACGATTTACCTGATGAGCGGCGTCAAGCTGTCGGGCCGGATCAAGAGCTTCGACAAGTATTCGCTGGTACTGGAAACCAACAACCAGGAGCAGTTGATTTTCAAACACGCGGTGTCCACGGTGGTGACGCAGAAGGCGCCGCACAGCGTACATGGCGCTCCGCAGCAGGCCGCGGCCGCCGCGGGATCGGCTGGAGTTCCGGGTACGCCGGTCCATCCGGAAACCTCGGAGGCATAGCGCACGCCACTGGGCAACGCGGCTCCCGAACGAACCATCCTGGTAGGGCTGGACTGGAGAACCCGCAACCCCTCCGCGCGCAATCCTCGCGTTCCGGTGGACGAATCCCTGGACGAACTGGCGGAGTTGGCTGCGAGCGCCGGCGCCCGGGTTGTGGAGCGCAGAGTGCAATCGCGGCCCGCGCCCGACGCGGCCACGCTGGTGGGCCGGGGCAAGGTCGAGGAACTCGCCGCCGCGGCGCTCTCGGGCGGCGTGGACGTGGTGATCTTCGATCACGATCTGAGCCCCACCCAGCAGCGCAACCTCGAGGCTGCCATCGGCTGCAAGGTTATCGACCGCACGCAGTTGATTCTGGACATTTTCGCTTCGCGGGCGCGGACCTGCGAGGGCCGCCTGCAGGTGGAGCTGGCGCAGTTGAACTATTTGCGGCCGCGCCTCGCCGGACGCGGTGTCGAGATGTCCCGCCTGGGAGGCGGCATCGGCACGCGCGGCCCCGGCGAAACCCAACTGGAAACCGACCGGCGCCGGATCGGCCGGCGGATCAAAAAGATCGAAGACGATCTGGAAGGCGTGCGGGAGGGCCGCGCGCTGCACCGCCGGCGGCGCAGCGCGGTGCCGCTGGCCACCCTCGCGCTGGCCGGGTACACCAACGCCGGCAAGTCCACGCTTTTCAACCGGCTGGCGGACGCCAGCGTCTTGACGGACGCGCGCATGTTCGCCACGCTCGATCCCACGGTGCGGCCGGTGACGCTGCCCTCGCGGCGGCGGGTGCTGGCCAGCGACACGGTTGGGTTCATCCGCAACTTGCCAACCACTCTGGTGAAGGCCTTTCGCGCCACGCTGGAAGAGGCGCGCGAAGCGGCCCTGGTGCTGCACGTGGTGGATATCTCGTCGGCGTCGGCGGACGCGCACACCACCCACGTGGAGAAGGTGCTGGTGGAGATCGGCGCGGCGGAGATCCCCCGGATCCTGGTGATGAACAAGCTGGACCGGCTGCCCGCGGGAGAGGCGGAGGCGGGCGGCGAGGGAGGCGAGGAGACGTTGGCCAGGAGGCTGCTGGCCGGCGCGGGGTTGAAGACCGATACGCGGGCGGTGGCGATATCGGCGCTGACGGGGGCGGGGATACCCAGGCTGCTGCGGGTGATCGACGAGGTACTACCCCTCGATCCGGTAGTGCGCGCCAGTTTCCGGCTGCCCCTGGGCGACGGCGCCACGCTGGCACTGCTGCACGAGTTTGGCAGGGTCATCGAGAAGCAGTACGGGGAGGCGTGGTGCGAAGTGGAGGCGGAGATTCCGGAGTCGCTGTCCCGGCGCCTGGCGGGACGGGGCCTGCGCGAGGTCTGAGGGTGGTATCCACAGAACTGTGGAAATCCCTGTGGGAAAGAGCGTTTCCAAGTCATCGAACTGAAACCAATGGCAGCACTTATCACGCTTTGCACCACGCCACAGCAATGCCTCGAAGTGGCGTCGGCAGAATGAGTTAGCATAACCAAGGGAAATGTCAAGGGTGCTCGCCAGTACAGTTTCGTTGGCCGCTGGTTAACCCCCGGCAATTTCCACAAACTCGATCCGGGAAGTTCCATCGGGTGGCCCGATTCGCGGACCCGAGGGACGATTTGGTAAACTGGAACACGCAAGGCGGCGTAGCTCAGTCGGCTAGAGCGAGGGTCTCATAATCCCTAGGTCCGCGGTTCGAGTCCGCGCGCCGCCACCAGATTCCCCGACAAGTTGCGCAGCCTTCGGGGCCGACGCATGGAACTGAGCTTTGGCAAGGGCGTGATGCAGCTTCTGCTGGTGGCTGCGGTCGTCGCCATGGTGACGAGGCGGCTGCGCCTTCCCTACAGCGTGGGTCTGGTTCTGGCCGGCATGGGATTGGCGTTCCTTCCCCTGGCTCCGAAGATCACCTTCACACGGGAGATCCTGTTCGACACCCTGCTGCCGCCACTGCTCTTCGAAGCCGCGCTGGCGTTGCGCTGGGACGAACTGCGGCGCCAGTTGCCGGTAGTGCTCACGCTGGCCACCGCCGGCGTGGTGCTGTCGGGAGCGGTGACCGCGGCCGGAATGCACCTCCTGGCCGGGTGGGCGTGGCAGAGCGCGATACTATTCGGAGCGTCGATCGCAGCCACCGACCCGGTTTCGGTGATCGCCACCTTTCGCGAGGCCCAGGTCCAGGGGCGTCTCGGATTGCTCATCGAGTCGGAGAGCCTGTTCAATGACGGCACGGCGGCGGTGGCGTTCGGCGTCGCCGTGACGCTGGCGGCGGGGCGGAGCCTTTCGGGCGGGGAGGTGGCGGCGAGCCTGTTGACGGCCATCGGCGGAGCGCTCCTGTGCGGAGCAGCCACGGGCATCCTGGCGCTGCTGCTGGTGGGACGCACCGAAGACCACCTGGTGGAGTTGACGGTCACCACGGTGGCGGCCTACGGCTCGTTCCTGGTGGCCGAACACCTGCGTTTCTCCGGCGTCGTGGCGACCATCGCGGCAGGGCTGGTGATGGGGAATGCGCGCCAGTTCCGGGGGCTTTCGGACCGTGGAAGAGAGGCCGTGCGGGCGTTCTGGGAGTATGCCGCCTTCGCCGCCAATTCCCTGATATTCCTGCTGATCGGCATGCAGGAAGCCGGCCAGAATTTCGCCGCGGTCGGGAGGCCCATGGCGGTGGCGCTCGGATTCGTCATGCTGGGGCGGGCGGTAGCGGTGTATCCGCTCTGCGGGCTGTTTGGCCGCTCCTCCCTGCGCGTGAGCATGTGGCATCGGCACGCGCTGTTCTGGGGCGGATTGCGCGGGGCGCTGGCGCTGGCATTGGCGCTGGGCCTGCCCGCCCAGACGCCCGGGCGGGCGGAGATCGTCACCGTCAGTTTCGGAGTGGTGGCCTTCTCGGTGTTTGTCCAAGGGCTGACCATGCGGCCGCTGCTGCGCCGGGCGGGAGAGATTCCGTAGCGGCGGCGGGTGCCCCATTACCGTGGAGTGAGACCGAGTTGGATGCAGATGGCTCGCTCGACGGAACGGACGTCGTCGGGCGACAGGGTCGCCAGTTTGGATTTGAGCCGCCGCTTGCCGACCGTTGCAATCTGGTCGGCCATCGCCTTGCGGGGCTCGCCGTTCAAGTCGATTACGGCCTCACACGGGTAAACGCGCGCCACGTTGCTCGTCACAGGAGCGACCTGAACGCGGTTGAGATTGCGGTTGGACGCATCGTTGCTGACGATGACGGCGGGACGGGTCTTCTGGATCTCACCGCCTAGAGATGGGTCGAAATCGACCCACCAGACCTCACCGCGAAGCGTGGGGGTCCGCTGGGGAAGAGTCGGCAATCAACCCCTCAGACCAGTCCAGCGCCTCTTGCTCCCGCACCTGGTCAGCCGCCATGTCGCGGTAGGCCGCTTCGATATCCTGCGGCACCACGTGGGGCCGCGCCAACTTCTCGATGAACTGGCTGATCCGGCGCCGGCCGATGGTGCGGTGAAGGCCCTCATAGACGCTCTCGCTGACCGTGATTGTGAGCTTCCGGTTCATGTCATCGCCTATACGTATTGTACACGTATAGCCCCTCGTGGGCTTCGCCCGGCCAAGGTCACGGATGCGGGACGGTCCAGATGCAAAAGAGCGTCGAGCCGATGTAGACATTGTCGTTGATGCCGTTCGCACCGGGGTCGGGCACGAAGAGGTTCACCTGCATAACGCCGGCGACCTGGCCGACGGCGGCGCCCAGGAAGGCGGGCTGCTCGATGCGGCCGTTCACCGTAATCGTGGGAGTTATGCGGGGCGATAGCAAGGGCGTGGTATTCACCGCTCCGTCCACGGACGGCGGATCGGTTTGCCCAAGGCCCGTGAGATAGATGCCGACCACGCTGTCGATGGGGGCGGGATTGGATTCCGAGTTGAGCGATCCGTCCTGGTTGGCGACCGCGACCAGATCGGGGTTTTGCGCTACCACCCCGATGCCGTAGGGGTTCGATACCGCGCCTCCGTAACTGACCTGCACGTTCGCGGAAGTTGCGCCATCCAGTTCGAAGGGGACGAAGCACACGATCTGGCTGGCCTGCACCGAGATCAACTCGGCCGGGGTGCCGTTGAAGGTCACGGAGACGCCGGCAATGGCCGGCAGGACATGGGCGGGTGCGGAGGAGGCATCGGCCTGAGTCACCGGGCCTATGCCGCGGCCGATGAGTCGCACGGCTTCTCCGGGAGCGATGGCGAACGGCACGTAGGCGGGCGATATGAGCTGAGCGGGGCCGAAGGAGTGGATGGCATCCAGTTCAACCCCAGGCGCCACGGTGGCGTCGATGCGCGCGGCCAGAACGGCGCTTCCGGTCTTGCCGGGCACGGCGGCGGGTTCCGTGAAGTAGACCTGCTCCGACGGGCCGGCCGCGGCTATGCCCGGATTGGCGGTGAGGCTGGCCGAGATCAGCGTGGCGCCCGCCGGGTCCAGCGCCGCCAGGAATCCGGGGGTGGGATAGGAAGCCGGCTGGCCAAGACCCGCCAGCGGCGCAACGGTGGGGAAATCGGTGGAGAAGGTGCTGCCGGTCACCCAGATGCCGCCGGCCGAATCCACGGCCATGTGGCTGATGGAATCGTTGCAGGATCCGCCGATGGTGGCGCGGAACAGGGGCGTCGACGCGCCGGGGCTGAACTTCATGACGAAGCCGTCATCGGTGCCGGCGGAGCCGCCGAAGGGTCCGAGGCCGAACACCGGGGGACAACTGCCGGCCGGCCGCTGGTAAGCGCCCGGTGTGGCTTGCGCGTCCGACGTGCCCGCAATAGTGACGTTGCCCTGCGAATCGATCGCCAGGGCGCTCACGGCGGAATCGAAGTTCGCCGCCACGAAGGTCGAGTACATGAGGCGGGTTCCGTCCGGGCTGATCTGCGAGACGAATCCGGCGTCGCTGATGTTGGGAAACGATGAGGTCAGCGCGTTCGCCGTCACGGCGAAATCGGTCGAGTACGTCCATCCGCCGATCCAGGCCGCGCCCATCGAGTCGATGGCCACGGCGCTGGCGACATCGCCGCACGAGCCGGTCAGCCAGGTGGAATAGAGGTAGTCCGAAGCGTCGGCCTTCAGCTTGGCGGCGAACGCGTGGCTGAGGGTTTCGACCGTCGCGCCCGTGGACGAGTGTCTGGTGCACGGGCCGGGCACGGTGGGCTGGACGGCATTCGGAGTCGTGGGGATCCAGCCCGCGGTGTAGCCGGCGATGACCGCGTTGCCCGCCGCGTCGATGGCCACGGCGCTGGGCGGCATGGCATCGAGCAGCGTGGAATAGAGCAGCGCGGCGCCATCGGCGCGGAGCTTGCCGACGAAACCGGCGGAGCCCGAGGCGAAGTCGCGGCCCAAAACGCCGGGCGTGGTGGGGAACGAGTGGGACTGCGTGGTTCCCGCCAGGTAGACGTTGCCGGCCGGATCGACGGCAATTTGGGAGACGCTTCCGGGGCCGATGAAGGTCGAGTAGACGATCTGGGTCAGTGTGGGATCGAGCTTCGTCAGAAACACGGTGGGCGCAACGGACCCGGCCAGGCAGACGCGGCTCCCCAGGACGAAGACGGCGTTGAGTTGCCCGGAGGCGAGGGTGGTCCAGGTCGAGCCGCCGTCGAAAGTGGCGTAGAGGTTGTGCAGGTCGGTGGCGAAGACCTGCGAGGAATCGGTATTGGAGACGGCGATGGATCGCCACGAGCCGTCGCCCATGGCGGCAACCTTCTGAAATGTGGCGGCGCCATCGGTGCTCTTGTGGATGCCGGCGCCATCCACCAGCCACACGACCGAGGCGTCCTGCGGGTCCACGGCGATGGCGTTCTCTCCGGCCGAGCCGATGGACGCGGCGGCCTGCCAGGTGACGCCTCCGTCGAAGCTCTTCATCATCGGGAAGTAATAAGTGGTGGCGTAGGCGATGTTGGGCTGCGAGGGGGCGATGGCGAACCCGGTGGGATTGGTCATACCGAGATTGGCTTGCGCGGCGGGAATCCGGAGCTGCTGCCAGGTAGCGCCGGCATCGGTCGAGCGCATCAGCGCCGAGTTCACAAAAGCGTAAACCGTGGACGGGGAGAGCGGATCGACGAGAATGCGCGACACCGCCGCGGTGACGGGCGACAGCGTGTAGGACGCGGATGACTGCCAGGTGACGCCGCTATCGGTGCTTTTGTAGATGGTCCAGGTCCAGTTCGTGACGGGGCCCACGAACGAACCGGACGTGCTGCTGGTCAGGACCACTGCGTAGGCCGTGCCGGAACTGACCGGATCGCAGGCCAGCGCAACCACCTGGCCGGTGAGCGAGGCGGATTGCGCCCAGGTGGCGCCGCCGTCGGGGCTGCGGTAGAGGCCGGTGTCGGTCCCCGCCAGAATCACGCTGCCGTCGCTCGAGGCCGCCACGGTATTCACTTCCGGAGCCAGAAGGGTCGAGGGGGCGAAGGTGCGGCCATCGGTGGAAACGCGCAGAGCGGGTTCGGGAAGCTGCGTGAAAAGCGCCTGGGTGAGGGGGAAATCGGGCGAGGTGGTCGAGCCGGCGATGTAGACATTGCCTTGGGAATCGGTGGCGATGGCGGTGGGCGTGTCGGTGGCGGAGCCGCTCAAGCTCCTGGTATTAACCAGGGTTTGAGCGGAGAGGATGGCCCACGATGCCACACCAACCGAGGCTGTTCGCACCAGCAGGGCCCCAGCGGCCGCGCCGAACCGCTTTGCTTTCTGCCGGAATTGGAACATCTCCCGGGACAGTGGGCAATTGCGGGTCCGCACGGCAGGGGGGCATGGGCTGGGGGTGCGCCGCGGCCACCCGCGGGGAAAAGGCGCCCCGGGCCGGGGGCGATGGCTACCTCAGTCCCCGAAACCTCCGGCTCACTCGCACGAAAATTCGTATGCGGCCATGACCACCCAGGCCACTTTCAGAGGATCCTTGGCCTCGAACGACAACCAGTAGGGGCGATTCACCACTACCGTGTAGCTCTCCTTCTTGCCGGGGGGCTTCCATTCGTAGCTAATCCGGCCCGGCGATTTTCGCGCCTGGGTCATCGTAATGGCTGTCGCCGGATCGAGCTTCAGAAGGCCGATCAGGGCATCCGAGGCCACCCGCGCGGGGTCGTCGAACGACCAAGCGCGCGGGCCCGCTTCGGCCTGGCGCTGCGCCGCGATCTTGCCGATGGAGGTTGCCTCGAGGACGATCCGGACCCCGCATCCGCTCCTACTGGCGGTTGGCTGGTCGGGCGCGGTGCGGTAGTCGAGATCGCCGCGGGTTTGCGGATCGACCGCCACAACCTGCTGAATCATCAGCAGGCTGCAACATGCCATGTGTCCGTAGCCGGGGCCGGAATGCTCGCTCGTGGCGTGGCCCGCGGCGAAGAACCGCCCAACCAGGGTGGCGCGGGCGATGGAATCGGCCGGCCTCTGAATGAGGCGGTCGAAATCGCGAAACGGCTTGTCGTCCACCAGCGGGATGGTGAATCCAGCCATCTCGGCCGGCTTCGAGCGTTTGCGGCTTTTCGGCGCGTCGCAGCAGTAGACGGTGCCCGAGGTGGTGGTGCCGCCATACTCCAGCCATATCTCGGGCCAAGCCTGGCATTCGGGATCGAAGAAGGTGAAGTTCTCGAACCCATGCGAGGCGAAGGCGGTCACTTGAACCAGCTTGCGGTCATACGCGGCGGGATCGCTCTTGATTTGGCAGACGGTCGTCTGCCGAGGCTCCTGAGCGCGCGCGGCTGTGCTGGCGGCCAGAATGCAGGCCAGGGCCACCCAAAACCCGGTCTGCCGAACAAAAACCGAACGCATCCGTACGCGACTATACGTCTTTCCCGCACGGGTGGCAATAGGGAACGCGGAACACAGTATGCTCCGGGCTAGTACCATGACCGCTGGAGATTGTGCCATTACCGCAGGCCACTCGCTAACGCTCGCGGTTCCGGGCAGGACCCCGAGCGGGGTGCCCACTGGGGGTCCCGAGCGGCCCGCCAAGGCGCCGAACCTGGCGGTCAGGGCGCTGGCACTCCGTGCTTGTCGGGAAACGGCCGTGCGGGCGGCTGGTTGCTATCGCGCCTGCCGCGATGGCGGGTCCCTGCTATGATGATCACTAAGGAGAGGATTGGGACGCAGCACGTTCTCCGGTACACTTTTCGGTGCTGGCCGTCGTCAGAATGGTAGAGACATTCCGGTGAGGATCGTGGAAGCGGCACCGGTTCCCGGCGTCCGGTAAGAGCCATCATGAAGATGAAACAAGGCGTAAGCGTAGGGGTGTTGGTCGCGGCCGCCGTTCTATTGGCGCCCGTATACGGTCCGGCGGTTCGCGCGCAGGCGCAGGGCCAGGCCAGAGAGCCGGAACCGCCCCAGGGCATTGCGCCGCCGGTGGCCCGCGCGCAGGCGACGGGCCAGACCGGCGACGACGTGGAGGCCATCCAGCACTCGGTGATGACCGTCTACCGGCTGGTGGAGAAGAATTTCGCCGACCCGGTCGACTCGGAAAAGGTCTTCTACTCGGGCGCCATCCCGGGCATGCTGCGCACCCTCGACCCCCACTCCAATTTTGTGGACCCGAAGGAATACAGCGAGATGCAGCGCAAGATGCACGCCCAGTACTTCGGGGTGGGCATGGAAATCTGGATGGATGGCGGCCACGTGGTGGTGATCCGGCCATTTCCCGGTTCGCCGGCCTGGAAGGCCGATCTCCGCCGCGGCGACGTCATCTCCGCGGTGAACGGCACGGACACCAAGGGCCTGGACTCGAGCGCCGTTGCCGACATGCTGCGCGGACCGCGCGGCACCCCCGTGCGCGTCACCGTGAAGCGCGAAGGCGTCCCCGATCCCATCTCCGTGGAAGTAACCCGCGACGCCATCGAGACCAGCATCGTGGATGCCTTCTGGCTGCAGCCGGGCATCGTCTATCTCAAGATCGACAGCTTCGAAGCGCAGAACGTGGCGCGCGACGTCGAGGCCAACATGGCCCGCCTCGGCGAAGCCGGCGTGAAAGGCATGATTCTCGACTTGCGGGAGAATCCGGGCGGCCTGGTGAGTGAAGCCGTCAGCGTGGCCGGCCGGTTCCTCAAGGACGGCGCGATCGTGGTGTCCCATCACGGCCGCGTCGAAGCCGAGCAGGTATTTCGCGCCAAGGCCGTGGCCGCCGCCCAGAAGTACCCCATCGTGGTTCTGGTGAACGAACGGTCCGCTTCGGCCGCCGAAATCGTCTCCGGCGCGCTGCAGGATCACGACCGCGCCTGGATCATGGGCGCCACGACTTTCGGAAAGGGCCTGGTGCAGGCGCAGTTCCCCCTGCATGAAGGCGCCGCCCTGCTGCTCACCATCGCCCACTATTACACGCCCAGCGGACGCCTCATCCAGCGCGATTACTCGCACGCGTCCTTCTACGACTACTACACGCACCACGGCGACGACCAGCCCACTCAGGACATCAAGGCCACCGACAGCGGCCGCAAGGTCTACGGCGGGGGCGGCGTCACTCCCGACGAGAAGTATCCGTCGCACGTGTACAACCTCTTCGAGCGCCGCACGCTCGGCACCCTGGCCTTCATGCACTTCGGCAACACGTACTGGGGCGCCGCCAAGCCGTCGCTGCCTCCCGGCTGGCAGCCCGATTCCGGCGTCGTAGAGCGTTTCCGCGCGTATCTGAAGACCACCTCGATACCCTTCACCGACGAGGAATTCAACGCCAATCTCGACTTTGTCAAACGCGAATTGCGTTACGAGCTGTACTTTCGCGCGTTCGACAAGACCACCGCGGAGCGGGCCAAGTGGGCCGAAGATCCGGAAGCCGGCAAGGCCGTCGAGAGCCTTCCGAAAGCGCAGGCGCTTCTCGACACCGTGCAGCGCGTGCTGGCCGAACTTGGAAACCGCGGATGAGCCGGCCGGGCGCGGCGCCGAAGCGGATCAGCACCAACGTCCCACCAGGCCAGGCGGCTCGAGGGAGTTCGGCGAGATCGCCGAGGCGACCAGCGCGCGAAACGCCGCCATCTCATCGGCGCCCTGGAAGAAGCGCTTAGGCACGAGGTAGGCAAGGCTCGGCGCGTAATAGAACACGAACAGGCGGCGGGTCTCGCACACGGATAAGATCGTCTTCCAGCCAGCGGAGCAGAGACTGTCCACCCCTTTGACGCCCATCCCGGCGGCATCGAACCACGCCGTGGTGCAGTTTCGCAGATACAACTGGGTCTTCCACTGGCGCGCCGCCTTCCAGTAAGGCGCCAGAAGTATGCACACCAGCCACACCAGGGACATGCCCGAGAAGGGGATCAGGCGCGCCGCCAGCGGCCGGTTGCCACCGAAGAGGAGCAACGCCGGAGCGAGCGCGCCGCATACCGCGGCCGCCACGAGGAGCGGCCACGCCCGGCGGAAGGTGTGGAAGTAGTGAAACCCGATGCAGTCCCGAATCGTCCACGCGCCGTGCAGTTCGATGGCGGATGAATCGGCCATTTCCAAAGCGTACCACGCCCTGCCGGGCCAGCGCTCCGGGGCCGGGCGGACGGTGTGCTTAACCGTTCTGGGGGAAACGACGAACTGAGAGCCGGCGCCGTGGGGCAAACCGGGGGACAGACAGCGAATTTCCGGCAAACTGCGCCGGAAATCCGAGTCTGGCCCCGGTTTGCGGGCGCTCCGGCGGTGCGGCGGCTCGACGGCGGGTACCCGGCCCGGCAAAACTCGTTATAACGAATATAATGGTCTGATGAGCGGGAAACTGGCGGCCGAGCTTCGGCAATCCAAGCCTTTTGCCTCGGTCGAGGAGGAGGCCATGCTGAACCTCGCCCGCACGCACGAATTCGTACAGCGGCGGATGGCCGAGTTCTTCAAACGGTTCCAGCTCACCGCGACGCAGTACAACATCCTGCGCATTCTGCGCGGCGCGGGGACGGGCGGCATCAGTTGCTCGGAAGCCGCGGGACGAATGGTCACGGCCGACTCCGACGTCACGCGGTTGCTCGACCGGCTGGAAGCGCGGAACCTGATCGCGCGGGAACGCAACCGCCAGGACCGGCGCGTGGTGATGAGCCGCATCACCGCTGGCGGACTGGATCTGCTGAAGACCATCGACCAGCCTCTGGCCGGGTTCATGAGAACGCTGGCGGGACATGCCGGGCACGGAAGACTGCGGCAGTTGATCGGGATTCTGGAATCGATCCGCCAGGATCGAGCGGCTGTTTCCACCATCCCGGCCCGGGAGACGCAATAACGTCCGCCGGCTTGCCGTAGCCCTGCGCCGCGAGGGAATCCCGCACGTCGCAGCGCCATCGCACTACAATACGGACTGATGATCGCTTTGCTGCGGGGAATCCTGATCGAGAAGCATCCCAACCAGGCCATCGTGGAAACCGGTGGCGTGGGATACGACGTGGCCATCCCGGTGTCCACCTTCACCCGCCTGCCGAATGCGGGCGCGGAAGTGCGGTTGCGCATCCATACCCACGTGCGGGAGGACGCGCTGGCGCTCTATGGGTTCCTCACGCAGGACGAGAAGGCGCTCTTCGAGAAGCTCATCGGCGTGGGCGGGATCGGACCCACCCTGGCGGTGAAGATCCTCTCCGGCCTGGCGGCGGCGGACCTCATCCCCGCCATCCGGCGCGGCGACGTCGAGAAGCTGGTGCGCATCCCCGGCGTGGGCAAGAAGACCGCCGAGCGCATGGTGCTGGAGCTGCGCGACAAGCTGCCGGCGCCGGCCGGAGAGGAAGCGGCGGCTGCGCCCGAGGCGCTATCGATGGTGGACCAGGACGTGCTTTCGGCGCTGCTCAACCTGGGTTGCGCGCGTCCGCACGCCGAGGCCGCGGTGCGCAAGGCCAAGGCGGCGGGCGCCGTTTCCGAGTTCGAGCCGCTGTTCCGGCGCGCCCTCGAACTGGTACGGTAAGCTGGTAATCACATGCCCGAGCGAGGACTGATTTCCGGCGACCGGCAGCCGGAGGAAGCGCAGTTCGAAGCCGGTCTGCGGCCGCGCCGCCTGGCCGATTTCACCGGGCAGGCCAAGCTCAAAGAGAACCTCGACATCGCCATACGGGCCGCCCGCCTGCGCGGCGAGGCCATGGACCACGTGCTGCTCTACGGGCCGCCGGGGCTGGGCAAGACCACGCTGGCGGCCATCATCGCCGAAGAACTGGGCGTCGAGTTCAACGCCACCTCCGGCCCGGTGCTGCAAAAGAAGCTGGACCTGACCGGCATTCTGAGCAACATCCGCGCGCGGCAGGTCTTCTTCATCGACGAGATTCACGGCCTCCTCAAGGACGTGGAGGAGATGCTGTACGCGGCGCTGGAGGATTTCCGCGTGGACATCCTGGTGGGCACGGGGCCGGGCGCGCGCACGGTGTCGCTGCCCATGCCGCGGTTCACGGCCATCGGCGCCACCACGCGGCAGGGCAAGGTGAGCGCGCCGCTGCGGGGAAGGTTCGGGCTGGTGCTGCGGCTGGATCCGTACCAGGTGGATGAGCTGAAGACCATCGTGCACCGCTCGGCGCGGCTGCTGGCTGTCGAGATCGAAGACGACGCCGCGGCCGAGATCGCCCGCCGCTGCCGCGGGACGCCGCGCATCGCCAACCGGCTGCTGCGCCGCGTGCGCGATTACGCCCAGGTGCGCGCCGACGGCCGCGTCACGCCGGCGGTGGCGCAGACCGCGCTCAACCTGCTGGACGTGGACCGCTACGGGCTGGACGAGATCGATCAGAAGATCATGCTGACGATTCTGGAGAAGTATCGCGGCGGGCCGGTGGGCGTGGGCACCATCGCCGCCTCGATTTCCGAGGAGCCCGAGACCATCGAGGAAGTCTACGAGCCGTACCTGATCCAGCTCGGCTTCCTCAACCGCACGCCGCGCGGGCGCACCGCGACCGAGCTGGCGTACGACTATTTCAAAGTGGCGCCGCGGCGCGGCGACGCCCAGCCGGGGCTGTTTTGAAGACCGTCTATCTGGGACTGGGATCGAACATCGGGGACCGCGAGGGGCACTTGCGCGCGGCGCGGGAGCGGCTGGCGGCGGCCGATCTGCGGGTGGTGCGAGTGTCGCCGGTGTATGAGACCGAGCCGCTGGAAATGACAGCGCAGCGCTGGTTTCTGAACCAGGTGGTGGAGGCCGGGACCAGCCTGTTTCCGAAGCAGTTACTGGCGCGCGTGGGCCGCATCGAGCGCGCGCTGGGGCGGGTGCGCACGGTGCCCAATGGGCCGCGGACCATCGATATCGACATATTGCTGTATGGGGCGGCGGTGGTGCGCACGGCGGAGCTGGAGATTCCGCATCCGCGGATGGCGGCGCGGCGGTTCGTGCTGGCGCCGCTGGCGGACCTGTGTCCGGAGCTAAGGCATCCGGTGACGGGGAAGACGGTAAGAGAGATGCTGGAGGCGGCGCCGGGGCAGGGGGTGAGGAGAGTGTGAGGGTAAGACGTGGATCTGCGAGCCAGCCTCTTTACCTGGTTCCCATCAGATCGAACAGATAGTCCTGAGCAATCTCTTCCTCCCGAATGACATTCCAGGCGGCCATCGCGTACTGGGTTTGGGCAATGATGTCGTAAACCTGGGTGCGCGACCAGACTTTGGAATTGTCATAATCGGCCGTGTGCCGGGCCTGCTGAAGCATGACGAACGAATCGGCGACGAGTTTCAGATCCTTGGCAAGGGCGACCTCCGCTGGATCGGAGGGAAGTGGGCGCGACGAAACCTTCGAGGAGCTTGCCCTCATGCGGCCATGATCGAACATTCTGGCGAATCGAGTCCGCTGGCTTTCGTTCTTCCAGTTCTGGGCGGCGTCCGTAGTGAGCAGGTGGAAGAGAGCGTAGTACGCCGCTGAGACCGCGCAGCGAAGATCGACCTGTTTGGGGTCATCCGGCAAGTCGAGATGAGACAGGAAAACCGCGTGCTGAATCAGGTCGTCGGGGTACGCCATCGGTCAGCCGAAGACTTCTTCCTTGAGTTTCGCCTGCTCGGATTGACTACGGAAGTTGAAGTAGGGAATCAGACCCCATTGCCCGGCCGGATCGAGCCGTTGCGTGATGAAGTCCCTGATGTGCCGGGTGGTTTGGGGAAGAATCGCCGGATTAGATGCCTCATCCGACAGCGTGATCCAAAAGAAGATCGCTGGCTCTCCGTTCCAGTCATTGTCAACCGTGGGCCGCAGTTTCACAACCCCCGGCGGCCATGGCGCGAGGGCGTTGAGATGCTCGATGAGATCCTTCTGCTGGGCAACTCCTCGCGGCAAATAAGACATCTGGGAAGTTCCTGCTTATAGAATACTGCTTTTGCTTGACCGGTGGCGCGCTGGCGTGGGAGTCCG
>Ga0326728_10001824_pt1 | contig 73504 bp, 55 predicted proteins | sample MB3enrmetagenome_FD_207602 | JGI IMG/M metagenome (GOLD analysis project Ga0326728, IMG submission 207602) | Lab enriched peat soil microbial communities from McLean, Ithaca, NY, United States - MB31MN | ecosystem: Environmental > Terrestrial > Soil > Wetlands > Peat | place: USA: New York...
CGGCCTCAGCGATGACAAATGTATTGGGCATCGGATCCTATCGTTTTGGGGCAAATTGACGAATACAGTCAGCTACATAGTCCAAAGAGTTTGTGGTCATCCTTTGGTCGATTGGAAGCGTAAGTTGACTGCGGCTTAACCAAATGTCGTCGGCCCATCCGGAAGCCTCCTGCTCAGCGCCTAGCGGCCAGTGCACGGCACAAAAGACTCCCCGTTCCTTAAGATACATCCTTAGTTGATCGCGAAAATCATGCGTGACAATAACAGGGTATCCGAGTGGGACTTCACCATCTAGAATTTCTTTGAAAAGTGGGCGCACGAATTCTGGATTAATCTCGTGAAGCAGGCTGTGTAAGTATATCCAGTTCCGCCGCCGCACCATCGCTAATTGGGAAAAATCTGTTCGCTCCATAAGATACGACGAAGCCCAGGATGTCCGACGAGGAATGCAGCTCCCATCCAAACGGCTCTCAGAAGCTTCCAATAAGTCCAAGTACAGCTCGTCAGGAGCGTCGAAGTATCGCATAATTTTCCCAATCAGCTTTTGCGAAATGAAGGCTTCGTTAGGATCCTGCAAGTCGCTATTCAATATAGGGGTTCTGGAACCCAGTATGGAGCCATCTGGCTGCGACGATATCTTCCGAAAGCTTGTAACGGTGTAATCTCCGTCATTTCCCACATTACTCGTAAGGCAGGCTTGTACGCAGTCCTCAATGACGAAAAAACGCGCGCCCGACCGCGCTTGCTTCAACCATTGCGTAACTTTGTCATTGCGCATGCCAAAGTAGTGGATATATAGAAATGTAGAATCTTCAACTTCGGCTGGCATGCCAGCCGGTGTTGCGATATTATTGCCTGTCGAGTAAAACCGTAATGCAAAACCAAGTTGCTGGAATGGAATAAGCACGGACTCACAGCAATAAGCTGGCAGATAAGCGATTTTGCGCCCGCCACGCCTAAGAATGTCTTGGAGCGCTACAAGAATACCTGACCGTCCCGTGTCTAATGTCATCGTATATGGCATTGACATGTTAGGAGCTGCCGCAATAACTTTGGACTGCAGCAATTTAGGACAAATCTCGAACTCCCCGCCCATTCGAGTGACGGGAATAGAAGGCATGCTAGCGTCAGAATCGTAGAAACACTTCGGCTTCGTCAGATCCGCCTGCTTGAGAAAAGCAACGATTCTCCCGGAGGTATCGCTGTTGCCGTAAGGAGATTCCGTATTCGCCACCAGGTTATGGAATTCAGAGGATAGCGCTCGTTTGATGGCGCTTGCAATCGCCCCTGATTCCTCTGGGCAGGTAATTACCGACGATGCCTTCAAACGACCGTCTTGCCGATCTCCAATATTGACAGTAGCCTTTTTAAGTGCCGGGGCCTCGACAATGCCGCTCGAAGAATTCCCAATCACCACATCGCAATGCTTCATCGCGCTCAGATATCGGACCTGCCCGAGAGAAGTGAAAACCAGAACCCGATCCGAACGCGCCGCGCCATAATCGTCGATCATGTGAGAGAGCAAGCGCCCCCCCGCATCGGCGTTGGGCTTGGTAATAATGACTCGAGAATGTGGAAACTGATCGAGAGCAAGCAATAGTTCTGTTAACGCTAACTCGGGCTTCATGCTGCCGAGCGTCGCGGGGTGATATGTGACCAGAAAGGCAGGGTGACCAAGCGGAAAATTCAATTCCTCCTCCAGAGCCTTGCGAGACAAAAGCGGCAGGCGATGGAGATTGTCTAATCCCGGGTCCCCGAAATTCATCACATTCGCAGGCTGCTCACCCATGCGAATGATGCGTTCCCTATAAACTTCCGCCCCAGGAAAGTGGTACGTGGCCATTTTGGTGATCGCGTGACGGATGCTATCGTCGATTGCGCCTCGTGTAACTTCTCCTCCTGAAATATGGGCAAGCGGAATGCGTGCAATCATGGCAGCGCTTGCCGCGGCCAGAATTTCAAATCGATCTCCCAAGACAACAACAATGTCGGGCCGCAAGTTGTTGAACGCGTCAGCAAAACCAATCATCCCCAATCCCATGGATTTGGTCACGCCCACGGGTGTGTCGCTTGACAGCAGCATTTCCACGCGAGCATCAATGTTAAATCCGTCATCCTCGATGGCCTGATAGGTAAGGCCGAATTCCGGAGATAAATGCATACACGTCGCTATAACCTGCAACTCGAGATCGGGGTCACATTGGATTTCCTTCATTATCCAACGCAACAGCCCGTACTCCGCCCGCGTGCCGGTAACGATGCAGATCTTCCGGCTAGTCACGAACCAATCCTCGAAACGCTGCTTGGGATGTTGACAATACGCCTTTCCAGGCTCTCGGCGACGGAGAGATCCATGCGAGGGCAGTTCTTGTACATGGGAAGATGGTGCATCAGAGTCCAGGCTGGCCGCGTCATGATCCCGATTGCGTTCGTTGACTCGAGCAGGGCGTCCCGTTGAAATGCGTCCCCCTCATCCAATACAAGGGCATTTAGCCAATAATTTGAGCGAGATAACGGCGGTTCTTCCACAACCTTAGCGCCAGAAACATTCCTGAATGCTTCCACGTACCGCAGCGCCAATTTCCGTTTTCTCTCTAGAAAAATGGGAAGGTTTTCCAATTGTGCACACCCAAGAGCCGCATTCAAGTTCGGCATACGGAAGTTGTACCCAAGCATGTCGTGAAAATATTCCCATTTGTGCGGTCTGCGCGCCGTGGTGGTGACGTGCTTGGCCAACTGCGCATCTTCATCGCTGTTGAACAACAGAGCACCGCCACCGCCTGTCGTCACTATCTTATTGCCATTGAAGCTGAGAATACCAATACGCCCGAAGGTCCCTGTATGACGCTGCTTGTAAAACGAACCGAGGGACTCTGCGGCATCCTCAATCATCTCCAGATTCCATCGTTTGCAAAGCTCAACAAGAGGATCAAGGTCAACCGGGTGGCCAAACGTGTGCATTGGAATCACGGCCTTGATTCTGGCCTTTGTAAAGCGATTACGCGTAATCTCGCCGTCAATCTGCGCGATGTCTGCGAGGTAATCTTCCAATTTTGTTGGACTCATGCCCAGCGTTTCGAATTCACAGTCAGCCAGGTGCGGTGTCGCCCCACAATACGCAACCGCATTGGCGGTCGCTACAAACGTCAAGGTAGGAATCAGGACTTCGTCACCCGGTTCGACGCCGGCAAGCTTCATTGCTATGAAAAGAGCGGCCGTACCGTTGACCACGGCTACTGCACGCTTCGCGCCTGTATATTCTGCGAGCATCACCTCGATACGATCCACATAAGAACCAACTGAAGATACCCACCCAGTATCAATGCAATCCTTCAGGTAATCCCATTCGTGTCCTTGAAACAGAGGCTGATGCAGCGTACGAGGAACATCCAATTGTTCCAAGACGCCACGTATTGCCGCCACAGCCTGTTCTATTGAGAACGAAACCTTAGAGAGTGTATTTGTATGGCTAATATTCATTCAGATTCTCCTCGTTATTAAATCATAAAGTATTTTCAGCTGATGCTGTAATCCGTGATTCCTGTTCCATAAACGAAGCCCCTTGCATTCTAGCGGCGTACGGTGCAAATTCCCGAAGCACCTGTGCATCCAGCAGCTGAATTCCACGAACAACATTCGCTATGCCCAGGCGGTATAAATCGTGTAAACCGAAATGTTCTTGATAACTAGTTGCGATAGATATTTTTCCTCAGATTTCGTGGGTAAGTCATACTCACGGCAAAATTGAACCATTTTCATTGCGCCTTGTACACACATGTGCGCTTTATCGGAGCATGGTTTGAAATAAATTCATGTGTGAAGGACGCTGCTGTTCTAACCCGTATGATGGGCTGCGACACGATCGATATTTTCGAGTACTAGGAGATATGATGAAGGGTGCAAACGAACTAATTTCAGCGCAGTTGCCAAACCAACGATTCCTGCGCCGATAATCGCAAAGTCATAATCATTGTTAGCCTGATTTTCTTTTGCTCCGAAACAGTAATGTATCTGTTGTATCCTCTGGTGTCACTCAAAGTGATTACTAAGTCTACGACTAGCTGTTGCGGTAGATGTCGCTCTTAATATCGCCATAGACGTCGCTCTTGACCGCACGGATGATCTCGCCTATACCATCCCGCACCGTATTCTTTACCTTGAAGCCTAAACATTTTTTGATTTTATCGAAAGACACACGGTAGTCTCGCGGATCTTCCTGTCGAGAGACGTACTCGACTTTACTATTCGGAATAAACTGACGAATCATTTCGATCAAATCCTGTTTACGGAAGTTCTGTTGAGAATCTCCAACATTAAAAACGTTTTTAGCAATCGCCTCCGGTGAAGCAGTCAGGCTTGCAATTACTGCCATAGCCGCGTCGCGGACATGGACATAAGGCCGCCAAAATTGTTCGCCGTACACACGAAGCGTACTATTCATTGCTAGATCTGCGGTGAACTCATTCACCGTTAGGTCGAAACGCATGCGCGGTGAAAGACCGTAAAGGGTGGCGAAACGTAAGACTAGCGGGTGCAGACAACCATTGCTGTCCTTGAGAATGTGCTTTTCGATTTCCACTTTGCTTTCTGCGTAGAAAGATACTGGCCGGAGTGGGGCATCTTCAGTGAGAAAGTCATCGGCTGTATTCATTCGGCCGTAGTTGCTGCATGTTGATGCAAAGATGAAGCGTCCTACCGCCGCTGCTTTGGCCTTCTCGTAGACATTTAGTGTCCCTTCGATGTTTGTGCGTCTAGCTAGATCGAGGTCGCGGGCACAGGCGGGATCTCCGACGATGGCAGCCAGATGCACCACGGCATCCATTCCGGCAACCGCTGAAGCAACAGTACTTTTAGAAACGATATCACCATGCACGAATTCAAATCTCTGCTCGGCCATAAGAGGAATAATAGAAGCACCTCCATACATTAGCTTATCGAGTACCCGCACTTGGTCACCTTGGTTTATTAAATACCTTGCCAACAAAGAACCAAGATACCCGGCACCACCTGTAATTAAAACCTTCATATTTGCTCCCTTCATAAAATCACTACAGCCTCGCGTTGAAATTTCGTTATGCGAACCCTCTAATGTATTCGAGTTATTAACATCCCCTTGTTAACATCCCCTTATTCATTTCCATCATTCACAAGAACGATCACCACTGACTGGTTCATATAGACTTCCGTACCGCAAGAGCAAGTTTCAGGTTCTCAAGCTTCACGGCAAGCCGTGGATCAGCTTGAGCACGCTCTTTCATCCAAATAACCAATGCAATAAAGCAGCCTGTAAAAAAACCTAAAAACGTGGCAAGGAGTAAGATCAAAAGGCGTCTCTGCGGGGACTTGCGGTCTGGCTCGATCGCCGGCTCCACGACCTGAATGATGGCCGCGTCCTTGGATTCGTCCAACTTGGCAGCGTCGTATTGCTTCATTAACATTTCGTACATCGCCTGTTGATATTGCAGTTCACGTGCGGCGCGAAGATATTCCAGCCCCGAGACCGGGACATTTCCGAGTCCGAGCCCGGCAAAACCCGGCGTGCGATTACGCTGCTCCATCCTGGTTTCCTCGGCTTGCAGAGAGGCAAGTTCACTTTCTGCCAATTGCACGCTGGGATTATGCTCCGTCGAATAGGAGCGCAGCGCCTCCACCTGTACCTGTTTGGCTGCGATTTGTGCACGAAGGACGGAATCGCTTTCGATCATCGCCTTGGCCTGCGCGTCCAACTGGACGAGGCCCTTCTGTTGTTGAACCTGTTGGAAGGCAAGTTCTGCCGTGACCAGCGCCTCCTTACTCTGCTTCAATTGATCGTCATAGAAAAGCCGCCTCTGTGAAGCCTCCGTTACCGCAAGGGTTTTCATAAGAATGCGGAGTTCATTCGGATAATCATTGGCTATTTCGGCGACGCGCTTCTTGTCAGTATCCATAACGGACACAACGATGAATCCATGTGAATCAGTGCTGACCTTGGTAGAGTCTGCCAGTGCCTCGCGGGCTGCGGTCATTTCTTTGGCGTTGGACACATTTGCCAAGTTGAACTTCTTGATGATAGCGTCGGCTACGGGACGTGAAGTCAGCATGCCGATGTATGTGTCCTCGGGAGTCTTGAATAGTCCCCCTCCTGCAAATGAGGCGAGGGAGCCACCACCGACACCTGTCAGCTGGTTCATCATCATAGAAGCCGAGGATTGAGTCTGCTGTGGCGGTAAGATTTTAGTGATTGCATTATACTCGACGGGTTGTACTAAGGCGAGAATCACGCCGGCAAGCACGGCAATGCCCGTGACCTTCGCGATCAGCCGTTTCCGAAATGCCAGCTGTGTGAGAACATCGACCAGGCTGACTTCATAATCGTCGCTAAGAGCCTCAGGCGAGGCAACGGCGTCCTTGGTAGCTGCCGTTTCTTCGATGGAAAAGTCTTTTCCGATCATTGAACACCATTATGGGAGTAACGTTGCAAGCACGGCCCCGGTCATGGCAGCTCCAGAGATAATTTGGGAGTAACTAGAAAATTTCTGGAGTCCGCTTGAAATTGTGAGCTTCGCCGGGACAACGATGGCATCTCCGGGAAGCAACTTAAGATTTCCATAACTGCCATGAGAGTGGCTGTTGCGGGATTGGCGGCTGATGACTGTTCCGTCGGCGCGCACCACGAACATGCGCCTCGGATCCGATTCCCGAGTGGCGCCGCCGGCATCGTTCAGATAAGCCATGAGCTTCTTTCCGGGCTCATAGCGCAAGGCATTCGCGTTATACACAGTGCCGGCCACCTCGATCGTGCTGAGCCGCGGCGGGATGTAAAAGGTATCTCCATCTTCAAGAGGAAATTCTGGTATATCCGCAATGGTATTGGCTCCGGGCTTCATATCCAGAACGACCCGGCCTGTCGGCCTGATCGAAGTGAGCCTGGCTAAAGAGCTTTGCCGCATGGCAAGCTGCGCTTGCTGATCGGCCGCACTCATCGAAGTCGCATTCGCATACTTGGCGGTGAGTTCCCTTTGCATTTGCTCTGCGGATTGCTGGAGCTGTTTCTCCTGAGCTTGGCGGGCCGAAACGCGCGTAAATATGGAAGCATAAAGGTAAGAGTGTGGGGTAAGCCCTCCGGCCTGTTGCACGACATCTCTTAATGTCTCGCCGGGATTAACGCGGTACACTCCCGGTGCGTTCACTTCTCCGCCCAATCGGACAAAGGAAGCATGCTTTTCCATAGGCAAGTCCAGGTCTGCCCGCGAGAAGATTGTGACGACGTCTCTACTCTTTAAAAGTTGATTGTCCGGAGATGTGGGGTTGTCGATTGCGCGGGCAAGGTTAAACGGGATTAGGCGGGTGCTCAGATCACGCTCGTCAAGCCGCTCGATCAGCGCATATTCCCAGTTGATCTCCGCGCTGTTCTGGCCGACGGTTTCAATGATTGGAACACGTGCATTCCCTGACTGGTAATAGCTCTGGTTGCCAAGTTGATTTGCGTGCTGGATTCCTGACTGGCCAGCTTTCGCATTGCCGGATTGGTCAGTCCGCGGGTTACCATACTGATCTACCTGCGGGTTACCATACTGATCTACCTGCGGGTTCCCATACTGGTCTACCTGCGGGTTCCCATACTGGTCTACCTGAGGGTTCCCATACTGGTCAACCTGCGGGTTCCCATACTGGTCAACCTGCGGGTTTCCAGACTGGTTTACCTGCGGGTTTCCAGATTGGTTTACCTGCGGGTTCCCAGACTGGTTTACCTGCGGGTTCCCAGACTGGTTTGCCTGCGGGTTCCCATACTGGTTTACCTGCGGGTTCCCATACTGGCCTACGCGCGGATTTCCGAACGGATGATCAAGAGTGCGTGGAACCAGATAATTCTGTCTGTTCCAATAATCGCGAGTTACAAGAAAGTCGCGGGAGGGAATCAAGTCCGAAACTCGCATCCCTTCCTTCCATACATAGCGTCCTGGTTGAGCAACATTCCCTCGCAGGGTTACCGCGTTTTCAAACTTCGGCGATAACGGGTATATGCGGAGCAGATCGCCGTCCTTCAGAGGCCTTTGCAGTCCCGCTGCGTCTAAAGAGAATTCTTCGACCTCGCGGTTGCTGTGGTTGTTAATCCGCTCCAGCAAGACGTGTTCGACTCCCGCCAGACTCGTCAGCCCCCCTGCACCCTGTAATGCGTCTTTGACCGTTGTCGTTTCGCCTTTCAATTCATAGATGCCAGGCACGTTGATATCGCCGCTGATTGCTACCTGTGCTCCAATCGGAGGAATAAAAATCACATCGCCAGGAAGCAGCCGGACATCATGCGACTTATCGCCCTTCTGTATAAGATCGTAAAAATCGAACTCGCTCTGCGTCTGGCCTCGGCGGCGCAACTGGATATTTCTCATCGTCCCGGTTTCCGAGGGGCCTCCGGAAGCAAACAGCGCATCGACTAAGGTGCTTAAGGAACTGATCGTATACTCGCCAGGTTGCCGGGCATTGCCCAGAACATAGATCTGGATTGTGCGAAGATGTCCCAGGGCAACATTTAGTTCAAAATCCTTAAAGAGAGCGTTGATAGCCGCATGCAGGTATCCCTCGACTTGTTCGTAGCGCAATCCGGCTACGGTCAAAGTTCCAACCTTCGGCAGATAGATCTGCCCGTTCCTGTCAACTGTCACGCGGGAATCAATATCGATCTTCCCCCAGGCTCGTATCAGCAGTTCATCCCCCGGCCCCAACACATATTCGGACGGCACAGGAATCGATTCCACCGGGGCGAAGGTCGTAGGTACTTCGTCGAATAATTTCCTGCCATATACAGGAAGTATGCGCCCAGTTGCATCTTCGGCGAACTGCTGAAATTCGGATCTCTGAGTAAGCGGCCCAACAATCCTCGTAGTAGGTGGATACAGGGATGTCGCCGGCCACGTGGGAGTATTTGTAAAAGTGTTATAACCTGTCTGTCGAGGCGCTTGGTTGGGCGCCTGTAGAACGCCTGTTGCGGACCCCTGTCCAGCCGAAACTCCCGAGTCGGACTGGGTCGATCCAGTCGGTGTAGTGAGAACGGATTGGCCAGTACTGAGGGTGCAAGAGAGAAAAAGGAGCAGAAATGTCTTGAATCTCATAAGAAAGAACTCTTCCGTTCAGGTGGGTTTGATGCGTTTGGTGTGACAATCAAGGCGGCAAACTTCTTTTGCGTCTGCATAGGATGCGAACTGGCGCGCCTATAAGATGCGCTCATCCTGCTACACATTAATTCAACATAACGGACGGTGGCAATTTGTCTGCACCGAAACCCTCGGCCCGTCCCCGAGGAGTCAGAATCCTTTTTGGGAAAGGCAAGGGGTGGCTCGGCGAACTCGCTGCCTCCGTGAGCAACGAACCAGGATTGTAGTCAGGGATCAGTTTCTTGAGTAGTAGCACAAGTCCAATAATATCTCTTCCTTTGATAATTTGTTGCAGACGGAGAATGGTTGTGTTGGCTTGGCGTGCACTCAGCCCGTGGTTACCAACATAGCTCAAGATCTTTGCGTGGGAAGTTGGAATCAGGTTTTCATCGTCCAGGTTCAATTCCTCAAACATCTTTTCTCCCGGGCGAAGACCGGTATATTGAATTTCAATGTCCCGTCCAGGCTGGAGCCCCGATAAAAGAATTAGATTTTCTGCTAAATCAGCAATCCTTACTGGCTCACCCATTTCGAGAACAAATACTTCTCCGCCCGTGCCCATCGAGAAAGCCTGCAGAACCAATTGGGCCGCCTCGGGAATGGTCATAAAATAGCGCCGCATTTCCGGATGAGTGACAGTTACCGGGCCGCCCGTAGCAATCTGCTCCTTGAAGACTGGAACAACACTTCCATTACTTCCAAGAACATTACCGAAGCGTACCGCAACAAATTTCGTGCCGCCTTCCAACTGGAGCGCGCGGATCACCTGCTCCGCCACGCGCTTCGTGGCGCCCATAATGCTGGTTGGACAAACCGCTTTATCTGTGGATATCAAGACAAAATCGTCGACTCCGTGCTCAGCCGCTGCTCGGGCAATGTTCCAGGTGCCGAATATGTTCGTTTCGACGGCGGCAAAAGCATGCTTCTCCATCAACGGAACGTGCTTGTAGGCAGCGGCATGAAACAGAATTGAAGGTTGGTAGTCTTGAATCACGCTCATCATATTATCGTAATCAGTGATGTTACCGATTACGGGATGAAAAACCACGTTGGGAAATCTCTTGCTCATTTCTCTATCAAGATAAAATAGAGGAGTCTCAGCCACATCTAAGCCGACCAGGGAAAGTGGGCGAAAATTGGCGATTTGTTTGCAGAGTTCCGAACCGATAGAACCCGCCGCGCCGGTCACCATCACAACTCGGCCTTGAACACTCTCCCGTATGCTATCCATGTCCAGCTGCACCGGCTGTCTTCCAAGTAAATCTTCCACCTCAACCTCGCGGAGTTGCTTGCCCAACTCCGTGTCCTGGACTAGCTCGCCAAGACTCGGAACCATTTTGTATTGCACCTTGGCATCGGCAGCGTGTTTCATAATGCGCACAAGCTGCGGTCCGTCCGCTGAGGGAATGGCGATGAGCAATCGCATAATGGCGTGTTTTTTCACTAATGACGGGAGCATTTCCCCCGCTCCTAATACCTTTACTCCATGCAATGTCAACCCGATCTTGCTGGGATCGTCATCGACAAAGCCAATCACATCACACATTAGAGCTTGATTCTGGGTCAGTTCTCTCAACAGCGCAAGGCCTGCGTTGCCAGCGCCGTAAATGAGCGTCCGGATCCGCTCACCCTTGCCGCCCCTCCAGCTTTGCGCGTCGGCGATCAAGCGCACTGCAACCCTGGCCGCCAAAGAGAGCAAGCCGGCAAGCATCCAGTCAAGAATGTAAATGGAGCGGGGAATGCCATTTGATCCGGCCATGAGAATTACGAGCAAGGCGCCGAGGATTGACCCCGCCGATACCGCCAAAGTAACGCGGATCACATCGTGAACGGAAGTGCACCGCCAGCTTCCCCGGTTGACCCCGCAAAGGATGAAAAATGCAAACTTTGCCGCTATCCAAACACAACAGGCCAACCACATGGTATGGAAGTACTGAACTGGCAAGGTGCCGTCAAAGCGCAATTGAAATGCCAAGAAAGCAGCAGTGAAAAACGCCGCTCCGTCTATGAAATATACAGCAAGCGAACGCCAGATACTGCGCGCCGTAACTCGTCGAATATGAATTGCGTCTGAGGGCATGTCAACCTCTGAGTCGTCAGATTACTTCCATCTGTGATTATCGAGGCCGGGTAAAAAAGGCCGGTCAGCGGCTCGTGTCAGATGCTCCCACCCAACACGTAGTCAGTAAACGATGCATGGTTGCCGGACAAGGGTATGAACTTGCTCCAGGGCCTCCTCTTGTGGGCGGCTCAAATGGCGATAGAGAAGCGGTACTGATGAAGGCATAGGGGCAATCAACTTTTGAGTTCAAATCGCATGCGGCAGTTTCGCCGCCATGGCTGCAGGTGGGTAGCATGGAATCACAGAACTTTTCAAGAGCAAGAATCATAAGCAATCCTATACCGAAGCGGCGATTGATTCCAAATCTTCGGCGTCAAGTTGAATTGCAGCATGCTGGTTAATCATTTCAACCGTAATTACGAACCTGAAATTGTTGCACTTTCTCACAAGCGTCCCTACAAGACCTTTCATCAAGCCGTTCCGAATTCGAACCCTTTCTCCGACGACAATGTCGCGATACGGTTCAATCCGTTGCCGGCAAAAGCTGGAGCGCAGAAACTCGATTTCAGTATTCGGAAGATATGAGCACTCCTTTTTGCCCACAATCCGCAACACTCCAGGAGATTTGAGTACCTGTGTCCATTCACTAGAGTTGATATGCACAAACAGGTAGGATGGAAACAGCGGCAAAGAGAGGCTCATACGTTGCCGGTTCTTCCAGACTCGTACGGTTTCATACACAGGGAGAAATGACTCAATCTCCCGCAGGTCAAGGTGCTTCAATACAGATTTTTCGTGTTGCGGGGTAGTGTAAACCGCATACCAATTGCGAACGCTCGCGGCGCCCATGACTACTGGGTTTGTGAAGACCTGGCCTACGAAAGTTTGGCCTGTCGCCTGTAGACTCATCCGAAGCCTCTGGTAGTACTGGTGCGTCGCACAAACGACAGAGAGTAACGTCTCTAGTGTGCATAATGGGCAAAACATGCAATATTTGCCCTTGTTGAGTATCGAATGTGCATAGCTCCGCCATCCTGACTTAGCAAATTACCGTTAGGCTAAGCCCTACTATCAGCAAATCACACAACCATCACACAACAACGAACACCCGCCGCGAAAACAGCTAATGCTGGAAACACATTTTACGCAAGCCCATCAACAACATTTAAATGTTGATATACTCACAGGTTTAGCATACCTGGATTTGCGGTTGAAACTATCGTAAGCCATCGCCACCGTTTGTGCAAGAGTTGATTATAAAAGTTTGGCATCAATGATCTTCATGGTCGTAATTGTAGAGCTGAATACCATGCTGAGAAGCATGGCGAACACAAGGCGAATACGCAACATTTTATCTGTAACAGGTCACACAGGAAAACCAGCAGCCATTTTGTACATGGATGATATGACTTTGGTAATCTGTCGGGGCTTCATTATTATTAATTCTGGAGATGGTCGCCCACTTTGTACCCTTTCAGGTATCACGGCTTCGGTCGAGCGTCGATAAACCCGCCAGCTCACGGAGGGCCTTGCGTCTACAACAAAGGGATCGGGTAGAATCGGCAGGTCGGTGTGATTTCCATGCACAGTTGCACAATAAAGCTGGTTTGATAGTGCTTTTCCTGTCTTTTCAATGGCTTAAAGGCCAGAGCGGATTCCTGTAAGTTATTGATTGTATTGACTGTGATGAGATTCACACGGTGGATGTCGTAAGTTCGAATCCTGCACGCCCGCAGGCGAATCCGCACGTCAAACGTCTATGTCCATATGTGAATTGCTTGTGGCTCGCCCGATGGCGGACGATATCATGCTTGCAGAGCAAAGGGGGTGAAATGAAGTCAGCTTTGTGCGTTCTAATCGCCGGAATCTGCGTATGGGCGGCGGAAGGTGGAATGGCACAGCCTGCGGCTCCGGCGCTTACCACGTTGACGGCGTCATCGGTGGGAGATTTTCAGGTCAAGGAAGTGAATGTGGCGGAGATCGACACGTCGCACATAAAACTGGCCGTGGACCTCAATCTGGTGGCTGTGCGTACGGTGACGCTGGAGAACCTGCGCCTTTGCTCGCTCCATTTGAATGGCCTGCCGGCCTTTGCCTTGCCTTTAAACCAGGATTTGGTGCTGAGCAAGGGCGTGACAACGGCGCTACCCCCGATTTATGTCACGATTCTGTTTCGCGATCTGCTCACTACGGAGCCGCTGCGGCGGATGGTCGAAAACCAGAGTGTGCGGATTGAGGGCGAAATGGTGGCGGACGTGCGACTCAATATGCTGGAGAAGCTGGCGTTGCACACCCAGCATCCTAGCGTGGCGTTCGCGCTCAACCAGGAGGTTCCGGTGGGTTTGGGAGGCAAGACGCTGGAACGAAACCTGGAGCTGGCCATCCTGTGTGTAATCGATACCGGGCTGAAGGCTAAAGCCATGGCGGACCAGTACATTCAGGGCATGGAACCGCAGTGGATTCGCGATCTTAAGGTCAACGGCCAGGCGAATCTGTTTGCAGTGGAATCGAGTTATACGCTGACCCAAGGGGATGCAAGCTACCCGGTGAATTCGATGCAATTGGGCTTTCGCATCAAACCCTCTCAGGTTGTGACCACGGCCGAGGCCGAAATGCCTTGGAAGTACGATGCGGAGTTTCTGGAAGCGGTGCAATCGGGAGCGGTAAAGATGGTGAAGAACAGCCTGGAAATACAGCTTCAGCCCCTCGTGCACGGCGATACACTACGGCTCGGCGCCAAGAATTTTACCGTGGATGTGCGGGGAACTGCAGTAGAGGACAGTGTGATTGCAGTGAGCGGTAAACACAGCAAGATGAAGGTGTTGCGGCGTGCATCACCTGGCACGCTGGCCGTATTGACGCTGTACACGCCAACCGCCTCGCCGGCGTTGATCGCTGCTACGACCGCGGTGGCCGCGCAGGACAGCTGGGAGCATGTAGCCGTCTTTCGCCTACGTGTGGATGGGGCAACCAAAAAGCTATTAGTGGATGTGCTGCTACTTGCAGCGCGCCGCGATGGTCAGTGCATACGGCTGAGCGAACCCGTGGATGCGGCAGTCTATGGTTCGCCAATTGTGACGCCGGATGGGGTGATCGGCCTCGTGCAGGATGAGCAGACCGGGGCGTTTCTGCCGGCGGCACCGGCTCCCGTGCCTGTGCCTGCTCCTGTTCCTGCCCGGTAGAGCGGGTCTCCCTGGCCACATAATGAGGAGGTGTACGGGAGATGGAACTTCTTTCCGATGTCGCCGTTCTCGCGGATGTGCCCGAGAAGGGACTTATTTGCGGTCACGTTGGAACCGTTGTTGAACTGCTCGCCCCCTCCGTGGCCTAGGTCGAATTCTGCGACGATCAACGGCGCGCCTACGCCATGGCTGCACTGTGCGCCGAGGAGTTGATTTGCCTCCACCACCGCCCGTATGAGCGTGTAGCCTAGCCATGGCCCGTGCCAGCGCGTCCATCGGTACACCCAACATTCAATGTAATGACCTGCTACATCCGGCTAATGAGCAATGACCATAAAAAAAGTGATCCAGGGTAGCGCTGTAGCGTCGTTTAAAAAGTGAGCGACAATTGCCGGAACCAACCCGCGGCGGCCCAACAGGTACGCAATGCCCCATATCATGCCGACCAATGCAGTGGGCAACGCAATGCCCAGCCAGGGAAGAAAACCCTGATTCAGGTAGCCGGCGTGCGCTAGCCCAAACGTAAATCCGGGAATGAGGACCTGCGTGACTTTGCCGTATCCAGCCCTGGCGAATTCAGTCATGAGGTATGCGCGAAAGAGCACTTCTTCACAAAAGCCGGCTGTAATTCCCATAAGAAGAGCGGCAACGAGGTGAAATCCGGGCGGCATGAATGCATAAGAGATAGGAATGTTCATTCGGAGCAGGAACCGGAGACTGCTGCCGATGGAAAGAGCCGTAATCGCGAGCGCCACAACCCAGGCGGACCATCTTCCCATGCGCCAAACACCGAGGTCTTTGAAGGACGATCCGAGAGCCCGCAATGCAAACCAAAGCAGAAGAATGAAGGACCACTCGACGATCAGTCCGCCCATAATCCAAAGCAAGAAGCGTTGTTCAGGGGAGCCATGAACCGCTGCGGGAACGAACAGTGTAATTAGCCTGGAAACGAGCCAGATTGAAGCGGGCAATCCGAGGCCCAGAATCAGAGACTCCACCCAGCACCGGATTCTGCCCGACGGCACACTCACAATCTGAACACCTGAAACGCGTGAATCCATGCTAACGGACCTCCGCCAGAGCTGATTCTTTGACATATAACCCCAGCTACAATGGCAGTACGAGATCTTGAAGAGAAAGTTCCGCCTTCGAACAACTTCCTTTCAGCACACGCCCCGGATTATGACTGCGTTTGCGGCATAAAGAGAGCGCCAGCCCCGTTCAGCATGACGCCATAGTTGCGGTGCAGTCATTATCGGCTGGATCACTGGGCAGTCAGCGTCATTGCGGGTCATTGTCGCGTTTGCGCAGGATGGCGATGATGCAGGCCAACAGCACGATCAGCATGGCGCCCAGCACAGCCAGCGACTCACGGAAGCGATGGCGGTGACTGACAGCATGGGCGACGGGGCCGTAGTGGGGATACTGTTCGTCGGCCGCGGCGCGGCAGGTGTGCTTGACTTCGCCGACGTCGGTAAAGGTGATGAGGTAGGCGGGAATGCTGCCCTCGGCAGGGTCGGCCGGGATATGGAGCGAGGGGTTGAGGTCGTCTGAGCTGAATGAGGATGTCGGCATGGGCGAGTTTGTCGGGATGGGCAAACCGGTCGTCATAGACGCCCCGGTCGGCATAGGCTGACCGCCAGTGGGAGCCTGTGGAAGTTGAATCGTGCAGGAGTAGTCAGGAAGCTGACTCGTTGCCCACTCTTTCGCCGCAGCTTCATGGAGCAGATTGGCTTCATAGGACCAGCGGGAGGGAATGATGGCGCTGAGAACCTGGCCGGCCTGGGGCATCAGATAGATGGACCTCATGCCGCCGCCCAGAGCGATGATAGGCAGCAGCACCACGGGCAGCATGGCGATGGCGCTCTCGGTGGTCTTGGAGAGTGCAGAGATAGACAGACCCAATCCCGCGCCGATCATCGACGAAATGAGCAGGACGAGGAAGTCATAGAGAAAGTTGCTGTGCAGCCCGCAGATCAGGTAGACGATGGCCAGCATAGAGCCGCACTGGAAGAAGCATAGCCCCAGAAGCACGGCGAATTTGGAAAAAATATAGGGAAGGAGCTTGAGCGTGACCATGCGCTCGCGCTTGTAGATGGTCCACTCGCCAACAATGTCGCGGGCGGCGTTGTTGCAGCCGAACCAGATGGCGGCTATCACCATGAGGAAATGGACGATAGGCAGCTTTTGGGCGATTTCGTCGAAATGGTCGGGGCGCAAGGGGTAGCTGACCAACACCACCAGCACGGCGAATAATGGCGCCTGCATCAGCAGAATGGCGGTCTGCGCGCGGTCCTGCAGGCGGACGATGACATTGCGCTTGACCAAGGCGATCCACTGTCCTAGGCCGAACTGGCGGCGCGGCTTCTCTTCTCCGGTCTTGTCAGTCGCGGCCGGCTGCTTGCCGCTGCGATTGGCGACAAATTCCTGCTGATACTTGGAGGCCAGGAAGCGCTGACGCCAGATCCCGGTACGATTGATCTCCGGAACCTCGTTCATGCCAGAGAAGAGCATCTCCGGATTCAGCTCTGGACTCTGAATATGCGCCGTACCGCTAGGGCCATCAATGGGAGGGTTGAAGAACTGGATGGAATCCGGATAGGCCGGTCCGAAGTAAACCAGCGCACCGGGCCTCTCTCCCTTGTCGCGGGAGACCATAAGCAGGTCGTCGAATTGCTTGTAGACCTTGAGGCTAGGCTGGTGGATGGTGGTAAGGATGGTTTTGCCGGTCTTTGATAGGTTCTTCAGCAGGTCTACGACCGACTCGGCATCGTAGGAAGAGAGGCCGGAGGTGGGCTCATCCAAAAACAAAACAGGTGTATCAGTGATGAGCTCTAGACCGATATTGACCCTCTTGCGCTGGCCTCCGCTGAGGGTCTTGCGCTCCGGCGATCCAATCACGGTATCGATTTTGTCTGGGATTCCCAGGTCATAGAGCACTTTTTGGGTGCGGGCGTCGATCTCCGCGTCGGTCAGGTCAGTGCGCAGGCGAGCGGAGAAATAGAGCGCCTGGCGAACAGTCAACTGGGGATGGACGATGTCGTCCTGGGGGACGTAGCCCATCATGTGACGATAGAGGTCGTAGTAGTCGTAAAGGCTCTGGCCGCGGAAGAGCACTGTGCCCATAACAGGGCGGGTATAGCCGTTGAGTGCTTTGAGCAGCGTCGTCTTTCCAGCTCCGGCCGGACCCATCAAGGCTACCAACTCATAAGGAAAGACTGTGAGAGAGACAGGGTCCAGCAGGCGCTTGCCGTTGGGCGCGTGGACTACGATCTCCTTGGCCTCGATGGTGACCTTGCCGTTATAGTCTCTCTGCGCCAGTTGTCCGTTTTCCAACAGTTGAAAACGGACGCTGCCCAGGCCGATCTCCTGGCCGGGCAGGGCCAGCACCCTTCCGGTTACGCGAACGCCGTTGAGGTATGTGCCGTTGCGCGATCCGAGATCCTCAACCAGCATGCCCTCTGGTGTACGTGTGAGGCGCGCGTGACGCCACGAGACCATGGGAAAGTCGAGGGGAATATCGCAGTTGGGGTCGCGCCCGGCCTCCATCGATTTGCCGCGGAAGGAGACCGTTTGGAAGGCGGCCTCTCCGATCTCAACCTTGGCCTCAAGGTTAAGAAGCTGCGCGGCGGAAATCTTATAGGAGCCGAGGAATACCTGGTCATTAGGCTCCAAAACGGATCTCTGGATGCGGTTGCTCAACTCTCCGATGGACGTTCCATTACGCGAGTTGCAGTCTTCTAGGATGTACCGGTCATTTTCTTCGCGGATGACGGCGTGATTCCAGCTGATCGTGGGCAGGTCGACCGGCACATCGGAGTTCGGGTCGCGGCCGATGGTGATATGGCGGGCGCCGCCTGGGAGTGAGAGCGGATGAGGAGAGCTAGCCGCAGCCGGCTCGACAGCGTCCACAGGCCAGGTCATGATCACCTGTCCACCCAGGGTCACGCGCGCCCCATGAGGCACCGAAACCGGCTCATGAGGGGCGATCTTGACTCCATTTACATAGGTGCCGTTGGTCGAACCCAGGTCTTCCAGCGTAAATCCACCAGTTTGGTGCGTCAGCCGGCAATGGTGAGAGGAGACTTGCGCCTCGGACACCACCAGGTCGCAGTCCTTCGCGCGTCCAATTACCCATGTATCTTTCGGTTTCAGCTCATCTTCGGGCATAAACAACCAAAAACTTCGCGTTCGTACACACTGTAGCACGCAGCCATTGAACGATGAAAAAAATGTACCTTGCCCTCCCAATAGGGTTCAACGGATGGGATGCAGGTGTTTCTGACAGCCCGCTTTGATACCGGGGCTTAATTTGCGTACGAGCAGTAACGCTGTCCTGCTGACATTGCCTGCGTCGGTGAATAGTATTTGCAAATTCAAACGCGGGCTGATTCAGAATGTGGCGCTGTCTATAGCGGTTCCACAATTGCTGTACCCCGAAACCTCTGCTCTCAAGTGGCATTTTCCTTAACCGGGGTCCCCGGCGACAGGTCTTCGTCGTTGGGTGGAAGTAAATGCCACCCTGCATGATGCCAGAAAGGGCACGTGAATTGTGGAACAGCTCTAGCTGGTTCCAAAGCCGCCATTGGTTTCTATGCAGCGCCAAAGAGCCGCAAAGTTCTCGATGGACAGGGTTTCTGCGCGATCCAGAGGGGTAAGGCCAGCCTCGGCCAGCGACTCGGCAACGGTTGCAGGGGGAATTGAGGCGGTGCGCAGATTGTTGGCCAGTGTCTTGCGCTTTTGCGCAAAACACTGGCGCACGAAGCGCAGGAAGGAGGCCTCTTCAACGCCCAATTCGGCAAAGCGCGGGGAGAATCGCCAGCGGAAGACGGTCGAATTCACCTCGGGCGGCGGGCTGAAGGACTCTGGCGTAAGGGAAAAAAGCTGCTGAGTTGGCCCGTGCATCTGCACGGTTACCGAGAGCAGGCCGTAATCGCGCGAACCGGGTTGAGCGGTGACGCGATCAGCCACCTCGCGCTGCACCATGAGCACGGCACGCTCCAGGGCCGCGTGGCTTGCTGCCAGCTTGAGCAGGATGGGCGAGGTGATGCCGTAGGGCAGGTTGCCAACTACCAGCAGGCGTTCGCTCCCAGTCGCCGAGGCTGCTGTGAACTCCGCGTGAGCCTTTTCGAAATCAAACTCCAGCACGTCCTGCTCGACGACGGTAACGCGATCCGGAGGAAACTGCACGCGCAGGTGAAGGGCAAGTTCGTGGTCCAGCTCGACTGCCAGTACGTGAGCGGCGCGGGAAGCCAGGGCTCCGGTGATTGCGCCACGGCCGGGGCCGATCTCGACCACCGTGCGTCCCATCAGATCGCCGAGTGAGGCTACGATGCGCTGGATGGCCTCACTGTCAACGAGGAAGTTCTGGCCGAGCTTGGGTTTGGCGGGCATGTGCTTACTTGATGGTAGATGAAAGGAGACAGTTAACGCGGCTGTGCGTCGCATAGTAGAACCAATTAAACTGGCATTTGATCGGAGAGAGTGGAATAATCCAGCGATTTTCTTTGCCGGCCAGGGAGAAGCCGTCATGCGCATTGTCTTTGTTGCCTCGGAATGCGTGCCGTTTGCCAAGACCGGCGGGCTGGCCGATGTAGTGGGGGCGCTCGGTCCGGAACTGGTCAAACTGGGGCATGAGGTGACAGTTTATCTGCCGTTCTACACGTGCGTGCGGCGGCAACTTCCGGACAAATTGACCTGCGCCGTGCGGTCAATCACGATTCCTTATCTGTATTCCAAATGCAAGGCGGGCATCGTGGACGGTGGAAGGTACGCCGGAGTCCAGTACTATTTTGTGGATTGCCCTGAGTTCTTTGACAGGGAGGGGCTGTATGGGACAGCGGCGGGCGATTATCCGGACAACGCCGAGCGATTCGCGCTCTTCTGCCGCGCGACGTTGCAGGCTAGCAAGAAGTTGGGCGTGCCTGATGTCTTCCATGTGCACGACTGGCAGGCGGCGCTGATTCCCGTGTATTTGCGAACGATCTTTGCTTCCGACCCGCTGTTGAGCCGCGCGGGGGTGGTATTGACGATTCACAATGCTGCCTACCAGGGTGCGTTTCCACCCGCTACCACCGAACAACTGCTCTTTCCCTGGGAGATCTTCACCATGGACAAAGTGGAGCAGCACGACAAGTTCAACTTCCTCAAGGGCGGAATGGTTTACGCGGACATGTTGACCACGGTGAGCCGCAAATATGCCGAGGAGATTCAGACGCCGGAGTTCGGAGAAGGTCTCGACGGCGTGCTGCGGGGGCGAGGGGCTGACCTGCGCGGGATTCTGAACGGCGTGGATTATGCGGAATGGAATCCGGCCACGGACCGGAAGCTGGCGGCGAACTACTCGCCGGAGAATCTGGCCGGCAAAGCGCTGTGCCGCGCCGATCTTCTGAATGCCTTCGGATTAGAGCTGGTGGAGGAGACGACGCCGGTCATCGGCATCGTCTCGCGCTTTGCCAGGCAGAAGGGCTTTGATCTTGTGGAGCAGATCGCCGGCCGGCTGTCGGAGTTAAACGTGGCGGTGGTCGCGCTGGGCACGGGCGAGCCGGTCTACGAGAAGTTATTCCGCGACTGGGCCTTCTGGAACAAGGCTAATGTCGCCGTGCGTATCGGCTATGACAACGCTCTGGCCCACAAGATCGAAGCCGGGGCCGATATCTTCCTCATGCCGTCGCTCTATGAGCCCTGCGGGTTGAACCAGATCTATTCGCTCAAGTACGGTACGGTGCCGGTGGTGCGGGCTACAGGCGGGCTGGACGACACCATCGAGGAGTGGAATGCGGAGAAGGGAATCGGGACGGGTTTCAAATTCAAGGGATTGCGAGCCGAGGGTCTGTGGGCGGCCATCGAGCGGGCTCTGGCCGCGTTTGAAGACACGAAAGGCTGGCAGCGGCTGATGCTCAACGGCATGGCGCAGGACTATGGGTGGGAGAAGCCGGCCCGGGAGTATGCGGCGGTGTACGAAGAAGTGACACAGAAGAGGGCGTAGTGGGAAGAATCACGAAACGAACCGCAAGGGCGCTCGCAGCCTGAGCGCCATTTTTATTCGGTGTGACTTTCATCAGTGGGGATAGAGGCTCCGTAAGTGCGACGCACAAACCACAGCACCGGCAGCCCGAGCAGGATGAGGGTGGAGCCGAGCAGCGAGCCTTTCAGGTTGCCCAGGAAGCAGTAGACGAGGATGGGGACCGCACAAATGCAGAAGGTGGCGGGCAGCAGTGGGTATCCCCAGACCTTGTAGGGACGGGCCAAATCAGGCCTCTTGCGCCGGTAGACAAAGACCGTGGTTGCGATGAGCAGGTAAAAGAGCCACTCGGCAAAGATGGCCAGATCGAACTGCTTCTCAAACTGGCTGAAGATCAGTAGCAGAAGGGTGGCCAGTGCTCCCTGGATGCCCAGCGAGGTTGAAGGAGACTGGTAGCGCGGGCTGATGCGGGCAAACTGGCGAATGAAGAGCCGGTCGCGTGCGGCGGCAAAGGGGACGCGCGCCCCGCTCATGACTGTTCCGTTGAGGGTGACGAAGATGGACAGAGCCATGGCGGCGGCTACAAAGCCTGCTCCGGCATGGCCGGCGACGACAGCCAGCGCATCCACGGCCGGGCGCTCGCTGGCAGCTACCTGTGTTGCGGAAAGGATGTACTGCATGGCGGCGTTGGTGGACATGTAGAGAAAACCAACAATGCACAGGCCGCCGATGAGCGCGATGGGCAGGCTGCGTCCCGGCCGCTTGATCTCGCCGGACAAGATGGTGAGATCGGGCCAGCCGTCATAAGCCCACAGAGTGGCGATCAGCGCCAGCATGAAGCCGCGGAAGCCGCCTACAGCATGGGGTAGCGTAGTGGAGAAGTTGCTCAAGGAGCCGGAGACCGACGCGAAGCAAAGCGCCACCACGATGAGGATGAGAATGGCTTTCAGGATGGTGAAGACGAGCTGGAAGTTGCCGGCCTTCTCGATGCCCAGGTAGTTCAGGCCAGTCATGAACCAGACCACGGCAATGGCGAATATCTGCGACCACATCAGTGGAAAGCGGCCGCCGATGGCTTGATTACTGAGCCAGTGAAAGGCCGGGAAGAACTCCAGCGTGCGGGCCAGGCCGATGGTGATGGCTGCGGCCGAGGCCGGCTTGGCCACGGCAAACCAGGTCCACATATAGAGAAAGGCGGGCGTGTCGCCGTAAGCGCCGCGCAGATATACGTATCCGCCGCCGGCGTAGGGCAACATGGCGCCCAGCTCGGCATAGGTCATGGCACCGAAGAGCGAAAGCAGGCCGCCGGCGAGCCAGGCGAGATAAACGAGCGCCGAGGAGCCGGTGTCGCGCATCATCTCGCTGGGAACCAGGAATATGCCGCTGCCGATGACCGTGCCCACGACAATAGCCGTGGCCTGGCTGGCGCCCAGCACGCGGGGCAGGTTAGCCATGACTGGCTGAGTTTTTGAGGATGGAGTCTGGCTCATGCTGTGTTGTGAGGGTAGCACGGGAGAGCGCTCCAGTTCTGGAAAAAATGGCCGGCCGTAAACTCACCCACTTGGCCGACTAGCTCTTGTAACCCAGACCAGAAGCGCGGGACGATCTATCCGGCTGCAAAAAGCTCCGAAGAGGGCTAGAGTAGAGCTGAAGATGCCCGTCAGCCAACGTCTATGATACAGAAATGGAAAATATGGAGTTGAGAGATGCCCGAAACGATCAATTGGCCTAAGTTCACACCGCCACGGCGCCGCAGCCACCGCGGATTTTTTTTCTTCATCGCCATCATCGCCGCACTGCTCCTAGGCAGCCGCACGGTGCTTTCCTACTGGGTTGACCTGCTTTGGTTCAACTCGCTCGGTTACGGCGATGTATTCTGGAAGACGCGAGGGCTGGAATGGGGCATCTTCGCTGCCTTTTTTATCCTCACGTTCCTGATTGTGCTGGGGACATTTTCTGTTCTCAAACACGCCCATGCCGGTGATTTACCCAGCGATCACACCCTGATCATCGCCGGCCAGGAGGTGAATCTATCGCTTAAGCCCGTGCTGCGCATTGTTTCCATCGGCGGCTCGCTGGTTATCGCGATCCTCACCGGCGGCGCGATGGCCGCGGAGTGGCAGACGCTGGCCCTCTGGTGGTACGCGCCTCGCTCCACTAACGCCATGGCCGACCCGATCTTTGCCCGGCCGCTCGACTTTTATCTGTTTACACTGCCGGCATGGCAATTGATACTGGGCTGGCTGCTGTCGCTCAGCGTGATCGCCTGTGTGCTGGCCGTCGTCTTTCTCATTGTTTCGAGCAGTACGCGTGCGTTCAGCGGGAGCCGCGCCAGTCTTGCTGACCTGCCCTTGCGCGGGCTCTCCATCACGGCTGCATTTCTGTTGCTTATCGTCGGCCTGCGCGTATATGTCAGCCGCTTCGAGCAACTCTTTGATCATCACACGATCTTCGACGGCGTCACCTACACCGGCGCTCACATAACGCTCACCGGCATGCTGCTGTTGAGTGCAGCGCTGGTGCTGGGAGCGGTGATTGCGGCAGTTGGCGGCATTTTGGCGCCGCGTATGAGTTGGTTAGCTTTGTCAGTTGCTCCAGCCGTGCTCTGTTACGCTGGCGTCGCATTGGTCGGTTGGTATGTCTCCAGCTTTATAGTCAAGCCAAATGAGTTGGTGCGCGAGCAGCCCTACATCGTTCACAATATTGAGATGACGCGGCAGGCCTACGGTCTCGACCGCTTCCAGCAGCGCGAGTTTCCCGCCGAGACCACCGTCGAAGCAACCGATCCGGCCAACAATCAGGCAACGCTGCAAAACATTCGCCTATGGGACTGGCATGCGCTCCAGGATACGCTGCGCCAGATTCAGGAGATTCGTACCTACTACGATTTCCCCGACATTGACATTGACCGCTACCAGATTGACGGCTCCATGCGCGAGGTGATGCTGGCCGCGCGCGAGCTGAGGCAGGACAAACTCCCGGAGAGCAGCCAGAACTGGATCAATGAGAAGCTGATTTACACACACGGCTATGGCTTGGCGATGAATACGGTCAACGGGTTCACCGCCGAAGGGAGGCCCACGCTGCTGTTGAGCAACATGCCGGTGCAAAGCACGTCGCCGAGCCTTATAGTAACGCGGCCCGAGATCTATTTCGGCGAGCAGACAATCACCGATGTGTACGTGAAGACGCGGCAGAAGGAGTTTAACTACCCGCAGGGCAGCAACGACAATTACACGTCATACCAAGGCTATGGCGGCATCGAGTTAGGCGGCTTGTTACGCCGTATATTGATTGCCTTTGATCGCGGCGATCTGGCCAAGCTGCCCTTCAGTGATGATGTGAACTCCCAGAGCCGTCTGCTGATGCGGCGCACCGTGCGCGAGCGAGTGACCGCTCTCGCGCCGTTTCTCACCTTCGATCAGGACCCGTATATTGTGCTGAGCGATGATGGTCGGCTCTCGTGGATTCTCGATGCGTTCACACAGTCGGACACTTATCCCTACTCGACGCATTACTCAGTAGATGGCCAGACCATCAATTACATGCGAAACAGCGTGAAGGTTGTGGTGGACGCCTACGACGGGACAACTATGTTTTACGTCTTTGACTCTCAGGACCCAATCCTGGCGGCCTATCGCGTCATCTTCCCAAGCCTTTTCAAGGACGCGACGGCCATGCCGGCAGGGCTGCGCAAGCACGTACGCTACCCGGAGTTATTGCTCAAGTTACAAGCGGAAGTCTACGGCCTCTACCACATGACCAATCCCGAAGTCTTTTACAACAAGGAAGACCAGTGGACGGTCGCGTCGGAGGTCGGTATGGGCAGTAGCGGCGAGCAGCAGACGCAGGCCTTGCAGCCCAACTTTGTACTGATGAAGCTGCCCGGCGAAAGCGACGCAGAGTTTGTCGAGATTTTGCCCTTCACGCCTTTAAGCCGGAACAATTTGATTGGCTGGATCGCAGGGCGCAGTGACGGCCAGCATTATGGCACTGCGGTGGTCTACGATTTTCCTAAGACCAAGCAGGTCGATGGCCCGTTGCAGATCGAGGCACGCATTGATCAGAACGCGCAGATCTCCGGCCAGTTGACGTTGTGGAATCAGCAGGGCTCGCACGTGCGGCGCGGAACTCTGCTGGTGATTCCCTCCGGCAAGGCGCTGCTGTATGCCGAGCCGATCTATCTGCAAGCGAACACCAGCCCCATGCCGGAGTTGCGCCTGGTGGTTCTGGCCCTGCAAGACAAGCTTGCCTACGGGCCAACCTTCGACGCGGCGCTGTCGTCGTTATTCGGCGGCGGGGTTTCGTCGTTGAGCGCGGCCGAGTCGTCTTCAGCGCCGGCAGCAGCCACTGTTCAAGCTGGCGCGCCGCAGCCTGAGCAGAACCTGAAGGCGTTGATCGCGCAGGCAGGCATAGATTTCGACGATTATCAGCGTTTGACGGCGGCGGGTAAACTCGCCGAGGCCGGACAAAAGCTCGACGATTTGAAGCAGGTGCTTGGGAAGCTGAACGCGCAGGCGAAGTAGTCAGGCAGCGGAGTTGGACCTCAACTCCGCCAGAATCTCGGCAACCGCCACATCAGCGGCCTTGGCGATCTCAGGCGAAAGCTCCATGGAGATGGCCTGCTGGGGATCGATGGTGATGGCATAGAGGATCACATCGGGGGATCCGCCTTGGATGTAAAAGACATCCAGCAAGTCTTTGACGCCGATGTCATGAGCGGTAAGTGTGGGTGGGTAATCGCGTGAGAACCTGGGCATAGTGCGGGTCACGGTGCCGGGATGGTTGCCGTCGGCGGCTGCGTCGATGAGGATGATGCGGCCGGCTTCTTGCAGCGGCTCGAGCAGATTGAATCCGCCCGTTCCGCCGTCCAGGCACTCCACATTGGCTGGGAGCGGGCGCGTTGCCAGAGACTGCTCTATCGCCCGTACCACATGGACGCCTACGCCTTCATCGCCCATGATGACGTTGCCCAGGCCCAGCACCAGTGTCTTTTCCTGCCTTGTTCCCGTTAAGCTATTTGCCACTCTTCTCCGTTCGGTCGAACTTCCATCCGCCTATGATCGAGGATACCGTGCCGCGGCCCTCAATGTAGTCATGATAGAAGGCAAGATAAACGTGAACGATGACAAAAGTGACAAAGAACCACAGAAACGTATGGTGCCAGAAGCGTACACCAAATTCGCCGCCCATCAGCGGCACGACCCAGTTAAACATCTGCGGCAGCCACGAATTGCTCATGCTGGAGTACAGTGCGAAGCCAGTGATGGTCTGGAAGACGAACGCGAGGAAGGTGCCGAAATAGATCACACCAGCCAGCGCGTTGTGACCAGTTGAGATCGGCCCATGCATCTTCACTTCCAGCACATCCGCCTTAATTACGTCAACAATCTCTTGTCGCTGCGATTTCTTCAGCGGGAAGAAGGCGTTCCAGTGGGAATATTTGTTGCCGACGAAGCCCCAGTAGAGCCGCGCCATAAAGTTGAAGACGTAGACGAACGCACACACAAAGTGGATAAAACGCACCCAGCCGAACCAGTACTGCTGGTAGGCCTCAGCCGCATAAAATGCGCGAATGGGCGCCCCGATCAGGTAGCCGGTGACGCACAGGGCCGTCAATGCGATTGCATTGATCCAATGGTAGGCGCGCACCGGCAGTTCCCACACATATACGCGCCGGTACTCGATGGGTGCCCCACCATTCTGTCGAAACGCGTCTCTTACGCCAATGCCCACAGCCGAATCTGGATTACTCATAGCCGTCTCACTCGAAAGATACCTGGTGAAGGTGCCGTCCCTGCGGATCGTACAGATGCACGGCGCAGGCTAGGCACGGGTCAAAGGAATGGATGGTGCGAAGAATCTCCACCGGCTCGTTGATCTTGGCCACCGGCGTGCCGATCAGCGCCTGTTCAAAGGACGAACGCTGCCCTTTGGCGTCGCGCGGCGAGCCGTTCCAGGTTGTTGGCACCACGAGCTGATAGTTCTCGATGGCGCCGTCCTTAATCTTGATCCAGTGCGCCAACGCGCCGCGAGGCGCTTCGGTAAGGCCAACGCCCTCGGCCTCCTTGGGCCAGCTCTTGGGTTCCCAGTGCTCGCCGTTGAAGGTGGAGACCTCGTTGATCTTCACATGTTCCATCAACTGGCCGTAGTACTCCTTGAGCCAGATCATGGCCAGCGCGGCATCCAGCCCGCGCGCTGCGGTGCGGCCCAGCGTTGAGAAGAGCGCGGGAACTCCAACGCCGAGCTTGCCCAGTGTCGCCTTCACTAGCTCCTGCACGTCTGTGCGTCCGGAGGCAAAAGCTACAAGTAGCCTTGCCAGCGGACCCACCTCCATGGCGTTGTCCTTCCAGCGCGGAGTCTTCAGGAAGGAATATTTCTCATGACCTTCCAGGGTTTCGAAGGGCGGCTTGGGTCCGGTGTAGTTGATTTTTGTCTCGCCGGCCCAGGGATGGATGCCTTCCTTGTCTCCCTTTTCGTAGCTGTACCAGGAGTGCGCGATGTATTCCTTGATCTCCTGCGAAGCGGTCGCGTTGACGGGATAAACGTGGCTGAGGTCGCGATTGAGAATGACGCCGCGTGGATACTTGAAGGACTCCGGATTGTTGTAGCCCTTGGTGGGGAACTCGCCGTAGCACAGGTAGTTGCTCAATCCGCCGCCATGGCTGGCCCAGTCTTTGTAGAAGGAGGCTACGGCCAGCAGATCGGGGATGTAAACCTGATTCAGGAATTCATCCGCCTGATCGATCAGCCGCTTAACCAGGTTGAGCCGCTCAGAGTTGATGGCGGCAACTTCATTCATGTTGATGGAGCAGGGAACCCCGCCCATCAGATAATTCGGGTGCGGGTTCTTACCACCAAAGACCGCGTGAATCTTGACGAGTTCCTTCTGCCATACCAGCGCGTCGAGGTAGTGCGCCACGGCGATCAGGTTCACCTCAGGAGGCAGCTTGTAGGCCGGATGACCCCAATAACCGTTGGCGAAGATGCCCAGGCCGCTGGCGGCGAAGGCTTTGACCTTGTCCTGCACCTCGGCGAAATAGGCAGGCGTGTTCTTGTCCCATTTGGAGAAGGAGCCCGCCAGCTCCGCGGCCTTCTTGGGGTCGGCCTTGAGGCAGTTGACGATGTCCACCCAGTCGAGCGCGTGCAGGTGATAGAAGTGGATCACGTGATCCTGGACGTACTGCGTGGTCATCATGATGTTGCGGATGATCTCCGCGGTGGGCGGGATGGTGATTCCCAATGCGTTTTCCACGGCACGTACGCTTGTAAGCGCATGTACCGTGGTGCAGACGCCGCAGACGCGCTCGGTGATGGCCCAGGCGTCGCGGGGATCGCGGCCGATGAGAATCTTTTCTAGGCCGCGGACCATGGTGCCTGCGCTGAATGCGTCGGTGATGACGCCATTTTCCACCACTGCCTCGATTCGCAGATGGCCTTCAATGCGAGTTACCGGATCGACGACTACACGTGTCATAGGTCCTCACGACTCCTTTTGATCTTCAGCGTGGACTTCAGCAATTACGCTTCGTTTGCGAATGTTGGTCACAACCGCGTGGGCCGCAACACCGGCCAGCGTGGCTACTCCGACCACCGTGCCAATGGTATCGGCTGTACTTTCAACGCCGAAGCCGGGGAAGGAGGCCAGGTGCTGATAGAAGGGTCCGTTGTCCCAGAAGCCCTCTTCGCTGCAACCGATGCATCCGTGGCCTGACTGGATGGGATAGCTGGTTCCCTCGTTCCACTTAGTCACCGAGCAGGCGTTGTAGGTGACCGGACCGCGGCAGCCCATCTTGTAGAGGCAATAGCCTTTGCGCGCGTTTTCGTCGTCGAAGGACTCGACGAAGAGGCCGGCGTCGTAGTTGGGACGGCGGTAGCAGGTATCGTGGACGCGGCGGCCGTAGAACTCCTTGGGCCGGCCCTGCGAGTCGAGCGCCGGAATCTGCCCCAGAACCAGAAGATGAGTGACCACGGCCATCATTACGTCGGCGATGGGCGGGCATCCGGGAACATTGATTACCGGCTTATCGACCAGCTTGTAAATCGGCGTGGCGCCGGTGGGATTGGGCCTGGCTGCCTGCACGCATCCATTGGAAGCGCAACTGCCCCAGGCCACAATCGCGGCCGCATCCCTGGAGACGGTCTGGAGGATCGATTCAGCCGTTTTGCCGCCGATCATGCAGTAGACGCCGTTATCCTTTGTGGGCACAGCGCCTTCCACCAGAACAATGTACTTGCCTTTGTTCTTCTCGATGGTGTCGGTGAGGCTTTTTTCCGCCTGGAAGCCGGAGGCCGCCATCAGCGTCTCGGTGTAGTTGAGGCTGAGCACGTCGAGCAGCACGTCGAGAACGATGGGGTGCGACGCCCGGATAAAGGACTCGCTGCAGCAGGTGCACTCCTGAAAGTGCATCCATACGACAGCCGGTTTTTCCTTCTTTTCAAAGGCCGAGACTACCTGGGCCACGCCGGATTGCCCCAGCCCGGCCACGGTTGCGGCGGCAGCGCAGAATTGTAGAAAATCCCTGCGGCTGTAGCCCTTCTGCTGCATCGAATTCCAAATTGACTGACCCATGCCTACCTCGCTTAATGCGCGGGAACCTAGGGAAGCCGCAGCGGCTAGGTACTCGAATGGGAAGCCGCGGGTGGTTCACCGTGGATGATTGGGAAGTTACGCAGGGCAAATAACGGTCGGCTGTGACCTGTGTCACACATGTACTGTTCAAAATTGCACATATAAGGCTTAAATGTAGTCAAGACATAGATCACACGTAATTTGCGTCACATGCCTTACAACCTGTGAACAGTGGACAATGAACAGCGGGCAGGGATCAGAGATCAGGAATAAGCCGCCCCAGCGAGAAAATCGCGCACCAGGGAACCCGATAACTACCTCAGCTTATAGATCAATAACGCGTACAAAATATGCACCAAAATACCTTTGCATATAATTAGAGGGTTTTTGCGTAAATTTGGGTTATCTGGGAAGCGAAAACAGAGATCAGAGATCAGGGATCGGTGACTAAGTGACCAGGTTGCGAACCGCAGGTCCTTCGACTCCGGTCGCTATAGCGACCTTCGCTCAGGATGACAAGTAATTGAAATGGAAGGAGATTGTATGCGGAAACAAGGATCGGAAGAGGGGCTACGAATGCTGGATGAGGCGAGCATGGCCTTCCGGGTGGTGCAGGAGAAGGGAGTCAAGATTCAAGGTTGGCTACAGACCGTACGGCGTGAATTGTGGATTCCGGTGGCGGAGTTGGCGGGGCGGCTGGGCGTGAGGGAGGGTGAAGTGTACCGGATGGAATACGCAGAGGGACGTGGGGTGATCGAGATACAGACGCTGCGGCGGGCGGCCGAGGCGCTGGGATGCGATCTGGTATACGGGCTGGCGCCAAAGTAGGGGACACTCAAGGCGACGGCGGCGGGACGGGCCGCTGGGCGGGAGAAGAAACGAGAGGAGACGCTCGAGCGGAGGGACGAGAAGGCCAGGGAGCGGCGGCGAGAGGCGGCGCGACAGATATGGAATGCGCAGGAGACGGAGCGGCTGGAGGAGGAGTGGCGGGAATATTGGAGACAGTGCCGGATGAGGCGGACGGAGGGCGCGCGGAAGCTGATTCCCAAGCCGCGGCCACGGGTCAAGCTCTGGAAGCAGGAGCTGCGCAAGGCACTGGTGCGGGTGATGAGGAAGAAGGGGATGAGGGTGCGATAAGGCAGGGACTAGGGACTAAGGACTAGTGGCGGAAAGCCCGGGCCTGAAGGCCACTTTTTATTGGCGCTCTTTCAGGGGGTTAAAACCCCCTGCTCCCTCCGTTCCTGTCCATGGGTCTGAAGCCTGCGGTTACCTTCGGATAGACCTCAGGGGCTAAAGCCCGATGTATTTTTGTTGCAATTGCGGCACGACTAAAGCCACCCCAAAGACGAAGGCCTGTCTTTGGGGACCCCGGTGCCGCAAGAACAAGGACGCGGCGAGGGTGGGCACCCGGAGATTCGTAATTATGGAAATGACACAAAAGAAAACCAGGTTCATCGGCTTCCCTTCGCTGCGCTTTGGGTCGCTCAAGACGACTGCAGGGATGTGGCTTGACCGGAGAGATGTAGGGGATTAAACTCGCTTGCCGAGGAGGGATATATGAGAAAGGCTGTGACTTCAACCCTTGCGGGCATCGCGTTTTCATGCGCAGTCCTATTGCTTGAATCTACTTCCCCGGCACGGGCACAGGGCGGCACGGGCGAGGTGAATCTGCTGTCGTGGGGCGCGGGCGCGCTGATTGTGCAAGCGCCGCCGTCCTACTCGAATAGCGGCCAGTGGTCGGCGGATGCAATTCTGGACGAGCTTCCGGACACGGGATGGGCCACCCCGGCAGGTGACCTGACGCCCAAGGTGTTCATCTTCGAGTTGGCGAACCGGAGCGAAATCACCAGCCTGGCCTTCGATACCGCCAATGTGGAGAACCGCGGCTGCGGAGCCAAGGATTTGAGGGTGGAGATTTCCGAACGCAGGGACGGGGGCTTCACGGAAATCGCCAGGCCGTCGCTAGCGCCGGTAAAGGATCACCAGAAGTTCGCGCTGAAGACGCCAACAACAGGGCGCTATCTGAAGCTGACGGTGCTCAACAATTGGGGCGATAGCCAGTACATGGAAATCATGGATATGTACGCCTATGGAAGAGCATTGGCTACGCGGCCGCTGGCCGACAACTCCGGCACGTTTTCATCCGATTACGGCGACTTCCACATGCAGCAGACCGGGGCCGCGGTGAACGGCTGTTATGTGCAAAATAACGGGCTGATAGAAAACGGCGGATTCGACGGCCGAGTGCTGCGGTTTACCTGGAGCGAAGGCGAAGTTGCTCCCGGAGAACGCCATGGCGGCCCGGCGATGTTGATCTTCAGCGACGACGGGCAATCGTTTACCGGATTTTTTTGGAGTGAAGGCGGTACCGGAATCTACAGCGGGGTGTGGAACGGCAAGCGAACTTCGCGGACGATTGGCTCGTGCCCGTACTGGAGGCCGGGGTCCGGCAACGAAATTACGAAGCAGCTGCAGAGCGAAGGGCGCGCGCGGCTCTACGGGATTCTGTTTGATACCGATTCAGACCACCTGAAGGACGAATCCAAACCCACGCTGGAGAAGCTGGTGGCGGCTGCCCGCTCGCAGCCGACGTGGAAGTTTGCGATCGAAGGCCACACGGACAATGTGGGCAGCGACGCCCACAACCAGACGCTCTCAGAAAAGCGCGCCGCCTCCGTCAAAGCCTATCTGGTGAACGCCGGCGTGGCTGCGAACCGTTTGACTACCCAGGGATTTGGGGCAAGCCGCCCGGTGAACAGCAACGACACCGCGCTGGGCCGTTCGCAGAACCGGCGAGTGGAGATTGTGAAGCAGTAGGGAGCGGAGGTTCAGCAAGCACCCCGCCCTTGACTCATTATCATGGGGACGCAAATTCTACGTGTTGCCCGGAGCCTGGGGGAACCATGGATGGGTAGAAACCCATTCCTGCCAGCCGCGCGTTGATACAGTGCCGACAAGCATCACTCCGGGGCTGAAGTCCGCATTATTATTGTGCATTCTGCAGCAGTCAGGGTTAAAACCCTGACCTACCAGTCGCCCTGACGCTTCTTGCTTCGCTTGTTGCCGGGAAATGTAAACTGATGGCAATGTTCAAGTATGGATTAGATGGCAGAGAGACGCGCGTGCTGAAGGCTCTGAAGACGCCGGAGCGAATTCAGCGGTTTCTGGATCACGAAATTGCCTACAACAAAGAGCCGGATGGGGACACGGTTCGGTCTCCCCGGCGGGTGCTGCGCGACCGGGTGGCTCACTGCATGGAGGGCGCGCTGCTGGCGGCGGCTGCGCTCAGGGTGCAGGGCTATCCGCCATTGCTGCTGGACCTGGAGTCGGTGCGGGACGACGACCATGTGCTGGCGATATTTAAGCAGCGAGGTTGTTGGGGAGCGATCGCCAAATCGAATTACAGCGGGTTGAGATTCCGGGAGCCGGTGTATCGCAGCCTGCGAGAGCTAGCGATGTCGTACTTTGAACACTACTTCAACCTGGAGCGGGAGAAGACGCTGCGCAAGTACTCGCGGCCGGTGAATCTGGCGCGGTTTGACGGCATTGGCTGGATGACGGCGGAAGAGGATCTGTGGGTGATCAGCGAGCACCTGGTGAAGATTCCACACGTGGCTTTGCTGAGGAACGGGACGGGACGGCGGATGGCCAGCGTGGATGACCGGTTGTTTGCGGCGGGGCTGGTTGGGCGGGCGGAGTGAGATGGTATGGGCCTGAAGGCCGCTATTGATTCACGCTCGTTCAGGAGGATAAAACTGAAGGCCGATGATCGATGCGTTATTCGACTGGATTGGGCGGAGGAACTTCGAGTGCGCCGGTGAGGCTGGAGACGCGAGCGACATTGTGGCTGCGGCACCAGGATTCCAGGCCGCGGGAGATCCGTTCGACGGCACGGGGGTCGGCGAAGCTGGCCGTGCCCACCTGGACGGCGGTGGCGCCGGCGAGCAGGAACTCGACGGCATCTTCCGGGGTGGTGATGCCGCCCATGCCGATGATGGGGATGGAGACGGCTTTGGCGGTCTCGTAGACCATGCGCAGAGCGATGGGCTTGATGGCCGGACCGGAGAGGCCGCCGGTGATGTGCGGCAGGCGTGGCTTGCGGGTTTCAGCGTCGATGGACATGGCTAGAAATGTGTTGGATACGCTGACGGCGTTGGCTCCGGCGCTTTCCGCGATGTGGGCCATGTGGGAGATGGAGGTTACGTTGGGCGAGAGCTTGACAATGAGCGGGCGGGTGGAGGCGGTGTTGGCGCGGCCGACAAGATATTCAAGCGAGCCGGGATCAATGCCGAAGGACATTCCGCCGGCATGGACGTTGGGGCAGGAGGCGTTCAGCTCGTAGGCGGCGATGCCTTCAGCCTGGTTGAGGCGCTCGATGACCGCGATGTACTCGCCCACCGTGTAGCCGAAGACGTTGACGATGACGTGGGAGCGGGGATAGCGGCGCAAGGGGGGCAGCTTGCGGGCGATGAACTCCTCGACGCCGACGTTTTGGAGGCCGATGGCGTTCAACATGCCGGAGGCGGTCTGGATGATGCGCGGCGGGGCGTTGCCGGCCATGGGTTCAAGGGAGATGCCCTTGGTGACGAAGGCGCCGATGCGCTCCAGGGCGACGATCTCCTCGAACTCAATGCCGTAGCCGAAGGTGCCGCTGGCGGCGATGATGGGGCTGACCAGCTCCAGGCCTGCCAACGAGACTCTCATGTCGGTTTTCACGCGCGAGACGCTTCCTTTTCGTCAGTGATCCGTGAATAGAGGGGACCAAAGCTATGATACGCGACTTGCAAGACTAGCGAAATGCGGAGTTCTTGCGAGGACATAAAATGGGCGGCCTCGATGAAGCCGCCCAAAGGTCCCTGAGTGTTGAGCAGTTATGCGCCGACCGGCTCGCTGGCGTTGACTTTGACGGGAGTGAGCCAGCCGAAGCGGTCGGGTTTGAGGCCGTTGGCGATGCCGAAGAATTCGTCGGCGATTTTCTTGGTGATATCGCCGGTTTTTCCGTCGGCGATGACGATGTGGTCGATGGAGCGGATGGGAGAGACCTCGGCGGCTGTGCCGGTGAAAAAGACCTCGTCGGCGATATAGAGCAGTTCACGGGGGATGGGCTGCTCGATGACGGTGTAGCCGAGGTGGCGGGCGATGGCGATAACGCTGTCGCGGGTGATGCCGGAGAGAGCCGAGTTGCCGAGCTGCGGAGTGTAGAGAACGCCGCTGCGGACTACGAAGACGTTCTCGCCAGAGCCCTCGCTGACCAGTCCGTTGACATCCAGGGCGATGCCCTCCTGGTAGCCGTTGATCTCAGCCTCCATATGGATGAGCTGGGAGTTCATGTAGTTTGCGCCGGCCTTGGCGAGAGAGGGCATAGTGTTGGGGGCGAGACGATTCCAACTGGAGATGCAAATGTCAGCGCCGCCGTGGCCGGCGATGTACTTGCCCCAGGGAAAGTTGGCGACGTAGACCTCGATGGGCGAACCCTTGGGGCTGACGCCAATTTCACCATAGCCGCGGAGCGCGATGGGGCGGATGTAGCAAGGGGCAACCTCATTGGCTTCAATCACATCGACGACGGCCGCGCAGAGCTCGTCAAGCGAGAAGGGGATCTCCATGCGGTAGATTTTGGCTGAGTCGAGAAGGCGCTGCATGTGCTCCGGCAGGCGAAAGACGGCCGAGCCCTGCGGCTGGGCGTAACAGCGAATTCCTTCAAAGACGCTGGAGCCGTAATGGACGACATGACTCATCACGTGGATGGTGGCCTGTTCCCAGGGAATGAGTTTGCCGTTATGCCAGATTTTGGAGGTTGCATGAATAGGCATGAATTGAATGCTCCTTGATTGCGCCGTGCGCGTGTATAACGCGTGTATAACAGGGTAACGTGAGAGAGGCGGCTTTGTCACGGAAGGCGGGGCAGGCAGAGCAGAGAGTCAGTTGAAAAAGTAATCCCTCAGGGGCTAAAGCCCATGTTGATTATGCACCTCTTCATGTACGGGCTAAAGCCCGTACCCTTCACCTGAAGCCAATACCCTTAAAACTGACCCACTACCCGCAGGCAGGGCCAGGGTTCATGCGCGAGTTGAAGCACGGGCGTCCTTGCCGGATCAGTGCTGACATTGGCAGGATTCAAGTTGAGCGTGTATTCTAGTGGTCAGACCTCATGGATTGCCATTGAGGATGAGGAGTGACGGCCGATGAGTCAAGGATTGAATATCCGCAAGGATGCGGAGCTGGATTTTCTTTCGCTGGGCGCGCTGGTGCACCGGCTCGATCCGGGGATCATCCCCTTCCGCAAGGCGACCGAGTGCCAGATCCACGTGAGCGGCGGCGAGTTCAACGTGGCCGCGAATCTATCGAATTGCTTCGGCATGAAGACGGCGGTTGTTTCGGCGATGGCGGATTATCCGATCGGCGATCTGATTGCGGAGCGGGTGCGCGCCATGGGCGTGAAGGCGATTTACAAGCACTTCAAGCACAACGGCGTGAATGGGCCCAACATGGCCACCGTGTACAGCGACCGGGGATATGGCATGCGCCCTCCGGTGGTTTTTTACAACCGAGCGAACGAGGCGGCGGGACAACTAAAGCCGGGGGATTTTGACTGGAAGGCGATTTTTTCGAAGGGCGTGAAATGGGTGCACTGCGGCGGAATTTTTGCGGCGCTATCGCCGACCACCGCGCCGCTGGCCGCGGAGATGATGAAAGAAGCCAAGGCGGCGGGCGCGATTACCTCGTTTGATCTGAACTTCCGCGAGAAGCTGTGGAATATACACGGCGGCGCGGAGAAGGCCGTGGAGACGATTGGCAAAATCGTACAAAACGTGGACGTGCTGGTGGGCAACGAAGAGGATCTGCAGAAGGGGCTGGGAATCCCAGGGCCGGAGGTGGCGGCGAAATCGAAGCTCGACCCGAGTGTGTTTTTCGGCATGATCGACAACGTGGTGAAGAAGCATCCGCATGTGAAGGTGGTGGCGACGACGCTGCGCGAGGTGCACTCGACCAACCGGCACAGCTGGAGCGCGGTGGCGTGGGTTGACGGCAAGACGTACACCGCGCCGACGGCGGAGCTGGATGTTCTGGACCGGGTGGGCGGCGGCGACGGATTTGCGGCGGGGTTTATCTATGGGCTGCTGACCGGCGAGAGGCCGGAAGAGGCAGTCAAGCTGGGATGGGCGCATGGCGCGCTGCTGACGACGTTCCCCGGCGACACAACCATGGCGACGGTGGAGCAGGTGAGAGCTTTTGCCAAGGGCGGGTCGGCGCGGATCCAACGATAGAGAAAAAGTGAAGTAGTGAAAAAGTGAAGAAGTGAAGTAGTGAAGAAGTGAAATAGTGAAGAAGTGAAATAGTGAAGAAATAATGATTCAGGGAGATGGGGAGATTATATGCCGGAAGCATTGTGTGATATCGGCCTGATTGGGCTCGCTGTGATGGGACAGAATCTTGTCCTCAACATGAACGACCACGGCTTCAAGGTGGCCGTTTTCAACCGCACCGTATCGAAGGTGGACGACTTTTTGGCCAACGAGGCCAAGGGGACGCAGGTTGTGGGCGCCCACTCCGTCGAGGAATTCGTCAAACTGCTGAAGCGGCCGCGGCGCGTGATGCTGATGGTGAAGGCCGGCGCGAGCGTTGATGAGACGATCGAGCACGTTCTGCCTTGCCTTGAAAAGGGCGACATCATTATCGACGGCGGGAACTCGCTGTTTACCGATTCCACGCGCCGGACCAAATATCTGGCCGCCAAAGGAATTTTGTTCATTGGCACGGGCGTTTCCGGCGGGGAAGAGGGCGCGCGGCGCGGACCGTCGATCATGCCGGGCGGTAATCCGGCAGCGTGGCCGCATGTGAAGGAGATTTTCCAGGCAATCGCCGCCAAGGTGGAGGATGGAACGCCTTGCTGCGACTGGGTGGGCGAGGATGGGGCGGGGCACTTTGTGAAGATGGTGCATAACGGCATTGAGTATGGCGATATGCAGCTGATCTGCGAGGCCTACGACCTGTTGCAGCGCGGCCTGGGATTGAGCGCCGATGAGCTGCACGAGGTTTTTGCGGAATGGAACAAAGGCGAGCTGGACAGCTACCTGATCGAGATTTCCCGGGACATTTTTGCCCACAAAGACGAAGATGGGAAGCCGTTGGTCGATAAGATTCTTGATACAGCAGGCCAGAAGGGCACGGGCAAGTGGACGGTGATCAACGCGCTCGATCTGGGCCAGCCGGTGACGCTGATCGGCGAGTCGGTCTTTGCACGCTGCCTGTCGGCGCTGAAGGAGGAGCGCGTGGAGGCGGCGAAGATTTTAAAGGGGCCGGCGGCCAAGGCCTCGGTTGGCGACCGGGCTGCGTTTATCGAGGATGTGCGCCGGGCGCTGTACAGCTCGAAGATTGTTTCTTACGCGCAGGGGTACATGCTGCTGAGGGCCGCGGCCAAGGAACATGGCTGGAACCTGAACATGGGCGGCATCGCGCTGATGTGGCGCGGCGGATGCATCATACGCAGCCGCTTTTTGGGCAAGATCAAAGAGGCCTTCGACAAGAATAAGGGAATCGAGAATCTGCTGCTGGACAGCTTCTTCTCTGCCGCGCTGAACAACTACCAAGCTTCGTGGCGCAAGGCGGTGGTGAAAGCGGTGGAGCTGGGCATACCGACGCCGGTGTTCTCCACGGCGCTGGCGTTCTATGACGGCTATCGCACCGCACGGCTGCCCGCCAACCTGCTGCAGGCGCAACGCGATTACTTTGGAGCGCATACGTACGAGCGCGTAGATAAGCCGCGCGGCGAGTACTTCCACACCAATTGGACAGGTCACGGAGGGCGGGTTTCGTCGACGACGTATACGGTGTAGAAACAACGTTCATCTCTTAGGCTTGGCTCCGGTCCGGAGTGATTTTCGAGCCGGCGGGCGTTCTTTACCCTGCGCGGTTTGCGCCATGCGCAGGTGCTGCTCCATCAATTTTCGCGCTTCCACGGGATTGCGGGAGCGAATGGCGCGATAGATCTTACGGTGCATCTCAGCGGATTCACGCAGGTCGATGGAACGTTCAACGGTTTTGCGGCGCTTGTCATACAATGCCGAGGTGACGGTTTCCATGAGCGCGGCCAGAATCGGATTGCCGGAAGCCTGGGAGAGAATGCGATGAAAGCGCACGTCGTGGATCAAAAAATCGGTGGGATTATCCACGGAAGCAAAGAAACCGGCGACTTCTTCGGCCAGCGCCTCGTGATGCTCTTTCTTGCTTCGTTCAGCGGCCAGAGCGGCCAGCGTGCCCTCCAGGATCAAGCGCACTTCAAACATATGCCATGACTTAAAACCGTGCAGCACGCCCATCAGGCTGAAGGATGCCTTGCCGAATTCAGCCGGGCCATCGGCGACAAAGGCGCCAACACCGTGACGAACCTTGATGACCCCCATGGCAGCCAGATAGCCGATGCCGGTACGAAGGCTGGCGCGGCTGATCTTTAAAGCGCGCGCAAACTCGCGCTCGGGAGGAATTTTGTCGCCCAGTTTCAGCGTGCCATTTTCAATGAGAGAACGAATGTGGTTGACCACATGCATGGTCCGCTGCGTATCCGGCAGATCGTTTTTCATGCGCGGCATAAAGAGTTGAACCTTCTTGCTAATCAGAAATGCAGGGCAAAAATGAGATTATCACCGAAGAGCGTTGCGCGCACATGAGAAAATTATTTACGCGGAAGATTTCCGGAGGGATGTGTATACTGTGGTCTGACCTCCGGTGATTTCCTCTCAGCGCCACGCCAGGAAGGGCAGAGATTAAGCCATGCCGATTCATGAAGATCGCCTGTTTCCCGCCGAAGCAGCAACGCGCAAGATAGCCAAAGCCCTGTACACACACGTGCGAAGCTTGCCCATCATCAGCCCGCATGGGCATACGCAGGCGGCGTGGTTTGCCCAAAACGAGCCTTTTCCCGACCCGGCAATGCTGCTGGTGCAGCCCGATCACTACGTTTTCCGTATGCTTTACAGCCAGGGCATTTCCATGGATGACCTGGAGATTGGCGTTGCGGAGATGAAGAACCCACGCAAAGTGTGGCGCATCTTTGCCAGCAACTACTATCTTTTCCGCGGAACGCCCACGCGCATGTGGATGGATCATGTGTTCCAGGAAGTGTTTGGACTGGAGCAGAGACTGAGCGCGGCCAGCGCCGACCACTTCTTCGACACCATCGCGGAGAAGCTGAAGAAGCCGGAACTTTTGCCGCGCGCGCTTTATGAACGGTTCAATATCGAGGTGCTGTCGACGAGCGACTCGCCGCTTGATTCGCTGGACGACATCAAGGCAATCCACGCATCGGGCTGGAAGGGCAGGATTGTGCCGGCCTTTCGCCCCGACCCGGTGGTAGATCCGGAGTATACCGGATTTTCCCAGTCAATTTTCAAGCTGGGCGAGCAGACCGGAGAAGACACCTCATCCTGGAAGGGGTATCTGTACGCTCTTCGCAAGGCGCGCCTGCGCTTTAAAGAACTCGGCTGCACCTCCACCGACCACGGCCATCTGAATGCAGAGACGGCCGATCTGCCCGCAACCGAGGCCGCGGATCTGTTTTGTAAAGTCTTTACCGGCAAGGCGGGCAAGCGTGAGCAGGAGCTGTTTCAGGCGCAGATGCTGACCGAGATGGCGCAGATGAGCCTGGAAGACGGGCTGGTGATGCAGATACACCCCGGCTCGGTGCGCAACCATAACCGCAAGGTCTATTTGAAATATGGACGCAATGTGGGCTGCGACATACCACGGCCAACCAACTATGTGGATGCGCTGCGTCCATTGCTGGACCGCTTTGGCAATGAGAGCAAGCTGACGATCATTCTGTTTACGCTGGATGAATCCACTTACAGCCGTGAGCTGGCGCCGCTGGCCGGGCACTATCCCTGCCTGCGGCTGGGGCCAGCCTGGTGGTTCAACGACAGTCCCGAGGGGATGATGCGCTTCCGCCAGCAGATGACGGAGACAGCCGGCTTTTACAACACGGTGGGCTTTAACGACGACACGCGCGCCTTCTTATCCATTCCCGCGCGTCACGATGTGGCGCGGCGCATCGATTGCGCCTTCCTGGCCCGGCTGGTGGCCGAGCACCGGCTGGATGAGGATGAAGCCTATGAAGTAGCGTACGAGCTGACCTACGGGCTGGTGAAAAAGGCATACAAACTGTGAGCGGAGATGGTGGATGGGCAAATCAGGCGCACAGGCAATAAGCGAAGCGGGGATTTCAGCGGTCACGAAGATAGGAAATGTGCGCTGGACGATCTGCGCCATGCTGTTTGCCGCCACCACGATCAACTATATGGACCGGCAGGTACTGGCGCTGCTTAAGCCCACTCTCATGATGAGCGTTGCCAATCATGGCATCGGCCTGACGGAAGAGAGCTACGGGACCATTGTCGCACTCTTTACTCTTTTCTATGCTCTTGGGCAACTGGGCGCGGGACGCTTTGTGGACAAGATCGGCACGCGCATTGGCTTCATGGCCATCATGGCCGTCTGGAGTATCTCGGCGATGTGCCACGCGCTGGTCAACACGGTGCTTCAACTGGGCATTGCGCGCTCCTGCCTGGGATTAGGCGAATCGGGCAATTTTCCTGCCGCCAATAAAACCAACGCGGAATGGTTCCCGCAAAAAGAACGCTCGTTTTCCTTCGGAATCTTCAACTGCGGGGCGAATGTTGGAGTGATCCTGGCTACACTCCTGGTGCCGATAGCGGTCCACTACTTTGGCTGGCACTCCGCTTTTCTGATCACCGGATTTTTATCGGCGTCATGGATACTAATGTGGTTCCTTCAATACAAGAAGCCCGCCGAACATCCGACACTCTCCTCTGCCGAATTGGCATACATCAACCAGGATCCGCCGGAAAGCCCCGGGCCTTCTACGCCATGGATCAAGTTGTTCGGAATACGGCAGACATGGGCGTATGCCATTCCCAAATTCCTTACCGATCCCGTCTGGTGGTTCTATCTTTACTGGCTGCCGGGTTACTTCAGCGATAGATTTCAGCTGAGCCTGGCGGGGCTGGGGTTGCCGATTCTGATTGTTTACAACGCCTCGGCCATCGGCAGCATCTACGGTGGCTACATCCCCGCGTCTTTTATGCGTATTGGATTTTCAGCAGAGCGCGCTCGGATTGCGGCCATGCTACTGTGCGCCTGCCTGGTAGTTCCGGTTTTCATGATTAACTACACGGACTCGAAATGGACGGCCATCGGCCTGCTAAGCCTGGCGGCGGCGGCGCACCAGGGCTGGTCGTGCAACCTGTTCACCACGGCCTCGGATATGTTCCCGCGCAGCGCCGTGGGTTCGGCAACCGGCATCGGCACCATGGCCGGAGCCGTGGGAGGCTTCCTGTTTGCAAAATATATTGGCCACATTTTGCAACTAACGCATAGTGACTATTCGATTCTGTTTATCATCGCCGCCAGCGTTTATCTTGTGTCGCTGCTGATCAACGTCCTGCTAGCTCCGGGACTGAGAAGGGTGGATTTAACCGCATGAGTCTTTACTGCGCAGTGGGAAGCGTTGATGCCGACCTGACTCCAAAGCAGCTGAACGATCTGCTGGAGGAGGGTTTGTCTAAGCTGGGCCAGCGCAACAAAGTGCTGGCCGTGCCGCCCGACCAAACCCGCGTTCACTCCCGCGCCGGAGATCTGACGCGGTATGCGTGGAAGCACTATGGCGACAAACTGAAGGCGGTTTTGCCGGCGCTGGGAACGCATGTACCGATGACGCCCCATCAGATTGCGGCGATGTACGGCGATATGCCGCTCGATCTCTTCAAAGTGCATAACTGGCGCACGGACATAGAGACCCTGGGCGAGGTTCCGGCTGAGTATATCCGCGAGCAGTCGGAAGGCAAGCTGAATTATGCGTGGCCGGCGCAAGTCAATAAGCTCATTTCGCGGGGCGACTTCGATCTGATTCTCTCCATCGGCCAGGTGGTGCCGCATGAAGTGATCGGCATGGCCAACTACAACAAGAACATCCTGGTGGGCACGGGAGGCCGAGACGGCATCAATCGCAGCCATTACCTAGGCGGAGTCTACGGGATGGAGCGAATCATGGGGCGCGCGGCCAATCCCGTTCGCAACGTGCTCAATTACGCGTCGGAGCGATTCCTCAAAGATATGCCCATCGTTTACGTGCAGACTGTGGTGAGCCGCAGGGAAGACGGCGGGCTGGCGGTGCGCGGACTGTACATCGGCGACGACATCGAGTGCTTCAACCAGGCTGCGGAACTGAGCCTGAAGGTAAACTTCGAGATGCTCGACAAGCCGATCAAAAAAGCTGTTGTCTATCTCGACCCCGAGGAGTTCCACTCCACATGGCTGGGGAACAAGGCCATCTATCGCACCCGCATGGCGCTGGCCGACGGCGCGGAGCTGATTGTGCTGGCTCCGGGCGTGAAGGAATTCGGCGAGGACAGGACCATCGACGCGCTGATCCGCAAATATGGCTATCGCGGCACACCGGCGACTCTCAAGGCAGTGGAAGCCAATGCCGACCTGGCCAACGATCTGAGCGCCGCCGCGCACCTGATTCACGGCTCCTCGGAGGGGCGTTTCAAGATTACCTGGTGCCCAGCCTTTCTCACACAGAAAGAAGTGGAGGGCGTCGGCTTCAGCTATGGTGATCTCAACGAGATGCTTACGCGCTACGACCTGAGCAAACTCACGCTCGGCGCGAATCATGTTGATGGCGAAGAGATTTTCTTCATCTCCAATCCAGGATTGGGACTGTGGGCGCACCGCAGCCGGTTTTAGTCAAGAGGGAAGATGGAAAAGACCAGCATGAAACTTCCCAAATATTCTGTAGGCGTAGGAGACCGGTTTGCGCACCAGGCCAAGGCGCAGTTGCGGGCCTGCATGCTGGCAGTGGAGGCCGGCGTCGAGGTGGTTCCGGTATGGAACAAGTCGAACCGCGAGCACACCACCATCGGCTCCGTGCCCACTTCGACGCGCGCTGCCGCAGATGCCGCCGTCAAGGCCCTTGGCTGGAAGCTGCCCTACTTTTGTGACGCCGACCACATCACGCTGCAAACTGTTGGCCGATTCTTTGACGCCTGCGACTTCTACACCCACGACGTGGCCGACTTTATCGGTCAGACTGCCGCGGCATCCGATACCGAGTACTTCGTAGATGAGCATTCAAAGTTGCTCGGACACATACAGCTCAAAAGAGTCAACGAACGCATCAAGATTACGCAGGAGATCGTGCGCCAGACGGCGCGGAAGTATTTGACCGCGGTGAAGAAGGCCGGCGAGATCTATCGGGCTATTGTCGCTGCCAAGGGGGAAGGGAAGTTTATTCCCGAGATCTCAATGGACGAGACCGAAAGCGCGCAGAGCCCAGTCGAGCTGCTCATCATCCTGGCGGCCATTGCCGATGAAGGCATCCCCGTGCAGACCATCGCGCCGAAGTTCAGCGGCCGATTCAACAAGGGCATCGATTATGTGGGCGACGTGGCGCAGTTTGAGCGTGAGTTTGCGCTGGATGTCGCGGTCATAGCTTATGCAGTCAAGCGCTTTGGCCTGCCCGATAATCTCAAGCTGAGCGTTCACTCCGGAAGCGACAAATTTTCCATTTATCCCGCGATTCACGCAACACTCAAGCGCTTTAATGTTGGAGTTCACCTGAAGACGGCGGGAACTACGTGGCTCGAAGAGCTGATCGGCCTGGCAGAAGCGGGCGGCAAAGGGCTCAAGCTGGCCAAGGAGATTTATGGCGAAGCCTATGCGCACCGCGAAGAGCTATGCGCGCCCTACGCTATGGTCATCGATATCGATACAACCAAGCTGCCGTCTCCTACAGTTGTGAATGGTTGGAGTTCAGAGCAGTACACTTCTGCCTTGCGCCATGTTCCGGGCGCGGCGGCATACAACGACAGCCTGCGCCAGTTGCTGCATGTGGGCTACAAAGTAGCGGCCAAGATGGGACGCCGTTATCTTCACTTGCTCGAAGCCAATGAGGCGGTTATCGCGAAAAACGTGACCGAGAACCTTTACAAACGGCACATTGCTCCCGTTTTTCTTGGGCGTGAAGTTTGAATCACCGCTATGAGATTTTATGAATCCGGATGAACTGACGAAAACAGAAAAGGAGTGCAACATGGCAAAAACAACGGATGCCGCAGGTGGACAAAAGCAAGATTGCGGGCAATGCGTCTTCGATTTGGCAGAAGTGACGAAGATGTACGACTTCAGCGGGAAGACAGTGGCCATCACCGGCGGCTCCGGAGTACTGGGCGGTGAAATAGTTTGCGCGCTGGTTGGATGTGGCGCGCAAGTCGCGTCATTGGACGTCAATATCGATGCCAGCAAGGCGCTGGTGGAGCGGATGGGAGTGCGCGGAAAGCAGATTTCACTTTTCAAGTGTGACGTGCTCGATCGCGAAACTATTTTCAAGACGGCGCAGGAGGTGGTGAGCCGCCTGGGAAAACTGGATTGCCTGATCAACGGCGCGGGAGGCAATAAGCCGCAGGCCACAACCAGCGCCGAACTGAAATTCTTCGATCTGCCGCCGGAAGCGGTGCGCTGGGTCTTCGATCTGAATATTATGGGAACAATTCTGCCCTCGCAGGCGTTCGGAAAAGTCATGGCCGAACAGGGCTATGGAACGATTTTGAATATTTCGTCGATGAACGCTTTCCGTCCGCTGACCCGCATTCCCGCCTACTCGGCAGCCAAGGCCGCGGTGAGCAATTTTACGCAATGGATGGCGGTGCACATGGCGCAGGAATATTCACCCAAGATTCGCGTGAACGCCATTGCGCCGGGCTTTTTTCTCACCAATCAAAACCGGTTTCTGCTGACCGACAAGGATACGGGCGAGTGGACGGCGCGCGGCAAGACTATCGTGGGACATACGCCTATGGGACGGCTGGGCGATCCCAAGGACCTGCTGGGATGCGTGCTGTGGCTGCTGTCGCCAGCTTCGGAGTTTGTGACCGGCGTGGTGATTCCGATCGATGGAGGATTTTCAGCGTTCAGCGGCGTGTAGGCAAAAGGTATTCAGCACGAAGCGAGTGATCTTCCAGGGATTGCGGCAGAGATGCCGCATTTCCTGCATAGTCGAATTCGTTGTGGGAGGAAGCACGTCATGAGAAAGGGAATTTATGCAGTGCTTTTGGCAGCCGGAGTTTTGCTTGTTCTATGCATAGCAGTCATCCTCGCAAAGCGGGGAACAAAGCCGCCGTCCACGATTGCTCCCGCAAAGCTGGCGCGCATCGGCGCCGTCGATGAACGCTTTCAGTCCTACAACATCGAGATGGTCGAGGTTACGGGCGGGCGATTCTGGAAGCCCTACACCAGCAAGATTGAAGAGAGTCCGGCAGCGGCCAAGCAGGCGAACGCGAATCAACCAGCCGGCATGGACCCGTCGAAGTTTCAATATCGGCCTCCGATTGACCTGAGCAATAAGCGTTTGCGCAAGCTGGCGGCGGCATTGGGGCCGGCTTATCTGCGCGTGAGCGGCACGTGGGCTAACTCCACTTACTTTCAGAATACCGACGAGCCGGCGCCAGCCACACCGCCCAAGGGATTTAATGGCGTGCTGACCCGCAAGCAGTGGAAGGGCGTGGTTGATTTCTCCCATGCGGTAAACGCTGAGATTGTCACATCGTTTGCGATCTCCGCCGGAACCCGCAACGCTGAAGGCGTATGGACTGCGGAGCAGGCGCGCAAGATTCTGGAGTTTACAAAATCAGCAGGCGGCAGTATCGCCGCTGCAGAATATATGAACGAGCCGAACCTTGCGGAGATGGGCGGCGCACCCAAGGGATACGATGCGGCGGCTTATGCCCGCGATTTTGCAGTCTTTCGCGGCTTCATGAAATCGGATTATCCACGCACAGTGATTCTCGGCCCGGGCGGAGTTGGAGAGGACGGAATGCTCAGTCTTCTTGCCTCTTCCATGCACCGTGTTTCGAGCAAAGACATTCTCGCCGCAACCGGTCCGGTATTTGATGGATTTTCATATCACTCTTATGGAGGAGTTTCCATCCGCTGTATGCCCAAGAACATACCTGGATCCCCCACCGCCGAAAAGGCATTGACCGGGGAATGGCTTGCCAGCTCAGGGAAAACCGAGGCATTTTATGCCGATCTGCGCGATCGATATGATCCGTGGAAACCTATCTGGCTGACCGAGACGGCGCAGGCCGCTTGTGGCGGCGACCGATGGGCTTCGACCTACCTCGATAGCTTTCGCTATCTCAATCAGCTTGGCGCTCTGGCAAAACACGGCGTGCAGGTGCACATGCACAACACGCTGGCAGCAAGCGACTATGGCCTGCTGGATGAGAACACCTATCAGCCGCGGCCAAACTACTGGGCCGCACTTTTATGGCGCAAATTGATGGGAACCACTGTGCTCGATGCGGGGGCATCGACCGCGCCCAACCTGCACGTCTACGCGCAGTGCCTGCGCTATTCTCCCGGCGGAGTAGCTCTGTTGATTATTAATGCCGACCCGGCTGAAGCGAAGTCGCTTGAAGTTTCTGCCGCATCGGAGCGTTACACGCTTACTGTGATGAGCCTTCAGGATACTCGCGTGCAGCTGAATGGGATGGAACTTCAGCTTGGCGCGGATGATGCGTTGCCGGAGCTGAAGGGAATCGCAACCAACGCCGGTCCGATCACCTTTGCCCCTGCCAGCATCACGTTTTTGGCCATTCCCACAGCAGAGAACGCAAGCTGCAAATAAATGGATAAATGCGGCTGCCAAAGAAGCCGGAGCGAGATTGAGAATTGGAATCTGCTTTTACGGCCAAGAATCCGTGCGATATACGCGTTTTACCAGCCCAGAACGTAGGCAAAAATCAGCGGCGCGACAATCGACGCATCCGACTCGATGATGAACTTGGGCGTCGTCTCGCCCAGCTTTCCCCAGGTGATTTTCTCGTTGGGAACGGCTCCCGAGTAGGAGCCATAACTGGTTGTGGAATCACTGATTTGGCAGAAATAAGCCCATAGTGGCACGTGCTCCCGCCTCAGGTCCTGGTGCAGCATCGGGACCACGCAGATGGGGAAGTCGCCGGCTATTCCGCCCCCGATCTGGAAAAATCCCAGCGGCGATTTTGCGGTGGTCTCCGTGTACCATTCGGCCAGTTCCATCATGTACTCGATGCCCGTCCGCACGGTGTGGATCTTCTTTACATCCTTTGAGATACAGTGCCCGGCGTACATATTGCCCAGCGTCGAATCCTCCCATCCGGGCACGAATATGGGCAGATTTTTCTGGGCCGCCGCCAGCAGCCAACTGTTCTTGGGATCAATCTGATACGACGCCTCCAACTCTCCTGAAATCAGTATTTTATAGAAGAAAACGTGGGGAAAGAATCGCTCACCCGCCTGGTCGGCTCGGACCCACTCCTTCAGAACCTCATTCTCAATCCGCCGCATTGCCTCCATCTCCGGAATGCAGGTGTCGGTAACGCGGTTCATGTGCCGATTCAATAACTTAGCCTCATCGGCCGGGGTCAGATCGCGGTAGTGTGGCACACGCTCGTAGAAGTCGTGCGCCACCAGATTGAAGACGTCCTCCTCCAGATTCGCCCCCGTGCAGCAGATTCCGTGGACTTTGTCCTGCCGGATCATCTCCGCCAGCGAGAGACCGAGCTCGGCTGTGCTCATGGCTCCGCCGATGGTGACGAACATCTTTCCGCCCGAGGCCAGCAGCTTGTTGTAAGCCTCGGCAGCGTCCACCAACGCGGCGGCGTTGAAGTGGCGATAGTGGTGCTTGATAAACGATGTAATGGTCGGCATGGCGCTCTTTTCCTACTCTCCAAACCTAAGTTAACACAGTTGGTTAGGCCTTCTTCGCTTCCAGCAACTCGTTGAGCTTGGCCATCACCGGGAAGGCGTCGGCGACGTAGACCACGTCGGCTTTGCCGCGCGTCCAGCCGCAGTTGGGGTCCAGCGAGATGGCTCTCCGGTCACCGATGAAGCGCCAGCCCACCACATGCGGCTCCTCGCCGTGGCAGCAGGTGGAGAGGCCCTTGGCGTGGCGCGGCGTCGAGCCAGTTTGGCCGATCTGGTTGAGATGCGTAAGGAATGGAAGAACGGAGTTTCCCTCGCCGCCCTGATCGACGAGAGATTTGCTGCTGCCCAGCGACGCTCCGGTCAAGCGCAGGAAACCGAGAATCAGTTCTCCCGCCTTGCCGGCGCGCATCTGTCCGTCGGGCTGCTTCTTGGTCCAGCCGGCGCCGGCGACAAAAAGCATTTTGGCGTCGGGACGGATGGTCTGCTGATCTTGCTGTGGTGCGCGGAAGCCGCTGACGGTGGTGCGCAGCGCCGGGAGCTGGACAGCGACCTCTTCGACCTGAGTTGCGCCGGAATTGCCTGCAAAAGCCGCATGGGTGCCCGCATCGAGCAGCAGGAACCAGGGGCGCACGTTGCGGCTGATGACCGCCTCGACTCGCTGGCGATAGAACCAGCGCGTTGCTTCCACGGTGTTCGTGCCGCCGAGAGAGGTAATGTGCGTGTCGATGAATCCGCCCAGCCGATGCGCCACACCTGCCGCAACGCGCGCGAAGCGCGAGCTTGCTGGAGCGAGGATAATGGTGGCCTTGGCGGCGCGGCAAAGTGCTTCAACAGCAGCGGCGTCCGAGGCGTAACGCGCCTGCGCGAAGGCCTCGCCGGAGACAGCGATGAGGCGCGCGCCGGTGGAGGCGAGTATGCTGGCTGATGCGGAGGCATCGGCAGCCACGATGCCGATGGTGAGGGACGTGGAGAGACGGGCGGCAAGCTCTTTGCCGGCAGTGACGGCTTCGAGCGAGGCTTTGGTGAGGGTCAAACCGGATTCGGTCGAGACTTCGTCGCTCAGGGCTGCGTGAGTCAGTACGAGAATGTTTTCCATTATTCGGCTCCGATCCACGCAACCAGCTCGGCTGCAATCTGGTCTGGGGTCATGTCTTTGACCACGCGGGTTTCGCGCTGCTGTTTAGGTAAACTCACCGAAACGTAACTGAGACCGTTGGCGTCGAGCTTGGCGGCTTTGGCTTTTTGCAACGCGGGCATGATCGTCCGCATATTGTTCATGCCGATCTGCGGATTGTTTCTTGGCTCGGCCATGTTGCCTGTAGCCCAGCCGAGAACAACTGGAGTTCCGGCGCAGACCGAGACCTGGTGCTTGCCGCCTTCCACGCGTTCCAGCACTTCAAAGCTGCCGTCGCCACGGAATTCGATCTGGTCAACGCCCTGAAACTGGTCGGTAATGCCCAGCCGCTCGCCGACTAGCTGGAGCGTCACGCCCGCGCCACGCGTGGCCGACTCCCAGCCGCCAAAGAGCAGCAGTTTCGATTTGTCGAGACCGGGCAATGCGGCGATGGTTTCGGCAAGAACGGCTGCCGTCGAGTGCGCGTCGGGAAAGCCGCCAATGGGTCCGTCGATGGGCACCAGTTCGAAGGGGACCTTCTGCGCCACGGTCATCATCACCTGTTGCAGCTTGGCCTTGGGTCCGAGCGAGACCAACCACAGCTTGCTGCCGGGGTTTCTGGCGGCCAGACTGGCCGCTTCATAGAGCGCGCAGGCGGCCCAGGGGTCGAGAACCGCGGGCAAAACCATTTCGTTCTTCAGTCCCGGACCTGTGGGCCCGGTAACCGGCTCCAAAGTTTGCAGCGGATCGGGAACGATGCCCGCGCAAACGACGATGTGCAGTACTTTTGCCATTGTTGTTCCTTCTTTGACTGCAAAATACTTCTTGAAATCCTTGAATCAGTATATGTTTTGAGTAGATGTTCTTACGAATGGGAATATCATATTTGAATTCCTGAAGCCCCCAGCGGAATATGTCTGGCGGGAGTGTTCGTGCGTCTGGTGAAGTTGGAAGTCAATGGATCACGGCATAGATCAACCCGCCGAGGATGCCGGTGAGGATATTGCCCAGTAATACACCTAAGGCTAATTTCCCGATATCAGTTTTCGAAGGATTGATGACGTACACAGGACTAAGCTGGCGCTCAGGGATCACCGGTTTCTCCGAGAAGGCTGTGTTGCCCCACACGGCCACCACGGCCTTTTCCAGGTGATAAACGAGGCTGTAGCCCGTAGCATTACCTGGTCCCAAGAAAATCCCAGGTGTGCCGTCTTGATATTCAACGAACGTTCCGACTTTCATGGTTTTCCTCCAAAATGATACGGCGAGATGTACGTTTCGGAGTAGTGATTCGTTCATCACGATTGGTTTCAAAGCTCATACGAAACTCATTCCCTCAGGGGCTAAAGCCCAAGTCTACTGATGCTGTATTTGCGGCACGACTGAAGTCGTGCCCTTTCAAAACCACAACGATCAGTATAAATCGAGAAGAGAACTCAGTTTTCCGCCGAATGCAGGCCACCCGCGCCGGCGCGGAACTCGATGTTGGAGTGCTCGCCGTCAGGAGATTGGCCGCAGTTCCACAGGCAGGCGCCGCAGTGGACGCACTTTTCGCGCTCGAAGGCGGGCGCGCCATTCTCGCCTTGCGTGATGGCCTGGCCGGAGCACATGGCCACGCAGGTCTTTTCGCCGCACGCGATGCAAAGCTGTGGATTGCGGAAGACGACGTGATCTGCAAAACCTGGCATGGCCTGCACCTTGCCGCCGAGCAGCAGCGCGTCCTGCTGCGTGATTAGCAGGCGGCCATCGAGGGGAATCTCCGGCCAGCCGCGCGCCGTGAGCAGCGCATCGTGGAAGGAGCGGCCATCGGCAATGGCCAACGTCGTTGCTTCTTTGAGTTTGAGGCCATTGGCGGATTGCGAAGAGAAGGGGCGAATCTGTTTGTGCGGCGGTGGGATGTGAGCCTTGAGCGAGAGACGGCCGCCAGTCAGTCCGGCCAGAGCCATGCCGATCATGCCTTTTACGATGCCGTCCTGGAAACCATTGCGGGCATTCTCAGATTCATTTGCGCCACGTTCGACCCAGCTCAAACGGCGGCGGGCTTCATAGGTGGCGGCGAGATTCTGCTTCGTGAAAGGCTTGCCTGTGCGCAGTAGCTCGATGACCGCCTCGCCGAGTTGCGTGCCAGTGGCCCAGGCCTCGTCGACGCCGGAGCCGGTCAACATATTCGTGCTGCCGGAGCCTTCGCCGACGCGCGCGTAGCCGTCGCCGCAGAGGTAAGGCTCGCCGTGCTTGCCCGACTCCTCCAGGGATTTTGCTCCCCAGGAACGCAGCGTACCGTCCTTGAGGTACTTCCAAAGCGCGGGGTGCTGAATGTAGTGCTGAACATAGCGATAGGCGGTGCGCGAGGGGTCGTGCATCCACGAGGGGACGAAGATGCCCACCGAGACCAGCCTCTCCGGATGCACGTAGAGGAAACCAAAGATCTCCGGCTCCGGATAGCCGAAGCTGTGCCAGACGGTTCCGGGTTTGAGAGGCGAGAGCAGATCCGTTTCGCTTGGCGGCAATTCGATGACGAACTTCATGCCCAGAGCCCACTCGCGGTGGGCGTGGCCGGGCGGCAGGCCGAGCTTGTTGTCGATGGATTGGGAAATTGCGCCAACCGGACCATCGCCAACAACGGTGAGTTGGGCGCGCACATCCATACCTGCCATGAAGCCGTCGGTGGGAAGGCCGGATTTGTCCACACCCTGATCGGCTAACCGCACACCCTCAACTTTATTGCCAGAGAAGAGCGGGGCGGCGACGGGAGTGCCGGGCCAGATCTGGACGAGGCCGGAGGCCATCAGTTGCGAGCCGACCCACTGATTGAATTGGCCGATGGCCATCACCAGTCCGCCATGCTTGTTGAGAAAGGCAGGAGTCCAGGGCAGCGTGAAGGCGTAGTCCCTTACTCCGAAGAATTTTCCTCCGAGACGAAGAAAAAAATCACCGAGCCGCAAAAGCGCGGAGCGCCGGCTGGCGCCGATGGGGTCGAGAAGGTACATGACGCGTTCGCTTGAGACCGGAACGGCCATGGGAATCTCTGCCGGGTTGAGGGCAGGGAAGCTGGAGCGGATGGCCTGGGCGCGCGTGACCACGCCGCTGACGCCGGAGCTGATGTCGTCGGCGCGCTCGTAGCAGAGAACTTGCAAGGGCATTCCCGGCGTGACGCGGCTCTCGAAGGCTGGATCGGCGGGGTTTTCTGTCCAGGCCTTGGTGAGCGTGGTGAGAAAGCCTCCCGTAGCCGGACCAAAACCGACGCAAGCAATGTCCACCTCCATGGAGGGACGGTCGATCTGCGGAGATTCGGTCGTCATGTTTTCCATGCTCATGCCGGGTAATCCAGCGCCTCGGGAATCATGACCTTGCTGACGGTTTCGGCGGCGCGGTCCTTGGCCAGGCGCGAGCCGGTCAGGCAGGCTGTCAATCTGGCTTGAAGACGCAGGAAGTCGGCGGAGCCGGCACATCCGGCGCAGGGGCCAGCCTTCTGCGGATGCGTGCCGTCGGCGGCCAGAACGTCGAAGGCCATGGCGCTGATGCCGGACATGGTCTCCTCTAACTCCTCCAACTCGCTGGCCAGGAAGCAATTGCGATGCTCTTCCTCGTCCCAGGAGGGGTGGCAGTTGTAGCCGAAGACCAACTCGGCGCAGATGCGAGAGACCTCGCCGGCCGCCGCTGCTGCCTGCGTGTGGCAGAGGTCGCTGAGGAACTGGACGGCGCCTTCCAGGCCTTCGGATGCGACAGGATCGTCAGGGCCTTTGGCTTCGAGTTCGAGCACGTCAAGAATCTGCGCGCGCGAGGCCACCAGCCAGCAGAGGGCGTCGGCCAAGGCAAAGGTCACGCCCTGGCGCTGCCCATGATAGAGCTTGCCGCCCGTGGGGTCGGTTGCATTTTGCAGATGATTCAGCGTCCACTGCCACATCTGCATGGCCGAGGCTAGTGTGCAGGCTCCGGTGCCGGGGCGCGAGGAGGCGATGCGCCGCATCTCGGCTGTCCAGGCGCGGAACTGGGCGAGGAAAACTTCCGAGGTCATGGTGACGGTCAACTGGCGGCGCTGCACCGCTTCGGGCCCCTCGTAGGTTGCTTCAAGTTGCGCGTCCATCCACTTGTTGCCGAGGAAACCGGGGCAGTCTTCCGTGATGCCGTAGCCGCCCATGAGGCTGACGGCCTCGCGCAACATATTGGCGCCATGACCGGTGTTCCATAGCTTTGTGGCCGGGCAGAGCACGTTGGCTTCGGCGTCCTTGAGGACAAATTGCACCAGCGGATCGGCCTCCAGTTCCCGGCGGCGCGGGGAATCTACTTTAAGTGACAGCAGTTCGATGGCGCGCTGCTCGCTTTCACGGAGCGCCTTCAACTCAGCACGTCCTCCATTAATTCCGCGCTCTTTGAGGATTGCATTCTTCTGTTTTTCGATGGGGTCCAGCTCGTCGAAGAGGCGCGCGGTGGCAAAGCCCAGCGAGGTAGCCGCTTCACCGGTGGCCCAAACATCCACGAGCCGGTGCAATGCGTCCTCGCGCTGCTGGATTCCCTGTTCGTAACGCACGGAACCGGGCTTGGTGCCTTCGGCTCCGCGAAATCGCCCGCGCTGATAGCGGATGACTGGCTCGACTGCCGAGAGCAGCTTGGCGGCTGACATGATGCCGACAGGCACGCGAGTGCGGCGAAAGACCGCATCGATGATTTCGCCGTGGTTGTAATTAGGGACAATGACGCCGTCCTTGATCGTGTATCCGCCGATGATGCGGCTGGCGGGAATCTTCAGATTGAAGATAGGATCGCCGGTGGAAGAGAGCTGATGAACCAGCTTTTTGGTGGGCGTGCCGTGGTCGAAGATGCCCTCATCGGTCTCTTCCATGATTACGAAGCAACTGCCCTTGATGCGCGGGTCGTCGGAGATGACGGCGGCGGTGACGAAGTTGGCGAAGGCAATATTGGTAATGAAGCGGCCGCGCTTGTCCACGTGCAGTATCGGCTCCTCGCCCTCCTTCCACTCGGCCACGCGCACCTTGCCGCTCAACATGCTGGCGTCGACGCCGACGTAAGGAAGGGGCTCGGTAAGCGCAAAGGCGCCGCGCCAGGGGATGCGGTCCTCGCCCGGCTGGGGAGGGGCAGCGAGCGTTTTATATCGGTTGACCTGCTCTGGCGTGCCGCGCTCGTGAATGGGCGAGAGAGCCAGGAAGCTGGCCAGGCTGGCTGTGGCCGCGCCTCCATCCACCCACGCCAGCTCAAAGGCCGCCAGTGAAAGAGCAAGGTTTTTTGGCCCGATGATGAAGCCGCCCTCTTCCGGCTCCATGAAGGCGGCGGTGACGCCAGCGCGGTCAAAGGCCTCCATCATGCTGGCCTTGCCGGGGGTCCATTCGTGGGTGTTGCGCTCTCCGGACGCCACCAGGCGGGCCACGGTTCCGCGCGCCACGCCGCGCGCCGACTGAACCAGCATTTGCAAATCGAAACGGTCCGCAAAGCGCCATTGAATCTGGCGCACTGCGTCCCCTGGGAGGGTAAGCATGATTTTTGAATCAGATACAGCAATCGAAGCCATATTAATTTCCTCTAGTAAAGGCCTTATTTTGCCTGAACAAAGTGATTGCGGCAAGTGACTTGCATCACCTTGGAGCGCCGGTTGCGGGATTTGTCGAAATCAGAAGAAGCTTTGTTTCCTTAGTAAAGAATACGCGCATAGTTTGGCCTGAGATAGGAAACAGACTCTTCGTCCTGTGATCGGCGTCACTTCCGACTGCGCAATAGAGCCTATATGACAGGTACTTAACCGGGAAAATTAACCACCGGCCAAGGAGTAATACGATGATTCATGGAATCAAAGCGGCTGCGGTGATCCTGCTGGCCGCGTTTATTGCGGTGCCCGTATTTGCGCAGGCACCCGGTGATCTCTACAAGGCCAAGTGCGCCATGTGCCACGGCGCTGATGGACTGGCCGCCACGCCGATGGGCAAGAATATGAAGATACTGTCCTTCAAGGATCCGGCGATGATCAAGGCCTCCGATGCCCGGTTCTTTGCATCAACGAAGAACGGCCTGAACAAGATGCCCGCTTACAAGGACAAGCTGACCGATCAGCAGATCAAGGACGTGATCGCGTTTATTCGCACGCTGCAGAAATAGCGGCGCGCAAAGGCAAGCTCCAGCCGCCGGGCGCACACCGGGGAGAAGGATTACGATCCTGTTTCTCACTGGGCTGTGCCAGTGGCTGGCCCGCAAGCGTAAAGATCGATCGGAGCCGAGATGAAGACTTCATTCTCCATGGCGCTCGCCCTGGGGGCGCTTTTGGTTGTAGCGGCGCCGCACGTGGCGCAGGCGGAGACGGATTGCCTTGCCTGCCACGGGGACAAAAGCCTGCAAGACGCCGCCGGGCATAATGTTGGAGTGGACGCCGGGACTTTTGGATCCAGCCTGCATGGCAGCCTGAAGTGCGGCGATTGCCACGTCACCATCAAGGACTATCCCCATCCGGAGCAGGTGACGCCGGTCAAGTGCGAGAGTTGCCACACCGGCGAGGCGGAGGAGCTGGCCGGTAGCATGCACGCCAACCGTGCCGAGCATCCCTGCACCAGTTGCCACGGAGACGCTCACGCAATTTTTCCCAAGAGCGATCCCCGGTCGGCGGTCTATCCGCTCAACGTTCCGCGCACCTGCGGCAACTGCCACGGGAATGTCGATCTAGCCAAGAAGCACGGCCTGCCCAACGTTTACCCGATGTATCTGGACTCCATCCACGGCTTCGCGCTCAGCAAAGAGGGACTGCTGGTGGCGGCCAACTGCCAAAACTGCCATGGATCGCATCACATCCTGAGCCACATTGATCCGAAGAGTTCCACATACAAGGTGAATGTTCCCAAGACGTGCGGAAAATGCCACGCGGGAATTACCGAAAATTATGCGGGCGGTGTGCATGGCAAGGCTGTCGCATCCGGCAATCTGAATGCGCCGGTTTGCTCGGACTGTCACACGGCCCATGCGATCTTGCAGCCGACCGAAGCCACCTTCCGCATGCAGTCCACGCCGATTTGCGGTTCATGCCACAAGGACAAGCTGTCTACATACCGGGACACATTCCACTCTCAGTTGGGATCGCTGGGCGGCTACGTGGAGACGGCGCGCTGCTGGGATTGCCACGGAGCGCATGATGTGCTGCCGGCATCGGATCCCCGCTCTCCGATTGCACCGGCCAACCTGGTGGCCACCTGCGGCAAGTGCCATGCGGGCGCCAACGCCAGCTTTGTGCAGTACCAGCCTCACGCCAACGCGCACAATCGCAAGCTGAATCCGGCTCTCTACTATATCCGCTTGTTCATGAATCTGCTGCTGGCCGGCGTGCTGGTGTTCTTTGCGATTCACACCATACTGTGGCTGGTCCGCTCGCGATACCAGCAAATCAAAACACGTTCGGCAAAGGGAGGCAAGAATGGCTGATATCGAACAAGATACAGGCAAAGCGCCGAGCCAAGAGGGCGAGCGGTTTTATATGCGCTTTACGCGCCAACAGAGATACATGCATGCCGTCCTGTTCACCACCTTTCTGGGACTGGCGGCCACCGGGCTGCCCATGCGCTTCAGCGAGAGCTTCTGGGCGAGGAGATTCGCCAGCGGCGTGGGCGGATTCGGGACCATCATCTTCTTTCACAAGTTCTTTGCCCTGGTTTTGACACTGGCTTTTCTTATTCACCTGAAGGAAGTCTTTACCCGCGGGATTGTCCATCGGGAAAAAGGAATCTTCTGGGGAAAGACCTCCATGGTGGCCAACTGGAAGGATGTGACGGATCTCTTCGGCCACATGCGCTGGTTTTTGGGACTGGGGCCCAAGCCGCAGTTCGAGCGCTACGCCTATTGGGAGAAGTTCGATTACTGGGCGGTTTTCTGGGGGATGATCGTCATCGGCTTTTCAGGATATGCCATGTGGTTCGCGCCCTTCTTTGCCCACTTTTTGCCCGGATGGGCGCTGAATGCGGTGCTGGTAATCCACAGCGAAGAAGGGCTACTGGCCATTCTGTTCATCTTTTCCATCCACTTCGTCAACACCCATTTGCGTCCTGACAGCTTCCCCATGGACATGGTGATTTTTACCGGCGTGGAGAGCGAGGAAGAGTTCAAGCACAAGCGTCCGGAGGAGTATCAGAGGGTTGCAGCCGAGGGAAAGCTGGAGACCAGGCTGGCGGTCAAGCCGCCGCTCTGGCTGCTCAATTTCTCCAAGGTGGTGGGATTTACGGCGATCTTCATTGGTTTGCTGCTTTTGGTGCTGACGCTGAGCGCGTATTTCATCTAGCCGAGGTTCGTTCCGGGTGGACGAAAGGCAAATGCTGGAGCTTATGTTGTGTTGGGCGCAATGAAAGCGCCAATGCAACTTCGTGGGAAGAGCACATTTCAGCGGGGAGTCTCATCCTGGGCAGATCAGGAAGAAACACTTGTGTCGCCAATTCCATCCGGCAGGGAGATCACGCTAAACAGGATCAGCACGGCGGATAAAACGGTCAAATACCACTGGTGCTTCAGGTTGCCGGTTGTCCAAAGATCGATTAGGAGCAGAACACCCCCAATAATCGCCAAAATCCCAATCAGCATGATCCACCCACTCTGATTATTGATGTCCATAAATTTGTATCGTTTGCCCTTCCTGATCCGCTTCTTGCTGTTCCTCGACATTCTCCGTACTAATAAGACCGCTATGGCCATATACGTTATCCCAATCGGAACGGATATAAACAAGGAGCGCACGGGGAGAAAGGCAAGCGATAAAAAATATACAAGCACCGAGGCGCTCAAGAGCCTTCCAATCACATGCTCGATAAAATCTCTCCAATCGGGCCGATCATCCCTGGTCTTGACTTCTTTTTCCGTAAGCTTCGCTTTCGTCCTCACTTTCGGCTTTGCCTTCACTTTCGCATCCACCATGCGTAACACCACCTCGACTAAGCATTTTACTGGAAGAACATAAAAAATGTTGCGGATTCTCCGCCGGGCCATTCGTCCATGGATTCCAGCGCAACAGGTCGCAGCTCAGAGAATCCTTTACGCCAGCTTGATCTCTCTTCGTCGTTGTGATTCCAGTCACTGCGAGTCAGAGCGCCAAGGCATCTCCTCAGAGGCGTGAAGACTTCCAGCGGCATCCTCGCCCATACGCTCGCTTTGTCCCTGATTTTATGCGCCATTGCAGCTCGCGCCGAGCAGAGGCCCAAGGACAAGGACTGTCTTGCCTGCCACTCCGACGCGACCGCGACCATGGAGGTGAACGGCAAGCAGGTCAGCATCTATATAGATGCGAACAAGCTGAAACATTCCGCTCACGGTGACTTGTTCACCTGCGTGGATTGCCACAAGGATGTGAAGGGCCCGGTCCATGAGACCACGCCCAAAAAGGTCGCTTGCGCCGAATGCCATGCCGACGAGCAGCAGGCCTACGCGCACAGTTTGCACTCCAAGGAGAAGCCGGGCGCGGCTCCAGCGGCCAATTGCCAGGACTGCCATGGAGGCGCGCACGAGATTTTGGCGGCCACCGATGCCGCGTCGCCGGTCAATCATGACAACATCCCCACAACCTGCGGCCGCTGCCACGGGCAGAAGTTTTTGATGGAGTCGAATGGCGTGAGCGGTCAGCCCTTTATCTCCTACCAGCAGAGCGTGCATGGGCTGGCCATCGAAAAGGGTTCAAAGAAGGCCGCGGTCTGCACCGATTGCCACGGCGATCATGAGATTCTCCCGGCCAACGACGCCAAGTCGCCAATTTATAAATTCAATGTTCCCAGCACCTGCGGCAAATGCCACGGCGAGGTCGAGCAAACCTTCGTGGAGAGCATTCACGGGCAGGCCATCGCGCGCGGCAACGGGCTGGCCCCGGTCTGCACCGATTGCCACGGAATCCATTCCATCAAGGCGCACATCGACCCCAACTCTTCGGTCTCCGAGCAGAACATTGCGCGCACTACCTGCGCGCGCTGCCACGAGGGCGTGCGCCTCTCGCAGGAGTTCGGCGTAGCCGGAAACCGCGTGACCAGTTACCTGGACAGCTATCACGGGCTGGCCGCCGAGGGCGGCTCAGCGGTGGTGGCCAACTGCGCCAGTTGCCATGGCGTGCATAACATTCTACCCTCCAGCGATCCCCGCTCCACGATCAATAAAGCCAACCTCGACGCCACCTGCGGACAGTGTCACAAGGGAGTTACGCAGAAGTTCACCCTCACCAAGGTCCACATGGACGTCGGCAAGTCAAAGGACATCGGCGCGATTGCGGTGCGATGGGTGAGATGGATTTACATTGTATTGATACTTGCCGTAATTGGCGTCATGTTCCTGCACAACGCGATCATCTGGCAGCGCAAGGCCAGAGCGCAGCGCGCCATGCAGAATCCCAAGATGACGCGCATGAGCGCGAACCAGCGCTGGCAGCACATGATTCTGCTGAGCAGCTTTATTGTTCTGGTGATTACCGGATTTGCGCTGCGCTTTCCGAACTCCTGGATTGCCGAACTGCTGGGCAATGGAAACGGCGAGAAGCTGCGCAGCTTCATCCACCGGATTGCAGGAGTGGTTCTGATCGGCGCAGGCATTTATCACATCTTTTATGTGGCGATGGCCAGGGAAGGCCGGCGGCTGCTGCTGGAGATTGCGCCTCGTCCCAGGGACGCCTTCGATGCATGGGCGACGATGCGCTATTACCTTGGTTTGGGCGGCGAGAAGCCCAAGTTCGGACGCTTCAACTACGCGGAGAAGGCTGAATACTGGGCGCTGGTTTGGGGAACGGCGCTGATGGCAGTAACCGGAATCATGATGTGGGCCAAGGTGTGGGTGGGCAACCTGCTGGCGCGCTGGTGGGTGGACGTGGCCACCACCATCCACTTCTACGAGGCGATTCTGGCTACGCTGGCGATTGTGGTGTGGCACTTTTACCAAGTCTTCCTTGATCCCGATGTTTATCCCATGAACTGGGCATGGTGGGACGGCAAAATGCCGGTCGAGCACTATCGCCACGAGCATGAGCTGGACACGGAAGCATTGGCCGAGGCGGAGGCTGGCACGGCCACGGATGCCGGGGCCAGATCCAAGGCAAATCAGACAAGAGGGTAAACCGGGTCCCAGGCCTGCATACGGAGCGGTGACGTCGCCAGGCCGGCGCCAGACACTCCACATGGCCCCGATGCCGGGGATTTCATCGTTAATTTAAAAACAAATTCAGGAATGTGCAAAACATCCTGTACAAAGCGGTGTTCATATAGATAAGAGGTTGTCATAGAGTGATTTCCGCACGATACTGTTGACAGTCCCAGGGCCATGATTTACGTTTTAGGGGCTTGGAATACATTCCCTCAAACAACAGGAAAGGCAGGTGGCATATGGTTCAAGTGCGGAGGTTTGGCGCATTGGGATTCGTAATTGCGGCGGCATTGTTAAGTGTGGGGCTGGCAGCGCAGGCTGGCGATCCGGCGACTCTGATCCAGCAGAAGCTGGTTTCGCAAATCAATCTGACGAAGGCTACCGCCGACCGGTCGGATATTGTCACTGCCGGCGACGTTGTGGTTTTGCATAAGGATGGTCTGATGATGTGCAGTTCAGCATCCTCGTATGCGTTTTCAAACACCTACAGCAACGGGGTTTTGGCCGCCAATTATAAAAATCGCGCCAAGGACGCCGTCAAGTCGTACACCAAGGCCTTTGGCTTGAGCAAGATTGGAATGGGGGGCGGGGCCAGCGTCTCCGACTCCGCTAACAACGGCTGCCCGTCGCGCAAGTTTGTCACTGGAGAGAAGTTCTGGATTACCGGGATTGTGGCTCAAAGGGATGGAATTCTCGTCAGTACCTTCAGCGATCCGCTCCCAGACCCATCGGGAGATCAGGTCCGCTACTACGGGGAGATCAAGTTCCCGTTCGCCAAGGGTTCTGTGCCGCCGGTGGATGATTTTGTGAAGACAGTTTCCGAGGTCATCACGGTTCAGCCGGCGGAAAATCAGGGCGATCAGGGTAATCAGGGTGGCCAAGGCGATCAGGGTGGTCAGCCGGCAGCGGCCCCCGAAGCCCAGGCTCCCGTGCAGGATATAGCTCCGCCGCCCCCGCCAGCCGATACTCCTCCGCCCACCATAGCCCTGGGACAGACCATCGATGAGGTGACTGCCGCTTTCGGGCAACCGACAAGAATTGTCAAGCTGGGCGTGAAACAAATCTACTATTACAAGGACATGAAGGTGACTTTCACGAATGGGAAAGTCAGCAATGTTGAGTAGAGTGTTGGCGCAACCGCCGGCTTCCCTAGCCAGGTTGGCACAGACAGGTTTATACGGCAGGTTGGCGCTTTGTTGATGGAGCGCGGAACCAGAACAAAGAAAGGGAAAGAGGACCAGATGACGATACAACTTCTCCGCAGGGCCATTCGCAATGGTTCCGCAATACTGATTATTACTGGGCTATTGGCGTTCGGCGCCGTGGGCAAAGCAGCCGCAGGAACTAAGCCTGCACCTCCAGCCCCGCACCCATCGACCCCGCACCCAGCAGCCACGCACACGAGCGGTGGCGGTGCGTCACATGGGCCAAGCGGCGGTGGCGCGTCGCACGGGCCGACCACTGGCGGAGCAACACATGGACCGACCACCGGCGGGGCGTCGCATGGACCGACGACCGGCGGGGCCACTACACACGGTCCGACGACTGGCGGGGCTACGCATGGGCCAACCACCGGCGGTGCAACAACGCATGGACCGACTTCCGGCGGGGCGACCACGCACGGAACAGCTACACCAAATAACATTAAGAATCCTGATAATGCCATGCACGGAGCATCCACCACTTCACACCCCATGGGCGGCGCCCATACGGCGACCGGGGGTGTTGCGCCCAAGGGCAGCAATACGCATGTAACCAAGAGCGGCGGCGCGATCACTCGGCGGCCCAACGGCAGGGTCAGCGATGTGCATGACCCCAAGCGAGGCATGGATGTGCATCACGGGTTGAACGGCAACCACAGAGTGGTTGTCGAGCGTCCCGACCACAGCCGCGTCTATGGCGAGCGTGGCCGTCCGGGCTACGTGCAGCGCGGATATAGCTACCACGGCCACGATTTCGGCCGGCGCAGCTACTACTACCATGGCCACGAGTACAGCCGCTTTTATCGCGGCTACGGCTATCGCGGGCTGCACCTGGACGTATACGCCCCTGGTTTCTACTTTCACCCCGGCTTTTATGGGTGGGCATACAATCCGTGGGTAGCACCCATTCACTATGGCTGGGGTTGGGGAGGTTCTCCCTGGTTTGGGTACTATGGCGGCTTCTTTGCGCCTTATCCGGTGTACCCCAGCGCGGCATTCTGGCTGACCGACTACCTCGTCGCGCAGGATTTGCAGGCTGCCTATGCGGCCCATCAGGAGGCCGGTGAAGCAGCACCCGTTGTTGCCGCTGATGCCGGCGGGCCGGCTCTGACGCCCGACGTGAAGCAGGAGATTGCCGATGAGGTAAAGGGCCAGTTGGCTCTGGAGAACCAGGAGGCGCAGCAGAACGCGCAGAATCAGGACGTGGACCCCGGTTCCAGCGGAATTGCGCGCATGTTGGCCGACGGCCATAAGCATGTTTTTGTGGTCGCCAGCGCCTTGGATGTAACAGACTCCTCACAAAACGAGTGCGCTCTGAGCGACGGCGATGTGCTGGCGCTGACGAGCCCGCCTCCGCCCGACGCGACAACGGCGGACCTGGTGGTGCTGGCCAGCAAGGGCGGCAACGAGTGCGGGAAAACCAGCACGGTGACGGTGCAGTTGACCGACCTGCAGGAGATGCAGAACCACATGCGGGAGTTGATCGACCAAGGACTCCAGGATCTACAGGCCAAGCAGGGGCAGGGAGGCTTGCCGCAGGCTCCGCCATCAGCGCAGGGCCAACCGGCACCCGCTGCATATGCCGATGTAGCGCCTCCACCGGAACCCGACGCCGGGACTGAGATTCAGCAGCAGACCCAGCAGGCCGATCAGGCAGAGGCAGATGTAAGCAACGATGCGACCCAGGGGAGCACTACACCGGATGCTTCTGCAACGCCGGCTACTACTCCTCCAACGAATTAGCTGTTTAGAGCGAAACCAGAGTTAACGTGCTCTAGTTGACAGTGTTCAAGGTGGCTTTCCTTAAGGAAAAAGCCACTCGGCAGAGATGCTTCAGGGTACAGCTACTCTGGTTTCGCTGTAGTTCCTGGACATTATGTGTGCCCAATCCTTGCCGTGTCTCAAGTTTTTGCGGCAAGGATGGGGTATTCACGGTGTCCGCAACGTGGGGTCAATGAAAATGCTCCAGGATGGCGCCTGGATCAAAAGATGGAAATGGAAGAGAGGATCCGATGACGATACAACTTTTTCACAGGGTGATTCGCAAAGGTTCAGCAATTCTGATTCTTGCGGGACTTATGGTGTTCGGCGCCGTAGGCAAAGCAGCCGCAGGAACTAAACCCAGCGGCGGCGGCGCACCGCACCCGAGCGGTGGCGGCGCACCGCACCCGAGCGGCGGCGGCGCATCGCATGGACCGACTGGCGGCGGCGCATCGCACGGGCCGACTGGTGGCGGCGCATCGCACGGGCCGACTGGTGGCGGGGCCACACATGGCCCGACAACTGGCGGTGCAACACATGGACCGACGACTGGCGGAGCCACCACGCATGGACCGACAACAGGGGGCACCATGCAGACACATGGACCGACGACCGGCGGCGCCACCCACATGAATAACGGCGGCGGCGGGACTACGACGCATGGGACGACCACCGGGAGCACGATGCAGACACATGGCCCGACGACTGGCGGAGCCACCACACACGGACCGACGACTGGCGGGGCTACCACGCACGGCCCGACGACTGGCGGAGCCACCACGCACGGACCGACGACTGGCGGAGCCAATACGCACGGACCGACGACTGGCGGAGCCACCACGCACGGCCCGACGACTGGCGGAGCCACCACACACGGCCCGACGACTGGCGGAGCCACCACACACGGACCGACGACTGGCGGGGCCACCAATATGAACACCGGCGGGGGCGGGACTACCACGCATGGACCGACGACCGGGGGCACCATGCAGACGCATGGACCGACCACTGGCGGGGCCACCAATATGACCAACGGCGGGGGCGGGACTACCACGCATGGACCGACGACCGGCGGGGCTACCACACATGGACCGACGACCGGGGGCACCATGCAGACGCATGGACCTACGACTGGCGGGGCTACCACACATGGACCGACGACCGGCGGGGCTACCACACATGGACCGACGACTGGCGGGGCTACAACACATGGACCAACGACTGGCGGGGCCACCACACATGGACCGACGACTGGCGGGGCTACCACACATGGACCGACGACCATTGGCGGGACGCACGCCACGGATGGCGGAATCACGCACGGATCAGCTGGCACGCATGCCACGAATGGCGGAATCACGCACGGACCAGCGAACATAGGCGGCGCGCACGCAGTCACCACATCACATAACATCAGTAGCGCGCATAACTCTAGCTACGGCAGCCATTCGAACATCGGGAATGGCCTAGCGCCCAAGGGAAGCAGCACACATGTCGCCAAGAACGGCGGCGCAATCACCAGGCGGCCCAACGGCAGGGTCAGCGACGTGCATGACCCCAAGCGGGGCATGGACGTGCACCACGGGCTGAACGGCAACCGCTCAGTCCATGTTGACCGCCCCGACCATAGCCACGTATTTGGCGAGCGTGGCCGTCCTGGATATGTGCAACGCGGCTATAATTACCATGGCCACGATTACGGGCGGCGCAGCTACTACTACCATGGCCACGAGTACAGCCGCTTTTACCGCGGCTACGGCTATCACGGACTACACCTGGACGTGTATGCCCCGGGCTTCTACTTTCACCCCGGCTTCTACGGATGGGCGTATCATCCATGGGGTGTGCCGATTCACTACGGCTGGGGATGGGGAGGCGCGCCCTGGTATGGGTACTATGGCGGCTTCTTTGCGCCTGCACCGGTGTACCCCAGCGCCGCGTTCTGGCTGACTGACTACATAATCGCGCAGAACTTGCAGGCAGCATATGCGGCCCACCAAGAGGCAGGCGAGGCAGCCCCCGTTGTTGTCGTGTCTGGCGGCGGGCCGGCGATCACTCCCGACGTGCAACAGCAGGTTTCCGATGAGGTCAATAGCCAAATCGCGCTGGAGAACCAGGAGGCTCAGCAAAACACGCAGAATCAGGACGTGGACCCCGGTTCCAGCGGAATCGCACGTATGTTGTCCGACGGCCATAAGCATATTTTCGTGGTCGGCAGCGCATTGGATGTGGTGGATTCAAACCAGGCCGAGTGCGCTCTAAGCGACGGTGATGTGCTGGCGCTGATGGGCCCGCCACCGCCTGATGCGGTAGCGGCGGATCTGGTGGTGCTGGCCAGCAAGGGCGGCAACGAGTGCGGGAAAACCAGCACGGTGACGGTGCAATTAACCGACCTGCAGGAGATGCAAAACCACATGCGGGAGCTGATCGACCAGGGCCTCCAGGAACTGCAGAGCAAGCAGGGACAGGGAGGCTTGCCGCAGGCTCCGCCATCGGCGCAGGGCCAGCCAGCACCCGCTGCGTATGCCGATGTAGCGCCTCCACCGGAAGCCGACGCCGGGACTGTGATTCAGCAACAGACCCAGCAGGCCGATCAGGCAGAGGCAGACGTAAGCAGCCAGGCGACCCAGCCTAGCGATACGCCGCCGTCACAATAAACCGGGCCAGGTCCTCTGGCCAATGAAACACGGTTCCTGGTGCGTCGCATGTGTGGCGCACCAGGGGCCAAAGATCATCTACAACGGCGCCAAGGTAGTCTTCAACAGACGCATAATGATTTGTGTGCAATCACCGTGCTTGAACGGCGCGAGAGATGTTCTAATGTTTGTCCCTCGCATCAATCACGGAACGCAGGCAGGCTGAAATGGCAAATATATCTTGCACAAAATGCGGAAGAGAAGTCGTTGCCGGAAAGCGTTTCTGCGGAGGCTGTGGCCAGGCTTTGCCGGTGACCGCGACAACAGTGGTTGAAGGTGTTACGGCGGCCACGGTCTTTGAGCAGCCGCTATCAGCGCCGACGCCTGAAGAGTTGCCGGAGACCACGGCAAAAGAACCGGCTTCCAGTGTGATCAGTCACGCACCGACTGTGATCCTTGATAGTTCTTATGCTGAGCCATTTTCCGCGGAACCTGCTTCAACCTCGCAGTGGCAACCCGTCAAAGAGACCGCATCTTACTGGACGGACTCTTCAGCAATCAACAACGCGTCCGCGCCGCCGGCTGAGCCTGGTGACCAGTCGACGACGAAAATCGTGCTGTTGGCAGTGGGCATTGCGGCGGCTATATTGGTAGCGGCAGGAGGCGGATGGGCGTGGTATGTCCATGTGCATAAGGGCGTTCGAGGCGAAGCTGGGCCGGTTGCACAGGCTCCGCAACCCACGCCGCTGCCAACAGTCCAGGAGCATGCCTCCGCCGTGCCGGTGATCATGGAGCCGATTTCCAAGCCACCCGCCGGCGTCCCTATACCCGCAGCCCCTCCAGCACAGAAGATTCCTGACAGCCACGCGCAATCGGTTCCAATTCCGCCGCGGAGTTCCAGCCAGTCCGGGCATGGAAAGCCTGTTGCGCCTACTCCCGCGTTTCATCCAACTCCGGCAACCCCAGAGCAACTGCCGGCTCAGAACAATCAGGGACGTTCGGGAGTACGGCACTACGAAGGTCCGCCTGTCCTTCATGGTGGAACGGTGGTCTTCGACAATCTGCCCAAAGAGCGGCTTAAATTCGCATTCGATCATACATTGTGGCAGTTGACCATCAAGCCCAACCCGGACGGCACAAAAAAGATAACGATGATCTTGCTTGCAGCGGGTCCTCAGCCGAGTTGCGATCTGAGCTGGGAGATTGTCGAATAGGCCGGGGACGGAACAGGTGCCATGAAAAAATCCGCCAGGAACCAGCCGGCCTCATTTTCATCAAGCCGGATGTAAATGTAAACCGTCACCATAAGAAGGTGGGGGGGATTTTCGTTCAGCAGAGTGCGGCGTTTTCAGCGGTATTGACAGCGGTACAGACGGCTCTTTTCATACCCTATAATGTTGGCTGAGGAAAAGGAATGACAGGAAGCGCTAATAAGCATCGTATGGCCACTACTCGGCCGCTTTTTCGCAGCCGAACGCCTGGCGAGCCGTTTATGACTGAAGGTACTGGGGAGTACAAGAACCAGGGTGGAACAAGTCAGTCATCGCTGTTCGCATTGGCCATTCTCGTCGGCCTCTATTCGCTCAGCTATTTTCTGCTCCTCCTCAATCATGGAGTGTTCTGGGATGACTGGATCTGGATGTATTTGAATCGCGGCACTCAATTGCAGATGGACAAGCAAATGGGCTTTTCACTGCTGGACCCTTTAGATCAAGTCCTTCGCCACATGAGCGTTGAAACTTATCGTTGGATCGTTTTCCTCTCCTATCTTGCCGCGTCCATCGCATTGTTTAAGACGCTCTGTCATCTTCCTAAACTGGACAACCAAAAACGGCTGTACCTGGCCCTGCTGTTTGCCGTGTTCCCGGTGAATAGCGCCAGAATTGCCCTCTCAGACTTTCGCTACGCACTCGCTTATGGGGTATTTTTTACAGGGCTTTGGCTTTTTAGCGAATTCACTGACCGAGGAGGCGTTTGGCTGCGCTTATCCTCGCTGCTGTTGATCGGGCTGGCATCCTATGATGTAAATTCCCTGCTTTTCTTCTGCATCCTTGTTCCTATCCTGTTTCTTTATGTCCGCTCCGGCTATTCGTCCATTCACGCCGCCATAAGTTGCTTGAAGCAGATACCGGAGTTCATTCTGCTGCCGCTTGTGGTGTTTGAACTGAAGCGACTCTCCAAGCCCTATGGCCTTTATGCCCATTACAACGAAGTGACGTTCCATAGTGTGGCACACTCACCTCTTGCTATTGGATCTGCATTTTACAGGTCGTTTCTGCTGGTCATCACACACGCTGTGCGGGTATCTCTGACGGCGTGGCCTGCTCTCGCCGCAATAATTCTTCTCGTGCTTTGCATCGGATGGATACTGCGCGGTTCGCTCGCTGCCGGCGCGCACTCCAGCCGCGCACTGGTGGTGACTCCAGGCACGCCCAATGTCAAGACGTCCCTCTTCAACCTATTGTTTGGTGCTTTGATCTTCACTCTCGGTGTCATGCCCTATGACCTGGTTGGCAAGTATCCCAGCCTCCCGGATTGGAATAGCAGGCATCAGCTCCTTATTCCCCTGGGAGCCGCCTGGATGCTTGTCTACGGGTTGGACCTGTTGTTCGCGCGTTGGCGAGCCGGGGTTGTTTATGTGCTGGCAGCGCTGATCGCGATGTTCACACTAAACAACATCGATAATCTCGCGCAGTTTCAAAAGGACACGTACAAGCAGAACTCGCTACTACGTCATTTCGCAAGCGATCCCGCGATTCGCCAGGGAACATCCTTTTTCGTAGACGATCAAGCATACTCTCTTGATGCCAACCAGCGAAAATATCGTTTTTACGAGTATGCCGGGATGTTTGATGAAGTATTTGGCGAGCAAAGCCGGTTTGCGATTGGATTGAACGACGCTGGTTCTCTAAAAGATGTTACAGAGCTTCTTTCCACATGTTCCTCATGCTATCTTGAGGGACAATTCAAAGGGCTGCAGCCTGACCGGGTGATTCATGTCAGCCCCGGCCCGTATCATCTGGATGCGGCGCATCTGGTAAGGCTAATGATCTACGAGCGCACCAATGCTTCCAAGTACGAGCAAGAAATATGGAACGTTGTTCGCGTACAGGTTGCCGCGTACCCGGCTGCGGCTCCCTTGAGCGGGACCCTCAGGTAAGCCCAACAGGTTTTGGCTACATTGCCGGTACTCCATTTGGCGCCGCGCGCCGCCAGGACACGCCTATCCTTTAAACGCCGGACAAAAAGCGTGCCAAGCAGCTGTTCGGCGAATGGCATCCTCAAGCGATACTTCGCATTTCAAGCCAAGCAGTTGCTCTGCTTTCTTGATGCTCGGAACATATTGACGCAATAGCGATCTAGGAACGACCTCTTGCGCTACCCGCACATCCGCCTTCGAGCCAATGGCGGCATTCACAGCATGCGCGAGCTCCAGGATACTGATGGCCCGGTCCGAACCGACATTGAACGCCTCCATCGCTGGCGCTCGAAACAAGATCGACCAGAGCCATATCGCGAGGTCTGCCGCGTACATATACGAGCGCATGGGAGTGCCGTCTCCATTCACGATGATCGAATCTCCTCTCATTGCATCGCGAATAAAGTTTCCTATAGCAAAGTGCGCATTCAATGGCAGATGCGGACCTACAAACGCAAAACATCGCGCAATCTTACATTCAATGCCGTACCTGGCCCCATAGACGGCACACATCAACTCCGCGGCCCGCTTCCCCTCTGCATATACAGATTCTGGTTTCAGAGGGTTTGGCGCACCGGCGTAATCCTCGCTGAGATGAGTTATCGAAGGAGGCTGTATCCCATACACGGCGCCGGAACTGGCAAACAAGAACTTCCGCGTGCCGTGAGTTGCAGCAAAGTCCAATGTGCGTTCCGTTCCGCGAAGAATCGTCGCCAGCAACTCAATGGGGCTCTCGGCTGTTTGCTTTGCACTGGCTTCGGTCGCCGCATGAATCACATACTTGAATTCGCCATCGGGATAGGTGAAATTCCGAACATCTCCCGCAAGCAGCGTAATCGCTGGATCGCGCGCTATGTGAGGACACTTCTGCGCGAAGGCTAACGGGTTTCGCGTAAGGACCGTCAGGCGCGCGGAAAGCTTCTCCACGCGATTGCAGTGAAGAAAACTTTCCGCCAGCCAGCAGCCGAAAAAACCCGTGCCGCCAGTCATAAAAACGCGCTGGCCACGCATCTCGTGCCATAGGTCTCGCGTATTTGCGAGAATCAGATCAATATCCGCGGCCCCAAGGGGAGCAGCCATTCGATTTCTCCATTACAAAGGTAGCGGCGATCAAGCCTTGTGCAAATCGCGCGATTCATTCGAATACATCACGACTCATTCGTGCACTCCGGCATGTCATCGCAGCGAACAACTATCGCTGCCTACTCCAGTTTGCCGAAGAAGTCCGCGCCAAAATATGCAATCTCGACTAGATGACAAAAAATGTGTTCCAGCGCCAGATGCGACTCCTGGATATTCGCCGTGATTTCCGAAGGAACGATGACGTTATAATCGCACAGTGGCGGCATCTTGCCGCCGTCGCGTCCGCTGAAGCCAATCGTTGAGATGCCCATCTTTCGGCTCAACTGCAGCGCTTTTAATACATTCTTTGAATTTCCCGATGTCGAGATGCCGAGGAAAACATCACCGGCCTGGCCCAGCGCCTCAATCTGCCGCTCGAATACATTGTCGTAGCTGTAGTCGTTACCAACGGCGGTAAGGATGGAGGTGTCAGTGGTCAGCGCAATGGCGCGCATCGCCGGACGATCGACCGTAAGGCGGCTCACAAACTCTGCCACCAAATGCTGCGAATCCGCCGCGCTTCCTCCGTTGCCGGCCACCATAAGCTTCCGCCCGGCAAGCAGAGCTTTTCCGGTGACCGCCGCGGCTTCGGTCACTTCGGAAAGCAGAACGTCGTCGGCCATAACCTTCTGTAACGTGGCCACGGAGTTGCCGAGTTTCTCCAGGATCAGGTTTTTCATGACGCTCCTTAACGCGGGCGAAAAGGATGTTGTCAGCCTGCGTTTTCAATGCCTTCCATCGGCATCGGCATACCCGGCTCATACTCGAAGTTGATGCGTTCCCGCTCGATTGCATACGGCCGCTTCTGCACCTGGGTATGAATAGCGCCGACATACTCGCCGAGAATCCCCATGAAGACCAGCACAATGGAATTGAGAAAGAAGATGCCAATCACCACCGGCGCAATTCCCAACGTGAAACTGCGCCAGAACAGCAGCTTGTAGATGAGATATGCCATGGCGATGAGAAATGAGACCACCGCGCCAATGAACCCGGCAAATACCGTTAGACGCAGCGGAATCTTCGAAAGGTTGATGATGCCCAGCATGGCGATATCGTAGAGCGTGTACCAGTTGTTTTTGGTAATGCCGGACTTGCGTGACGGCTGATGAAAATATAGCCGCTTGCTGGGCAGTCCAATCTCAGCGATAATGCCGCGGAAGTACGGGTACGGATCCTGAAACGACTTGACGATATCGACAACGCGGCGGTCGTAGAGTCCAAAGCCGGTGTAGTTCTGGATGGTCTCGACCGATGAGAGCCGCTCCACCAGCTTGTAATACTGCTTGCGCAGCCAGAACATCAGGCCGTGCTCGCCGCTGCTCTCCTTGATGCACAATACCATGGGATAGCCTTCCTCCCAGGCGCGAATCATCTCCGGAATCATGTCCGGTGGCTCCTGGAAGTCGCTGGCAATGCCGATCATCGCGTCGCCGCGCGCCTGAAACAGCGCGTGAATGGGCGAGCGGATATGGCCGAAGTTGCGCGCATTCACGATGATCTTGACGTTCTTGTCCTTCTCGGCAATGCGCTTCAGAATAGCCACTGTCCCATCCGTCGATGCATTGTCGATAAAAACATGCTCGTAGCGGTATTGCGGGAAGCCGTTCATAATCGCGCGCACGCGCAAATACATGGCTTCGATGTTGCCTTCTTCGTTGTAGGCGTGAGTCACAACGCTAATCGTCTTCAAGGCTGTTCCCTCGTGCAATGCTGGGTTGGCTGAGTCGTAGTCGAATCTTCAGTTGAATCGCTAATGCTATGGTTTGTCAATCGTGTACCGAGTTTTGTTGATTCGCCGGGCACGTTTATGTATGGCCGATCCTGCTCGGTCGAAACGAAAAATGCCTGTGACCGAAGAAGCTGAATATCACGGTCCCAGCCGTCAGGATGGCTCCTCCAATATAGGGCGCGGTCAGAAACGTGGCGCTCATATACTCCGCCGTGAACTGAAAGTGCGTCGCATGGCCCACCCTGGCGCCCGGCGAAATATGGAAGATGTAGATCAGGGCATTTACCACCATCGGCAGCAGCAGCAGGCCCGGCAGCGCCGCCGCGCCATAAACCACAAAGCAGCGCAGCCACTCGCGCAGATAGTTGCCCTGCGTTTTGAAGACAAACCACTTGTACCCGAGAAACGCGACAGATATGGCAATGAAATTCGACAAGACCGCGGCATATAAATAGCCAAACGCCAGATGCCGCGAAAGCACCCATGTCAGCGCGGCATACGTCATGTATCCAAAAGCCGTATTCCATCCCCCGACCAGCAGGTAGCGGCCAAATTGCCATGAAGGCAGCCAGCGGCGCAAGCCGGTCTTTGGCTGCGTCATCGCACACTGCGTTTCGGGTTGAATTACATCGGTATTCATTAAAGAAATTATTGCATATCGAATCCGGTTTATGGCAGATTCTCTATCAAACCACTGAAGGCGAGTTGACGGCCAAGGATTTCTGTTTGTATACCGCGTTGAAATCTGCGAGGATTCCTTTTTCAGTTCCCAAAAGCGAGACCGGGGTCACAGGTAATTGGTGGTTCTGATTGCATAATCACGCGGTCACTGTACTCGTAGATAATATGCGCCGTCTGGATTGTAGAGATGCGTTTACTACTCCCGGTCCGGAGAAACAAGGAGACACGCCCGCATCGCTCAACGATACTCCCCTTCGAGCACATGGTCGAGAAGAACTTTTTGGCGGACATCTTGCTCT
>Ga0326728_10001826_pt1 | contig 73468 bp, 61 predicted proteins | sample MB3enrmetagenome_FD_207602 | JGI IMG/M metagenome (GOLD analysis project Ga0326728, IMG submission 207602) | Lab enriched peat soil microbial communities from McLean, Ithaca, NY, United States - MB31MN | ecosystem: Environmental > Terrestrial > Soil > Wetlands > Peat | place: USA: New York...
CTGGTCGGATCCTGGTTCTTCAACTGCGCCAGCATCAGAGTCAAAAAGTCGGTTCCGCCCAGCGTCACGCCGCCCGCCGCCGAACTCGACGAGGACGAGCCGCTCGAGCCGGTGGAGGTGGTGCTGCCGGTGTAGTTCGGATTGGGAAATGTCGCGGGAATGGTCATGAGATTGTCCTATTGGATCCTAGTGGCCCATCGCGATGGTCTTGAGCAGCAAATCCCGCGCCGTGTTGATGGCTTCGATATTCGTTGCGAATGACCGGTTTGCCGAGATCATGTTGGTCATCTCTTCGATCGAGTTGACGTTCGACATGAAGATGTAGCCGTCCTTGTTCGCGAGCGGATGATCCGGCTGATAACGCATGGTGGGCGGCGCCGTACTTTCGGTAACGCCGAGTACGCGTACGCCGGCCGTGGAATCTTCGCCGTCCAGGCTCAAGTCCGACTCGTCCACCATGGCTTGAAACACCGGATGGCGCGCGCGGTACACCTTGCTGGCGTCGCCGTTCACGCTTTCGGCATTGGCGAGGTTGCTCGCCGTCGTGTTGAGGCGAATCGTTTCCGCGTTCAGAGCGCTGCCCGCCACGTTGAATACACTGAATAAAGACATGGGTGTTTCTCCTTACTGGCCGGCGATTGCGAATTGCAATAGCGAAATCTGACTGTTGATGAACGTGAGACTGGCCTGGTAGCGCACGTTGTTCTCCGAGAACGCGGCTTGTTCCACCGGCATTTCGACGGTGTTCCCGTCAAGCGAGGCCTGATACGGGTTGCGATACTTCAATTCGCCGGCGGGCAACTCGCCGTCGCTCATGACGATATGCGCTGCGTTCGTGACCGCGACCGGCAGCGGCGCCTGACCGGTGTTGCCGAGTACCTCGGCGAAATCGATATCGCGCGCTTTATAGTTAGGTGTATCCGCATTGGCGAGATTGGCCGCCAAAACGCTGAGCCGCTGCCCATGCAACAGCAGCGCTTGTTCATGAATGCCGAAAATGTTGTCGAACATGGTTTGGATACTCCTCGAGGGATACCTAAGCAAGACCTGTGCCAGGCACGGAAACTCGGGCGTAATGTGAGCAGCGGCGGGTTTCGCGCCACATCGGCGGGATTCCGCGCATCGAACGCGCGTGATGTGCGGCAACAACTTGCCGCTTCGCGCCGCCCGCCGGCAATCGGCTCCGCCGTGCCGTATGGCACGCCGCTTGCTAGTTACCCTCTATGTTGCACAGACCGCCAAAATGCCGTCGCCTGTTCCTGGTTGCCTGGCTTGCGGCAACGCTCGCCCATGCGGCCGACCTGCAAGACATTTCACAGCTCGACAAGTTGGCGGCCGCCGAAGCGCAACGGCTACTGCCGCCCATGACCGATAAGCAGCGATTGGTGGTCGGCCCCGTGCAACCGCATTTGCAGTTGGCCCGCTGCGAGAACGCCATCCACACAGCGCGTGCCCCTGGGATTCAGGTGCCGGGTCGCGTGCTGATCGAGTTGCGCTGCGACGGCCATGCGCCCTGGCATCTTTATGTGCCCGCGAAAATCGTGGGGACGACCTCCGTGGTGCTGGCAGCGCATGCCTTGGTCGTCGGCACCGTACTGACGCCGAAAGATGTCACCGTGGAGCAACGCGACATCGTCGGCCTGCCGCCGGGGTATCTGGATGATGCCGGTATTGCGCTGGGGCTCACCGCCGCCCGCGCCATCGCGGGCGGCGCCATTTTGACGAATCAGCAGCTACTGGGAGCACAAGCGGTACAGCGCGGCCAAATGGTCACGTTGGTCGCAGACGCGGGAGGGATCAGCGTCAGAATGGCGGGCCGCGCGCTCTGCGACGGCCTCATCAACCAGCGAATCAAGGTCGAGAATCTATCTTCCGGCAAAATCGTCGAGGGAATCGCCCGTTCTCCCCAAATAGTCGAAATTGTTTTCTAAATTGCCCTTCAGTGATACGCGTCACAGTCGATAACATCACAATCGAGATCATTTTAGGCCGTCGGATTAAAGTTCATCCTAACCCTGACGATACAAGCGGATGGGCAGACTGCTCGCCGTAGGAGAGATTAAAGTGCCGAACACAATCAGTGGATACAAAGCGACGGAACCGCTTGCCCCCGTCAAGGGCTCGAACAGCGGCGTTCAAGTCGTTGATAAGGCTCAAGGCGAGACCACTGCAACCACCGCCTCGCCCGCTCAGGCGAACGCCGATACGGTTACTTTTACCGGGCCGGCCCTGGCGCTGCAGAAGCTCAGCGAAGCGGTTGCCAACGCACCGGTAGTCGACGCCCAAAAAGTGGCCTCGGTAAAGCGAGCCGTTCAAAACGGAACCTACCAGGTCGACGCCGGCCGGGTCGCCGATAAGCTTCTCAAATTCGAGAGCGGATTGAAGTAGTCATGAACAATGACACCCACCGCCTCGAAGCCGTGCTGGACCGCGAGATCGATGCCGCGCGCTCCTTGGCGGCGACTTTGGATGCGGAGCGTGCCGCTTTGACCGGCAATTCTCCCGAAGCAGTCGTCGACCAGGCCGCCCAAAAAACCGCGCTGTTCGGCGTGATCGAGAAATTGGAAGAGCAGCGCCGCGAATTGTGCGACGCGGCAAGCATTTCCCTTCCCAAATTTCAACGGGGCAGAACGCCCGTCATGTCGGGCGTTTCGGACAGCGTTGCCGACCGCTGGCGCGCATTGATGGAATTGATCGCGGACTGCCGTGTTGCCAATGAGGTCAACGGCTACATCATCAACGCTCGCCGCGGCCAAATGAATCAATTGTTTCAGGTCCTCCGAGGCGGCGCTCCGGTGACCTACGGCCCGCAAGGAAAGACCTTTGGCGGCTCCCTGCGAGCGCTGGCGCGGGCCTGACCTATGCTGGTACTCAGTCGTCGCGCCGATGAATCGATCGTGATCCAACCCGCGGAAGGCACGGATGGCACCATGACCATGGCGGAGTTGTTCGCCAACGGGCCGATTCAAATCACCTTGCTTGGCGGTACCGGTCGTCGCGTAAAGATGGGTATCGAAGCGCCCGAACAACTCGCCATTCGCCGCAAAGACGTCGCATAGAAACCGTTCTTAGAGGTCCGTACCGCCCTACCGTATGACCACTGATCAATTGCTGGAGTTGGCCACCGGCCGGCACCGCGCAGGCGACCTGGTCGAGGCGCGCCGGCTCTATCGACAAATCCTGGCCGACGTGCCGGCTCATGCCATGGCCTTGTTCCGTGGCGGCTTGCTGGAATTGCAAGACGGGCACCCTGAGCAGGCGCTAGCTCTCATGGAGCAGGCGGCAACCCTTGCTCCCGATGAGCCGCGCCACCATGCCGGCTTGGGCCAGGCGCTGCAGGCGCTCGGGCGCTTTGCGGATGCAGCGGCAGCCTACCGCCGGGTACTGCGCGCCGAGCCATGCTCGGCCGATGCGTACTTTGCGCTGGGAGTTGCGCTTCAATCGCAAGGCGAGTACCTCGAAGCCATCGACGCCTATGAACACGCAGTGCGATTCCAAGCGGATTATTTTGCCGCCCTGAATAATCTCGGTAATTGCCGGCAACGGTGCGGACGCATTGCGGAAGCGGTGACCGCTTATACGCGAGCGCTGGCGCTCAAACCGAGTGAGGCGGGAACCATGGCGAATTTGGGCACCGCACTGCAAGGAGTCGGCCGTCTCGACGAGGCGGTCGGGTTGCTGCGCGCTGCGGTGGAACTCGAGCCCCAGGCCACAGCGCACGCCGTCAATCTTGGAATAGCCCTGTGCCGCCGGCGCGACTTCGCGGCGGCGGAGGCCGTCTTGCGCGCGGCGCTCGTTCGCGACCCAGCGTCCGCCGATGCGGCCTTCAACTTAGGAAATGCGTTGCACGGCCAAGGACGATCGCGCGAGGCCGCAGACCTCTACCAGCAGGCGGCTACATTGCGCCCCGGCTATGCGGACGCCCTGATCAACCTCGGCAATATGCATAAGGAAAACGGGGACTTCGCGGCGGCGGCGGCGGCCTACGAGGCAGCAATCCGCGCCAAACCAGATTCCGTTGTCGCCATGAACAACGCCGGCTGCCTGCTGCGGACGCTCGGCCGCTTCGACGACGCTGAAGACATACTGCGTCGCGCCGCGTACCTGGAGCCGAATCATCCCGCGCTCCATGACAACCTGGGCAGCGTCCTCAAGGACGTTGGCGAACTCGATTCGGCGATCGCATGCTTCCGCCGCTCGCTGGAACTTGACCCGAGCAACGCGGCCACTCACAGCAACCTCGCGTACGCGCTCTGCTTCCAGTCTTCACGGGCGCAGCCGATTCTCGAAGAAAGTTTGCGATGGGCTGACCGTTTTGGCGGTGGATCGCAGCCTAAGTCTCATGATCACGCCAACGATCGTACACCGCTCCGCCGCCTGCGCATCGGCTATGTCTCACCCGACTTCCGCGATCATTGCCAGTCGCTGTTCACCATACCGTTGCTCTCACAGCATGATCACGCCGCCTTCGAGATCTTTTGTTATGCCAGCGTGGAACGCCCCGACGGCCATACGTGCCGCATCGCCGCGCTGGCGGATGTATGGCGCGACGTGCGCGCGCTTGACGACGCTGCGCTCGCCGCCCTCATTCGCGACGATCGCATCGACATCCTGGTTGATTTGACCATGCACATGGCCAAAGGTCGACCGTTGACTTTTGCCCGCAAGCCGGCGCCGGTCCAAGCCGCATGGCTGGCCTATCCGGGGACCACCGGCATGAGCGCGATGGACTACCGAATCAGCGACCCGCGTCTGGACCCCGTGGGGTTGGAAACTCATGCCAGCGAGCGCACGATCCGCCTTCCCGATTCCTTTTGGTGCTATGACCCGCTGACTTCGGAGCCGCAGGTCAATTCGCTGCCGGCGCTCGAGCGCGGCTATCTCACGCTCGGCTGTTTGAACAACCCCTGCAAGCTCACGGATGAGACCCTGCGCCTGTGGGGCAGAGTCATGCAGGCCATTTCCGACTCCCGGCTGCTGCTGCTGGCACCCCCCGGTCGCCATGGCCTGCGCGTGTCGCAGCGCTTGGCGGCGCATGGCATAGCCGAAGAACGCGTGGACTTCGTCCCCTATCGTACACGCGCTTTGTACCTACGCTCGTACCACGACATCGATCTCGGGCTGGACACGGTTCCGTACAACGGACACACCACGAGTCTCGATTCCTTGTGGATGGGTGTACCCACCATCACCCGGATAGGCCAAACCTGCGTGGGCCGCGGCGGCTTGAGCCAGTTGTTTCAGCTGGGCCTCTGCGAATTGGCCGCCGCAACCGATGAAGCATTCGTCGGCGCTGCCGTTGCGCAGAGCCGTGACATCCCGCGCCTTGCCGACCTGCGGCAACAATTACGCTCGCGGCTGGAGCAATCTGCGCTGATGGATGCGCCCCGCTTTGCGCGGCACATGGAGGCGGCTTATCGCGCCATGTGGAGCGACTATTGCGGAACGAAATCCAGCTCTTCTAGTGCCATAATCCATTGAAGAGCATGGTTATTTTCCTTAACGCCGGACTGCCGCCGAGCCTTTGAACATAACGCCCGGCCCGCGCACGCAACGCTTCGCTAATCGCATTGCGATGTGCATAATGGCCCTCCAGCAGACTCACCAACCGAAGGGGCTGATACCGATGGAGCGTCGCTTGCATACCCGCCACCGAGCGCGGACTACGGTATATGTCGTCATGTCGGGACGAAAAAGCCGGATATGCAAGGCGAAAAACTTGAGCGCGAACGGCGTCTTCGTCGAGACCGAGAACCTCGGTCTGCGCAAGGGTCAACAGGTGCAGCTCGCATTTGCCATCAATCTCGGTCTGGTGACCAAGATCCACCGCCGTACGGCCATCGTCGCGCACGTGACGCGCGGCGGCACCGGTCTCATGATGGAACAGTTCGCGGGGCGCTGAATCAGCAGCCGCGACGCGGTCGCGGCCACGAGGAACACTCGGACAGGCTCCTTGGCGCCGCCGTAACGCGATCCGCGCGGCCCCGGCCTGCGCGGCCCGGCACTTACCTGTAAACTTGAGCGGCATGCCACCCCTAGATCCGCGTCGCGCGGAAGCCATCCGCATTCGCGGCGCGCGTCAAAATAATCTTAAGTGCCTGGACCTTGATTTGCCGCTCAACGAACTGATCGTCGTTACCGGCGTCAGCGGCTCCGGCAAGTCGTCATTGGTTTTCGACACGCTGTACGCCGAAGGACAGCGGCGTTACGTCGAAACTTTCTCGCCCTATGCGCGGCAATTCCTGGATCGCATGGACAAGCCGTTGGTTGACCGCATCGACGGCATCCCGCCGTCGATTGCCATCGATCAAACCAATCCCGTGCGCACATCGCGCTCCACCGTGGGCACGATGACCGAACTCAACGATCATCTGAAGCTGCTGTTCGCGCGCGCCGCGGTTCCCCACTGTCGCGGGTGCGGTAAGCCCGTGCGTCGCGACACGTCGGAAACCATCTTGGCGGCGCTGGCTGCGGCATCCCGTGATGCCGGGGACCCGCGGCTGCTGCTGACTTTCCCGGTAACCCTGCCGAAGAACTTCGCCGAGGCAGAGGTCAAAGCACTGCTGGCGGCTCAAGGCTACACGCGCATTCATGAGCACCGGGGTGACACCCTTCAGGTGGTTCAAGATCGCTTTCGTTGGTCGGCCGTCGATTTGGGCAGGGCGGGCGATGCGATCGAGGCCGCGCTCAAAGTCGGGCGCGGCCGACTCGACGTTTACGCACAAACCGACTTAGGGTGCGTCTCGCCGCCTTGGCGCTTTTCCACCGATCTTCATTGCCCTGACTGCGACATCAGCTACAAGGATCCCAGTCCGAGCACGTTCAGCTTCAACTCACCCATCGGCGCCTGCGAGACCTGCCGCGGCTTCGGCCGCATCATCGGCGTCGATTATGACTTGGTCATTCCGGATGGTTCGTTGTCGCTCCGCGAGGGCGCCATCAAACCGTGGCAAACCGAGTCCAACAAGGAGTGCCAGGCGGATCTGCTGAAGTTCGCGCGCAAGCGCTCCATTCCGGTCGACACGCCGTGGCGCGACCTCACCGAGCTTCAGCGCAAATGGGTGCTCGACGGCGAAGGCGAATGGACCAAGAACGTTTGGTATGGCGTCAGGCGCTTCTTTGCGTGGCTCGAGACCAAAGCCTACAAGATGCACATCCGGGTGCTGCTCTCGAGATACCGCTCGTATACCGAATGCCCCGCATGCCGTGCCGCTCGACTCAAGCCCGATGCATTGCTGTGGCGGGTGGGACGGCCGGGGCTCAATATCCGCGAGTTGATGTTGCTCCCGATCGACGACTGTCGACATTTCTTCGCCACGCTGGCACTTCCCGCACCGCTCGATGATGCCGTCGACCTGTTGCTGCGGGAAATCCGCGCGCGCTTGAAATATCTTACCGATGTCGGCCTGGGCTACCTCAATCTCGATCGCCAATCGCGCACGTTGTCCGGCGGAGAAGTACAGCGCATTAACCTCACGACGGCGCTCGGCACATCGTTGGTGAGCACTCTATTCGTGCTGGACGAGCCTTCCATCGGTCTGCACCCGCGAGATGTCGGTCGGATAGTCGGCGTCATGCAGCGCTTGCGCGACGCCGGCAACACGTTGGTCGTGGTCGAGCACGATCCAAAGGTCATGCAAGCCGCAGATCGCGTGCTCGACATCGGTCCGGGCCCCGGCGAGCACGGCGGCGAAATAGTCTTCTACGGGCCCGTTCACGAGCTTATCCAGGCGAAAGGTTCGCTCACGGCAGACTATCTCTTTCAACGCAGGCGGGTGGAGACGCCGCGCATCGCCGGGCGCGTCGGCTCGAACCGTTCGCCGGGGACCAGCGCGGAGTCGGGCGTTCTGCGACTCGAAGGCGCAGCCGAACATAATCTCAAGAACGTCGACGTCGAGATTCCGTTGCACCGCATGGTGTGCGTCACCGGGGTCAGCGGCTCGGGCAAATCCACGCTGGTGCACGACGTCTTGTTGCCGGCGCTACTGCGCGCCAAAGGCAAGCCCACCGACAACCCGGGCCGCCACCGCGCCCTTCAGGGCGCCGACCTGATTGGTGATGTGATCATGGTCGACCAAAGCCGTATCGGCCGCACGACACGGTCCAATCCGGCGAGCTATGTCGGCGCCTTCGACCCCATTCGCAATTTGTTCGCCAAACTGCCGCAGGCGCGGGAGCGCAAATACACGGCAGGCACTTTCAGCTTCAATGCCGGCAATGGCCGCTGCCCCGCCTGCGGCGGCAACGGCTTCGAGCACGTCGAGATGCAATTTCTCTCCGACGTTTACCTGCGGTGTCCAGATTGCGATGGCCGTCGCTATCGGGCGGAAATTCTCGAATGCACTCTTACGCGCAGTGATTTCCCGCCGAAGAGCATCGCCGACGTCCTCGACCTCACGGTCTCCGCGGCTCTGCATTTTTTCGCGAGCGACCCGGAAGTATGCATGCGCTTAAGGCCGCTCGCCGACGTGGGTTTGGACTATCTGCGGCTCGGTCAACCGGTGCCGACGTTGTCCGGCGGCGAAGCGCAACGCCTCAAGCTCGCAGGTCACCTTGCAGAGAACGCCGTGCGCGAACGCGCCGGCTCGCTGTTCCTGTTCGATGAGCCAACCACCGGTTTGCACTTCGACGACATCGCGAAGCTTCTGCGTGCGTTCCGGCGCCTGATCGATGCCGGGCACTCGCTGTTGGTGATCGAACACAATCTCGACGTGGTGCGCAGCGCCGATTGGATCATCGACTTGGGTCCCGAGGGCGGCGAGGCCGGCGGCGCCGTCGTTTGCGTCGGCACGCCGGATGATGTGATGCGTGTTTCCGCGTCGCATACCGGACGCGCCCTGCTAGAAGCCGCGAGCCCCTCCTCGTTCGGCAATGCAGTTCAGGATGTGGAAAGCCACGCCCAACGGACCCAGGCGGCGACTGCGATCGAGATATGCGGCGCGCGCGAACACAACCTCAAGAACATCGACGTCAACGTGGGCCGCAACCAGTTCACGGTCATCACAGGGGTATCCGGCAGCGGCAAGAGCAGCCTGGCTTTCGATATCCTGTTCGCCGAGGGACAACGGCGCTATCTCGAATCCCTCAATGCCTATGCGCGCCAATTCGTGCAGCCCGCATCGCGCCCCGACGTAGACGCGATTTACGGCATTCCGCCTACCGTCGCGATCGAACAGCGAACCAGCCGCGGCGGCCGCAAGAGCACCGTCGCCACCCTGACCGAGATCTATCATTTCCTGCGGCTGCTGTATGTCAAGCTGGGCATTCAGCATTGCCCCGCATGCAATGCGGCAATTCAACCGCAGTCGGCCGACGCCATTGCCGCGCGCGTGCTGCAGGACTACCGCGGCAAAAAAGTGACCGTCTTGTCGCCGTTGATCGTGGCGCGAAAGGGCCTGTATACGGCGCTTGCCAAGTGGGCTCGCGGCAAAGGCTTCGCGGAATTGCGCGTCGACGGGTCCATGCTGCCGACGGCCAAGTGGCCCAGGCTCGATCGTTTCATCGAACACAACATCGAGCTACCCGTCGCCACCTTGACGGTGAGCGCCGCCCGCGAGCCGGAACTTCGCAGAGCCCTCGACGCCGCCCTGGAGCACGGCCGGGGCGTGGTCCATGTCGCCTCACCCAATTCCGGCGGGGCGATGAACGCCGGCGAGGGCGCGGTTTTTTCGACAAAACGAGCCTGCCCCAACTGCGGTACCGGCTTTCCCGAACTCGATCCCCGATTGTTTTCGTTCAATTCGCGGCATGGGTGGTGCAAGAGCTGTTTCGGCACCGGCTTGCAGATGGCGGAATTCGACGCGGAACAAAGCGGCGAAGAAGCGAAATGGCGGGAAGCCGACGACTCGGCGGAAACCGTCTGTCCGGACTGCTCCGGCGAGCGATTGAATCCTGTCGCGCGCCGCGTGCTGTTTCGCGGGATGTCGATCGCCGCGCTGACCGCGCTGCCCGTACAGGAATTCGAAGCCGCATTATCGAAGATCAAATTGGCCGGCCGCGAGCGCGCCATTGCGCGCGATCTGCTCGCCGAACTCTGCACGCGCACGGAATTTCTTTGCGACGTCGGCCTCGGCTATTTGCAGCTGAACCGCGCAGCGCCCACGCTCTCCGGCGGCGAAGCGCAGCGGATTCGGCTGGCCGCTCAGCTGGGTTCGAATTTGCAAGGCGTGTGCTATGTGCTCGACGAGCCCACGATCGGCCTGCATCCGCGCGACAATGTCGCACTGCTCGATACCTTGGACCGGCTTCGGGCCAAGGGCAATACGTTGGTGGTGGTCGAACATGACGAGGACACGATTCGCCGCGCCGATCACGTGATCGATCTCGGACCGGGCGCGGGCAAGCGCGGCGGCCGTTTGGTGGCCGAAGGCACGGCCGCAGAACTGGCCCGTCTTGGAAATTCAGCAACCGGCCGTTGCCTCGCGACGCCGTATCGGCATTCCCGCTCCCGGCGCCGCCCGATCGAACGCGACACGCCGTCGATTCAGGTCACCGGCGCCATGCTGCACAACTTGCGGGGGGTCGACGCACGCATTCCGCTGGGCCGATTGAGCGTCATCACCGGTGTATCGGGGTCGGGCAAATCATCGCTCGCGCGCGACGTGTTGCTTGAAAACCTGAAGCGCTTGTTGTCGCGCCCGGGGCGGTCGGATCGCTCGCACGCGCGCGAGCTGACCGTGAGAGGCTGCGAGTCGATCACCGGTTGGCAAGCAATCAGCCGCGTGCTCGAGGTGGATCAGACGCCGATCGGAAAAACCCCGCGCTCATGTGCGGCCACCTACATTGGGTTTTGGGATTCGATCCGCCGCGCCTATGCCGAAACCACCGACGCCCGCATCCGCGGATTCACGGCGAGCCGCTTCTCGTTCAACACGGCCGGCGGCCGCTGCGAGGCCTGCGAAGGCCAGGGCGTGCAGCGCATCGAGATGAGCTTTCTGCCGGACGTGCAAGTCCTATGCGATGTCTGCGGCGGCCGGCGGTTCAATCACGATACGCTGTCGATCTCATTCAAGGGAAAGAGCATCGGCGAGATGCTTGCCATGAGCGTCGAAGACGCCGTCGAATTCTTCGCCGCTCAGCGCAGCGTGCTGCATCCCTTGAACCTATTGGCCGATGTTGGCTTGGGCTACTTGAGCTTGGGCCAACCCAGTCCGACGCTCTCCGGCGGCGAGAGCCAGAGAATCAAGCTGGTTGCCGAACTAGCCAAGGTGCGCACCGACGCGCTTGGAGTCGATATCGCCCGCCGCGAGCGCCAGCACACGCTGTATGTGCTCGACGAACCGACCGTCGGCCTGCACATGGCCGACGTCGAGAAGCTCGTCAAAGTGCTGCAGCGATTGGTGGATGCCGGCAACAGCGTCGTCGTCATCGAGCACAATCTCGACATCATGGCCGAAGCGGATTGGATCATCGATCTGGGCCCGGAGGGCGGCGCGGGCGGCGGTCGCATCGTCGCCCAGGGCGTGCCTGAAGCGATCACGCGCAAGCCCAATAAAAGCCACACCGCCCGCATTCTCGGCGAGTTCCTCGCGGAACGAGGAATTGCCTGACCCCGGCGTAGCCGGCGGCCGATTACGGCACAATGTGCGGCTTGTCGGCAACGATCCCACTTACCGAAGACGTTAATGAGTCCGATCACAGCCACGCTCCCGCGTATCGCAGGAACCGCGATCGCAACCTTCATCGTAGGTTTTTCCGCAATCTGGGGTGGGTTCGCGCTTTGGTTCCGGATATCCGGCGGTAGGGCCGTCAAGGCGCTGAGCGTGATCTTCTGGAGCGCATTCAGCCTGACGGCGCTGATCGCGCTGTGGCAAGGCCATTTCGTCATCGGCCTCGCCGCCTTTGCCGTGGGTCTGGCCGCGCTGCTGATTTGGTGGACGCGACTGCGCCCGGCGCACGATGGCGATTGGGCCGACGATGTGGCGCGGATCGCGAGGGGTACTGTTGACGGAAATCGCGTCACCCTGCACAACGTGCGTAATTTCGATTGGCGCAGCAACACCGACTATACGCCGCGATGGGAGACACGCACCTACGATCTCGATCGCTTGGGAACGGTCGACATGATCATGTCGTATTGGCGCGGTCGGGCCATCGCGCATATGCTGATCTCGTTCGGCTTCGACGACGGGTCACACGTGGTTTTTTCCGTGGAGGTTCGCCGCCGGAAAATTCAACAATTCTCCGAGATCGGCGGGTTCTTCAAGGAATTCGAACTCAGCATCATCGCCGCCGACGAGCTCGACGTCATTCGGCTGCGCACCAACGTCCGCGGCGAGAGAGTCCATCTGTACCGGTTGCAACTTCCGATCGCCGCCGCGCGCTCGCTGTTTTTGGGTTACATCGGCGAGGCCAACGATCTAGAGATTGCGCCGCGTTTCTATAACACCATCACGGTGAACTGCACGACGCTCGTCTACCAAATGATGAGGCGAATCGTCGGCCGCCTGCCGCTCAGTTACCGGCTGTTGTTCTCCGGTTACATGCCGGAATACGTGTATGGCGTCCGCGGGCTGGACCGGCGCTACTCGCTGGAAGAACTCCGCACTCGCGGATTCATAACCGACCGCGCCAGGCACTGCGATCGCGGCGCGGGCTTTTCGGCGGACATCAGAAGGGGCATTCCGGGAATCGATTGATGGCCGCCGTACCCACGGCGCCGGATTCTGGCCGGCCTTGAATCAATACACCGAGCGCGCCTCGGAAGAAGCGGCAGCCCGCGGGCCTTTGAACACCGCGGCGAGATCGGACGCCGCTTTCACGAGCAGCGACGTGTCCACGCCGACCGCGACGAACGTCGCTCCCTGCGCCAGGTAATCGAGGGCAACCTGGTTGTTGCTGGTGAGACAGCCGGCGGCTTTTCCCGCCTTGGTTGCCGTAGCAATGCCGTGCGCTATCGCCGCCTGCACTGCCGGATCCATCGGCCTGCCGATCAGCCCCATGGACGCAGACAGATCGGCCGGACCGAAGAACACGCCATCCACTCCGGGAACGGCAGTGATGGAGCCGAGATTCTCGAGTGCAGTGACGGATTCTATTTGAACCAGAACACACATCTCATCATCGCTTCGATGCAGGTACCCCTCGATCTGATTCCAGCGTGATGCGCGGGCAATGGCGCTGCCGACGCCGCGAATGCCGCGTGTTGGATAGCGGGTGGCGGCGACCATGAGCGCGGCTTGTTCTGCAGTTTCCACCATCGGGATCAGGAGAGTTTGCACGCCCAGATCGAGGTACTGCTTGATGAGCTCCACGCTGCCATGAACGGGCCTTACGATGGGATGCACCGGATACGGCGCAACTGCCTGAAGTTGCCGGAGCACGCTGCGCGGGTCGTTGGGCGCGTGCTCGGCGTCGATCAACAGCCAGTCGAATCCGGCGCTCGCAAATAGTTCCGCGACGTAGGAGTCCGCCAACCCTACCCACAGCCCGATTTGCTGCTGCCTTTTTTGAATTGCTTGCTTGAATTCATTGACCGGCATTTGCATGGAAGGTCTCCGGCGTCAAACGAAGCGAAAGGATATGCTGCCGAGCGGACCGTAGTCGGCCTGCAACACGTCGCCGCGCGCCGCCGTCGTGGGCCGGGTGAACGACCCTCCCAGCACGATGTCCCCTGCGTTGAGCTGTTCTCCGTACGGCGCAATCTTATTGGCAAGCCAGGCTATGCCCGCGGCGGGATGGTTGAGGACGGCAGCGGCCAGGCCGGTCTCTTCGATCACCGCGTTCTTGTAGAGGAGCGCACCGACCCAGCGCAAATCGACGGCATCGGGTTTCACCGGTCGGCCGCCGAGAACGATGCCGGCATTTGCCGCGAAGTCCGCAATCGTGTCGAATACCTTGCGCGGCAACCGCGTTTCGCGATCGAACTGCTCGATGCGCGCATCGATGATCTCGAGCGCAGGAGTCACGTATTCAGTCGCCTGTAAGACGTGGAATAGGGTCACGCCGGGCCCCTTGAGCGGCTTACCCAAAATAAACGCAAGCTCGACTTCGACTCGCGGCGTGATGAAGCGCTCAATCGGGATATCGCCGCCGGTTTCGAAAAACATGTCGTCCATCAGCGGCGCATAGTCCGGTTCGTTGATTTGCGAGGACAACTGCATCGCGCGCGACGTCAAGCCAATCTTGCGGCCGCAGATCCGGTGGCCGTCGGCAAGTTCCATTTTCACCCATTCACTTTGAATGGCATAGCCATCCTGCACCGTCATGCCGGGCTGTTCCTTCGAGAAATGACGCAATTGCGTCCGGTTCTTACGCGCCTCGTACAGCCGTTGGGCGAGCGCAGCGATGGTTTCTTTGGACAACATGCGATCATCTCTCAAGGTTTTCGGAAACGTGCGTGCAGATTATTATGCTTCAGCGTCCCGGACTCGCTGAACTCGTTGATTTCCAGCGACAGCGCCAACCCGCGCTCCGCGTACGCTTGCGCGAAATGCGCCTTCATGATGTCGAACAAACCGGTGGTCGTCGCCTGTTTGGCAGCGTCGCTACGGCCGGCGCCGATCTTCAAGACCGCGTGAACGAACGCCGCGTCGCTCAACGTGCCGTCGGCGATGCAATACTCATCGCAAGGGATGGCGCGTACACGCACACCGCCGGGAGGAAACACCGGTAATTCGCCGACCTTGAGCGTTGCCATGAATTGCGCGAGCTTGCGGCACAAATCGGCGAACTCGCCGCTGGCGCGCAGGTTGCCGCTGTATTCGAGCGTCATGTGGGACATGTATCGATATCCATGCTCGCCACCGTGCAGCCGACTGAAAAAATGGGAATGGGACGATAATGCTGAACCATCCCGCGACCTCGCGCAGCGGCGGCGATCGCAATGAACGCACGGATTTCGAATCCTCCTTGTCCGGCATCTCGATAGGTCGCCTCGTCCGTGTAGGACAACAGGGCCTCTCTGTCGTTGCTCGTCCAGGCCCGGAGGAATTCGCGATCCCAGGCCTCGTTGATTTTTCCCGAGTCAGGCGTCGCCGGCCAATGCGAGATTCCGCCCGCTCCCACCAAGGCGATACGCTGTGGAACCGCATCCGCCGCGCGGCGGATAGCCTCGCCGAAAGCCCATGCGCGATGCAGTGGGGTCAACGGCGGTCCCTGGCAGTTGATGTTCATCGGGATCACCGGCAAATCATACCTTGGCGTCAAGAAATGCAGGGGCACCATGATTCCATGGTCGAATCTCCATTCTTCTGCGTAGGCTACGTCGACCGTCTGCATCATTTCACGGATCAGCCGCCTGGAAAGCTCAGCATCGCCGGGAACCTTGCGGCGGGCGATGCCCAGCCACTGCGGGTCCTCGATCGGACCTTCATAGTCGCTCGCCATGCCCACGGCGAAAGCCGGCATGTTGTTCATGAAAAAATTGGCGAAATGTTCGGCCGATACGACGATCAGGGCATCCGGACGAGCCGCGGCCAAGCGCTCGCCCATACGGCGATAAGCGTCGTGAAACTCTTGGACGATGGCCGCATCGGCCATATGCGCACGGCCCGTGATGCCGGGAGCATGACTCGCGACTCCGGCAAAGACCAGGCTCATACGTTGGCCACTTTTTCATCCAACTGCGTGATCATGGCGTAGAGACCCGCACGCACCGGGCCGTACCTGGTGACTCCGTCGCGCATGGCGCCGATGTAGGCGCTCCATTCCATGCCGAGAAAGGCAGCGTAGTGCATCAGCAATTGACCGTTCGCCCCCAATACGTAGATCAACCCGATGTCGCCGGCGACGATCGCGTCGCGCTCCTCGGCAGTGAGTTGATAACCGGCGAGGACGTCGGCGCGATCGGCGAGAAATCGCCGCTGCACGGTGGGATCACGATTGATATCGAACAGAAATTTCTGCAGTTGATACAGGCTCATGGTCAGGCTCCCCAGCGCGGAATGTGGTGCGATCCCAAGCTGACGCAGACGTTCTTGGGCTCGAGAAAGACTTCGTAACTCCACGTGCCGCCTTCACGGCCGGTCCCCGACGCTTTCGTGCCGCCGAACGGCTGGCGCAGATCGCGCACGTTCTGACTGTTGACGAAGCACATGCCGGCTTCGATCGCCGCGGCCACTCGAAGGGCGCGCCCTAGATTCTCGCTCCACACGTAGCTGCTCAAGCCATACGAAATATCATTCGCCTGAGCGATCGCGTCGGCCTCGTCCTTGAAGGGTATGAGACAGGCGACCGGCCCGAAGATCTCCTCTTGAGCGATCCGCATGCGGTTATCCACGCCCGCGAACACCGTGGGCTTGACGAAATTTCCGCGCTTCAGAGCGCCCTCGAGTTCTGGCGCGTCGAGGCCGCCGCACAACAGGGTCGCGCCCTCCGTCGGGCCGAGCTCGATGTACCGCCGCACCTTGGCTAGATGCTCAGGGCTTATCATCGGACCCACATTGATCGTGTCGTCGAGCGGATCGCCGACGCTGATCCGTTTCGCCCGCGCCGCGAATTTTTCGATGAAATCCGCGTAAATGGATTGCTGTATCAGGATGCGCGAACCCGCAGTACAACGCTCCCCATTGTTCGAGAAAATCATGAATACCGCCGCATCCAGCGCGCGCTGCAAATCCGCGTCGTCGAAAATCACAAAGGGGCTCTTGCCGCCGAGTTCCATCGAGAATTTCTTCAAGCCGGCGGCCTTGACGATGCGATTACCCGTCGCGGTTGAGCCGGTGAACGAAATCGCACGAACGTCGGGATGCCGGCACAGCGCCTCGCCGGCCTCCGCCCCGTAACCGTGTACGATGTTGAGCACACCCGCGGGAATTCCCGCCTCCATCGCCAAATCTCCGAGCCGTGAGGCGGTCAAAGGCGAGAGCTCGCTCATCTTCAATACCGCGGTGTTGCCAAACGCCAGCGCCGGCGCCACTTTCCACGTCGACGTCATGAACGGGACGTTCCACGGCGACACCAGAGCGCACACGCCGACGGGGTGAAACAACGTATAATTCAGATGGGTCGGCGTCGGATAAGTGTGCCCGTCGACCCGCACGCACATCTCGGCGAAGTAATAAAAATTGTCCGCGGACCGCGGCACGAGCTGTTTTGCCGTTTGGGCGATCGGCTGACCGGTGTCCCGTGTTTCGATCTGCGCGATGTCAGGAACGTGCCTCGCGATCAAATCGCCGAGCTTGCGCAGAAGGGCCGCGCGCTTAGGTGCGGGTGTCGTTGCCCATCGCGGGAAAGCCGCCTTCGCGGCAGCGACGGCGGCCTCGATCTCCTTCGCGCCCCCGCGCGCAACCTCCGCCAAGACCTCTTGGGTCGCCGGGTTGATGGTTTCGAAGTAGTCCGAACTTTTCACGGCCGCGCCGTCTATCAAATGTTGAATTTGCATGCCGTTCCTTGTCAGCGGCCGAACACGGCGTCGGCTGCGATGGTATTGACGAGCCGGCCGAGGCCGTCGATTTCACAAGCGACTTCGTCGCCGGGCATCACATTGGCCACGCCTTGCGGCGTACCCGTCAGAATCACATCGCCCGGCGCCAGCGTCATGAACGAACTTAAGTATTCGATCAAGTACGGAATATCGAAGATGAGGTCCCGGGTATTGCCTTGCTGCGTCAGTTTACCGTTGACGAACGTCCGCAATCCCAAGTTCGAAGGATCCGCGACATCCGATGCGTCCACGAACCACGGGCCCAGCACTGTTCCCCCGTCGCGGTTCTTGACGCGCAGATTGGGCCGATACCAATTCTCGAGGTAATCGCGAATGGCGTAGTCGTTGGCGATGCAGTATCCCGCCACGTGCTCCATGGCGGCGGCACGGGGCACATTCTTGGCTCGACGGCCGATGATCACCGCCAGCTCGCATTCGTAATGCATGAACTTGACGCCGGACGGCCGGCGGGTCGCCCCGCGATGGCCGATCAACGTACCGGGGCCCTTGAGAAAGACGAGGGGCTCCTCTTGCGCATTGAACGCCAGTTCTTTCGCATGATCGGCATAGTTCAGCCCGAGCGCGATGATGGTTCCAGCCTCGAACGGGGGTAGCCAAACCACGTCGGTTTCGGATACGAGGCGACCGTCCTCGAGACGCAAGCCTTCCGTGCCGGCACGCGGGGTCGCACTATGGATGGCGCCTGAAAAGGCAACGCGCGCCCGCATCATGGGGCCGCCACGAAGCAATTGGACAGCGTACCTAAGCCATCGACCACGATGCTGACGCTCTGCCCGGCGCGAACTCGCGGACAGGGACGGGCCACGCCCACCGCGAGTACGTCGCCGGGCGCGAGGGTCATGAATTCCGTGACATCGGCCAGCAGACTTGCCGTGGAGCGTACCAACTCTGCCGTCCTCGCTGTCTGAACCAGCACGCCATCCACGTAGGTGCGAATAGTCATCGCATCGGGGTCTGCGACCACGCCGCGCGCAACTACGGCGGGTCCCAGCGGACAGAACCCATCGCGCGCCTTGAGCCGAATGGACGGGCGATAGAAAGTGTCGTGCGGAACGCTCACGTCATTGACGATGAGATAACCGGCGACGTAATCGAGCGCCTCCGTGGTTGAAACGTTGCACGCCGGCCGGCCAATGACGAGACCGAGGCATGCGCCTACTTCCAGTTCGGTCACGCCCGCTGGAATTTCGACCGCACTTCCGGATACGGTCAGCGTATTGCGCGGCTTGATGTAAAGCACCGGCGCTTGCGGCACCGCGTTGTACGGCGGCTGCGCGGCCTTCGGTCCCAGTTCGGCAAGCGCACTCGAATGGTTGAGCAACGCGCCGTAAACGGCGCCGCTCAAGCGGAACGGTGCAATCTCGAACGGAATCGTGCATGTCGAAAGATTTCCCACGGGACGCAACCTTGAACTCCCTGCATGATATTGGCGATGGCGCAGTGTCAAGTATAGTCAGCGAATGCCGCGCATATCCGCCCACCTAACCCGATCAGCACAGTAAGTTGCCAAGACTCCCTCGTTCCTTGCTTGGGTTGGTATGGCTTGCCCTCGCCGTCTCCTGGGCCGTCGGCATGCTCGGCCGCGGCTACTGGACTCCGGACGAGCCGCGTGAGGCGGATCTCGCGTGGCGAATGAGCTGGCAGCCCTCCAAAGCGGTTCCGTTGCTTGCCGGCGAGCCTTTTTGCGAGAAACCGCCCCTCACGTATTGGGTGGCGGGCGCGGCCATCGACGCCTGGGGCCCCGATGCGTGGGTGGCCCGATTACCCAATTTTCTGTACGCGCTCCTGACGGCGCTCGCCGTGGGCATGATCGGCCGCCGCAGCGCGGGGCCCATTGCGGGCTTGGCGGCCGCGGCCGCGATCAGCACTTTCCTACTCTCATACCAGGTTGCAATCTGGCTAGCGACCGACGCACCGTTGCTCGCCGCGGTAGCTGTAGCATTGTTGGGACTGTATGTCGGTTTCTATGCCAACGGCATCGGCGAACGCTTGCGCGGCTATTCCCTGATGCACATTGCGCTGGCCGTCGGCTTCTTGAGTAAGAGCGCCGCTGCCTGGATGGTGCCCGTCTTGACCCTCATTACCCTGGTGGTCTGGGAGAGGCGCTGGCGCGAATTGTTGCGCTGGGAGATCTATGTGGGTTTGCTCCTGCAGGCGGCACTCGTGTTCACCTGGGTGTGGGCCGTTTATGCGGGGCCCGACGGACCGCTCCACCTCAAAGTGTTCTTTTGGAACAACCTGGTGGGCCGCTTCGCCCACGTCGATGCACCGGAAGAATTGCAATACGCCGCCGCGCATCGCAATTCTCCCGGAAAGTATCTCATCGAACTACCGGTCTACTTGTGGCCCTGGACGCTATTGGTGGTGGCTGCCGCTCGACGTGCGTGGCGGCATAGGATCACATCGATGGAGCGGCAGCGTCCCGTGCGATTCGCGCTTGCCACCTTCGCACCGGCTTTGGGCGTGCTCTCGGTGGCGGCGACGGCGCGCAACATCTATTTGGCGCCGGCGCTTCCCGGCGCCGCGTTGCTGCTGGGCTGGTGGCTAAGCGAGCTCTCAGCGACGCAGGACCACTGGGACGTTCGTGCGATGCGCGGGACATCGTTCCTGCTGCTGCTCGCAGTGATCGTGTTAGCGGCTGCGGTGACCATCCTCGGCCTGGATTCGTGGGACGCCCCAAACGCCCGCATCCTCTACGTGGCGGTGTCCGCGCTTGGCCTGGCGAGCGCCCTGGCGTGGGCGCTGCTTGCCTGGCACGCAGCGGGTCGAGGACTGTTGCTGCGCGCGTCGTTCGGGCTGCTGCTCGCGTATTGCGCGCTGTTAATAGGCCCGGCGTCGCAAATCTATCGCCGCGTCGACGCCTGGCAGGACTTAGGCTCAATCGGCCGGGCCATCGCGCGCGACACCGACGGTCGGCCCGTGATTCTCTACGCGCCGGACGAGACCACCCGCGCCTTCATCGACATGTACACCCGCACGTCGGTCGGACTGATACCCGGCCCGGTCACGGCGCAGTCGGCCGAACGCTTGAGGGCCCAGCTCGCCTCCAATCCGCAAAGCCTGGTCGTCACGCAGTTACCCGGGCGCAACTACAGTCGCACATTCCGGGAGCTGGCTGCGCGCCTCGGCGTTGGGAATCGAATTGGCCGGCCGCCCGTCGATGACGCAGAGACGGCGGCCTGGGCCTCCGGATTGCAGCTACGAATCGCACATCGCTATGCGCTGCCAAACGGCCGTCGCTATGCCCTGCTCGCAGGGAGGCCAGCCACTGCGTCGCGATAGACCTGCTCGTACTTGACCGCCTGGCGGCCCCAGGAAAAATCCTGTGCCATGCCATTGCGCATCAACCGACGCCATTTCTCTTGATCGGTAAACCAGTCGAGCGCCGTGCCGACTGCCCACCTGACTGCAGGGACGTCATAATCATTGAATACGCATCCGGTACCCTCACCCGTCGCGGAATTGAAGTGTTGCACCGAGTCGGCGAGACCACCGGTTTTTCGCACGATAGGAACGGTGCCGTACCGAAGGCTGAACATCTGATTCAGGCCGCAGGGCTCATAGCGAGACGGCATGAGAAACATATCGCTGCCCGCCTCGATCAAGTGCGCCAACGCTTCGTCGAACCCCAAGTGAAACACGACCCGTCCTGGGAAGCGCCGCGCCAGATCATCGAAAAATGTCACATATTGGTCATCACCGCTGCCCAAGATCAGGAATCTGAACTCCCGTTGTTGGAGCAGCGTCGGCAAGGCGTCGAACAACAAATCGATGCCTTTTTGTTCCGCCAGTCGGGTCACCATACTGATGAGTGGCGTATGCGGCTCACGGTTCAGACCGGTGGTCGCCAACAGGCGCTGTTTGTTGGTGAGCTTGCCGCGCAAATCCTTGGGCCCGAAATGCACTGTTAAATGCGGGTCGTGCCGCGGATCCCAATCGCGGTAGTCGACGCCGTTCAGAATTCCGACGACGCCGTTGCTCCGTTCGCGGAGTGTCTGCTGCATTCCCATGCCAAGTGGCGTCTCGCAGATCTCGTGCGCGTAGGTGGGGCTGACCGTCGTCACTACATCGGCAAATTTTATCCCACTTTTCAGAGGGTTAATAATGCCCGCGCCCCGATCGCCGGCATCCAAGCGGTCTTCGAAAGCACCCAGTCCAAGGTCGGCGATTGCCGCAGCCGGCATGATGCCCTGATAGCCGATGTTATGAATCGTCAATACCGAGCGCGCCTTGGTCAGTCCGGGTACCGACTGGTATACCGTCTTCAAGAGAAGGGGCAGGAAGGCCGTGTGCCAATCGTTGCAATGAAATACATCGGGTGCGAATCCCAGAGGCTGGCAGCTCTCGAAGGCTGCGCGCGTAAACAAGAGAAAGCGCCTGTGCTCATCGGAATCAAAGGTATAGAAAGCCGGACGATCGAACATCTGCGGGCAATCGATGAAATACATCGCAATCTGCGTACCCGGAAAGCACGCTGTCAGCACCGAAAAGGCATAGGGAGTGGCGCCGATGGTAATCGCAACATTTTGCAGGCCGGACACCGGTTGCAATTCAGGGCGGGCGCGCCGCACCGAAGCGTACAACGGCATGAATGCGCGCACGTCGTGGCCCAGTTGCTTGAGTTCTTGAAGCAAGGCTCCCGCCACGTCCGCCAGCCCGCCGGTTTTCGCATACGGCGCGATTTCGGAGCTCAAGATGCACAGCTTCAGTGGGGTCATTGCCTCAAGTCTAGCAAACGCCATTTCGCCATCGCCAAAAACCTGGTGCGATCTCCTCGCTAGTGTGGCACGCTGCGAATGACTTGGTGGGCTCGCTCAATACGTTTAACGATAACATCAGGACTGTATGCGACACGCTGCTCGTATTAACACCGGACGCTACGTCAGCCGATTGACAAGCGGCACACTGGCGGTGGTCATGGCAGGAGGTCGCGGCGAGCGCCTCCAGGCGCTCACTGAGCATCGCTGCAAGCCGGCAACGCCATTCGGCGGCAAATTTCGGATCATCGATTTCGTACTTTCGAATTGCGTCAATTCCGGGATACGGCAAATCGCGGTCCTGACTCAGTACAAATCTCAGTCGCTCATACAGCACATTCAGCGCGGCTGGAGCTACTTGCGCGGCGAACTCGGCGAGTTCGTGGAACTGATCCCCGCTCAGCAACAGATCGGCACGTATTGGTATCGAGGCACCGCGGATTCGGTGTATCAAAATCTGGAATTCATCCGCTCCCACCATCCCGCCCACGTGCTGATTCTTGCGGGCGATCATATTTACAAGATGGACTATGGTCCGATGATTGCTTATCACGAACAATGCGAAGCCGACATTACGGTGGGCGTGGTCGACGTACCCATCGAGCGCGCCAACGAATTCGGCATCCTGACCACCGATGAGACAAACCGTGTCGTGAAATTCGCGGAAAAGCCGCAGCATCCTGATCCCATCATCGGCCATCAGCATCTCGCGCGGGCGTCCATGGGAATCTACGTGATCGCCATGGACAGGCTCGAGAAATTACTGTCGGAAGATGCGGCCATCGAAAGCACGAGTCACGATTTCGGGAAGAACATCATTCCGCCTGCGATCGGCCGGCTGCGGGTATTCGCCTACCCGTTCGAAGACGTGGAAACCCGCGCGCAGAACTACTGGCGAGATGTGGGCAACGTAGACGCGCTGTACGAAGCGAACATGGAACTGGTGTCGCTCGACCCGGAACTCAACATTTACGACCATCAATGGCCGATTTGGACCTATCAAGCCCAGCAGCCGCCCGCAAAGTTCGTACTGGACGACGACGGCCGGCGCGGGATGGCGGTCGATTCCATGGTCGCCGGCGGCTGCATCATCTCGGGTGCGTATGTAAAACAGTCGCTTCTGTCATCTGATGTGCGCATCGAAGACGGCAGCATCATCTTGAGCTCGGTATTGCTGCCGAGCGTGACCATCGGCCGCCACGTGAAGATTACCCGTTGCATTCTGGATGAGAACTGCGTGGTCCCCGACGACATGGTCATCGGGGACGATCCAGTGGAAGATGCGAAGCGCTTCTGCGTCACCAAACGCGGCGTCGTGCTGGTGACGCAGGATATGCTGCGCCGCCTTCTCTAGGAGCCTGTCCGCAGCACCAGCGTATCCCACGCCGCCAAGACGTCGCCCGTTTCGATACCCAGCATGTTGGGCTCGCCGCCGACTCGGCCCGTCAGCACCTTCACATCGGCTCCGGCCGTACCCCAAGGGCGGTACAGCGATGTCGACGCTTTGCCGAACAGCACGACCTGCGGGCAGCCGACGGCGGCGCCGGCATGCGCGGGTCCGGAGTCCACGGTGATGAGACCCCGGGCGCGCGCCAACAGCGCTACCAGTCGTGGAATCGGCAAATCATCTGCCGCGTTGTATAGCCGATCGATGCCGGCCTGCGCCGCGATTTCCTGGTTCAGGCGATACTCCGGACCGGCGCCCAAAAGCACGATCGCATGCTCGGCGTGGCGCGCTCGCACGTGCCGCAACACCGCCGCCCAACGCTCATTCGGCCAATACTTGCTGTTCGCCGCCAAGCGCCGCAACCCGCGGCGCATGGTGCGTTTGTTTCCGACCTGTACGGCAATGAGCGGCACGGATGACAACTCTCGCTCGCGCAACCAGCGTTCCAGATCTGCCCGCTGAGGGTCGCTGACTTCGAGATAACAACCGCCGGTCGCGGCAGCGAACTCGTCGGCCGCCGTCGCGGCCCTTACCTCAGCAGACGGCAAAATACGCGCCAGCCGCCGCCACTGTTGGGTGACATGTTCGCCGGGCAACAAGGGATGCGCTTTGACGTCCACGATGAAGTCGTCGGGAACACCCGCCCGCGTCAGCAGGGATCGCGCCGCGTCGTTACCATCGCAATACCACGTGGGACCCGCGCCGCGTGACCGCAATCGCCGCACCACTCGTTGCTGGTCGGCAGCGAACCAATAAGGCGTTTTGCGGCTACGAACGGTCAGAATCTCGCCGACGCCCGATTGCCCACGCAGCAACGGGTCGCTCCAAGGTCCTGACGTGAGGACGTCGACGTCGCAGCCGAACGTTTTGGCCAAATCGCGGATCAGCGTGGTCACCAACACCATGTCGCCGAACGCGCCGCATCGCACGACCAGCGGACGTTCGCACCGGCCCGCGCCGCCTGTCACCGGCGTCACGCGGTAGGCACCGGCCCGGCGGATGCATCGGCGACTCCCATCCGGATTTCCCGCCAGCCGCCGAAGGCACGCGGAATCGAACCTTCAGTCAATGAGAACTTGGTTTGCACGACCTCTCCGAGTTGCAGACCCCGCGGGCGGACAGCCGTAAGCGGGTACGCGGCGACGGTCCCAGTATAATTGAACCATTAACCCTGGGGCCTGCCTGGCGCATTGGAGGGTCTCGCGCTGCAGGCGCGCGGGGATGGAATTGGCGGTATATTAAGGAGTATGCGTACCTATCCCCGAATCGCACTATTGAGTGTCGTTGCGCGGCTTGGCCAAGCGCTTAACTTAGTCCTGCGCAGCGCGCCTTGCATCCGCTCCCTCTCCCAGCCAACGCGGCTCACGCAGTATACTCAGGCAGGCTCCTAGAGACCCCGCGTTGGCGAAAACACTGGCTGCGATCACCGGCGCGTCGAGCGGAATCGGAATGGTGTTTGCGCGCAAGCTCGCACCCCACCACGACCTGCTGCTGATTGCGCGCCGCACGGAGTTGCTGGACGCGCTGGCGAATGAGCTTACCGCTCGGCATGGTACGGTGGTCACCATACTCCCGGCCGATTTGACCGATGAGACCCAATTGCGCGTCGTCGCGGACCGGATCGCCAACGAATCGACGCTCGGGCTGCTCGTCAACAATGCCGGCTTTGGGTTCAGGGGCGCTTTCTGGGAAGCGGATCTGAATGTCATTGAAAAAATGCACCGCTTGCACGTGATGGCCGTCGTCAGGCTCACTCACGCGGCGCTCGGCGTGCTGGTCAGGCAAAACCGTGGCGCCATCATCAACGTGGCATCCGTCGCCGCGTTCGCCCAGCGCGCCGGCAGCGCCGGTTATGGCGCAACGAAGAGCTGGCTTACCGCGCTGACGGAAGGAATCTACCTTGATTTGAAACGAGCGAACTCGGCCGTCATTGTTCAGGCTCTGTGCCCCGGATTCACCTATTCAGGTTTCCATGACGTCATCGGCGAGAACCGGGAGAGTCTTGCGCCGCCGTCCTTGTGGTTGACTGCGGAGGACGTCGTGGACTCTTCTTTGAGCGCATTGTCCCGCGGATCGCTTTTCGTCGTTCCCGGGTGGCGCTACAAACTACTCATTGCAATTCTCAGCAAACTGCCGACTTGGCTGAAGCTTCGCGTCGAAGCATCGCGCACTGATCGCGAGGGCTGATCCCAAGGTCTCAATTGGGCAAATATCCAGCCATCACTGCCGCAACGATCCCTATGCCGAACAGCAATCGATACCACACGAAGATCCAGGTGCTGCGCTTTTCCAGATAATGCAGCAAGGCGTATATGGCGATGAATGCGGTGACGCTTGCGGTCATCAGTCCGATGAGGAGCGTGACCCAACCGTCGGAATTCAATCCCGCCTTGAAGAGAACGCGCAGCTCGTAAAGCCCGGCGAGAGTGATGGCCGGCAACCCGAGCAAGAACGAAAAGCGGGCAGCCGTTTCGCGTTCCATGCCGCAAAACAAACCCGCCGTCAGCGTAGCGCCGGAGCGGGATACGCCCGGGATCAGCGCAAATGCCTGCGCCAGGCCGACGACGATCCCGTCGCGTAGCGTAAGCTGCGTGAACGTGCGTCGATGTCGCGCGAATTTCTCGGCAATTGCCAGCAGCAGCGACATCACGATCGAAGCGCACCCAATCACCAGCATTCCACGCAACGGCGAATGACAGCCGTTGAGCACCGGACGCAGCAGCGCTCCGGCCACCACCAACGGAATCGTGCCCAGCAGAATTCCGAGCACCAGGCGAAAATCCGCGGATTTAAAGTTCCGAGTCGAAACGGCGCGCAAGCTCGCGCACGTCAAGGTGCCGATATCCTTCCTGAAATACACAATGACTGCAACGAAGCTCGCCAATTGCATCGCCGCCGAAAATGCCGACCCCGGGTCGCGCCATCCCAGAATCCCCGGAATAACGCGCAGATGAGCGGTACTGCTGATCGGCAGCAATTCGGTGATGCCTTGAATCACGCCGAGCACCGCTATTTGCAGCCATGACAGTTCGACGAAGCCCAAGTCGACCGCTGCGGTCTGATCACAGGATGCTTGAAAGTCGGTGGTGTTGCTCACGGCGCGAGAATAGCGCGGCCGGAACGCCCGTGCACGGCCCTATATAGATTCAAGAATTGGCTCGCCGCCTTGTGTACGTTGTTCTGCCAATCGGCAGCGGCGCCCGTGTCCGCGCCGTCCGTCACATATTTGACGCATGCGAACGCGGCTCCCTCCAGCCAGCAGGCCTTCGCAAGCGCGTACGCTTCCATATCGAGAACGTCGCAAGCCGCATCGCAGCCGGCGGTCGCGAACGAATCGCCGCTTCCGCAGATTGCCGGCGGCAAATGAGCGAATACGGGCTCGAATGTCAGGGAACGCGGGGCGGCATCGAACGGAGTGACGCTCAATGCGAAGCCCAATCCGCGTACATCCATATCGCGCTGCATGAATTCATGGCATGCGACGAACGCCCCGGTGTCGTGCACGCGGCTGCCTGCGGTGCCGAAATTCAAAACCAGCGGCAGCGGTTCGCCCGCGTGAGCATACCGGGATAGTTCCCGAGTGAGCGCGATAGCGGCGTTCACTTTGCCGACACCGCAATATAACACGGGAACTCCGGCCTCTTCGAAAACTCCATCGGACTCGGCCGGCAGCGCCATGACCACGCGCGTTCTTGGGAAAGAAATGTCCATTTAATACTTGATGGCGGCCCGCACGGACAGCTTCCGCCAGCGGTAGTCCGGGACGATTTTCAGATCGATCAACGCGGCCAGCGCCATGACTTCGTAGCCGGCACGGGCGCACAAGTCCGCCGATGCCGTCATCGTCCCGCCCGTCGCAAGCACATCATCGATCAACAGCACGCGCCCGTGCCCCCGCTGCATTTCCAGAACGCCCGATCCATATTCAAGCTCATAGGCGACATCGACCACGGGCGGCGGAAGTTTGCCCTGCTTGCGCACCAAGGCGAATCCTTTGCGTCGGCGTGCAGCCAGGGCCGCACCGAGAATGAAACCGCGCGATTCGATGCCGGCAAGCACATCGATGCCGCTCCATTCCACCTCCGTCAGCAAAGACTCGAGCGCTTCGAGCGTGGCATCGAAATGCTCACGCAACAGTGGTGAGATATCGCGGAACAGGATGCCGGGCCGCGGGAAGTCCGGGACATCATTCACGAGGCCTTTGAGATTAATCACGATCCGCGACTCACGCCGCCATTCTTGGTTTTTTCTATGAAAGCGGCCACGTTCGCGTGCAGGGCCTTCAAATCAGGCTCGTGAGCGTAAACCATATGGCCCGATGTATAGAAGTGCATCTCGATATTACCCTCGAGCGAGGCTTGAATGGGCAGCTGATGGAGTTCGTAGGCAGCCGCAAAGTAAGGCGTCGCCAAGTCGTAATAGCCGCCGTTGAGTTGCACTTTGAGATTCGGGTTCTGTTTCATAGCCACCGCGAGGTCGGGCGCGACATTCGTGGTCATTGGCAGCTTTTGCAAGGCGCCCGGCGGCTGATGCTGAAAATCCCAGGTTTTCTCGACGTCGATTTCCGGCTTATAGGTCATCTTCTCGCCGAACTTGAGGGCGCTTCTCACATAGTCATTGAACGCCGACACATAGGCGGAGGAGATGGCGGCCGACTGCGGATCGTAGTCGGCTTCCTTGCTCATCGGATCGATGGTCGGACCGGCGAAACGCGTATCGAGTCGTCCGGTCGTGATCTCGCTCCCCAGCAACGTCTTCTCGAATTCCCCGCCGTTGACCCTGAGATTGGCGCGCTCGATATAATCGGCCGGAAGTCCGGTGTAAGTGCTCAGTTTGGCGGCGATGGCGGATTTATGCTCGGGTGCGAGGGTAGAACCGGCCGCCAACGCCTCTGAATACTCCCTGAGGGCGAAGCTCTCGACTTCGCGCAGCAGCGGCTCGAGCGCGGCGGACTGATTCGGCAGCTTGTGGTGATACCAAGCGGTGGCCGTATAGGTCGGCAAGGCCAGCACATACGGCAGATCCACGCCCGGATTGAATTGCGGCTCGTCCACACTGTCGTCGAAGTTGAGGATTTGTGACAAGAGAATTACGCCGTTCAAATCCAGCGATTTTTCGTTTTGCAAAATGTTCGCAAGCACCGCCGAGCGCGTGGTTCCATAGCTCTCGCCGAACAAGTATTTCGGCGAATTCCAGCGGCTGTGCCGCGACAGGAACGCGACGATGAAATTGGCAAACGCGTGTGCGTCTTGATCGACGCCGTAGAACGCCTTTTCTTTGTCGGCGCCGCGCAGATGACCGAAACCCGTACCCGGGGCATCGATGAATACCAGGTCGCTCGCATCGAGGAGGCTGTATTCGTTGTCGACCAATCGATACGGCGCGGCGGGCACGTGTTTGTCGTCCGCCGTCACCACACGCTTCGGACCGAAGGCCCCCATGTGCAACCACACGGTCGATGAACCGGGGCCACCGTTGAACAGAAACGTAATCGGCCGATGAGGGTCTTCCTTGTCGCCCTTGAAATAGGCCACATACGACATGCTGGCTTCCGCCGGTTGCGGCGGCGGCGGCCCGGTACGATCCTCTTTCGGAAGCGGCGCGTCGTCGTCCATCGGATCTTTTACATGCACGACCAGAACGCCGGCCTCGGCCTGGTAACCTATGGCATGGCCGCCGATCATCATCGAAGCTTGTGTCGTTTGGTGGTCATCATGGAGGTAGCGCGGGGATTCCGTGGGCTCTGGCACAACGGAATTTTTCACGTCGGCTGAATCGCTCGGCGAGACACGGTCGGCCGCCACGGCGGCCGCCAGGGACGTGCTCGTGCAAAGCAGCGCCACGCAAAGCAGACAGCGAAGCTCGAAATTCATCGGTTCTCCCTTTAACAGTGGTCCGATCAACAGGTCTGCCGGCCCGAAATTACATCAGCCAGTTGCACGCTTTGCGCAAGACGGCGAATGATAATATGCGTGGGCATGCGCTGCGCGCCCATTTTTTTAGGTTGCGGACCTTAAGCGATATCCGGTTGCGAGCGGTGCGCGGTCGTTCCACTCGGACTAAACGGAGGACTGTAGAACTTATCCGCACTGGCCGGTCATGTCCTTCCCCGGTAGTTCATGTAGCATCCCGGCATGTACAAGCAGGGCTTGGTACTGCGCTACGTCCAGGATTCGCGGCGCCGCTATCAGCTGTTGCTATTGCGCCGGATCGCGCTGTGGTCGTTGGTCGTGATCGTGATCGGCTTCGCATTTGCAAGCGAGCTGGGTTCCATCGTCACGTTTGCCGGCCTGATTACCGCGGGCATCGCAGTGGCAATGCAGAGTGTTCTCGTATCCATCGTCGGCTATTTTTTCTTGATCGGTAAGTACGGCATTCGCGTCGGTGACCGAGTGCAAATCGGCGAGGTCGTCGGCGAAGTCATCGACTTAGGATTGGTCAGGATGTATCTGATGGAACTCGGCGCGAAGGGGACCATGGGACCCACCGGAAGGGTCGTAGCGTTTGCCAACTCGGTGGTCTTCCAAGTGTCTAGCGGCCTGTTCAAACAGATCCCGGGCGTGAATTTCGCTTGGCGCGAAGTCGTGCTGAACCTGCCGTCGGGCGCCGATTACGCGCTCATCAAGGAAAAGCTGATGGCTGCGGCGACCGGTGCATTGAAGGATTATCGCGCTGAGATCCTCAGACAGACTAAAGAAATTGAACGCACGACCTTGTCGAGTTCCGGCGGCGATGCCCAACCCCAAGTCCAGCTGCATTTCTCCGCCGGGGGTGTGGAAGCGCACGTGCGCTATCCGGTGCATCTGCAGCACGCGGCGGAGATCGACGAGCGTGTAACCGAAGCTCTGGCCAAGGTCGTTTCGAATGTGGCCGCGGGCGGCGGCGCCGGAGTTCCGGCCCGCTCGGGATGAGAATGCTATCCTTGCCCGCTTTATCGCCGCTGGCGGCTCTGAGAGTGATAGGTTCAGCATGATCTTGGTCATCGACGTGGGCAACACGCGCCTGAAGTGGGCTTGGCTGACGAGCACCGGCCTGTCGAATCAGCAGGCCATCGTGCATCGGGATGCGAAGCCCGGCATATGGACGGCAGCCCTGTTCGAGTCCGGCCAAAGGCCGACCCGCGTGCTGGTCTCAAACGTCGCAGGCTCCGGCATGGCAAAGACGCTCACGCAACTCTCGAAAAAGAAGTTCCGTGTCAAGGTCGAATTCGTCACCGCGGCACAAGAATTCCATGGCTTGACCAACGGCTATTTGGACCCTTCGCTGCTGGGTGCAGATCGCTGGCTCGCGTTGATCGGTGCCTGGACTTTGGCCCGCTCGGCGCTGTGCGTGGTGGATGCAGGAACTGCGGTCAAGGTGGACAGCGTCGACGCCAACGGCCAACACTTGGGCGGCTTGATCGCTCCCGGCATTCACATGATGCGCGAAGCGCTCATGAGCAAGACCAGCGATATTGCGAAAGCGGCCGAACACAGCACGCCTTCCCTTGCCGGTGTTCTGGCGAACAACACGATTGGCGCGGTGTCGCGCGGTGCCGTATTCGCCTTGGCCGGCATGGCCGATCGAGCCGCCGAGGTGATCGAACAAAGCACCGGCGTCAAACCCAAGTTATTCATCACCGGGGGCGATGCCGGAATGATCACCGGCACCATGCGCTGCCACGGTGAAATCGTGCCGGATCTGGTCTTGCAGGGGTTGGCGGTCATCGCGGCGCAACCCGTGCAGGCCTAAGGATGTTTCGGCCCGGCATCAGAAACCTCATCACGGATGTGCCGGGTCTCTTGGTGGGGCATGCGACCGATGATCGCATCATCTCCGGAGTGACCGTCCTTACGTGCGGTGGGGACTGGCCCGCGGCTGTCGATATACGGGGCGGGGGTCCCGGAACGCGCGAGACCGACGCGCTTGCGCCGGAGAATCTCATCGGACGCGCGCATGCCGTCGTGCTGGCCGGAGGCTCCGTATTCGGCCTCGCAGCCGCGGACGGCGTCACCGCAGCCCTGTCTGTCCGCGGCACCGGACTCAACTTGAGCAAAGGTTCACCGGCAATTCCCATCGTGCCTGCCGCGGTGCTGCATGATTTGGGCAACGGCGGAGACAAATCGTGGGGCATCGATCCACCCTATCGCCGCCTCGGCATACAGGCAATGCAGGCTGCCGGCCAGGAGTTCACCTTGGGATCGGTCGGCGCTGGCCGCGGCGCCATGGCCGGCTTGACCAAGGGCGGCATCGGGTCCGCTTCCATCGACCTTGGGCTGGGGGTCGTCGTCGGCGCATTGGCTGCGGTGAACTCGATCGGGTCGGCCCTGATGCCGGACGGTGCTACGTACTGGGCATGGCCATTCGAACTCGACGACGAATTTGGGGGCGCGAAGCCGGCGGCCGCATCGATGAAGACCGCGCATCCGGGCATCGGCAACCCCATGCCCGATGACTCCCGGTTGCTCGCCCTGGGCAGGATGGAACCCGGCGCCAATACTACGCTGGGCGTGGTCGCCTGCAGCGCCGCGCTGACGACCGTGGAATGCAAGCGCGTTGCGATGATGGCGCAAGACGGCATCGCACGGGCGGTGCGTCCTGCACATACTCCATTCGACGGCGACACCGTATTCGCGCTGTCGGGGGGCACCGTCGCGCTCGATGAAAATCAACGCCGCGCCGCTCACGTCGCTCGCATCGGTTCGGCGGCTGCGGACTGCGTGGCGCGCGCCATTGCGCGTGCCGTATTTCACGCCGCTAGGAGCCTGTCTGAGTAATCTGCGTGAGCCGCGTTGGCAGGGGAAGGGAGCGGATGCAAGGCGCTGGCGCGGCCCATAGTGGCACTATGGGCAAGCCGCGCAACGCCGCAGACGCCCCTCCTCCTGCCAACCCATCGGGAGCGGGCAGATTACTCAGACAGGCTCCTAGTCATGCGACTTAATCCCCGGGGCACCCCGCCGCAGCTTCCGTTTGGCTATCCGCGCCAACCGCGTGATAATGCGAGAGTACTGGCTTCGGGCATTAGGCCACGTCGGACAAGGGATCTGCCGGCCAGGCAGAAAAATTAGCTAAGGGGGACACCAGTGGAAGACAAAATTTCCTCATTCTTGGGTAAACTTTCCATCACGCGGGTGGTTGCTCTGGCGGCAGCGACCATCGGCCTGTCGAACGCCTACGCGGATAACCCTCCTCCACAGGTTCCCACGTGCGACAAGAAGATCGGCACTTTGGCCGTTACCGAACCGCAGAATCCCTGGTGGAACGAATGGCAGCTGGAATCCCCGGCGTCGCTCATCAAAGTGTACGTCTCGCAGTCCAAGTGCTTCACCCTGGTCGATCGCGGCAAGGGCCTGGATGCGGCGAAAGCCGAGCGCCAGCTCGCGTCCAGCGGCGAGGAGCGCGTGGGATCGAACATCGGCAAGGGACAGATGAAGGCGGCCGATTACGTGCTCGTGCCCGACATCGCCAATAAGAATCGCAATTCCGGAGGCACCAACATCGGCGGCGCGCTCGGCGGCTTCATCCCGCATGGCTTCGGGGCCGTCATCGGCGGCGTGAACCTCAAGAGCAAGACGGCGGATGTGGTACTCACCCTGACCGACGTGCGCTCCACCGAACAAGTCTCGCTGGAACAGGGACACGCCAAGAAGACCGACCTCGGCTGGGGCGGCGGCGGCGGCGGGTTCTTCGGCGCCTTCGCGGCCGGAGGTGCCAGCAGCTACGCGAATACCGAGATCGGTCAAGTGGTCGCGATGGCGTACTTGGACGCTTTCACCAAGATGGTGACCGATATCAAGGCGATTCCGCCGGATGCCAAAGCGGACAATGTCCAGCAGGCCGTCACGATGGCCAAACCCGGGAAAATGTACGGCAACCCTGACCTGAAGTCTGCCGTGGTGCGTGATTTGGATCCCGGAATGACGCTCTATCCGACCGGCGATAAGTCGGGTGTGTGGTGGAAAGTCAACGACGAACTGGGCAATGCCGGCTGGGTGGTGTCTACCAATTTTCAGCTGGCACGCTAGCGCCGAGCCGACGCGCCGCGACATTGGTGCGCGGATATCGGTCATTGTCCCCGGGCGTGCCCTCGGCACGCACGTTGCCGATGCTGAATCCGCGCCTCTCCAGACCGCCGGCCGATGAATTCTGCGCAAGGCCGGCAGGCCTCGCCGGGCGGATTCGCCATGGGGAAGCCGATCAGTTGACGCGTCAGCTCCACGAGCTCATCGCGGCGCCCGTCGATGGTCTTGAATACGCTGTCGGGAATGTCGGCAGGCATGGGCTCTTCCAATCAGGGTGTTTGGAGCGAGTCATCGCGGCGCGCACACGAGCTTGTTCGGCGAGATGCGGTAGTCCCAATTCGGCGTAAACTTCAGCGAGCGCCGAATTCACCGGAACGCCGGGATGGGATCTACGATGTTTAGAAGACCACTACCGATCGTCGCGTGTGCCGTTCTGCAAATCGCCGGAGTCTCCGTATGCTCAGCCGATGAGTCGCCGCTGCCCACCGCCGACTACGGCGTATCGACGATATGGCAACTGGGTGGTATCGGAGGCTGGGATTACCTCGCGCTGGAACCGAGCGGCGCCAGGCTGTTCGTCAGCCGCGGCGATCGTGTCGATGTCGTTGAGACGTCGAGCGGGCGACGGGCAGGCAGCATTCCGAATACGGCGGGCGTTCACGGAATCGCCTTCGCCCCGGAACTGAAGCGCGGCTACACCAGTAACGGCCGAGCCGCTACGGTGACCGCATTCGAGCTCGATACTCTCCACGTCATTCAAGAGTCGCCGGTAGCGGGCAAAAAACCGGATGCCATCCTGTACGAACCACGACTGCAACACGTGTTCACGGCCAACGGCGCCACCAATGATATCGACGTGCTCGACCCAATGACGCTGCAAGTTCTCGCCAGCATCGTGCTCCCGGGTCCGCCGGAATTCATGGCGACCGATGCGGCGGGCACCGTGTTCGTCAACATCGAAACCGAAGCCGCCAAGATCGTCGCCATCGACGCCAAATCACTCAAGATCAAGGCTACCTGGGCGGTGCCGGGCTGCTCGAATCCCACCGGCCTTGCAATCGATGCGGCGAATCATCGTCTGTTCTCGGTGTGCGAGAACCAGGTCATGGCCGTGACCGATTCAGTGTCCGGCAAGCAGGTCGCGCGCGTAACGATCGGGGACGGGCCGGATGCGGCTGTTTTCGACCGCGATCTCGGATTCGTATTCAGCTCCAATGGGGTTGACGGAACCCTGACCGTGATCCATCAAGAAACACCGGATCAATACCGGGTCATTGCCACGGTGCAGACCCAGAAGAGCGCGCGGACCATGGCCCTGGATCCGGCTACGCATAAGATTTTTCTCTCTGCAGCGCGCCTGGGCGACACCCCCCCGCCGACGCCCGAGCATCCGCACCCGCGGCCTGCGATCGTGCCGGACACGTTTGTCATACTCGTCGCTGAACCGAAGTGATGGGCGGCCGGTGAGTGGCATCGTTCACGTGGTGTGTGGGCACTGCAACTCGGTAGTTAGACTGCCGGGCGATCGGCTGCGCGAATCCCCGCGCTGTCCGAAGTGTCACTTCGCTCTTTTCGAGGGAAAGCCGCTCACCCTGACTGCGGCGAATTTCGACAAGCATGTGGGTCGCGGCGATTTGCCTCTGGTCGTGGATTTTTGGGCTCCCTGGTGCGGCCCATGCATCGCCATGGCGCCGTTCTTCGAAGCGACCGCTCGGCAGCTCGAACCCAACGTACGGTTTGCAAAATTGAATACGGAAGACGAGCCGGCACCGGCCGCGAGATTCAACATCAGAAGCATTCCGACGATGATCGTCTTTCGCGGCGGCAAAGAGATCGCGCGACGCAGCGGCGCGATGGATGTCGCCGGGCTGACTCGCTGGCTGCACTCCGTCGCCAATACCGGCGCGTGACCCGCTTCGGACGATTCACGATTTTTTTTCCCCGATCAACAACAAAGCCACCAACGTCACGAGTCCGGCTGCCGACAGATAGTAGCCCACATACCTTAGACCATATGTCAGCGATAAATGCGTCGCGATCAACGGAGCAAGCGATGCGCCAAGGATTCCAGCGAAGTTGAAGGTCAGCGATGTTCCCGTGTAACGCACCGGCGTCGGAAACAATGACGCCAGCGCGCTACCGAGAGGTCCATACGTGAATCCCGCCAGCGAGAAGCCGAGTGCCAGGAAAGCGGATACCTTGACGGAGTCGTGAGCGCCGAACAAGGGCGCAAAGGCGAAACCGAATACAATGATCGCGAGCGTGGCGATGATCAGCATCAAGCGGCCGCCGATCCGGTCCGCGATTAGCGCCGAGATCGGTATGGTCAGCCCGAAAAACAGCACCCCCACCATCTGCAGTGCCAAGTAATCGCTGCGTGGAAAGTTGAGCGCCGTGGTCGCCCAATTCAACGCGAACACCGTCATCAGATAGAAAATCAAAAAGGTCGTGGCCGTCCCTAGGATGCCCAGGATCAGCTCCCGGGGATATTGCGTAACCACCGCCAGAAATGGCACGCGAACCCGCTCGCCTTGCTCGATACTGCGCTGGAACGCGGGCGTCTCGACCAGCTGCAGCCGGATATACAACCCCACGAGCACCAAGACCGCACTCGCCAAAAACGGAATGCGCCAGCCCCATCGCAACACGTCGCCATTGCTCAGGGTAGCGCCGATCGCTAAAAAAATGCCGGTGGAGCAGATGAAGCCGAGAGGCGCGCCCAGCTGCGGGAAGCATCCGTACCAGGCGTGCTTTCCCGGCGGCGCATTCTCGGTGGCCAGCAATACCGCGCCGCCCCACTCGCCGCCCAAGCCCAGCCCCTGCCCGAATCTGCACAGCGCCAGCAACACTGCCGCGATGACGCCGATCGATGCATAGGTAGGCAACAGACCGATGAGAACCGTGGAGATCCCCATGGTCAGCAGCGCCGTCACCAGCGTCGCCTTGCGTCCGATGCGATCGCCGAAATGTCCGAACAGGGCCGACCCGATGGGCCGTGCGAAGAAGGCCAGCGCGAAGGTCGCGAACGACTGCAGCGTCGCGGTGGCCGGATCTTGCTTGGGAAAGAACAATGTGGGGAAAATCAATACCGCGGCCGTCGCGTAGATATAGAAATCGAAGAACTCGATGGTCGTACCGATCAAACTCGCCAATAGAATACGGTACGCCGGCTGCGCGGCGGGCCGCGGTCTCAAGTCGTGCAAAGCGGGAAACTCCAGGACCCGATGTCCAGATTTTTTCTCATGGTACTACAGGGCAGCGCCGCGCAACGCCGCAGGCGCCACCCGCCAAGCCAACGCGACACGCGGAATGTTACGAGCCTGTTTGAGTAATCTGCGTGAGCCGCGAAGATTACTCAGATAGGCCCCTACGGCCCGGTCGCCTCGTCGTTTTGCTTGATGATGTCGTCAGGTTGGATTTCGCCGCTCGGCATCGGCGGCGGATTCGGTACGCTCGGCCCGGCATTCTCGGCGGGCACCGCGGGCGCTTTGCCGGCATCCGGCGGATGCTGCGCCATGCGTTCCGTTTCAGGGAGCCGCGATGCGCCCCAGCCGCCGCCCAAATCATTGATCAGACTGACGCTGGCCGAGAGCTGCTTCAATTGAACGGCCAGCTCCGTTTCGCGGGCGGCCAGAAACGCATTTTGCGCCGTGATGACGTTCACGTAGCTATCGACGCCATTGCGGAACAGCATGACCGTCAGCTCGACGGCGCGCTTCGCCGCGAGCGTGGCCTTGTGCGCCTGGCCCAATTCCGTCGACAAAATCCGCAGGGCCACCAATTCGTCCTCCACCGACTGGAATGCACTCAAGACCGTTTGTCGGTAGGTGGCCGTTTGGCTCTCATTCAGAGCCCGCGCCTGCGCGACCGCCGCACGGCGCGCGCCGCCGTCGAACAGCACTTGTGCCAAACTGGGCCCCACCGACCAGAAGCGGCTCGGGAGATCGAACAGATTGCTCAAGGCGGTGGACTCGTAGCCGCCGCTGGCGCTCAAGGTCAGACTCGGAAAGAACGCGGCGCGTGCCACGCCGATCTGGGCATTGGTCTCGGCGACCTGCCGCTCGGCTGAGGCTATGTCCGGGCGGCGTTCGAGAAGGTCCGAAGGCACCCCCACCGGGATGATCGGCAGCGGCTGGTTGAGGCGCTTATAGGGAATGGAAAATTTCGCCGGCGGCACGCCGATCAGCACGGCGATCGCATGCTCGTACTGCGCCCGCGCGATGCCGACGTCGGTGGCGGAGGCCATCGCGGATTCGAGCTGCGATTCGGCCGAGGCAATATCCGCCTCCGAGTCCACGCCATTCTCGACCAGCGTGCGCACCAGATGCAGGCTTTGCTGATAGTCGGCGACCGTCACCTCGAGGATGCGCCGCTGTTCGTCGGCCACCCGCAGCTGGAAATAGTCCTGCGCCAGTGTGCTCTGCGTGCTGAGCAGCGCATTCGCCAGCTGCGCCGCGCTAGCTTGCGCCGAGAAACGGTTCTCGGCCACGGTATTGCGGATGCTGCCCCACAAATCCACCTGATAGGACGCTTCGAGCGGAAAGGCGAAAAAATTGTGTGTACCGGCCGATGTACCCTGCGCAGCGCTCGTCGTGCTCGTCGTTGCGGCGGCGCCGGTGGAAACACCGCCGCTGCCGATCTGGGCGAGCCCGGTGCTGGACTTTGCGCGCGTCACGCTGGGGACGAGGCTCAGAGTGGGAAATAGCTGGGCTTGCGCTTCCTGCACCAGCGCGTAGGCGGCGCGGTAACTCGCCTCCGCCGCGACGATGGTTTGATTCGATATGGCGACCCGCGCCTCGAGGTCATTGAGCTGCGGATCCTCGTACATCTCCCACCAATTGCTGCGTATCGCGGCATCGCGCGGCTCCGCAATCTTCCATCCTTGCGCCGCATCGCCGCCGGGCACGGCCTCCTTGAATACCGCGGATGGTTCGGTCTGCGGCGGATCGTAGCGCGGCGCAAAGTTGCATCCGCCCAGGCTCAATACGCCCGCGGCGGCGGCGAATCTGCACAGTAAGCTGCTTCGTCTCATGAGCTTGCCGACTCGCCGGCGGGTCCCGTTCCCGCGGTGGGGGACCTGGCAAAACCGAATTTGGAGATCCATGTATTCACACGGTCCATATAAAGATAGATCACCGGTGTCGTGTACAGGGTCAGCATTTGACTCACGATCAGCCCGCCGACGATTGCGATGCCCAACGGGCGGCGCAGTTCCGAACCCATGCCGGTGCCGACCGCCAGGGGCACGCCGCCCAGCAGCGCCGCCATGGTCGTCATCATGATGGGCCGAAAGCGCAGCAGGCTCGCCTCGAATACCGCCTCCTTGGGGCTCTTACGATCGCGCCTTTCCACTTCGATGGCGAAGTCGATCATCATGATTGCATTCTTCTTGACGATTCCGATCAGCAGGATGATCCCGATCAAGGCGATGACGCTGAGCTCCGTGTGCGTGATGAGCAGCGCGAGCAACGCGCCTACCCCGGCCGACGGCAGTGTGGAGAGTATCGTGATCGGATGAATGTAGCTTTCGTAGAGAACGCCGAGCACCACGTACACGGCCGCGATGGCGGCCGCGATCAGCAGCGGTTCGCTCGAGAGCGACGCCGTGAAAACCTGAGCCGTGCCGCTGAACGAGCCCGTGATCGTCGAGGGCACGCCCGCCTCCTGCTCCGCCGCGTTGATCAAGTTGACCGCGGTGCCGAGCGCCACGCCCGGAGCTAGATTGAACGAATAGGTCACGGACGGAAAAACGCCGGAGTGGTTGACCGCAAGGGGTGCCGTCCCCGCCTCGTAGTGCGTGAACGCCGACAACGGCACCATCCCGCCGCTGCTCGAGGCTACATAGACGTTGTTCAATGCGCCTGGATCCTGCCAGAAGGCCGGGTCGACCACCATGATGACGTAGTACTGATTCAACTGCGTATAGGTCGTCGCAATCTCCCGTTCTCCAAACGCGTCATAGAGAACGTTGTCGATGGATTTCGCACTTATGCCTAAGCGCGCCGCGGTGGGGCGGTCGATCACCAGATTGGCCGCTAGGCCTTTGTTCTGAGCGTCGTTGTTCACATCGGTCAACTGGCGGATGCCCTTCAGCGATTTGAGCAAAATCGGGGCCCAGTGATTCAGTGTCGGCAGGTCGGCGCTTTGAATCGTGTACTGATACTGGGCGGCGGATTGCCTGCCGCCGATGCGCACGTCCTGTACTGCTTGCAGAAACAGCGTCGCGCCCGGCACCACGGCCAATTTCGGCCGCAGCCGGTTGATGATCTGATCGGCGGTCGCCTTGCGCTCCGCGAGTGGTTTGAGGGCGAGGAACGCGCGGCCCGTGTTGGTCGTGGTCCCGCCGCCGCCGCCGGTGAATATCAATACGGTGTCGACCCCGGGATCCTGTTTGGCGATGGCGGCGAGCTGCGCGATTTTCTGCTGCATGGCCGGAAAGGAAATCGACTGATCCGCGATGATGTTGCCGTTCAGGCGGCCGGTATCTTGCTGCGGGAAGAATCCCTTGGGAATCACGACATACAAGAACACGTTGAGGCCGAGGGTGGCGATGGCGATGATGAGCACCAGCAGGGAGTGCTCCAATACCCAGGTCAAACTGTGCGCGTAACCCTTCAAGATCCGGTCGAAGGCCCGCTCGCTCGCCATGTACAACTTGCCGTGGGTTGCTTTCTTGCGCAACAGCACCGAGCACATCATGGGAGTGGCCGTCAACGACACGGCCAGCGAGACTAAGATGGCGACGGAGAGCACCACGGCGAATTCCCGGAACAGTCGCCCGATGATTCCGCCCATCAGCAGGATGGGGATGAACACCGCCACCAGTGAAATACTCATGGACAGCACGGTGGAGCCGATCTCCGCAGCTCCCTGCATCGCGGCCGTCTCGGCATCCATGCCCATTTCCTGATACCGGGTGATGTTTTCGAGCACCACGATTGCATCGTCGACGACGAACCCCGTGGAAATGGCGAGCGCCATCAGCGAGAGATTGTCGACGCTGTAACCGAACAGGTACATGATCGCAAACGTGCCGATGATGGAGGCGGGCACCGCGACGAAAGGGATTAGGGTGGCGCGAGGTTCCCGCAGGAATAGGAACACCACCAGCACCACCAGCGCCACCGAGAGCAAAAGCGTCCGCTCGATGTCCGCCACCGACGCGCGAATCGTCTGGGTCTGGTCGAGGCCGATGCTCATGATGATGGCCGGGTCGATGCTCGCAGCCAGCTGCGGCAATGCCGCCTTGATGGCATCCACCGTGCTGATGATGTTCGCGCCGGGCTGCCTGAAAATGATGAGCAGCGCCGCTTTCCTGCCGTTCGCCAATCCCGTGGAGAGCACGGATTGGACCGAATCCTGAACGGTCGCGACTTTGGAGAGCGTCACCGGCTGACCATTGTTGTACGCAATGATGAGGGGCTGATAATCCTTCGCCTTCATGAGCTGATCATTGGCGCCGATGGCCCAACGCCCCTCGGAGTTCGAAAAGCTTCCCTTGGCCTCGTTGGCCGTTTGCGCCACGATCGCGGTTCGGACGCTTTCCAACCCGATCCCGTAACCGGAGAGCTGCGTGGGGTTTACGTTGACTCGCACCGCCGGCGCCGAGCTGCCGCCGACCACGACCTGCCCCACGCCCGCAATTTGCGAAAGTCTCTGTTCGAGCACCGTCGATGCCGCATCGTAGAGCGCCGGCGGCGCCAGCTTGTCCGACGTGAGGGCCACGATCATGATGGGCGCATCCGCCGGATTGACCTTCCGATAGGTGGGGTTGCTGGGCAGATTGGCGGGCAAGTAGCTGCGCGCAGCATTGATCGCCGACTCGACGTCGCGCGTGGCCGCATCGATGCTGCGGCTCAAGTCGAATTGCAGCGTGATGCTCACCTGGCCGAGCGTGCTCTGAGAGGTCATTTCAGTCACTGCCGAGATTCGGCCGAACTCCCGCTCGAGCGGCGTGGCGACCGATGAGGCCATGATCTCCGGACTCGCTCCGGGCAAGGAAGCCGATACCGATACGGTCGGGAAATCCACCTGCGGCAGCGGCGACACGGGCAGCACCCGGAAGGCCGAGGCACCCGACAATACCAAGGCCGTGGTGAGCAGCGTGGTGGCGATGGGACGCTTGATGAAGGGCGCGGAGAAATTCACGGGCTTGCCTGCGACGGCGGCAACACCGGCCGCGGCGGGTTGCGCGGCGCGGCCGGTGGTGGACCCTGCGGCGTTTCGGCCGTCGGCCGCCCGCGGCCGCGCCAGGCGGCGAACCGTTCGGCCAGCCCATCGAAGAACAGGTAGATCACGGGCGTCGTATACAACGTGAGCAGCTGACTGCAGATCAAGCCGCCGACGATGGTGATGCCGAGGGGACGCCGCAGCTCGGAACCCACGCCTTGCCCGAACGCCAGCGGCATGGCTCCCAGCATCGCCGCCATCGTGGTCATGAGGATGGGGCGAAACCGCAGCAGGCAGGCCTCGCGGATTGCGTCGAAGGCGCTCTTGTGCTCCTTGCGCTGCGCTTCGAGCGCGAAGTCGATCATCATGATCGCGTTCTTCTGCACGATGCCGATCAACAGGACGATACCGATGATGGCCACCACCGTCAGCTCGTCGCCGCAGATGAGCAGCGCCAGCAGCGCACCGACGCTTGCCGACGGCAACGTCGATAGGATGGTCAACGGATGGATATAGCTCTCATAGAGCACGCCCAAGACGATGTACACCGTTAGCAGCGCGGAGAGCACGAGGATGCCTTCGTTGCTGAGCGAGCCCATGAATGCCTGAGCCGTGCCCTGGAAGGTGCCGATCATCGCAGCGGGGGGCGGCAATTCCTTTTGCACCTTCTCGATCGCACTCACGGCGGCTCCCAGCGACGCGCCCGCGGCGAGATTGAACGACACCGTCGTCGCGGGGAATTGCCCCATATGGCTGATTAAGATCGGGGCGCCGCTCTGCGAGGTCGTCGCAATCGCGCTGAGCGGCACCGGCGTGCCGCTTGCGGTGTTCAAATAAATGTCGTTCAGATGGGCGGGATCGGTCTGGAACTCCGGCTGCACCTCCATGATGAGGTGATACTGGTTCAGTTGCGTGAACAGCGTCGAGACCTGCCGTTGACCGAAACTATCATAGAGCGCATCGTCGATATTTTGCGCCGTGAGGCCCAGGCGCGACGCGGTGGGCCGGTCAATCTGCAGGGAAACCTGACGCCCGCCATTTTGCAGATCGCTGGCGACGTCCTCGAGCTCGGGCAGCTGCTGCAGGCGGCTGACGAAGCTAGTCGCATATTGCGCCAACTCAGCCGCGTCAGGGTCCTGCATGCTGAATTGGTACTCGGTCCGGCTGACGATATCCTCGACCGAGATGTCCTGGACCGGCTGCATGTACAGGGTGATGCCGTCGACGTGGCCGGCGGCGTTCTTTAGATCGCGAATCACGTCCGTCGCCGACTTGCGCGCGTTCCGCGGCTTCAAGTTGATCTGGATGCGGCCGCTGTTCAGCGTGGTGTTGGTGCCATCGACGCCGATGAACGAGGACAGGCTCATCACCGCTGGATTATCCAGAATCTTGGCGGCGAGCTGCTGCTGGAGCTGCGCCATTTTCGTGAACGACACCGTTTGGCTCGCTTCCGTGACCGCCTGAATCTCGCCGGTATCCTGCACGGGGAAGAACCCTTTCGGCGTGATGAGGAACAGAAGAACGGTCACGACCACCGTCAACATCGCGGCCAACAGGGTGAGGCCCCGGCGCTCGAGCACCCAGTCGAGCGTTCGTTCGTAGAAATTGATGACGCTTTGAAACACCCGCTCCGAAAATCGGTAGAAACGGCTCTGCTGGCTGGTCTCCGTGTGATGGAGCAACTTGGCGCACAGCATGGGCGTCAGGGTCAGAGATATCGCCGCCGAGATCAGGATGGTCGCGCTCAAGGTCACGGCAAACTCGCGAAATAGCCGGCCCGTGATATCGCCCATGAACAAGAGCGGAATCAAAACCGCGATCAAGGACACGGTCAGCGACATGATGGTAAAGCCGATCTGTTCCGCACCCTTGAGGGCGGCGGCCAGCGGCTTCTCGCCTTTCTCTACGTAACGCGTGATGTTTTCGATCATCACGATCGCGTCATCCACCACGAAACCCGTTGAAATGGTGAGCGCCATCAAGGTGAGATTATTGAGACTGTAGCCCAGTGCATACATCACACCGAAGGTGCCGACGAGGGCCAGCGGTACCGCGACGCCGGGAATGACGGTCGCCGCGAATGTGCGCAGGAACACGAAGATGACGGCTACCACCAGCGCGACGCATAGCATCAGCTCGAATTCGACGTCCGCCACCGAGGCGCGAACCGTGGTGGTGCGGTCCGTCAACACGGACACCTTGATTGTCGACGGAATCGTCGCACGCAATTTCGGCAGCAGCGCCTTGATGCTATCGACCACATTGATGATATTGGCGCCCGGCTGCCGCTGGATGTTCACGATCACGGCCGGTACCTTGTTCATCCAGGCGGAGAGCTGCGTGTTCTCCACCCCGTCGATCACCGTCGCCACGTCCGCCAGCATGACCGGGGCGCCGTTTCTGTAAGCGATGACGATCTTGTTGAATTCCGCCGCGCTCGTGATCTGATCATTGGCGCCGATCTGAAAGCTTTGCGCCGGGCCGTTGAAGCTGCCTTTAGCGTTGTCGAGGCTGGTCTCGGCGAGCGCGGTTCGCACGTCCTCCAGATTCAACCCATAGGCCGCGAGCTGCATCGGATTCAGCTGGACGCGCACGGCGGGCTTTTGGCCTCCGCTGATGGTCACCGCCCCGACGCCGGGCAGCTGGGAGATTTTCTGCGCCAGGCGCGTGTCCGTGTAATCCTCCACCTGCTGCAAGGGCATCGAGTCGGATGTGAGCGCGAGCGTGAGGATGGGTGCGTCCGCGGGATTGACCTTGCTGTATATGGGCGGGACCGGCAGACCCGAGGGCAGGTAATTTTGCGCGGCGTTGATTGCCTCCTGCACATCCTCTTCCGCAACGTCGATATTCAGGCTCAAGTTGAATTGCAGAGTGATGACTGACGCACCGGCGGAGCTGGTGGACAGCATCTGGGTGAGGCCCGGCACTTCGCCCAGTTGCCTCTCCAGCGGTGCGGTGATGGCCGTCGCCACGACATCGGCGCTCGCGCCGGGGTAAAAGGTCATGACCTGCATCGTCGGATAATCGACTTCGGGCAATGCCGCAATCGGCAATTGCCGAAATCCGATGACGCCGACCAGCAGAATTGCCGCCATCAGCAGCGAGGTCGCGATCGGACGCAGGATGAACGGTCGGGACGGATTCATCCGGTCTTCGGCGCCGCTGGATTCGCCGCCGCCGGCGCCTTCTTCCGAATCACGATTTTCGAGCCGTTCTGCAGCTTGTCGAAGCCGTCGGTGACGAGTTGATCGCCCGGATTGACGCCGGTGACGGCAGAGGTTTCTGCCTCGGTCGCCAGAATTTCGACATTGCGCGACTGCACCGCACCGTCCGGCTGCACCACATAGACGAACGCCACATCGTTGTTATGCTGTATGGCCGCCTGCGGCACGAGGTTCACGCGCGTCAGCGTCTTGACAAGCAACCTCGCGTTCACGAACTGGCTTGGAAACAGCTCGTTGTGCGTGTTGGCAAAGGTCGCTCGGGCTCGGACGGTACCCGTCGTCGTATTGACCTGATTGTCGACCGTGAGCAAGGTGCCGGTGGCAAGCGTATGTTGCTTCGACCGATCGAGCGCAGTCACCTGCATCGGTTTGCCGGTGCTCATTTGCGCGAACACCTCGTCGATCGAATCCTCCGCGATTACGAAGATCACCGTGATCGGCTGCAGCTGCGTAATCACGCACAGGCCGGTCGTTCCGTTGGCGCTCACCACGTTGCCGGGATCGATGTTGCGCAATCCGACGCGGCCGTCGATGGGCGAGACGATGCGCGTATAGTCGACATTGACCTTGGCGGCGTCGAGATTGCCTTGGTCAAGCTTCACGGTACCTTCATCTTCGTCTACCGTCGCCTGCTGCGTGGCCAATTCCTGCTCGGGAATGGCGTGTTCCTTGTACGAATTCTGATAGCGGACGAGATCGATGCGGGCGTTCTTCAGCAAGGCTTCATCGCGTTCCAGCTGACCCTGCGCTTGAAGGAGGGCAGCTACATAAGGCCGCGGATCGATGACCGCCAAAAGATCGTCCTTCTTGACGATCTGACCTTCCTTGAACCGGACCTCGGTCACCATCCCCGCCACGCGGCTCACGATGGTGTCGGTATACACGGGCGTGACATTCCCGAGGGCGTCGAGGTAGACATCGATATTGCCCAGCGTAACCGCGGCGGCGCCGACCGGTATGGGCTGCGGGGGCTGTTTGGGCTTGGGCCTTTCGAAGGCACGCACGACGAGCCAAATGCCGATGAGAATCGCGACCAAGACGATGGTCCAGATCACCCAACGGCTTCTTCTTTTGTGGCTTGAGTCCGCGTTGCCGGGATCATATGGATGATCGGGTGCATTTGCGCCCACGGCGGCGTCCGTCATATCAAGTCGAGCCTCGGTATCCGAGAACCTGGGGGGCACCATCGCCTTGCGCTGAACGCGCGGACGCTATGCTGGACACGAAAATCTCGCTTAAGTAGCCAACCACCGGTTGCGATTATGTAGCCTATCACCGCGACTGCGCGCGGAAGATGGGCAAATAATTAAACTCCGGTTCATCCGCGCAATTTATACAAACCCAGCACACGTGCGCGGATGCGGGTTCAGCGCGCGCTCAGCCTCCAGGCAGCGATCGCAGCCGCCAGGCCGCTGGCGTCATTGCCGGATTACCGCGTGTGGCCGCCGTGTCCGCCGCCGCCGCGCGGGGTGCTGGGAATCGAGGGTGCATGGCGTCCCTCGCCGCCCCCGCGCGGACCGCCGCGCGGCGGCCCCACGCGATAGGCGCCGCCCCAGCCGCCGTAATCATAGCCGCTGGGCTCGTAAACGCCGCCGACGTAGCCGACCGACCCGCCGTAGCCTACCCCGACACATGCGGACATGATGAGGAGCAGCGTGGATGCGCCGAGCCCCCGGCGCCAAGATGCGGATTGAATGCTCATTTCGGCTCCACTTTGGTGTCGGTATCCGACCATTCCATCAATCCGATCGGCGCGCCCGCTGGGTCTGCAATCACGGCGATGTTTCCGCCATGACGGTCCTCATGAGGCTCCACCAGCACTCGTCCGCCGAGCGAAACCGCTTTGGCCGAGCTTTCGGCCGCATTCATTACGCGTATGAAATTGAGCCAATGCGCACGACGGTGGCCGCTGGACGGCAGTGAGTTCACGCTGGCCCGCGCATAGTCGTCGGTGGATAGGATCACATGGACCGCCTCGTCATCGCGCGGCAGATCGAACACGTCATAACCGAAAATCGCTTTGTAAAACGTAGCCTCCCGCGCCGGGTCGCGCGCGAGCAGAGAACTCCAGATCCATTCTCCGGGCGCCGCCAAGAAGTCCGGCGGATCGCCGCTCGAGGAGGCGAGCATTGCCATTACCGCACCCTCCGGGTCCGCAAGCACCGCCTGCCGTCCGCGGCCGGTGTAGGTTTTGGGTTCAGAAACGCTCTTCGCGCCGTGGCCGAGCGCGATCCGTCTGGCGGCATCGACGTCGCGCACCGCGATGAAGGTGAGCCAAGCCGGCTGGCGGCGCTCGCCAGGCGGCAGCGGCTTTTGCAACAGCCCGGCGACCGGGCGTCCGTCGAGCAGCGCCACCGCGTAATCCGTATTGCCGGCGTGAATGGTTTGGTACGTCCAGCCGAACAATTGCGCGTAGAAGCGCTCGGCCGCGGCAAGATCCGGGGTCGCCAGATCCGCCCAAACGATTTTACCGGGATGATGTTCCGCCGGTTCGGAACCGCCGATCGGCGGAAGTTCGTAGGGCGCGGCGAATGCAAGGCTGCACGTCAAACAGGCCAGCAGCGCGAAGATCTCGCGCCGCACAGGAATACGAGTTCGATCGAGAACAACATTCATCCTAACGTTCTCCAAAGGGTAACGAGGCTACCGCCTCTCGATGCCGCAGCAAGCCAATATCCGCCCGAGCGGTGCGACGGTCTGTACGTTGGCCCGCTTTGTCGGCGTCGGAAAGCACCTACATGATGAGGTAGCGATGCATCGACGCACCAACAATCGCTCGGCCTCGCGCCGCCGGGCGTCAGCGCCGCGGGCCGCGTTCCGCGATGCGGTCGCAGCAATAAATGAAAATACTGTTTCCCAGAATGCTGACCGCAAACAATGCCAGCGACGCCGGCACGACCTCGAGCACCTTGTGCAATCCCAGCCAATCCACGGGTGCATCCAACCAATGCACCAACGCGGCGAGTTGGCCGGTATCGCCGTCCTTGACGCAACAGAGCAATAACCCGGCGCGCATTCCCTCGCTCACGCCGAAGTGCGTCCACTCCCCGTCGCGAAACCAGTGGAAAATCTGCACGCTGATGAGGCACAGAAACGCCGCAAGACAGCCGTACCCAACGAGCGCGCCGAAGGCACGTGCGGCCCGCAGGAATAGGTCACGACCGCTCAAGGGCGCCGCGTGGCTCATGGTGGCGCCGCCGCAGTCGGGCATGCATCGACTTCCAAGCGCGAGATGCGTCCCGCCTCGCCCTGCAAGTCCGCCGGATTCGGCAAGCCGTCGGTCGGCTTCAGATCCATGTCGATCCAATAGACGTTGCCCGTACGTTTTCGGTCGGCAAGTCCTGGATGGAGGCCAAGCGCCTGCGCTTGAGCAACTCGAGCTTGCGCACGCTTCTGTTCACTGTAGAGGCCCAGCGATATCACAGACCCGTCGGTCGGTCCCGGCATTTCGAGGGCATCGTCGATTCCAGCGGCTTTCAGTTTCGCGAGCAGTTGATCGCTGGCGCCGGGGCTCGTGGGAGCCGGAAGATAAACCCACACGCCTGCCCACACTTCGCCCTCGATCACGCGCTGCCGCGGTTCGTATCCGCCGGCGCGCAACGTGCTCGCGGCATGAGCGGCTTCCGCAACGTCACGGAACGGCCCCACGCTGATACAGCGCATCGCGCTGGCGAGGGGCCCCGCCGCGCCCGCGTCGTTCGGCGCATCCGGACCGCCGCCGCTCGAACCGATGATGCCGCTGCTCTCCGCCGCCGCACGCGCGGCCTCCGGAGCTTCGGAGACCAGCTTGAGTGTCCTCGAGGGCGCCGAGACAGCCGGTGCTTCTTGCGAATGACCGATGCCATGGGTCCATAGAAAATAAACCACGTTCGCCAATGCGAGGCATACGACAATGCTTTTCAAGATCGTCATTTTAGGACCGTCAAATTGCCTCACCCGGGCGTAGACTCGCCTCGCCGGACACGAATTCTTGCACGCGGCCTTCCCGTTCGAGCCGCAATGCACCCTGGGCATCGACACCTCGTGCCGTGCCGGAATATATCGCCTCGCCCACCAGGACTTGTGCCGGCCGGTCGCGCAATACATCGAGAACGGTCCAAGCCTCGCGAAACGCCGCAAAACCCATGCGCTCGAAGTCCGCCAGCATACTCAAAAGCTCATCGATGATCGCGCCGGCGATGAAATTGCGCGACGGCGGCGTGGCGCAGGCATCGGCGACAGCCGCGGCCTTGATCCCCGACGCCTCGAGCTGGGCGCGCACCGTCGGCGCGCAAGTCACATTCACGCCTATGCCGATCACCACATGGGCGGGCCCGCTGGCCTCTGCGCGCAGTTCGATCAGCACGCCGCCGATCTTGCGGTCGTGCAACCAGATGTCGTTCGGCCACTTGAGGCCGATACCCCGGGCGCCGGCCCGCGCCAAGGCCCGCGCCACAGCAACCCCGACGCTCAAGCTCAAGGTGGGACTCGCCTTTGCAGCATCGGTGAATGACCACCCCATCGACAGCGCGATGCTGCCGCCGAAGGGCGCGAACCAGTGACGCCCGCGGCGCCCTCGACCCGCGTGCTGCAATTCACTCAACATGACGTCCGCATATCCGTACGGAGGCGGAACGGCCGCCAACAGCCGGGTATTGGTCGAATCCACGTCGAACTTGAGATCGAGGCTGCGCAAACGGGTCGCCCGCTCACTCGATACCGCTGCGCGAACGGCCGTCTCCTCCAATAACTCGACTGCCTCCGGCAACGCGTATCCGCGCCGCGGCAGAGCTTCGATGTCGATGCCGCGCAGGCGCAATCGCTCGATGCCTTTCCAGACGGCCGCGCGGCTCACGCCGAGTTCTTGCGCCAACCACTCGCCGGAATGCAGCCGGCCGTCCGCCAGCAGCATCAGCAGCGCGGGGTGCGCTATGCCGCTCGCGATCGAAACAGCCATAGTCGTGCGCGATGCTCTGTGCCCGCCGCCATGCGAGCGATATTGGCGCGATGCGTGAAGATTACGAGGGCGGTGACGAGGATGCAAAACGCCAGGAGCGGGGTATCGCCGGCGTCGAAGACGTAAACCGCGACCACGAGCGCCACTCCAGCCAGCATGCTGGCAAGGCCCACATAGCCGGTCAGCAGCAAGACGATGAACCAGCATGAGAACAAGGGCAACAACAGGCGCGGCTCCAGCGCTCCGACCACGCCGACCACGGTTGCCACCCCCTTGCCACCGCGAAAGTCGAACCAAACGGGATAGACGTGGCCCAAGATCACCGCAAAACCGCATGCTAGAGCCAGCCATTGACGGGATACATCCGCATCCAAAGCCACGCCTGGCAGCACCAGCGCTGGCAGCCACAATACCGCCAGCACTCCCTTGCCGATGTCGAGGACCAATACCGACAATCCGAAGCCCTTGCCCTGGGTGCGCAGAGCATTGGTCGCGCCGGCATTACCGCTGCCCATACTTCGGATATCGACCCCCCGTAAACGCCCTAAGATCATACTGCCGAGCAAGGTGCCCAGAAGATAAGCAATGAGCGTCTTTAGCCCGAGTTCCAGCATGAATGAATTATGACACCGGCCGCTGTCAGCGTTTGGGCAGGTGAATTTCCGCCAGCATGCAGCGCACGCCGCCGCCGCCCAACCTTTCGATGACCGGAATATCGGCAGTCACCACACTTCCGTGACCCTCGAGAATCCGGCATTGTGCGGGATCAAAGCTGCGCCAGGCAGCCGTCGACATGGCGATGACGTTCCCCGCCGCAGGCGCCAGTTCCAGTAGATTTCCGGCAAATTGTTGCATTTGACTCCTGGAAATCTCGATCACTTGGTGGCCGGTGGCGCGCAACTTCTCCGCTACCGCAGCACGGTGCTCAAGGCCGGTGATTACATCGCCGCACACCACCGCGAAGCGCGCGCCGATCGCCATCAATACGTTGGTATGGTAAATCGGTTTGGCCGCCGCATCGAACGCCTCGAAAGTCACTAGCTCGTAGTCGAGCTGTTGGGCAAACTCGCCGAGTACGTCGAGGTCGGTGCGTGGCGAAAGGGCGGCATAGGCCAGGCGATTGGCCCGATCCAGCACCATGCTGCCGGTACCCTCGAGAAACTTGGCTTGGTTCTCACGGTGGGTCAGATCCACCGTCCTTGACGCGCCATAACCACCCTCGCGCGTGACCTGCTGCACTACCTCCTCGCGGCGCTCCGCACGACGGTTGGGCGCCAACATGGGATAAAGAACCACGGTCCCGTCCCGATGAAAGCTCACCCAGTTATTGGGAAAGATCGCGTCGGGCTTGAGCGGCGACATCGTATCCTCGGCCACTATGACCTCGACACCCGCCCGGGTAAGCTTCTCGGCCAAACCGTCGAATTCGCGCAGCGCCAGCTCTTGCGCGGCGCCGGCCGCAGCGCGCGCCGCTACGCACTTCTCCAACACCGATTCGAGCTCGGTTGGGGTGTTCGATTGAAAGGCGTTGCTGGCCGCCGTTTGCGGGTTGTAAGCAAACCCGGCCGGCCGCACCATGAGCACGGCGCCTGCGCTTTGCGGTTCTCGAGCGGGCGGAATGGGTTGCGGCATGCCCATGAAACTATACCAGGCGGACGGGCAGCAGCGGGTTCCGGCGGATTGCCCGTTGACAGAGCACGCCGCTTTCATCAAGGTACGGCGGCTGACGACGGCGTAAAACCTGAAAAAGGTCGCCTGGGATTACTGGACGCTGACATCGGAGCCGGTCCCGCAACTCGACGCATCCTGCCTTTTGGGGCTAATTTGCGCCTTCGGGGCTTATTTGCACCTTCGGGCTAATTTGGGGTAGCTGCCTTGCCGGTTTCACTGACCAATTCATTCTGGGGACTCGCGCTCGCAATGGTCGCTCTTTGCGCGCACGGCGCGTCCGAGCCGCATGGGAAACCCGCTGAACCTCCGCCTGCTCCCCCTCCACCGGCCGCCGATAGCTATGCGTTTTCCTTCGACACCCTGCTGGAAGATGCCAATCGACGCGCCCAGAAGCCGTACACACCGCAGCGCAGCACCTTGCCAGCGGGCTTGGACAAACTGAGCCCGGAGCAATACCGCAGCATTCACTTCAACCCGGATGCCGGGATATGGCGCTCGGACGACGTGCCCTTCAGGCTCGAGCTGCTGCGCGCCGGATACAATCTGCAATCGGTTGCCGTGACGGTCTCGACGGTCGAGAACGGAATGGCCCAGGATCTGGTCGCGACACCGGCGATGTTCGACATGGGATCCTCGGTGCCGCAGCTGGGAAACAAGGTTTCCCTGCCGCTATCGGGCTTCCGAATCCGCAGCCAAATCAACTCGAAGAAGGTCTGGGACGAATTCTTGGTGTTCCAGGGCGCGAGCTATTTTCGAGCCGTCGCCCAACATCTGCTTTACGGGCTTTCGGCGCGCGGCCTCGCCATCAACACGGCCGAACCCTCGGGCGAGGAATTCCCGGCATTCACTCATTTCTGGGTGGAACGGCCGGACCCGCGCGCCAAATCCATCGTCATCTATGCCCTGCTCGACAGCCTCTCGGCTACCGGCGCCTATCGCTTCACCGTGCAGCCCGGCGCCGAAACCCTGATGGATGTGGAACTTACGGTATTTCCACGTGCCGAAATGCGCGTCGTGGGCATTGCGCCGCTCACATCGATGTTTCTGTTCGACGAAACCAACCGCGGCCATCTCGATGACTACCGTCCCGAAGTGCATGATTCGGACGGCCTCATGATCGAATCCAATTCAGGCGAGCAGATATTCCGGCAGCTGGCGAACCCGATCCAGCTGCAGGTATCGACTTTCACGACTCAGCCGCCCAAGGGATTCGGGCTGGTACAGCGATCGAGGCAGCAGAGCGATTTTCAGGATTTCGAAAATCAGTACGAGCGGCGTCCCAGTGCTTGGATCGAGCCCAAAGGCGACTGGGGTCCGGGCGGCGTGGAACTCGTGGAAATACCGTCGGGTCGCGAGACCAACGACAACATCGTGGCGTTTTGGCGGCCTGCGCATGGTCTCACGCCGAATCATCCGGCACATTTCGAATATCGCATCACCTGGCTGGCGGAACCCGCCTTGCCGAAGGGGATGGGCAAAGTGGTTGCGACCCGCTCCGGCGCCAGCATCGACGGGAAACGCCGCGTGTTCATTTTGGACTTCGTCGGTGCCGGTGAAAAGATCGATGGCCTGCGGCTCGAACTCGCCGTTTCCAGGGGCAAAATATCCAATGCAACATTGATGTCGAACGGGTCGGTCCATGGACTGCGCGCCAGTTTCGAGATCGATCCGAACGATGCCGATCTCATCGAGCTACGCTTGCGCGTCATGCGCGGTGACACGCCGGTCACCGAAACCTGGCTCTACCGATGGACCGCCGCTTGAACTCGGCCGTCGCGTATCAACCCGTCGGCGCCGCGGGCGGCATGCCGCCCGAATCGCACCTGGAGATGCCGCCGCAGGATTTGCGCCACAAGCCGTCGCGCCGCGCGCGCGATCGGCCGACGCCGGCGGTGCTCTATGCGCGCTTCATTTTGATCACGACGACGCTGGGCGTTTCGACCTATGGCATTTATCAGATGCTGCAGGTGGTGCGCTTTGCCAGCATGACGCTGCTCCAGGGTCTGATGATTTCCTTCTTCGCCGTCTCGCTGGGGTGGATCGCATTCGCAGCGGGCTCGGTGCTTGCCGGTGCATCGAAACGCCGCGACCCCATACCTCGCGCGCTCTCGGAGAATTCCCTGACGGCCCTGGTGATGCCCATCTACAACGAAGATCCCGTGCGCACGACGTGCGCATTACAGGCAATGGCGGAGGCTCTGAAGGACATCGGCGCCAACCACCGGTTCGAGATCGTCGTGCTCTCGGATTCCACCAACGCAGACTCGTGGATCCGCGAAACTGCCGCAATTCATCTATTGCGTATGGCGCTGACGACCGTCATGCCGGTCTGGTATCGGCGTCGCTGGAAAAATGTGGCCCGCAAGTCGGGCAATCTGGAGGACTTCGTCACTCGTTGGGGCGGTCGCTACGACCATATGATCGTGCTCGATGCCGACAGCCTGATCGACGCGCCGGCGCTGCTGCGGCTGGTGCAAGTCATGCAGGAGGACCCGACGCTCGGCATTTTGCAGACCGCCCCGCAACTCATCGGAGCGCGAACATTTTTCGGTCGCCTGCAGCAATTCGCCGCTTGTGTGTACGGGCCGGTCATCACTCGCGGCCTGGCCGCCTGGTCGGGCGACAGCTGCAACTACTGGGGCCACAACGCCATTATCCGTATGCGGGCTTTCGCGGAGAACTGCGGCCTGCCCACGCTCAAAGGCCGCAAGCCGTTCGGCGGCCACGTCCTGTCACATGACTTCGTCGAAGCAGCGCTGATGCGGCGCGGCGGATGGAAGGTGCGGATGGCAACGGACTGCGGCGGCTCATGGGAAGAATCCCCGCCTTCGCTGATCGACGTCGCCATTCGCGATCGCCGCTGGGCCCAAGGCAACTTGCAGCACATGAAAATCATCGGCGCTGCGGGCTTGAGCTTCACGAGCCGGCTGCATCTCGGCATCGGCATCATGAGCTATCTCTCCTCGCCGTTGTGGCTGCTGATGTTGGGTATAGGTTTTGCCCTGGCGGTGCAGTCGCACCTGATACGGCCGGAGTATTTCAGTCATGACTTCCAACTGTTTCCCACGTGGCCGCGATTCGACGTCGAATTGATGATGGCGCTGTTTTGGTTCAGCATGCTCGTACTGCTGATACCGAAAATGCTCGGCCTGGTTCGCGCCCTGCTGTCGGCGCGGATTCGTCGCGGCGGCGGCGGCGTAATCGGCGTCGTTGCAAGCGTTTTGCTGGAAACCCTGTTGTCGGCCCTATACGCGCCGGTGTTGATGCTGGTGCAGAGCCGGCACGTTTTTGAAGTATTCATGGGCCGCGACTCGGGCTGGAAGCCGCAACGCCGCGACAGCGGCAGCACGACGTGGCGCGATGCGTGGCATTTCCACAAGCGGCACATGCTGCTCTCCTGCATTACCGCGGTGATCGTGTATTTCCTGTCGCCGTCGCTGCTCGCTTGGGTTTCGCCTGCTCTACTGGGACTGTTCCTCGCGGTGCCGCTGTCGCGCGCCAGCGGCAGTGAATCTCTGGGCCGCGCGCTGTCGAGAATCGCATTGCTGCGGACGCCCGACGAGATCGACCCACCCGGCCTGATGGCGCGGCGCACGGAGCTGATAGCCCGCGCCCACGCGCTGCCCGACGACGGACTTCGTTATCTGGCGCGCAACCGCGACGCACGCCTCGCGCACATCGACGGTAATCTGGCACGGCCGTGCGAGCCGCGCGGCAAGCCGGATCCGCACGCGTTCACCGCCGTGCAGAAATTGATCGACGCACGATCTCTGGAAGAAGCGCTTGAATGGCTGACGCCGGCCGAACGAGTCGAGGTCGCAGCCGACGCACGGTTGCTCAATCAGCTCGCGCTGCTGCCGGATGCGCAGCGCCCCGAACTAACGATTTAGAGGATTCCCATCGAATGATCGCCCGACGCGTAATTTTGAAATCGGCCTTAGGCTGGGCCGCCGCACAAATGACCTTCGCGGATCGGTCCGCGGCTGCTCAAGCATCGCCGCCGGCTGGAACGCCGGCGGCGACGTCCAATGGAGCGTCCCAGCCCTTCGATTTCGCCTGGCTCAAAGGCCAAGCACATTATCTTGCCAACAACCCCTATCAAGAATCGAAGGATGTGCTGCCGCCGAGCATGGCGAAGCTCGGCTACGATCAATATCAATCCATCCGCTTCCGAGGCGATCATTCGCTCTGGGGCGATGCCGGCTTGGCGTTCCGACTCCAATTCTTTCACGTCGGCCGCACCTTCAACCAGCCGGTGCATTTGTACGAAATCGTCGATGGTCAGGCCCGCGAAATCGTCTACGACCCCGCCATGTTCGAATGGGATAAAAGCGGAATCGATCCCGCGACGATGAAGAACCGCGCCGGCTTCGCCGGCTTCCGCGTACAGTTCGTAACCAACTGGCGGGCCGATGTCGCCGCCTTCCTCGGCGCTAGCTATTTCCGCGCCGTGGGCGGGGACACTCGGCAATACGGCTTGTCGGCTCGCGCGCTGGCGGTGGACACCGCATTCCCGCGTCCGGAGGAGTTTCCACGATTCACGTCGTTTTGGTTCGAGCGGCCCGCGAAGGATTCGGGAACGCTGACGCTGTACGCGCTAATGGACAGCCCAAGCATCGCCGGAGCGTTGCGCATGCAGATCTCGCCGGCCGGCACGCTCATCATGAATGTGGACTCGGCGCTGTATCCGCGCAAGCCGATCGAGCGCTTGGGCGTCGCCCCGCTCACCAGCATGTTCTTTTATGGAAAAAACGATCGCCGTGTCGCCAACGATTGGCGACCGGAAATCCACGACTCCGACGGAGTATCGATGTGGACCGGGGCCGGCGAATGGATATGGCGGCCGCTCATCAACCCCGCGCAGCTGCATCTGAATTCCTATTTCGACGATAACCCGCGCGGCTTCGGCTTGTTGCAGCGTGATCGGAACTTCGATCACTACCAGGACGATGGGGTTTATTACGACAAGCGGCCAAGTTTATGGGTGGAGCCCGGGCTCGGGCCGAATGGCGGGTGGGGCAAGGGTGCCGTGCAGCTGGTCGAAATACCAACGGTCGATGAAACCTTCGACAACATCGTGCTTTTCTGGAACCCGCTGGACAAGCCCAAAGCCGGTCAAGAGCTGCTGTTCAGCTATCGCCTGTATTGGGGCACGCGAATGCCCTACGCATCGCCGTTGGCGCAGACAATCGCGACCCGCACCGGGATCGGCGGCACGGTCGGCGTCAAGCGACAGTATTATTCCTGGCATTTCGCCGTCGACTTCGCCGGCGGCGAGCTCGGCGCCTTGGCCAAGGATGCAGCGGTGGAAGCCGTGGTGACGACGTCGCGCGGCCAGACTGAACACGTCACGGCCCATTTTGTCGAGGAATTCAATGGCTATCGCGCACTATTCGACGTCAAACCCACGGATGACTCCGTTGAACCCATCGATCTGCGGCTGTATCTGCGCGTGGACGGCAGGCCGCTCACCGAAACCTGGATCTATCAGTGGACCCCGCCTTCACCCAAGGAACGCAAACAGGCGCTGCTCTAGTTCATTGGCTGAAATTGCCTGCGGCAATTTCAGCGGACATTACTTCGTAGACCGCCGGCAAAAAGCGTGGTTTTTGCCGGCTGCGCCGGTGGAGGATGCCTGCGGCGCATGCGCAACTCCGACACGCTGCTGCCTGCTAGCCTAACCGGCCGTACCTAACCGGCCGTACCCAACACGATCACGTGATCGCGCGATGAGACGACCACGCCGCCTGGTTTCTCGATGGTCACGGCAACCGCCGCGAGCTTGACTATGGGCAATTCGGCGTGGATGGGGATCACCACCTCGCCGGCATTCGCAGGCACGTTGAAGACACCGCCATCCACGGGGTAGCGCTTGTCGCGCCCGCCGTCGAAGATCCACAACTGATACTGATGGACCTGCGGGTCGTTGGGGGCCAAACCCACGAAGTGCAGAAAGCCCGTTTGCGTCGCCGGATCCCACACCACATCGCCGGTGACACCGGCGGCGGCCGGGTCCTTGGTTGCACCCAGGGTAATCTTGCGTGACTCTGCCTTCGCCAGCAGCGCCGCCCGCTCTTCCGCGGCGGTTGGCGGCTCTTTCGGGGCGGGCAGCGGCGGCATGGTTGCCGGCGGCGGCGCGGTCACATGGACGTCCGCCGTGGGCGCCACGCTCGAGGGCGGAGAACGGAACCAACCGAAGAGCGCCAACAACAGACATGCGGCCGCCGCGAACCAGCCGGCTGAGGCGCTTCGCGAAACCCGACGCGCCTCAGCCGCTGCGGTGCCGGTCGCCCGCAAGGCTTGGACGTGCGTCGCGGAAGCGGCGTGGATTTGCGCCTGCTCTTCGAGCCGCGCTCGCAACGACGGCGGCAGCGCTTGAACCGGCGCTGCCAGGGTGATCGCGGCGGCGGCGCGCTCAAATTCACGCAGATGCTCACTAGCAAGCGCGCTGTCCAATACATCGAGCGCGCGCTGCTCAGCCGGCGACAAGCCCTCGGTGACTTGCTTGACGAGCAAGTCCACCATGGCGTCGTCGGGCTGATCTTGCGAACCCGGAGACATCAAACCCTCTCAGAGACGCTCTTGGCGTCTACGTTCAAAAATTCGCGCACTTTGATGAGGCCGCGGCGCATGAAGGATTTCACCGTACCCAGCGGCATTCCCAATCGTGCAGCAATCTCGGACTGACTCAAACCGTGTAACAACCCGAGCTCCAATACCTGCCGCTGCTCAGGGCGTAGCTCCCGCAGCGCGCGCGCAGCTTGTGCGGCCTCGGGCGATGTTTCCGACGCCGTGCCGGGATCCGACCAGGCGACGGACTCGAGCACCTCAACGGGCGCCATCGCCGGCTCACTCGTCGTTTTGCGCAAGCGGTCGATCAAGCGACGGCGCGCAATCATCGCAACGAACACTTTATCGGATCCCTGCGTCGCATCGAACCGGCCGGCGCTGCGCCAAATATCCAGAAAAATTTCCTGGGTCGCATCCTCGGCGTCGGAAGGCGTGCGCGACAACCTGCGCGCCAAGCTCCAGACGAGCGCACCGTATTGGTCAATGCATTCGCGCACGGCGGCGGGCTCGCCGCTTGCAATCCGTTGGAGAACGGACGGGATTAATGATTGCATTCAGTGGCTATTCGGATCAACTGCAAGGGCGGATTCAACCGTGAGTCTACGCGAGGACGGTCGGACCGGGCAGAGGGCAGCAGATCGCGGGGGTGCGACTCCCGTGGGTATGCCGTACCGGAATCCGTCTCGGCTAGCCGCGGCTCGACGACCGCGATCCCAGAGCCGGCATCCGAATCGTGTCGCCCGTGGGCGCACGCAGCTCCGCCTCTCGCCGCAAGAACGGTTGAGCGCGGCGCGGGTCCAGTATCGCCCAACGGTACTCGTTGAGTTGTTTCTTGAGCAGCGGCAACAGAGCCGCCACTTCGCATGCCGAGCTGTCGGGGACATCGGCCAAGGTGGTGCAATACAACGAAAAATATTCTGCGTACAGCTCTTCATACCGCTGCATCGGATCGAGAAACGCGGGGTCTTCGATGACATCGCTCCCGACATGGCTCGTGCAAATATAACTGCACGCCTTTCTCAAATAGACGTTGTGCTCGGTGACCACCGCATTCTCATAACTACGCCCGGGTCGAAAATGCGCCATGACCCGGGTGCGATGGTGCCCCCGCACCTCGCTGCCGCGAAGATAGTGGAATAGGGCCTTTCCATGGAGCAGCCGAAAGCTCGCATGTTTCAAGGCCGCAATCTGCACGCGCCGGACACGGCAGTTGGCGAGCTGCCGCATCAAACCCGAATGTTCGTATTCCCACTGCGACCAAATGGCCGGATGCTCGAGAATACGGCGCGCGATCAATTGTTCGTTGTTGTCGGGGCTGGTTAAAGCCGACTGAACGCGATCAGTAGATTCGCGCATGAGTCTCGCGTGACTGATGGCATGGCGGAGCATTCTTCCCTCCCTGAAACCAGATTCTGTCAAATGTGCACGGGTGTCAAAGCGTTGCCATCTGCAGACAGCAGCGACGCCAAATATCACATCTGGTGATCCTGTCCGGCCGTTTACCGCCGCCCGAGGCGCCGCCGCGCCCTTTAGATCATCATGTACCATCGTACGTCTGTAGGAACGAAAGGCATAGGGGAAAAGCTTAAGCAGCGGGCGGATCCGCCATTTGCACCTGATTCCGACCCGCGCGCTTGGCGGCATAGACGGCGGCGTCCGCACGATTAATGAGCTGCTCGCCCCAAACGCCGAGGGTATCGCTGGCCGCAACTCCGATGCTGCAGGTGAGGCTGATGGGTTGGCCGAAGCCCTCGACGCGAACGGTGGCAACCCGCTCGAGAATGCGCTCTGCAATGGGACGCGCCGCCGCGGCATCGGCGCCGCTCAGCAGCACGACGAATTCTTCTCCGCCAAAGCGACCGATGACGTCGGACTGGCGCAGCTCCGAGTGAATGGGTCCAATGATCGCGCGCAGGCAAGCATCTCCCGCCTGGTGGCCGAAAGAATCATTGATGAGCTTGAAATGGTCGAGATCGATGAAAAGGACGGCTATCGGCAGCCCACGCGCTCGAGACCGCAAGCACGCGGCATCGAGCCGCTCGAGCAACGAACGGCGATTCAGCACGCCCGTGAGCGGATCGGTTTGTGCGCGCCGTTCTGCGTCCGTCAAAGCCGCCCGTTGTCGCCGCAGGCGATCGGCGACCCCCAGGGCAACCAGCACCGCCGCAGCCACCATTGATAAAGGCAGCCCGTAATAGAGAAGCGCCTCGTTCTCGTCGGACTGTGTGACCAAGAAACGCACCGCAGCGGTGATCGTGAAGCCGTTGAGCACGCCCCATGCAACCAGGAAGAAGCCGGCGGCGCGGTTGCCCCGACGCCAGCTCATGAACGCGACCACGAGGGTGAACGCCGAAACCACGAAGAAAATGACGTTGCCGATCGCGCTCACCAGGGATACGAAACCGAACAGCTTGGCGACGTTAGCGACGGTGAGCGCCACGAAAGCCAGGGCAAACCAGCCGAAGACGCTGTAGATGCGCGGCGAGAAGTCCTTAAGATCCGAGATCTCGCGTGCGAACAAGCATCCGACCGCGCCGCTCAAACTGACCGGCACGTTCCAAGCGAACGAGGTCAACGGGCGCGCGAGGGCGAGCAGCGGCCAGTCGAAGCCCTGACCGGACAAATACGCGATATAGAGCCCTTGCAGGAAAAAAAACGTCGCGTACAGAATGAACAGCTTGTCGGCCATGACGAACCAGATCAGCAACGCCGCGCCAGCCATCGACAGCAACCCGCCAACGGCCAAGGCGATCATTCGCGCGTGCACGGCGCCGCGCTCGAGCGTGGTGCCAAGCGTTGCCGCGGACAGCCTCACGCCGCGGGATTCGATGCCGCTCGTTTCGATTCGCACGTAAACCGGTTGGCCGCCCTGCAGGCCGGACGGCAAGACGAAGACGCGGTCCTGAAGGCCGCGGTATGCCGCAAGCATGGTTGCGAGGGGCACCGGTGCGCCCGCTGCGAAGACGTCGACCCGCGTTTGGTGCGCAGCCTGCATGACGAGTACCGGCAAGCCCGTGGCTGCGGAGGAGCTAGGCGCTGCGACTTTCAGCCAAAAAATGCCGGGTCCGCTCGTCCTATTGTCGTGCAACGGCTCGAAATACGAGTCAAGCGCTCCACTCGTCACATTGGCTGCCAGAGTATTCGGCGCCGTCGCGCTCAGCAGCCGCACCTCGAGTGGCCGGTCGGCCGGCGCAAGCTCCGCGGCTTGGATGGCTGTCGGGGAGACTTCCGCGAGGAGCAGCCAAAGCGAAGTCCCTATCCAGCCACGCAATTGTCAGCTCCACTTGATGCAACTCAATAGCTTGATGCAACTCAATAGCGCCGCGAAAGCAACCAATTGGCCAGCGAACGCAGCGGCGCTGCGCGCCCTCCGAAAGGCTCGAGCGCATCCAGCGCCTCACGGTGTAGCAAGTTTACACGCTCCTGCGAAGCCTCAATGCCGATGATCGCCGGATGCGTGGGCTTGTCGCGCTCGCGGTCCGCACCGGTGGCCTTGCCCAGAGTCGACGCGTCACCCAAGACGTCGAGCAGATCGTCCTGAATCTGAAATGCCAAGCCGATTGCCGTCGCAAAATGGTTGAGTGCAGCATAGAGGTGGAGGTCCAGCTGCGGAATGCATTCGGCAGCCATGAGCACACTGGCGCGAATGACCGCGCCGGTCTTGCGCGCGTGCAGGTCCTCGACCTGTTCGATGTCCGGTTGCTGACCTTGGACCGCCAGATCGATCGCCTGCCCTCCCGCCATGCCGAACGTACCGCTGGCCTCGCTCAATATCTCGACCAGTCGCAGCCGTATCGCCGGCGAGGCCGGCAGCGCCGCGTCTCGCGCAAGCAGTTGAAATGCCAGCGGTTGCAGAGCGTCTCCGACCAAGATGGCCGTCGCCTCGTCGAAGGCTTTGTGGCAGGTTGGCCGGCCCCGCCGCAGGTCATCATCGTCCATCGCAGGCAGATCGTCATGCACCAATGAGTAAACATGGATGAGTTCGATCGCACATGCGGCCGCTTCGACCTCGTCCTCCGTCAAACCCAAGGTTCGCGCAGTCGCAAACAATAGAGCCGGACGTATGCGCTTTCCGCCGCCCAAGACGCTGTAGCGCATCGCCTCATGCAGCCGCGCGGGCACTGCGGTCGCCGGCGGCAGACGCGCCGCCAGGGCGGTCTCCATCCGCGCGCGCCAGGCCTCGAGCTGGACGCCAAAGGCCTCTGGAACCGCGGATGCGGCATCCCCCGCGGCTAGCTGATCGGCTACGTTGTCTCCCATCCGAACAGGCGCTCTCAGCGGGGTTCCGCTGCGCTGTCTTCGGTCTCGGGGCGCGCGCGTTTCACCTCGGCCAGTGGAATGGTGGTGACGGTCTTGGGGCGCGCCGACTCGCTATACCGAATGGGAAGTTCGGGCGCCATGGGACCCGAGACGCGCGGTCCACGAAGCGACGCCATGAGAGCCTTGATGGGATGACTGAAGGCGTCGTTGACCGCCGTGCCCTCGAATCCGCAATGCGCCATGCAATTGTCGCAGCGCGGATTCCTGCCGACCCCGTACTTATCCCACTCGGTGTCCTCGATCAACGACTTGTAGCTGTCCGCATACCCTTCATCGGACAACAAATAGCACGGACGCTGCCACCCGAACACGTTGTAGGTCGGATTACTCCACGGCGTACACTGATAGCTTTGATTGCCGGCGAGAAAGTCCAGGAACAACCCCGAGTGGTTGAATGACCACGCCTTGCCCGTGGGCCGATTCTTGCGGCGGCTAAAAATACCCCGAAACAGCTGTTTGCTGGCGGTACGCCCGAGGAACACGTCCTGCCGGGGCGCATGATGGTAGCTGTACCCTGGGGACACGGTGATTCCTTCGATCCCGAGCTGCATTGCCGTGTCGAAGAAATGGGCGACATCTTCCGGGTCTTCGCCGCTGAACAACGTGCAATTCACGGTGACACGAAAGCCCTTGGCCCTGGCCAGCTCGATCGCGGCAATTGCTTTGTCGAACACGCCTTCCTGGCAGACCGATTCGTCGTGCCGTTCCCGATTGCCGTCCAGATGGATGGAAAAGGTCAAGTAAGGCGACGGCGCATACTCGTCGATATGCTTGGACAGGAGAATGGCGTTGGTGCACAGGTATACGAATTTCTTGCGTGCGACGATCCCAGCGACGATCTGCGGCATCTCCTTATGGATCAACGGCTCACCGCCGGGAATGGAGACGATGGGCGCACCGCATTCGTCAACCGCTCGCAATGCGTCATCGACGCTCACCCTCTTCTGCAGGATCTCCTTCGGGTAATCGATCTTGCCGCATCCCGAGCAGGCAAGATTGCACATGAAGAGGGGTTCCAACATGAGAACCAGAGGATAGCGCTTGTCGCCGCGCAGCTTGCGGCCGGCGAGATAACGGGCGACCCGGTACATCTGCAATAATGGTATAGCCATGCTGTATCTTACCGCGACGCAGGCGCCGAGGAACCTAATTTAAGGGTGCGGAGCGGCCTCAACATCGCAGGGCGAGCACTTCTGCCCGGTGATCGCGCCAAATCCGAGCCCATTCCATGGTAAACCATGGCGTGAACTTGACAGCCCCCGGTGCAGCCAACTGTTCCTGGAGCGCTTTCGGACTGACCCAGCGCCAGGCCAATATTTCGTTAGGATTGATTTCAACGGGATCAGAGCAACGCCCGATGAACACCGAGCACAGCTCGTGCTCCGACCCGGTGGCATCGAATTGCGCCTGATATTGGAATTTGAACAGGAACTTCAGCGGGCAGACCATCCCCAGTTCTTCAAAAAGGCGGCGCCGTGTGGCGGTCTCCATGCTCTCGCCGCTGCGCGGATGGCTGCAGCAACTATTGGACCAATACAACGGCCAAAGCCGTTTGCGGAGCGACCGCTGCTGGATGAGCAACTCCCCGGCGTCGTTGAAGATCAACAAGGAAAAAGCTCGGTGCAGGATGCCCTTTCCCTCGTGGCAGCGCGCCTTACTGAGATGTCCGACGTCCTGGTCGCCGTCGTCCACCAGAATGAGCGAATCTGAATCGGCCGACAGATCCAGCGAATTCATGAGACGGCATCCAAGATCATCCACGGTGACAAATCCTCATTCGCTTCTCGCATTCTGCGCCCTTGATGCCTAAACAATAATGATAGCTGTTCGCGAAACCCGCGCGCCAGCACGGTGGGTGGCGGACCTAGCGCGGGATGTAGCCGTGGTCGCGGAACCAACCCACAGCGTCGGCGAACGCCGCGGCCGGCGGTCGCCAGTGGTATCCCAGCTCGCGTGTCGCCTTTGCGCTCGAAAAGAACATGCGCTTACGCGACATCCGCACCCCTTCCAGCGTGACCCTGCCGCTGCGGCCCGTGAGCAAGGCTACGGCCTCCGCGAGGTACGCGATCGGCAGGACGGCTGCGTACGGCAAGCGGATACGCGGTGGTGGGCGGCCGACCAGCTGGGCGATTGCGCCGAGTATTTGCTGCAGCGTCATATCCTCGCCGCCCAGAATATAGCGTTCCCCGATCCGGCCATGATGAAAAGCCATTAGATGGCCCGCCGCTACGTCATCGACGTGCACGATATTTAGCCCGGTCTCGACATACGCCGGCATGCGGCCGGCCGCGGCATCGCGAACCAATTGACCGGTCGGCGTGGGCTTCACGTCGCCCGGACCCACCGGCGTCGATGGATTGACGACGACGGCCGGCGTCCCGGCCGACGCTGCGTCGAGTACCAGCTGCTCTGCGAGAAATTTAGAGCGTTTGTAATGGCCGATCATTGCCGCGAGCGACACCGGCGTCTGTTCATCGCCCGGCGATCCGTCCGTCGGTAAGCCGATGGTCGCCACGCTGCTGGTGTAGACGATCTTCTTGACCCCCGCGTCGGCGGCAGCGGTCAACAAATTGCGGGTTCCGTCCACGTTGGTCTGATAGAGCTGCGAGGGATCCCGGGCTCCCAGCCGATAGTCGGCGGCGACGTGGAACAGGGCGTCGCACTTGGCCAACGCCTGTTGCAGAGACGCCGCGACGGTCAAATCACCGACGGCGACCTCGAGCGGAAGGTTCTGCAAATTGGTGCGGTCAGAGCCCGCGCGAACCAGCACGCGAACCTGCCAATCGGCGTTCACCAACGCTCTCGCGACTGCCGCGCCGACGAAACCGGAGGCGCCGGTCACCAATGCCCTCATGCGATTCGGGTGGGTGAGGATGCCGCGAACGCGAGCGGTGCCAGAGCGCCGGTGCGGGCGACGGCGACCAGCGCCTGCTTCGCCATTCGATACCGCTTCGCGAGCCGGATCAGGGGCGCAATATCGCTTGGCCGCCGGACGATCCCGAGGATGAGCCGAGAGATCCGCACCCGCCCAAAGCGGGTGGCCGCCATCACCGCCGCGGGGAGCGCGTCGCCGGCCGTGTCCACGATCACGCGGACCGCGATGAACGGCAGCTTATGTGTTGCCGCGATCGAGGCAACCCCCAGACTTTCCATGTCCACGGCCACGGCGCGCGTCTGCCGAAAAGCTGCCGCCTTGCCGGCGATGTCGTCGATGGCCAACTCGCTGCTGAGCAAATTGCCGCTCACCACGGTGCGCCGTGCGGCGATGGCCGCAGTCAACAGTTCGCGCCAATGAGGGTCGGTGCTGAAGGTTGCGCCGTCCCGAGAAACAATCACCCTCGGCAAGCAAATCGCTCCGGCCTGCAACGCGGGATCAAGGCCTCCAGCCATTCCCCAACTGACCAGGGCGACCGCGCCGGCGTCGACCAGCGCGGCGGCGGCGGCGGCGGCGGCGACACTTCCAATCCCGCTCACGGCCACCAAGGTGCCGTCATTCATCGCGAATAGGCCATCGCCGCGTCGGATCGGCGGCCCTAAGGTGCGCGCCTCTACGCTGAGCGCAGCGACGACACCCGCCGCACTCAATGCGTGGTTCCGCGGCGAATGAGCGTGCGGAAGGCTGCCAGCGCCCACAGCGGGAAATAGCCGCTATAGCCGTGATATTTCAAATAGAAGACGCGCGGGAAGCCCGGCGCCGTGAAGCTCGGATCGCTCCATAGACCATCCGGCGCTTGGGTCCGCAGTAAATGATCGATGCCGGAACGCACCGTATCCGAGCCCACCTCTCCCGCCGCGAGCAACGCGAGCAACGCCCATGCCGTTTGATAGGGTGTACTGGCGGCCTTGGAAGAGGTGCGCGCATAGCTGTCGTTGCTCTCGCCCCACCCGCCGTCGGCGTTCTGACGGCCCTTGAGCCAAGCGACCGCCTTGCGCACCGCCGGATCCTGCGCGCCGAGGCCGGCTTGAGCCAGCGCCGTCAATGCCGACCACGTGCCGTAGATATAGTTGGTGCCCCAGCGGCCGAACCAAGAGCCGTCGCTCTCTTGCTCGGCGCGCAAATAGGCGATCGCGCGGGTCAGCGCCGCTTTGTCCTGCGGACGGGCGACTCTGGCCAGCACCGTCACGACGCGCGCCGTGACGTCGCTGGTCGGCGGATCCAACAACGCGCCGTGATCGGCGAACGGAATCCGGTTGAGCGAATAATAGGTGTTGTCCGCGTCGAATGCCGCAAAGCCGCCGTCAGTGCTTTGCATTCCCACCAGCCAATCCAGCGCTCGGCGCACGCTTTCGCTGTATTCGTCCGAGTTGTGCGCTTGATGCATAGCCCACGCGACGACTGCCGTGTCATCCAGATCGGGATAGTAACTGTTCGCGAATTGGAAGGCCCAACCCCCTCCCGCAACTCCGGGGCGATTGACTTGCCAGTCGCCGGGCTCATCGAGCACTTGCTCGGTTTGCAGCCAGTCCAGCGCCCGCGTTGCCGCACCCACCGCCGCCGGGTCGCCGGCCTCCTGCATGGCCAGAGTCGCCAACGCGGTGTCCCACACGGGCGACACACAAGGTTGGCAATAAGCACTGGATGGGCCGACCACCAATAGCCTTTGCAATGCGCGCTTGGCGGTCGCTCGTCGAGGATCGTCCTTCGCATATCCGAGTATGGTCATCGCCTCCAAGGCATTCACCATGGCCGGAAAAATAGCGCCGAGACCATCCTCGCCGTTCAGTCGCTCGATCATCCACTCTTCCGCGCGGCGCGTGGCACGCTCGCGCATGCGGCGCGGTATGAAGGGATCGATCATCCGACCCAGCCGGTCCGCAATCAAAAACACCCGCGCGAGCATTCCGCCTTGTTTCACGGCATCGCGGAAGTAATGCCGCTCAGCTTCCGGCGGCGTCGTGAACAGCTCGCGCACGGAGACGCGCCGCGGGTTCTTGGCCACGGGCTTGCGAGTGCACAATATGAATAGCGGCACCATTACGGTGCGCGACCAATACGCCACTTTGTCGATATGGAACGGAAACCATTTCGGCAGCAGCATGATTTCGACAGGAATAAAGGGCACTCCTCGCCAAGGCAGCTGCCCGAAGAGCGCCAGCGCGATGCGCGTGAACACATTGGATCGAGCGGCGCCGCCGCGTTCGAGTATCGCCGCGCGGGCGCGGGCCATGTGCGGCGCCTGCGGATCATCTCCGGCCAGTTTCAGCGCGTAGTAGGCCTTGACCGTGCAGCTCATATTGAAGTCGCCACCGTGGTACAAGGGCCATCCGCCGTGTACGGCCTGATGACTGCGCAAATACACGGCAAGCTTGTTCTCCAGCGGAGCGTCGATCTCGTCCAAGAAGTGCATCATCATGATGTACTCGGCAGGAATCGTGCAGTCCGCCTCCAATTCGAACAACCAGTAACCCTGCGCACTCTGCTTTGCCGCCAGGGCATCGCGGGCGGCGGACACCGCCCGGTCCAAGACGGAAGCCACGGTCTTCGATAGCGTATGCGACACGATGTCCGCGCGCGCGAAGGCGCCTGCTGCCTTCAGGACGTCGGTTTTTTTAGCTGTGCGGGTCACGTTGCCGAACTCCGGTAGGAGCGGCGCACCGCGCGTTCCGGCGCCGCCTCCGAGGACTGCGCATCGACCACGTGTGCCGGATAGGGCCGCCGGACCTCGCCGACCTCCGCCAGCGGCAGCCCGCGAGCGGCAAGCGCAAAGAGGCGGCGCAACATCCAGTCGTTGCGCCGCGCTATATCGGTCAGTGAGCGGGTCATTGCGACTGCTCTGCGCGAAACCTTCACCTGAACACCAGCGGTAAACTCGGGATTCCGATTAATTTTTTGCAATGTCAGCACGGCAAGCCCGATTGCCCATAAACAAAATCGGCGGATTCCCGCCTCCTTGGCGGGAATCAGCAGCGTATACTCCAGCGCATTGCGCAGGTGTGCGTGAGCGACCGCGACGAGTTCGCGCATGCCGGCTGCAAAACGCGGATCATAAGGTTCGGGCGCCAGCCGTGCCAAATCGACCCCATGGCGTGCAAAAACCTCCTGCGGCAACCAGCATGCCCCGCGGCTGCGGTCTTCCCAGACGTCCTTTAAAATATTGGTCATTTGCAGACCTTGGGCAAACGACACCGCGAGACCTTGCAGCCCGCCGCGGCGGCGCGCGATCGCAGGCGAGTACTCGCAAAAGAGGTCGGTGAGCATGTCGCCCACCACGCCGGCAACGTAGTAGCAATAGTCGTCCAAATCCGTCTGGCGCGGCAAGCCGCGCAGACTGGCTGTGGCCTGAAAACGCGGCATTCCGTAGCACATGAGTTCCACGCAGCGGTGAATCGCAACGCGTTGCGGTTCGCTCAATGCCGCGGTCACGTTGATGACCCGCTGCATGTTGCTCACCAAGTCCCGCTCGGTGGGCAACGTCCGCTCCGAAAGGTGCTTTTCGAGCTCGACCCCGAGCGTTTGCGGATCACCGCGTCCGGCGAGCACTGCCATGAACCGTTGCATGTAGGCATGCGTTTCCGAGGGCGATAGCGCCGGCTCATCCTCGATGGTGTCGGCAATTCGGCACAGCAAATAGGCATTGGTCACCGAAATTCGCAGCGCGGCCGGCAATTGCGGAATCGTCAGCGCGAACGTCCGCGAGACGTGGGGAAGTACTTGGTCTTGATAGACCGCATCGGAAATGCCGTAATCCATGCGGACAGTATCTCGGAAATTCGAAGGGATAGCACCATCTGGACGGGCCGGGTGTGGCGCAAAATACCCTGTTGTTCCGGGAACAGGACCCCAGAAAACCCGCCGCAGACTATAGCGATGCGCCTTCCCCCCCGCAAGCTTGTAGGAATTTCGCTACATCCACGTCGGTTCGTTGGCAGTCCAGGGCCGCGACAGTATAAACTGCCTGCAAATGACTGAACCTATTCTCTATCCGCTGCTCGAGTCGATCGGCACGCCGGCTGATCTTCGACTTCTGCCGCAGGCCAAGCTTGCGCAGCTGGCCGCCGAACTGCGTCAGTTCCTGATCCAGAGCGTCAGCACGCGCGGCGGTCATTTTGCGGCGGGCTTAGGAACGGTCGAACTTACTATCGCACTGCACTATGTCTTCAACACTCCCTACGACCGGTTGGTTTGGGACGTGGGACATCAGGCCTATCCGCACAAGGTACTGACGGGGCGACGTGCACTCCTGCACACGATCAAACAGAGTAACGGTCTGGCGCCGTTTCCGACGCGCAGCGAAAGCGAGTACGACACGTTCGGGGTGGGCCATTCGAGCACGTCCATCAGCGCTGCACTGGGTATGGCCATTGCCGCTTCCAAGCGCGGCGAAGATCGCCGGGCGGTAGCCATCATCGGGGATGGCGCACTGAGCGCCGGCATGGCGTTCGAAGCGCTGAACCATGCAGGCACGGCGCCGGCCGACTTATTGATCATTCTGAACGACAACGACATGTCGATTTCGGAAAATGTCGGCGCCCTGTCCAATTATCTTGCGCGCGCCCTGTCGGGGCGCATGTATGCCCACCTGCGCGAAGGCGGCAAGAAAGTATTGCGGCAGATGCCGACGGTCTGGGAACTTGCGCGCCGCTCGGAGGAGCACCTGAAGGGGATGGTGCTTCCCGGCACCCTGTTCGAGGAAATGGGTTTCAATTACATCGGGCCGGTCGACGGTCACGATGTCAAAGCGCTGATCGCTACGCTCAACAACGTGAAGAAGCTTCGCGGGCCGCAGTTTCTGCACGTAGTCACGCGCAAGGGCAAGGGCTATGCGCCGGCCGAAGCGGATCCGATCAAGTGGCATGGCCCGGGCCCGTTCGATCCGGCCAGCGGCAAGATTTTCAAGGAAGTCAGTTCCGGCCCATCGTATTCGCAGATCTTCGGGCAGTGGCTTTGCGACATCGCGCAAAGCGATCCCAACATCATCGGCATCACGCCGGCGATGCGCGAGGGGTCGGGCCTTGTCGAATTTTCGAAGCGCTTTCCGGACCGTTATTTCGACGTGGCGATAGCCGAACAGCACGCGGTTACGTTTGCCGCGGGCCTTGCATGCGAAGGCTTCAAGCCCGTCGTCGCGATTTATTCGACGTTCTTGCAGCGCGCCTATGACCAACTCATTCACGACGTCGCGTTGCAGAATCTTCCGGTGGTATTCGCGTTGGACCGCGCGGGTCTGGTCGGCAGCGACGGCGCGACTCATCAGGGCAGTTATGATCTGTCGTTCCTGCGCTGCATCCCCAACTTGGTGGTCATGACGCCGGCGGATGAGAACGAGTGCCGGCAGATGCTGTACACGGGAACAACCCTTTCATGTCCCTCGGCGGTGCGCTATCCCCGCGGCACGGGACCCGGCGTTCCCGTCGTTGCGGAAATGACGGCTCTCCCCGTGGGCCGGGGGCAGATGCGACGCGAGGGGCGCAGTGGCCTGGCTATACTTGTTTTCGGCACTCTGCTCGATTCGGCCCGCAAGATCGCCGAGCGGCTGGACGCCACGCTCGTCAACATGCGCTTCGTCAAACCGCTCGATGATGCGCTCGTCATCGGCGTGGCAGCCCGGCATCGCGCGATCGTCACCATCGAAGAGAACGCCATCATGGGCGGTGCGGGCTCCGCCGTCGGCGAAGTGCTCGCCGCCGCCGGCGTACAGATCCCGATGCTGCAACTCGGTATTCCCGACCGATTCATCGAGCACGGTTCGCGTGATACCTGCCTTGCAGCCGCGGGACTCGATCTCGCGGGGCTGACCGCGAGCGTGGATCAATGGTGGACCCTGCAGACCAAGGAGAAAATACGGTCGGTTCGAAGCGTCTGACCGACGCCGCACGCCGGTCCGACGCGAGCAACCGTGATTGAATTGAAATCCGACTTTCTGCGCACCCTCGTCGAGCGCGGCTATATCCATCAGCAAACCGACGCCGCCGGGCTTGATCAGCGTGCACTCTCGGGCGTCGTCACCGCTTACGTCGGCTTCGATGCCACGGCCGACAGCCTGCACGTGGGAAGCTTGGTCTCGATCATGGTGCTGCGGCGCCTGCAGCAGGCGGGCCACCGCCCGATCGTCCTGATGGGCGGCGGCACGACCAAGGTGGGAGATCCATCGGGCCGCGATGAGACTCGCCAGCTTCTCACCGACGAGCAGATCAACTCCAACATCGCCGGCATCCGCGAGATCTTCACCCAATTCCTGCGCTTCGACGACAGTTCGACGGGCGCGGTCATGGTCAATAACGACGATTGGCTGGCGGGCCTGCGATACATCCCGTTCTTACGCGACATCGGGAGGCACTTTTCGATCAATCGCATGCTGACCATGGACAGCGTGAAACTGCGGCTTGAGCGCGAGCAACCGCTCACGTTTCTTGAGTTCAATTACATGATCTTGCAGGGTTACGACTTCGTAGAGCTGAACAAGCGCTACGACTGCATCCTGCAGATGGGCGGCTCCGATCAGTGGGGCAATATTCTGCAGGGAGTCGAGCTCGGACGCCGCGTGCGCGAACAAGAGCTGTTTGGGCTCACGACGCCGCTGATTACCACCGCGTCCGGGACCAAGATGGGCAAGACTGCGGCCGGCGCCGTGTGGCTCAACGCCAAACGGCTCGCGCCGTACGACTACTGGCAATTCTGGCGAAATACCGAAGATGCCGACGTCGGCAGATTCCTGCGAATGTTCACCGACTTAGGCCTAGCTGAAATTACCCGGCTCGAGGCGCTGCCGGGAGCGGAAATCAACGAGGCCAAGAAGATCCTCGCGACCGAGGCCACGCGCCTGTGTCACGGCGATGCCGCGGCGCGTGAGGCGATGGGTACCGCCGCCGCCGCCTTCGCCGGCATGGCGGCGCATGGCTTGCCCACCCTGACGCTCGATCCCGGCGCCCCGATGCCCGTGCTCGAGGTGTTGGTATCGCTGGGCATGGCGACCTCGAAGAGCGCGGCGCGGCGGCTAATCGAACAGGGAGGGGTGAAGCTGAACGACCAACCGGTTGAATCGGCGACCGCCACGATCGGCGTCACCGACCTGGATCAGGCCGGGACGGCGCGCCTCGCCGTGGGCAAGAAGCGCCACGGCCTCATCAAGCGCGGCTGACCCGCGCCGGCGCTCGCTTTTGACGAGCCCGTTTCATACCTGATCGGTTGGCCGTTTGCGCCGCGCAACGAAAAAACCCCCACCAACTTTCGTCGGTGAGGGTTCGTTTTCATCGAATTAAGAGCCTGGCAGTGACCTACTTTCACATCGACAAAGTCGACACTAGCATCGGCGCAGAGCGTTTTCACTTCCGAGTTCGAAAAGGGATCGGGTGGTTCCCACTCGCTATGGCCGCCAGGCAAAACGGTTGTGATGAGGCCAGTCATGTCTGGCCCCACCACGAATTCGGACAATTTGTTTTGGACGTTAGTCGCATTCAAGATCAATCAATCAAGTCGATCCCATACACGATAAGCCCACGTTAAAAGGCAAATCGCTTGGGTGTTATATGGTCAAGCCTCACGGGCAATTAGTACTGGTTAGCTAAACGCATTACTGCGCGTACACACCCAGCCTATCAACGTCGTAGTCTTCGACGGCCCTTTAGAGACCTTAAAGGTCTAGGGAGAACTAATCTTGGGGGGGGCTTCCCGCTTAGATGCTTTCAGCGGTTATCCCGTCCGTATATAGCTACCCGGCAGTGCCACTGGCGTGACAACCGGAACACCAGAGATACGTCCACTCCGGTCCTCTCGTACTAGGAGCAACTCACCCTCAAATCTCCAACGGCTACGGAAGATAGGGACCGAACTGTCTCACGACGTTCTGAACCCAGCTCGCGTACCACTTTAAATGGCGAACAGCCATACCCTTGGGACCTGCTACAGCCCCAGGATGTGATGAGCCGACATCGAGGTGCCAAACTCCTCCGTCGATGTGGACTCTTGGGAGGAATAAGCCTGTTATCCCCGGAGTACCTTTTATCCGTTGAGCGATGGCCCTTCCATACAGAACCACCGGATCACTAT